>JAAUYD010007749.1_pt1 | contig 21883 bp, 12 predicted proteins | sample 7278101 | NCBI WGS metagenome assembly JAAUYD01 (sample SAMN14350128, study PRJNA611818) | marine sediment metagenome | isolation source: surface marine sediment (0.6m) | place: French Polynesia: Moorea | collected 2018-08
AATAGCCGCCGTTTAAGCAGGCACTTAAATCCCCATCTGCCAGCAACAGACAGGCCCCTCCGATTCCCAGTACCACTCAGTTTATTTCGTATATTTTTGAACTGGTAACAATATTTTCAATTGTTGTCAACTGAAAATGCCGTCGACCCACAATCGCGCGCAGGCTGTCAATATCAAAAGCTACAATTGGAAAGCTACGACGCACTGATTCGTGCCTTGGTCATTTACTTGGCCGTCGCGTGCTCCCTCCTGCGACGAAGATGCCTGCGCTTTCTTGAGGGATCTATCGTGCATTGCTGGACAAGGCGACAATGTCTGCAACAGCGGTGGTGAGCTTTTCGAGATCTGGCGGCTCGATGATGTAAGGCGGCATGAGATAGATGAGGTTTCTAAACGGACGTACCCAGACCCCTCGACGCACAAACTCTGGCTGGATTCGAGCCATGTCTATTGCTGTTTCAAGCTCGATGACCCCAATGGCCCCCTGGACCCGCGCGTCTCGCACCCCGGGCACTTCCCCTAGTGGAAGCAGGGTTTGTTTAAAGTGACGCTCGATGCCGGCAACCCGTTTGCCATAAGGGCTCGCGAGCAAGAGTTCCGTACTGGCCTTGGCCGCGGCACAGGCCAGGGGATTGCCCATGTAGGTGGGGCCGTGCATGAACACGCCCGGATCTTTTTTGCATATGGTTTGGGCCACCTCAGGAGTGGTCAGCGTGGCAGCCAGGCTCAGGGTGCCGCCGGTGAGGGCCTTGCCCAGACACAGGATGTCAGGTGCAATGGACGCTTTTTCGCACGCGAACATCGCGCCCAAACGCCCGAATCCAGTGGCGATTTCGTCGAGAATGAGCAGAACTCCGTTTGCGTCGCACAGGGCCCGGATCTGACGAAGGTATTCTGGACAGTAGAACCGCATCCCACCAGCGCCCTGAACAAGGGGCTCTACAACAACAGCGGCAAGTTCATGCCTGTGGGTCTCGATGAGCCGGCGAAACGGGGCGATATCCCGGTCCTGCCAATCCTCATCCCTTTGGCAGGTGGGTGCTGGGGCAAAATAGTGTTTTGCAAGCACGTGGGAAAACAGGGTGTGCATCCCGTTTACTGGATCGCAAATGGACATGGCACCCATGGTATCGCCGTGATAGCCACCCTTAAATGTGAGCATCTTTTGTTTCTTAGGGTGACCCGCTGCTTGCCAATACTGAATGGCCATCTTTAATGCCACCTCCACCGCAACAGACCCGGAGTCGACAAGAAAGACGTGTTCCAGCGGTTCAGGGGCGATATCGAGTAAAAGGGCGGCGAGTTCAACAGCGGGTTTGTGGGTCAGACCACCAAACATCACGTGGGACATTTGGCACATCTGCTGCGCAATGGCCTGGTTGAGCACGGGATGGTTATATCCGTGGATCGCGGCCCACCAAGAGGCCATGCCGTCGATCAGCTCTTGACCGTCTTCCAGGATCAGGCGGACCCCCGTTGCGGCCACCACAGGAACAGTTGGCAGCGGGTCGACAATCGACGCATACGGATGCCACACGTGGCGCCGGTCCACTGCTAGCCAATCCGTACTCACTTTATCTCTAAACTCATTGCGCATCATTTAACCGACTTGTTTCTTTTTACTGTGGGTGACCAACACGTTAAACAGCGCCTCGATGAGATCTTCTGGCAGGCCCAGGGCTTTTCCCCAGTCCTGCCTCGCAGCTATCATCCGGCGCTCCCGGTCCGGGTCGTGGACCGGGGCACCTTGACTTTGCTTGAGCTTGCCCATGAGGGTTACAGCGCGCATTCGGTCGCTCAAGGCTTTTAATATCCGCTCGTCGTACTGGTCGATGAATGTCCGCAAATCTGGCTTGCGCTTCTTAGGGCGGTTGTGGGGTGTTAGGGCCCGCCGCTTGGTGCTGACGGTCGACCAGAGACCTTCGAGGTCGTCCTGATCAATGGCCTCGCGAACCTCCTGAATGCTGAGCGTCAGTTGATCGAGAGCGTCGGCAATGGCGGATCTGTTGGTGCTGAGGACGCCCTTCCATTGCTCGAAACCAGAGGCTGCGATCCGGGTCAAATCCAAAAAACCCCCACCCGCGGTCATCTCCAACAAGCTGTGCAAGCTATCTTTCTGCATGGCCGCATGCACCATTGCAATGGAGAGTAGCTGGGGTACGTGACTGACCATCGCCAATACAGCGTCGTGTTCTTCTGGCTCTAGGGTCAGGGGTACAGCCATCAGCTCCTCTACCAGGTCCAATAACATGAGCAGTGCATCGGGCGGGGTGTTCGGCGTGGGGCATAGGACATAGACCCGCTCTTTAAACAGCAACGGATCCGCGGCCTGGACACCGGCGTTCTCAGATCCGGCAATGGGATGACCGCCGATAAACACCACCTCCTTTGGCAATGTGCGTTCGGCCTGTGCCACGATGGCCTGCTTGGTGCCACCCACGTCTGTCACAACAGTGCCTGGTGTGAGGTAGGGGGTCACCTGGGCCAGTTGTTCGAGGATCACTTCCACTGGCGTGGCCAAGATAACGAGCCGGCTTTGGGGGAGCACCTGGGGGGCGTCTTCAAGGGTGCCGGTGACATCGGCAAAGCCGGCTTCCTGAATAGACGGCAAATTGTCGCTAAGATCCAAGCCTGCGATAAACCAGTTGGGTTGCCGTCGCTTGAGGGCCAGACCGATGGAGCTGCCGATAAGCCCGCATCCGATGATGGTCAATGACTGTTCACTCATTGCTCGGTCCTGCTGAAGCCTTGGGAATCTTTCGACCCAAGGTCGTGGCGATGATGCGGCAGCGGTTCATCAAGGCGGCGAACTGGTCAAAGGTCAGTGATTGGGGGCCGTCAGACAAGGCGCTCGCCGGGTCTGGATGTACCTCGACCATAATCCCGTCTGCACCGGCAGCCACTGCTGCCCTGGCCATGGGCGCCACGTACTGGCGGGCCCCTACGCCGTGACTCGGGTCAACAATGATCGGTAGATGGGAGAGGCGCTTTATCACTGGCACAGCAGACAGATCCAGGGTATTACGGGTCGCTGTCTCAAAAGTGCGAATCCCCCGTTCGCACAAAATGACATTGGGATTGCCAGAGGCCAGGATATACTCGGCGCTCATTAGCCAATCCTGAATCGTCGCGGCCAAGCCCCGTTTGAGCAGGATGGGCTTGTCGAGCTTGCCAAGCTCGGTGAGCAGTGGGAAATTTTGCATATTGCGGGCACCGACCTGCATCAGATCTGAATGGGCAGAGACTGCTGGGATCTGGTCGATGGTCATGACCTCGGTCACCACGGCTAGCTTCTGGGCATCTGCGGCTTGGCGGAGCATGGCCAGGCCCTCAACACCATGGCCTTGAAAGGCGTAAGGGGATGTGCGCGGTTTAAACGCGCCACCCCGCAGCAGCTGTGCCCCTTGCTCAGACACAAAAGCAGCGGTGCTGCCGATCTGTTCCTCGCTCTCCACAGCACAGGGACCTGCAATGACCGCGATATCGACCCCACCAATCGGAACATCCTTCACGTAAACAATAGAATCGTCCGGATGAAATTCCCGACTGGCAAGCTTGAACGGGGTGGAGACCGGGACCAAATTCCTCACACCGGGCATGGTATTGAGGGTACCGGGGTCCACAGCGCTCCTATCTCCCACCATGCCCAACACCGTGTGTTCTGTACCATCGGACCGGTGCACCTGGAGGCCATATGAGATGATGCGCGCTTCAATGGCTTTGATTTGGGATTCGGTAGCGTTTCGTTTGCAGATGACTATCATGGTCCACCTATGGCAAAAAAAAAGCCCACCTGGTTTGAGGTGAGCTGTTTGTCATCAGTCAGACAGAAGAAACCAACTCACCTATCGGGTGAATTCGGCGAAAAATAATAAAAGTAGCGGTACTGTTTCTTCATGGCGACTGTTCTTCCGGCCAATTTTCGAGTGGATTATTGTCCGATTGGGTCTGGCTGTCAATCAAAAGTGGCAGGGGACTTGATTTGCACGCACTTACTCGGCGAGGTCGGCCACGATCACCAAGTGACCGGAGATCACCGGCCGTGTGCTCTGACTCAGCTTTACCCGGGCCTTGCAGGACGAGTCGAATGCCTCACCCGGGTTCTCACAGTAGTACCAACCGAGCTTGTCTGAATCCATCCACATGGCAACGGCCGAAGGGCAGTCGACCGGCGCGGGCAACTTGGGAACCGGACAATAGACCTCATAGATCGAACCAGCGCCATTTGGATCCTCTGCTTTGGTGACGATGATATCATCCGGGCTTGCACCGAGCTCTGGGGGACACGTCAGGTCTGACATAGAAGTATCTGCAGGAAATTCAAATTTGACATACATCTCATTGGCAGCGACCCCGCATCCTTCGCAACCATCTGGAACACTTGTCCATTGGAGTGTCTTGGAAAAGCATTCCAATGGGTTTATTCCCTGGCCAATCATATAAGATACATTTGTAAGGGCAGGGCTCCAGTCTTGGTTGCATATCGAGTAGATGTAGCCGTTTTTATCAAAATCTTGAGCGATTTTGACATATCGCCGGCCCGGCCTCGCTTCTGTTACTAGAGCATTTCCTTCGATCCGAGAACACGCAGGTCTAAAGTGCTTGATCAAATTGCCTTGGGACTCATATTCGATCGGTTCGAACTGCATGTCGTCGTGGTCCAGGCAACCGTCGAGCTCGCTGCCCCGGCCCTGACACACATCCTCCTGGGGCACGCCCACAATGGCCGCAAAAATCACAGCCATGGGCTTATCATCCTTGATGGTTACGAACTTATCCCAATACACGCTGGGGTCGAAAAGATTTTCGATCTCGTTATCGACTGGAAAATTGCACGCGATGTTGCGACGGCCGCTCTCGGGATCGCCTGGTATGGGATTGGTGCCTGATTCCCACTCGGCTGTTTTAAATAACCCGGGATCCCGGATGGAACAATCCTCCTCGTCGCTTACGATGAGCACGGCTAACAGATGTGAGTCGACGAGAAATCCGTCTGTCCCGAGTTGAGCCTGCCGGGTGAGCCCTCTAACCGCCGCTTGCAGTTGCTGCTCAATGCCGCAGCCCTGGTTGCCGACTTGGGCCATGCACGCCACTTGTGTCGCGAGGTTGCCGTTAGGATCACTCGTATTTGTCTCGGCAAAATCGTTGCCCGTGTTGAGGTCTGGACAGGGAACTGGATACAGTTCATCCGGCGTCGGACTATCGCAGAAGCCATTGTTGCAGATAAAATCTTCAGGACACTGGTCACCATCCTCTGCGCATGCGATCACACCGCTCGCGATGCTTACCGTACCCGGCATATTCGTCGATAATTCTCCGTCGTCCCCTCTTTCCAGGCAGTTCCCGATGTCGGTTGGCACGTCCTCGATGCTGCCCGTGTCGCCGTATTGCAGGCCCATATCCGAGGATACGATCGCTACCCGCATGTCCTCTATTGGCGGAAACGGCCAATCCGGGCCGATAACGGGCTTGGATAGAGCGTTAATAAGCGTAAAAAAGCCGGTGGCCAGGATTTCCTGTTCCTGTTCCATAGAATTGGAGTTGTCTACCACCACCAGGATATCCACGCCGCCATGGTACAAAGGCAACGACTCATATCCAATAGGGGCATCAGCGATGGGGTCATCGTTGATCTCGTCGTTTATCTCAGGGGTCTTGTCGCTTTCATCCCCGCATGCACTCCCCATCAGCAATCCCGCAAGAGTGACGGCCAGCAGCCACATCCAAGAATTGCACTTTGGTTTCATCTCCTCACCTCCAACTGGTTGCACTTTTATTGAGAGACCATGTCAATTATGACAAAATTCATTCCCGAACACAATCACATTCCTAACTGAGCATTCCGCACTGTCGGTAGATCCGCTTACAGTCTGGTTTGGAGATAGGGCGTGATTCGTACGCGCTTACGCGGTGGGATCGGTCACGATGATGGTGTGACCGGAGATCGCCATGCGTATGCTCTGGCTTAGCTTTACCCGGGCTGCGCATCCCGATTCGAATTCAAACGGGTTCTGACAGTAGTACCAACCTGGCTGGTCTGAAGTCATCCACGTGGTAATTGCCGAAGGACAGTCGAGCGGGGCGGGCAACTTGGGAACCTGGCAGTAGACCTCATAGATCGAACCGGCGCCTTGTGGATCGTCTGCTTCGGCGATGATGGCTTCGTCCTGACTTGCGCCGAGCTCTGGGGGACACGTCAGGTCTGACACAGGCGTAGTTGCAGGAAATTCAAATTTGACATACATCTCATTGGCAGCGACCCCGCATCCTTCGCAACCATCTGGAACACTTGTCCACTGGAGTGTCTTGGGAAAGCATTCTTTGGGGTTCATTCTTTGGCCGATCATATGGGATAGATTTGTAAAGGCAGGGCTCCAGTCTTGGTTGCATATCGAAAAAATGTAGCCGTTTTCACCAAAATTCTGCGCGACCCTGACATATCGCCGGCCCGGCTTTGCCTCTGTCACTAGAACATCTCCCTCATGTCGAGAACATGCAGGTCTAAAGTGCTTCACCAAACCGTCTGCGGTCTCATACTCGATCGGCACTAGCTGCATGTCGTGGTGGTTCAGGCAACCGTCGAGCTCGCTGCCCTGGCCCTGACACGCGTCCTCCTGGGGCACGCCCACAATGGCCCCAAAAACCACAGCCCTGGGCTTGTCATCCTTGATGGCTACGAACTTATCCCAATACACGCCGGGGTCGAAAAGATTTTCTATCTCGTTATCCTCTGGGAAGTTGCAGGCCATGTTTCGAAATCCAGAAGCAGGATCGCCGGGGTTTGGAATAGTACCGGACATCCATTCGTCGGTTTGAAACAGACCGGGATCCCGGATGGAACAATCCTCCTCATCGCTTACGATGAGCACGGAGAGAAGATGGGAATCCACCAGAAAGCCGTTATTCCCGAGCTGATCCTGCCGGGTGAGCCCTTTAACCGCCGCTTGCAGTTGCTGCTCTATGCCGCAGCCCTGGTCGTCTACCTGGGCCATACACGCCACTTGTATCGCGAGCTTGCTGTTTAGATTCCCCCCACTTGTCTCGGCAAAATCGTTACCCGAGTTGAGCGCTGTACAAGGAACCGGATACGGTACATCCGGCGTCGGACTGTTACACACCCCGTTGTTGCAGGTGAAATTTTCAGGGCACAGATCACCGCTCTCGGTGCATTCGATCACGCCGCTGGCGATGTTCACCGCATCCGGCATATCCGTCAGGAATGCACCGTCATCCCCTCTGTCCACGCAGCCGCCGATGTCGGTTGGTATCCCATCGATACTGCCCGCGTCGCCGTATTGCAGGCCCATATCCGAGGACACGATCGCTACCCGCATGTTATCTATTGGCGGAAACGGCCACTCCGGGTCGATGATAGGCCTGACCAGGGAGTTGATAAGTGTATAAAAGCCAGTGGCCAGGATCTCTTGCTCCTGTTTCATAGAATAAGAATTGTCCACCACGACCAAGATGTCCACGCCGTCATAGTAGGACGACAACGTAGAATAACCAATCGGGGCCTTAGCAATAGGGTCATCCTTGACCTCAAAGACCTTGTCGCACGCGTTGCCCATCTGCGATCCCGCCAGAGTGACCGCCAGCAGGTACATCCAAAAACTGCGCTTTGATTTCATCTCTTCACCTCCAAATGGTTGCGCTGTTACTACTGGGCCATATCACCTGGGGCACAATTCCTTCCCTCATAAAATCACATTTTTAGTCCTGTCTGTTTTTTGGTGAAAGCGCTTTGGATCGGAGCAACTCCCTTGCTGTGACCGCGGCAGGGGTGCCCGCATATTCGGTCTCCACTTGGCTTAATAGATCCGCTGCTCGGTTTTTCTGCCCGGCACGGATTAGCGCCTTGGCCAGTCGCACCATGGCGGTTCCTTTCAGCAAGTCACTGGACGCGGTGTCAATAAACGCCTCGAGTAGCACTGCTGCCCGGGCATCATCTCCCAATTTGTCCTGCAGCAGGGCCGCGGCCTTGTACCTGGCTCGATTGGCCGAACCTACGGTCCCGTATGCAATCACTTTTTCATAGGCTGCCACAGCCTCTGACCAGAGGCCGAGCTTGCGGTAGCAGTCTGCTAGAAGCGACCAAACCTTAGCGTCCGAAGGATGCCTTTTGAGGTGGGCGGTCATCTTCGATCGCGCAGATTCCAGGCGACCAGAGATCACCATCTCGCGCCACCGCTCAAGGGGAGGCTTTGATCGGAGCCGATGTACCTCAGGCCCCTTTGTAGTCAATTCGCCAGCATTTCCGGTTCCTGCCGATGCATTGTCTGGGTCTGCAACTTCAGCGTCCGCATCTCGATTTGTTGATGCATCGTGTCGGAGGTCGACCGCTTCGGGTTGCTCAACGAGGTTGACAGACCCGGGGTGAAACATCTGCTCGAACCGATCGGCCGCCACAGCGCTGAGGGGTGTGATGGCGTGTTCGGTGTCGCCGCCAAACACGCCCTGCTGGCCCGCTGTGAGGCGATGGGAACGGCTTTTTCCAGCCGTTACCTCTACGGCGCCCGCCATGACCTCGACCATTGTCGACCGCTCGTTTCGGGTGACCGCGAATTGGGTCCCGACTACCCGCACCGCCACATCCCCCGCATCCACCAAGAACTCAGCGCCCGGCTTCAACGGCTTCACGCGGCAGGCCACTGACCCGCGATCCAAGCGCAGCCGGGTCTGATTGATGTTGGCTGACATGACTTTCAGTGCAGTGGCCTCTGCTGCGGCGACTCGATGGACGCCGATGCTGGTGATCAGCTTCCCGCCCCTATCGATATTGAACATCGGAGATTCGGGCTGGGTCATTGCGACGTTGCTGGTGAACTCCACTTTGATCTCGAGTGGATCGGATTCTCGGAGGCTCCCTAAGCCCAACAGTAGGGCCACCACTGCGGCGCAACAGGCTGCAGCGAGACTCCCTGCCCAGACCCACCTTTTGTGAGGGCGGGGTTCTGTGCGGGCACGGTAACTGTCGACGAGTGCCCGCCGCTGACCCGCGGTGGGGAAGCCGTCCGCTGCCTCCTTAGTCGCTGCTGCAGATAGGGTTTGGCTAAAAAAGCGCCACTTGTCAACGCTCGCGCTGCACTCGTCACACACTTGCATGTGGTCTTCAAAGCGCCGCTGCTCAGCCTCATTCAGGGCAGCGTCTAGGAATCGAAGGCGGTCGTTGCAACTGCTCATGGTTTCTTCCTATCCAAATGAGGTACCCCTAGGGGCGTCAGATCCTCTGTTACCGTCTGTCGCGCACGGTGAAGCCGCGTCCAAACGGTTTTGGGTCGGATGCCGAGAATTTTCGATATCTCGTCTCCGGTGAACCCCTCCACGGCAAAGAGCCAGAGCACCTCCCGTTGGGACACGGGGAGGCGTTCCAAGGCCTTCACCACCTGATCGCGCGTGGCGATCTGTCCGGCCAATGAAAGTCTCGGGGAATGGGCAGTTCCCGAGCAGGCTGCGCCGTGGGTTCGCAGGATGCGACGGTGCAGCCAGGTATTTCTTCGCCAGGTTCGCGCCTTGCGCGTCGAGATGCTGTAGAGCCAGGCTCGAAACCGTAGCTGCCGTTGATACTTGGGTGCCATCAACGCCACGGTGAGGAATACATCTTGGGTCAGCTCATCTGCCTCGTCCACTGTAATTTCTTGGGCAAACCGCAACAGCGCTGCCCGCACCATTCCCCGATAGCGGCAATAGAGCACATCCAGCGCGGCTGTGTCTCCAGCACCGAGCCTCGCCATCAACAGATCGTCATCCGAATGCCACAAAGAGGTTTTCGATGCGTGTTTCAACGGGGTATCTATCCCTGCCGGCGGCGCTGATATTGCACCTGCTCATATGCTAGACATATCACCACACCCTCGAATCCTTCCCGGCCAATGATTTTTCACCAAATCGATAGGTGTATGCCGAGCGCGCCAGACAGAGCAATCCTTGGCGTCTGCAGGATGACGCTATCGTCTGAGCGCTTTGTGAAGGTCCGACGATTGAAATGGCCAGCACTCATCACATCGAGCGCAATCGCAAGGCCATCGGTGAGCGATAATTGAAAGCTCCCTCCCACCCCCAGAGAGAAACCCCACCAAGTAAACCGTTGGCTGTTTCCGAATCCGTATGCCGCATCGACCGCTGAACCGAGCACCTCGCCCCGAATCATTGGGCCGATGCTTAATGCGTGGCTGCCAAGCCAGTATCCCACATCCACCGCAAATCCCACTTGCCACCCAGAGAGCGCGCCTTCTTCAGTCATTTTCTTGGGTCCCATCAACCCTGAAATGGCTCCCCGAATGAGAATGCCCGGGGCTGCAGTCCTCTGGAGGGCGAAAGTTGCACCTGCGTTGATGGACGGTCCCTGCTGTCCCGCGATCCCTCCGCCCATTCTGACGCCGGTTACCATTCCCCAACGGGCCGGTGGTCTGACCGCTTCAGGGCACACTGGTATTGCTGGACGCGTCGGGAGAACGTCTGGTTCATCTGTTGCCACTGGGGAGCTCACAGGCTCTTTTTTAGATGTGGGAGATTCATCTGTTGCCTCCGGCAGCATCTGCGTTTCCTCCATCAGTACACGCACAGCCAGCGCCAGCCTCTCGATCGCACCTTCCCCATCAGGGGCTGTCATCGTATGGATGACCGACCTGTTGGTGCCAATCCCAACGACTTGAAGGTTCAGGTCGCCGTTTTCCCGCCTCTCAAGCCAAATGGTGGCAAGGGCTCCCTTACTGAGGGCGATTTTCTCAATGATTGCGATCTGATCGGTCAATGAACGCTTGGCAAGTGCATTTTTCTTCAAAGCGATTCGTTCAAGCCGACATTTGTCCAAGCTCAGCCCCAACTCGGCAACGAAGTCGGCTTCGGTTCTCACAAATGCTTGATGCTGCTCAGTGTCGTTGACCAAGAATAGTATCACCGGTGGCGTTTGTGTCTCTGAGGCCATCGCGACGTATCCGCGAATAAGGACGAGCAAAGCGATACCAGTATATAAGCCGTATTTCCTGCGTGGCCGAGGCGTCATGCCCTTTCTTTCCAACTCGCATGTCTCGATTTCGATACTGACGAGTTTCGGTGTTTCATATTATATCTATTGGTACAAATCTCGTCTAGAAAGGAACAATTGAGCAAAAAGTTCACATTCCTACCCGATGAGGGGGACGTGTCCTAGCTACCGATTGTATGCAGTAAAAGCAGCACTGAACATGTCGCCAGCGGTTTGGTCTGGTTTACTGCTGCAGTCCGTGCTGATGTGATGCTGTTGCGGGCATCTGAGGGCCTGGTTCCAATGCCAATCAGTTTAAAATCATTACACCTTGACAGATTTGCTCGAAAACTGACTAATGGGCTTCACTCGGAGGCTCTCTGAAGGGGCCAGGTCTGAAGGAGGTCGCGTTGGTACACAAAAAGATGGATATACGCCCTGCACAGGGAAAACTGGGGATCATGCTGGTGGGTTTAGGAGCGGTCAGCACGACCTTTATCGCCGGTGTCGAGCTGATTCGCAAAGGCTTGGCCAAGCCCATTGGATCACAGGCGTGGATGGGCACGGCCCGACTCGGCAAGCGTACTGATAAGCGCTTCGTCAAATTAAACGAACTCGTGTCACTCGCAACCCCCGAAGACATCGCAGTTGCTGCTTGGGACATATTTCCAGACAATGCATACGAAGCTGCTCTAAAGGCGGGTGTCTTGAACACGGGCGATTTGGGAAAGGTGGCCGATGAACTGCGCGCGGTTAAGCCACTTCCCGGCGCCTTCGACAAGAATTACGTCAAAAAATTGGATGGCACCCACGTCAAGACAGGGAACAGACAGCAGATGGCAGACGATCTTAGGCGCGACATACGCGACTTTAAAAAGACTGTCGATCGGGTGGTGATGGTTTGGGCCGCATCGACCGAGGTATATCGGGAGCCAGGACCAGCCCATGCCTCTGTGCGCGCTTTTGAATCCGCCCTTGCAGAGGACGATCCATCGATTGCCCCATCTCAGCTCTATGCCTATGCGGCGATAAAAGAAGGGGTTCCCTTTGCCAATGGCGCCCCCAACTTGACAGTGGATACGGACGCCCTGGTGGCACTGTCAAAGCAAGAGAAGGTGCCCATTTCCGGAAAGGACTTCAAAACCGGACAGACCTTGATGAAAACAATCGTCGCCCCTGGCCTGAAAAATAGACTTCTCGGGGTCAACGGGTGGTTTTCGACCAATATCCTGGGCAACAGGGACGGCGAAGTACTCGACGACCCGGAATCGTTCAAGAGCAAAGAAGTGTCCAAGGCCGGCGTGCTCGATACCATTTTTCAAATTGAAACATATCCCGAACTTTACGAAAACCTCTACCATAAGATTAGAATCAATTACTATCCGCCCCGCGGTGACGCCAAGGAGGGGTGGGATAACATCGACATCTTTGGTTGGCTCGGGTATCCGATGCAGATCAAGATCAATTTCCTGTGCCGCGATTCGATCCTGGCCGCGCCCATTGTCCTCGACCTCGCGCTCTTTTCAGACCTGGCACTACGGGCTGGCATGAGCGGCATTCAGGAATGGCTCAGCTTTTTCTATAAAAGTCCACAAACCGCCAAGGGGCTGTACGCAGAGCACGACCTCAACATCCAGAAGACCAAGTTTAAAAACACCTTGCGCCACATGGCTGGCGAGGATTTGATCACCCACCTCGGGCTCGATTATTACGAAACCGATTGATGCACCCTAGTGCGCTGTCCAGTCTTCAGTGTTTGGTAAAAGGCCTCCCCCTTTGAAAAAGGGGGCCGGGGGGATTTCGTCTTTTCCCCTGGCATTGCGAGGTTACAAAATCCCCCTTCCCCCCTTTTTCAAGGGGGATTTGCTAACTTCACCCGACACATCTCGTTTGACATTGCCCTAATCCACCTACGCGCTCTGTAACTTGATGCCGATGTGTTCCCTGAGTTTGAAGTGACTTTCAGAAATGACAAAAAGCGTGAGTGCCCGCAAGCGATCGGCCAACTTGGCCTTGTCCGGGATTTGTGTCTTGAGAACGCGGACCGCGACCGAGACATCCCCACAAAGCAGCAGCCCCGCCCGATCCATGGTGTAGTCGATCGAGCGGCCCCAGCGCTTCATGTTGACATCCGCTGTCTTGGCCACAAAGGATTGGACGTACCCCTGTAAGCGCTCCAGTGTTCCCGCATCGAGGGATCGTATGGGTGCGAGGCGCTCTGACACTGCACCGGCAAGTTCTCCAGGCACCGGCAGTGTGGGCACAAAGCTTTTGATGGACGCGAGGAGCCACGCCGACAGTTCGGTGCCTGAGGCGACGAGCCGATGGACATAGAGTCCGGGCCTTAAAAGCGTCAGTTGTTGGCCGAGTCTGAACGCCAGGCCCAACCGATCCGTGACAATGGCGCTTGTGCCATCAGCTGCGATGGCCGGTGGATTTGCGTTTAAGAGCTCAAATCCAATCCTATTGTCCCCGTAATAGAACAACGGGGGTGGTTGGATGCCTAAGGAAATAGCCACAAAATTGACAAACCCGGCAAAGGGCGATGGATCTCGCGTCACATCGATCGCAGCCCCTGGATGGAAGCCCAAGTCAGGCAGGGGGCGCCCCTTCTGCTGGATGATCGCCGGTGCAATGATCGAAAAAATCGACGAGATGATCTGATTCATGTCGGGATGGTTCAGGTGGCGTTCCCACTGGTCGGTCCCGAGGGTATCGGCGAGTGCCGGTAGATCCTGAGGCATGTACTCGTGGTAATAGGTGCGCTCCTCAGGGGAGGCCTGGTTGAGCAGTGTCAGGAGAGACGCCGCACACCACGCTTTGTCCGCCTCTTCAGCAGCAGCAAAAATGCGATAGAGCATTTGAAAGGACGGCACCCGGCCAGGACTGACCTCGAGGAGGCGCCGGTGGAGATCCGTTGCCTTTGCCGCGTATTCAACCTCCCAGCCATATAAATCGCCGAGCTGTTCAGGCCATTTTGGATTGTCAGGCTCCAATTTGGCAAGTGCCTCGGTGATTAGAATTGCGTCTGCGCGACGGTTGAGCTTATTGATAAATATGTCGACCAGCGGCAGATATAGATCGATCTTCTCCTGTTTGTCAGCCTCCTTGGGTAGCCGTGCGATGGCTTTCTTGTAGTAGGAGACCAGCTTATCCCATTCATTTCGCTCGGCGAGAATCTCGACAATGGCCGTGTTTGCTTTTTCAAGGGTTTCGTCCTGCTCGAGTGCCGCCTCGTAGAACTCGACGGCTTTTTGAGGCCGTTTCAGCTCGTGTCGATAGATTTTAGCAACGGTGAGGTAATAGCGCGCCAGTTCCTCTGGATCGTCTACGAGGGATGCAATGCGCAATACAACATCTACGACGCTCGAGTAGCTTTTGGTGGCCGTGTGGATCTTTAACAGATCGTTTAAAACAGTCCGGTTGCCCCCATCAATGGCAAGGGCGGTGTTGAGTCGACGCGCTGCACCGTCCCCATCCTTCAAATGTTCGAATTGGACGGCCGCTGCTTGCCTAATAAGGTGTACTTGCTCCTCTGGTGCTGCATCTTCCATCCCAGCCAAAATGCGGTCGTAGGTATCCACCAGTCCCCGATAATCCTCTCGGTGCTCGAGAATGTCGGCAAAACACAATTGCGCGTCCCGACTATTCGGGGACATCACCAGTGCTTGACGGATGAATTTGGCTGCTTCGACATAGTCGTCAACGCCGATACATGCGCGCCCCAGCCTAATCAGGAGCGTTACCTTTTCATCAGGCGGCATATCTGCACCAGCCCCGTTTAGGTAAGCCAGGAGGTAGTCCTTGGCCACGTCGAAGCGACCCACGTCCAATCCGACCTCCCCCAGGCGTCGAATGAGATGAATGTCCTCTCCGGCGATGAGGATTGCCCTTTCATACGCCCCAAACGCCTTTTCCTTTTGACCCGCAAAATTCAAGGCTTCGCCGAGATGGGTAAATAGCTCCAGCTGCTTATCCTGAGGGAGCGCATCCGCCGAATCGGCCCACCGCAAGTATATCGGCAGTGCCTTTTCCCACTCGTTGTTTTTCCGGTACAGCTCAGAGACCCTATCGCCTGCGATAAAGTTGGTTTCATCGAGCAATAGTGCTTGCTCAAAATACTCAACAGCCCGTTCGGTATCGCCGATATTGTCCACACAGATAACGCCCATCTCGGCGATGAGCCCTGCCCGCGCGCTCGGTCCTTCGACCAGTAGTACCTCTTGGCCAAGAACGTCCAAGACAGCCGCATAGTTGCCCTCGGCCACCAGGGCTTTTTTGAGTTGTGCCAACACCGCCCTGTTTTCCGGCACCAGGTCCCTGAGTGCGCGCAACGTGGCGACCGCCTCGGCAGGCACTTGTTTCAATTCGAGCTGGATGGTTGCAACCCGCAACAGCAACCCTATTTTTGCATCTGAATCAGGTGCGACGTCGGCCATTTTTAGAATGGTATCGATGGCAGCGTCGTAATCCCCAGCGTCTTCCTGTGTTTTGGCCAGTGTTTCGAGTGCGTCGTCCACGCCGAGGGATGCAACTTCGGCAAACGCTGCTGCCGCGCGCTGGGCATCGCCGAGCTGTTCGCGAATAATGGTGGCCCGCTCCTTGAGCAACGCCTTTCGCTCGTCCAGATCTACGCGATTCGCCTGCTCGGCCAAAATCTCGGCCAATGCTTCCCAATCTCCGGTCAGCCGGTAGAGCCTGGCCAGAGATGTCCGGGCGGAGGGGTGATTGCCATCTATTTCTAGAACCGAGACGAGATACTGAATGGCATCGTCGTACTGCTTAAACTCCTCTTCGCAGATGAGCGCGAGGCGTTCCTTGATCACAAGTTGCTGTTTTGCAGAAGCGGCAATATCTAGCTGGGTTTCGAGATTGGACCGCAGTTTTGCCACGTCGCCTGTGCGCGCATAGATGCGTTCGAGCCCCTTCATCGCCTCCATATGGTCGGCGTCTACCGTGAGGACGTTTTCATAGTGCTCGCCAGCTGCAGTTAAGTCATCCAATTGCTCTTCGTAGAGCTGGCCGAGTCGGTAGAACCCACTTGCCCGGGCCGGTCCTTCGGGGAGGGCATCCACCGTACCTTCGAGAAGGGCAGTGAGTCTGTCCCAAGTCCCTGCGCCTTCGTAAATGGTCGCCAGCAGGGACGCGGCTTTGTCGTGCGTCGGATCTTCGGCAAGGGTGGCTTCGAGCAACTCGATGGCCCCTTCTGTGTTGCCCAATCGTTCATACAACACCTGCCCGGCAGCAGCCTTGTGGTCACGGCGCGCTTCAGGCAGGGGCTCGGCCTCGCTCAAATGGATCAGCACCTCTGCATATTCACCCCACTGCTCGGCAGAGAGGTATATCTGCGCCACTGTTTGCAGGGCTTCGACATCTGCTGGCTCGTGCTCGAGGACTTTTTGCAGACAGGTCAGGGCATATTCTGGTTCATTGACCTTATCGAAGTAGATAACACCGGCCTTTTTGTAGAGTGAGAGAGCGGCGTCAATATCCCCTGTTGTTTCTGCTTGCTGCGCCATCTCGTAACAGTGACCGGCAAATTCAGCGTGCCGTTCGGTGCGTTCAGACAGTTTTCCCAACCGTTCGATCAGCGCATCGTCCTGATCGGCGGTTTCAGCATAGGCCAGATAGTAGTCAAACGCCCGTTCCGGGTCTTTGAGGTTTTCATAGTAAACATCGCCGATGTTGCGAATGATCTCGCCTTTCTTTTCAGGCACCTCTTCTGCCTCTGCCTGTGCTGCGAGTTCGGTAACCAGTGCATCGTATTGGCCCCGGATCCGCATCAGATCAATCGCGGCAGCTTTCACCTCTGGATCTTCGGGAGTTGACGAGAGGAGCCCATCGTAGATCTCCGCTGCCCTTTCGTAATCCTTTAATACTTCCCGAGATATCCGTGCCGCTTCGAGAAGGAGATGCCGCGATAGTATCTCGTCTGCTGCGCTCTCTCCGGCTTCTTCGATGACATCGACGGCTGCACCCCAGGCGTTGTACTGATCAGCACCTTCTTTCAAGGCGTCAAAGGCGATCTCATCTGCCGGATCCACCAGGAAATCCTGGACATATAGCTCGATATCCTCCCGGGTACCGGTTTGAGCAGCGCGGGCAGTGATTTCGTCTGCAGCACGCCTCACATCGTTAAGGCGTGCGCGGACAGCATCGATATCCCGGGGCCGACGCTCCTGTTCCTTTGCCATAAGGGTCTGGACAAAGTCATCGACCGCTGCGGCCAAGGGATCTGTCACAGCCTCGCTCAATAAGGGAACCTGCTGGTTTAGATGGGCAGCGATCACATCGATCGGCGTATCTCCTGCAAACGGCGAGCGCCCAGCAATGACCTCGTAGAGCAGCGCACCCAGTGCGTAGATATCCGAGGCCGCTGTCGGCTCAGCTCCCCGTGCCTGCTCTGGCGCTCGTCCCCAAACGTATCCGCATAGCGGTGAGGCAGATGCATCGGCACCTGGTCGATGTACCAACCGGTCCATCCCGAAATCGCAAAAACAGATCTTCGGGACGCTGCTGTCAATGAATGCTGTCTCGCTTGAACAAACCAGCACCGTGTCTGGATTGAGGTCCCCGTGGAAGAATCCGCGTTCGTGTAAAGGCGTGAGTGCGTCCAAGATGGCCTCGAATATATCGAGCGCTTCTGAAACCGGGACGGGAAGACGCGCCCTTAGCGGCTCGCTCTCATCCCACTGAAAAACAAAGTAAGGTCTTCCGTCATCCAGGTCTCCAACAGCTTCAACCTGTTGGGTCGCCAGGGTTTTGTCCAATATAAAGGCCCGCATATAGGTCTTGAATCTTTGGGTGGCTTGGGTATCCAATGCATACCCTGGGTTGATGAGCTTCAACCCATATTCAGCGCCATATTCAGCAACATATGCATCGTCATCCTCTGAATACCCGGCAGTCGCGCGGTCGCATAGATAAACTGACCACAATCCAGCATCCTGTTTCTTTTCTTTAACGACATACCCCGCAATATCTGTTCCGGCCGCAAGATCCCTGCTTGAAAACCGCTCATTGTAGATTTTCCGTAATTTCTGACTGACCTGGGTCTGTTTGGCCATGAAAACAGCGTCGGCCAGGGCCTGGGACGCCTTTTCCTGTTCACACCATTCAACCAACCGGCGGGCAAAAACCGCGCGCGACCCATCAGATACCCCCATCTCTTCTGGGTTCATACCGAGATAGTCGACGACCAGCTGGTTCAGCTCTGCAGTGGAAAAAAGCCGCTCTATCTCTCCGCGCAAAATATCATGGGGTGATTTCATATTGTTTAGCTCCCTTTTCGCTTTGGCCTATACTTTCTATCGCCATGGCATATGCAGTATAGCAAATCAACTGGGGTCGACCTATGGATTTTGGGTCATGCCCGGCATTTTTATTTAGAATCCTTATAGGTTAGAGAATATGAGTGGGTCAAAAATAAAATAATACTATGGAAGTGTAATACCCCTTATTGCTTTCTTTTCCCGACTCGTTTTGCATTGATGGCCCGTCGGATTCTACTCAGTGGCTCACCGCCGAGGCGACCAGAGACTGCTAACCATTTTTGCGCTGCTTTGAGCTCGACTTTTGTTCGCTCCATAAGCGCATCGAGGACATCGATAATAAACTCACCAAGGCTGACCAGGCGGCGAATTTGATCGAATTGATACGCCGTTATGTCGCTGCTGTCATTCGCATATGGGCTGCCTTTTTGCAGTGCTTCGGCCTGTTTGAGTTTCAATAAGATAGCCTTTAGTTTTTTTCGCTCCCGTTTATGGAACATACGGTTTACGATCAGCCATAAATCTGTTTCAGCCCTATAAACAAAATGTCGATTGTTTTCGATTGTATCGCGGTATGTGAGCTCGAGATCCACGAGCTCCTTGAGGGCCATGCTGAGCGCGCCGGACGATATATTGAGGACCTGCTGTATTGTCCGTGCATCTAAGGCATAGGGGCTTAGAATCAGCACCGCCCAAACCCTACCCACAACCGGTCTGTACCCCAAGCGTTCGAATAGATCACTGGCTGCCGATTCCACCAGTGGTATGGACTTTATCTCGGAAACAGCCATGGAAAAAACTCTCTTAAATCCGCATTAATCCACTTTTTACCGCGACAGCGAACTGACGTCAAAATCTCTCTTTCAGAGCATGTTTCTTTGGATTGCAATGATCCGAGCTGGGTTTGTCTGGGATCCAGATATGGGATACCCTGGTGCTTGTATGCTCACCCGATGCAAGCACAGTGCTCAATGACAATTGGCTCAAGAGCATCTTCCAGTCTCAAGCCGGTCCTGTTGATGGCCTTCTTTTCCGGGTTTTGCGGTTTGGCCTACGAGCTGGTTTGGATCCGGGTGCTGTCGGTGGTCTTTGGTCGGACCACCCTGTCGACAGCCATCGTGGTCGCCGTGTACATGGCTGGCCTGGGGTTCGGCGGACTGTTTTGGGGCAAAAAGATAGACACTGGCAAGCGTCCCTTGCGCTTGTTTGCAGTGCTACAGTGGATCATCGGTGGCGCCTGTTTATTGATTGCATTTCTTTTCTCAGCGTTACCAGGTCTTTACAAGGGACTTTACCATGCCCTGCAGGTCGGATTTGAGACCCCGACAATGCTCGCCTTTGCTCTCTCATTTGGTCTGATGTTCGTGCCCGCGTTTGCAATGGGCGGGACCTTGCCTGTGCTCGCCAAATACGCGGTCGATAAAGGCCAACCTCTTGGGGGCGCCATTGGAAAACTCTATGCGTTGCATACCTTTGGGAGTATCGCAGGTGCAGCCCTCGTGGGATACTATCTCATCGGCTGGTTCGGCCAACTGCGAACCCAGCTGCTGGCCGTGCTGATCAACCTTGTCCTCGGCGGCATTGCTTTTTTCATAGCGTTCAAATCTTCGCGTCCTGCTTTGAAGCCGGCCAGCAGCACACCAGCTCCCCAACACGCCCTGTGGACACCAAAAAGGGGCATCCGAAGATTGCTTCTCTTGGTTGCAGGGCTCAATGGCTTTTGTGCGCTTTCTTTTGAAATTCTCATTGCCCGCGCCCTTAGTACCTTTATCGTGAATTCAACATATGGGTTCACCAGTATTTTGGTAATTTTCCTACTGGGTATCGGCCTGGGCAGTGTTGTGTTCACCCGGTTTTTCAGCCGATCCCCCCGGCTGCTGACCATATTGGCCGCAGTGGAGCTGTGTCTCGGACTCTATGTGGCGACAACAGTCTTCTACCTCAACGAGCTGCCTGCGTTTCTTTTTTCCCTTGAGCAGAGCCTGTTCAAAATCCCTGTGGCGAAAACACTGGTGCCGGGTCTTGCCTTGTCCGCGCTACTGTTGCTCATACCCGCAGTACTGATGGGGATGGGCTTCCCCTTGATTTGCAAAGGGATTGCCGGGAAAAAGGAACGACTGGGCATCGGCATTGGCGCAGCCTACTTTGCGAGCACCGCGGGCAGCATCGCGGGATCCCTGGGCGCTGCGCTGGTGTTTATCCCCAAATTCGGTGTCGCTGCCAGCATCGTTGCGATGGGCTCGACCTATTTATTTTTAGGCGGGGTCGTCGGACTTACTATCACAAAAAAACCTTATAAACGGGCCGCAGTATGCTGCAGCATGCTTTCAATAGGGGCCATCATTATACTTGGCCCCGCTCTCTTGGAAAAAACGATCATCCATCCGCCGTCCATCTTTCGGTCCGAGGTTATTTCAGACGAAATTCTATTTTACAAGGAGACTACAGACGGCACTGTGTTGGTACGCGAGGATACTGCCACCAACATCCGATCCCTCTATGTGAACAACAATCAAGTCTGCGGGGTGACCTATGACGCCCTCAACGTGGTCAAGATGCTGGGTCATTTGCCGTTTTTGGTCTCGCCGTCAGCTAAGAAAGTACTGGTCATTGGATTTGGCATTGGCGTCACCACTGCTGAGATCGCCAAACACCCGGTCGAACAAATCGACTGTGTTGAGATCGCACCTGGTGTCAAAGAAGCGGCAACGTATTTTGAAGACGTGAACAGGGGGGTCATCGAGGATCCGAGACTGCGATTCATGGCAGGAGACGGCAGGAACTATCTCCTGTTGACTGAAGAAACATACGACATCATATCGAGCGATCCAACCCATCCGACCCTGGGGTGTGCCAACCTGTACACCATCGAGTACTTTGAGCTGAATAGAGCCCGCCTTTCGCCCGAGGGCGTGGTTGTCCAGTACTTGCCGCTGCACAGGATGACGCTCGCTGCGCTCAAATCAACGGTCAAGACATTTCAGGCAGTGTTCCCCCACGCCACGCTGTGGATGGCCCACTCCCATGCCGTGATGCTCGGCACTCAAGGAGCCCTGCAGTTCGATGTGGAGAAAAGCGCTGCAGTATTGGCCGGGATCGGCGATTTCATGATGCAGGACGCCTATGGGGTGGCGAGCGCCCTGCTGCTCGACGCTGCAGGGCTTGCGGCATTCTCCAAGGGTGGCCAAATCCACCGGGATGACCGTCCTTTTCTAGAGTATTACAGTTTTAAGAGCATCGGCAGGGAAAACTGGCGAATGAACCTCGAGCATATCCTTAAATTTAGATCTGATCTCAAGGGCGTGGTCACTGCGGATGATTGGACGCGCCTCAGCCGTTACATGAAGCAAAGAACCCTGTTTTTAAACGGGTTGATTCAAAAAGACATGGGCGCGCTGAAACGGGCTGGCGCGCTATTCAGTGCGGCCATGCGCGTCAATCCCGAAAATAAAGAGATCGAAAGATTCCTCATCTACGAGACATGGCTGCATCGCACGCGCCAGGGGACGAACTGATTTTAGTGGGATCTGTTTAAGCTAGAGTTTCGCCATTTTTGAGGACTCCCTCTCCTCTCGTAGTGAGCACATTTTTGCAGAATTGGTTGCATTCGAGAAGACGAGCAAGTCTCTCCCCCTTTCGCAAAGGG
>JAAUYD010061825.1_pt1 | contig 21840 bp, 4 predicted proteins | sample 7278101 | NCBI WGS metagenome assembly JAAUYD01 (sample SAMN14350128, study PRJNA611818) | marine sediment metagenome | isolation source: surface marine sediment (0.6m) | place: French Polynesia: Moorea | collected 2018-08
TCGGTTTATGTGTTGAACGTTCTTTAGAGATGGTGATAGGAATACTAGGGATTCTTAAAGCAGGAGGTGCTTATGTTCCTCTTGACCCAAACTATCCCACTGAACGTTTAAAGTTCATGTTAGAAGACTCTCAAGTTAGGGTTTTATTAACTCAAGAAACCTTACTGGAGTCTTTACCCCAAAATCAAGCACAGCTTATCTGTTTAGATAAACAATGGGAAGAAATTTCTCAATATAGCAACGAAAACCCACAACAGAATGTATCCCCTTCTCATTTAGGCTATATTATCTATACTTCTGGTTCTACAGGTAAACCTAAAGGAGTTTTAGTTAATCACGCGAATGTCGTCCGTTTATTTGCAGCAACAGAAGACTGGTATCACTTCAGTTCTCAAGATATCTGGACCTTATTCCATTCTTACGCTTTCGACTTTACTGTCTGGGAAATATGGGGTGCTTTACTCTATGGGGGACGCTTAGTAATCGTGCCTTATTTAGTGACTCGTTCCCCAGAAGAGTTTTATAACTTGTTATGTCAAGAAAAAGTCACGATTCTTAATCAAACCCCCTCAGCTTTTCGCCAATTAATTCAAGTGGAAGAAACAAAGGCAGATTTAGCAGATTTAGGCTTACGTTTGGTAATTTTTGGGGGAGAAGCTTTAGAAATCAACAGTTTGCAGCCTTGGTTCCAACGACACGGCGATAAATTCCCTCAGTTAGTGAATATGTACGGCATTACAGAAACGACTGTCCATGTTACCTATCGCCCCTTAAGTCTAGCCGATCTCAATAGTAGTGCTAGTGTGATTGGTCGTCCTATCCCCGACTTACAAATCTATTTACTCGATTCCTATTTACAACCTGTTCCCATTGGTATTCCAGGAGAAATGTATGTCGGAGGTGCAGGAGTAACCAGAGGTTATCTTAACAGGGAGGAACTGACAGCAGAAAGGTTTATTTCTAGTCCTTTTGAGGAGGCAGGAGGCAGGAGGCAGGAGGCAGGAGTCAGGAGTCAGGAGTCAGGAGTCAGGAGGCAGGAGGCAGAAGGCAGGAGGCAGAAGGCAGGAGGGAATAAATTATATAAAACGGGAGATTTAGCTCGTTATTTGCCCAATGGAGAGTTAGAGTATTTAGGACGCATCGACCATCAAGTTAAGATTCGGGGTTTTCGGATTGAATTAGGAGAAATTGAGGCTTTATTGGCTTCTCATCCCCAAGTTTGGGAGACAGTGGTGTTAGTGAGAGAAGATACACCAGGAGACAAACGCTTAGTCGCTTATCTCGTTCCACAACCAGACATCACCTTGAAGGAGGCAGGAGTTGAAAGGCAGGAGGCAGCAGCCTCGGTCACAATTGAGGAAATACGGCAATTTCTCAAAGCTAAGTTACCCGATTATATGGTTCCCAATGGTTTCGTCATCCTTGAAACCTTACCCTTAACTGCTAACGGGAAAATTGACCGTCGTGCTTTACCTGCACCAGAATTCCACAATGAAGATAAATATGTTGCACCTCGGACTCCTATTGAAGAAAAGCTGACCAATATTTGGTCACAAATTCTCCAAGTAGAAAAAGTAGGCATTAATGATAATTTCTTTGAACTAGGAGGACATTCCTTACTCGTCACTCAATTAGTTGCACGCATTCGAGACACTTTTAATATTGAAATCCCCTTGCGGGATTTGTTCGTCGCACCAACAGTTAATGAATTAGCCCAATCAATCGAACAGTTACAACAACAAAACTCAGCCCCCATCGTTCCACCCATTTTACCCCGGAGAAGAAAATGAATTACGAACAATTACCCCTATCTTATGCTCAACAACGGTTATGGTTCTTAGCTCAATTAGAATCAAACAGTGGCTTTTATAATATTCCTCTAGTCTTACATCTAGAAGGAAATCTGAATATAGAAGCATTAGAAAAAAGCTTAGAAGCAATTATTAATCGTCACGAAGCTTTACGTACCAACTTTAGGATAATTGAGGGTGAACCTTTTCAAATTATTCATCCCGAAAGTTCTTGGAAATTAACCATTATCAAAGAACAGGAAATAATCAATAATAATGAAGAAAAAAACATAAATGAATGGTTACAAAAGGAAAGTTTTCGACCCTTTGACTTAGCCAACGACCCCTTAATTCGGGTTACATTAGTAGAACAATCAGAAACAGAATACTACTTACTAATTTGTCTACATCATATCGTCTCCGATGAGTGGTCAATGGGGGTATTTACCCAAGAATTAACAACCCTATATAATGCTTATAATCAAGGGTTACAGTCCCCATTAAACGATTTACCCATACAATACGGGGATTTTGCCTTATGGCAAAGAGAATGGTTAGAAGGGGATATTCTGCAAACTCAACTGAATTATTGGCAAAAACAACTAGAAAACGCCCCAGAATTATTATCCTTACCCACAGACTATCCTCGTCCCCCCGAACAACGTTTTATCGGTAGTCATCAAACATTTGTCCTGTCCTCACAATTAAGTGAAGGGATAAAACAACTGTCGCATAAACAAGGCGCAACCCTGTTTATGACCTTATTGACTGCCTTTAATATCTTACTGTATCGCTACACTGGACAAACCGATATTGTGGTGGGAACCCCAACCGCTAACCGTAAACGCTCTGAATTAGAGGGATTAATCGGCTTTTTTGTGAATACTTTGGCTTTAAGAACTGATTTGCAAGGAAATCTCAGTTTTTATGAGTTATTAAATCGGGTCAAAGAGAAAGCATTAGAAGCTTATGCTTATGAAGATTTACCCTTTGAAAAGTTAGTTGAAACCTTGCAACCAGAAAGAAATCTGAGTTATACTCCCCTATTTCAAGTGATGTTTGGGTTAGACAATGATACCCGAAGCGAGATAGCATTAGAAGGCGTTAAAGTAACTCATCAGACAATAGAAAATAATACAGCTAAGTTTGATCTTCTCTTATCCCTAGTGCAAACAAAATCAGGAATAAGAGGCGCTTGGGAATACAATACAGACTTATTTGATCATAGCACCATTGAAAGATTATCAGGTCATTTTATACAGTTATTAGAAGGAATTATTACTAATCCAAATCAGTCTATTAATCAATTACCTTTATTAACAGAAAGAGAACAACAGCAACTCTTGATTGATTGGAATCAAACTCAAGTTAACTATCCTCGTGATCTATGTTTGCATCAATTATTTGAACAACAGGTAGAAAACAATCCTAATGCGATCGCTGTTAAACTAGAAAATGAATCCTTAACATATCAAGAGTTAAACTGTCGGGCAAATCAATTAGCTCATTATTTGCAGGGTTTGGGGGTAAATAATGGCCAATTGGTGGGAGTTTTGCTCGAACGTTCCCTAGAGATGATTGTCGGAATATTGGGGATACTCAAAGCAGGAGCAGCTTATGTCCCCTTGGATGTTAATTATCCTCAAGAGCGACTGGACTATATTTTTGAAGATACCCAACTCAATATTTTATTAACTCAAGCGCAACAGTTAGAGATATTATCAGCTTATCAAGGAACAACAATCTGTTTAGATCGCAACTGGGACACCATCGCAACAGAAAAAACGATTAATCCTGTCACTAACATTGAGCCTCATCATTTAGCTTACCTTATTTATACCTCTGGTTCCACAGGCAAACCCAAAGGAGTGATGATTGAACATTGCTCAATAGTCAATTTTGTGCTAGCTGCTATTGAAGATTATAGACTAACTTCAGATGATAGTATTTTACAATTTTCATCTATCTGTTTTGATGCTTCGGTTGAAGAAATATTTTGTAGTCTTTCATCTGGTGCAACTTTAGTGTTGCGAACCGATCAAATGTTACGTTCTAGCGAAGATTTTTGGCAGTGTTGTCAAGCATGGCAATTAACAATTTTAATTCTTACTACTGCCTATTGGCATCAATTAGTCTCTGATTTAACTCTTGATGCACTTGAAGTTATTCAAGATATTAGATTAATTATAGTGGGAGGAGAAGCTCTTCAATTATCTAAAGTCAAACAATGGCATAAAATTACAGCTAACCATTCCCCTCTTCCTCAACTATTAAATACTTATGGACCAACAGAAGGTACTATTATAGCGACTCAATATGACTTTACTGACCCAGACATAACTAATGTTAGTATTGGCCGACCGATTAATAATATTAAAACATATATTCTTGATCCCTTTTTAAATCCGGTTCCTGTTGGTGTACCAGGAGAATTACATATTGGTGGTGTGGGGTTAGCTAGAGGTTATTTAAACCGTCCCGAATTAACGAATGAGAAATTTGTTGCTAATCCTTTTGAGGAGTCAGGAGTTCCTCACTACTACCATGCGCTATCGCACAGGAGTCAGTCCGCAGGAGGTAATAAATTATATAAGACAGGGGATTTAGTTCGTTATTCACCCGATGGTAATATTGAATATTTAGGAAGGATTGATAATCAGATTAAGCTGCGAGGTTTCCGTATTGAATTAGGGGAAATTGAAACCGTATTAGGTCATCATCCTAATGTTAAAACAGCTTTGGTTAATCTATACGAAGATGACAGAGAAAATAAAAGTTTAGTTGCTTATATTATACCCAAGAATGAACCTCAACCCAGTCCCTCAGAACTCCGTCAATATTTAAAGGCAAAATTGCCAGAATATATGATACCCAGTTTCTTTATTCTGTTAGAAATATTCCCCTTAACTCCCAGTGGAAAAGTTGATCGTCGTGCTTTACCTGCCCCCAATTTTGATAATGATAACTTAAAAGAAATCATAGCACCTCGTAACCCTATAGAAGAGATGTTAGTGCAGAGTTGGGGACAAATTCTTAATCGTAAACAAATAGGAATAAAAGATGACTTTTTTGAATTAGGCGGACATTCTTTACTCGCGACTCAATTAGTGGCTAATCTTCGACAATTATTTAAAGTAGAATTGCCCTTGAAAGCTTTATTTTCTGCCTCAACTATAGATGAATTAGGACAAGTTATTAAACATTTAAAACAAGAAGGATTGACTTGGCAAGAACAACCCATATTAGTCAGAAATAAAACAACAAACTTACCCTTATCTTTTGCTCAAACACGACTCTGGTTTTTAGATAAATTTGAACCCAATAGCCCTTTTTATAATATTCCTCTTGCCTTGAAATTAGTTGGAGAATTAAACAAAAATGCTTTAGAAAAAAGCTTAAAACAAATTATAGATCGCCATGAAATTCTGCGTACTAACTTTATTACTATTGAAGAAGTCGCTCATCAAGTAGTTAAAGATAAAATGACTTGGGAAATGTCCGTGATAGATTTACAGGGACAAGAAAACGCCCAAGAATTAGCTCAAGAATTAGCTCAAAAAGACGCAATAACCCCCTTTGATTTAGAACAAGACCCTTTAATTCGTGGCACTCTTCTCCTTTTATCTGACAGAGAACAGGTCTTACTTTTATGTATGCACCACATTATTAGTGATGGTTGGTCAGTAGGAATATTATTAGAAGAATTGAGGGAACTGTATAATAATTATACGCAAGACATAACCCCTCAACTCAAGCCTTTACCCATTCAATATGGAGACTTTACTCTGTGGCAAAGGGAATGGTTACAAGGAGAAAGATTAAACCATCAATTGCAATATTGGCAACATAAATTAGCCGGTTCTCCTGCTTTATTGGCTTTACCCACCGATAAACCTCGGCCAGCAAAACAGAGTTTTGCCGGTTCTCATTATAAATTTGAGTTATCCTCAGAAATTACCGAAAAATTAATTGAATTGAGTCGTAAACAAGGTGTTACCCTATTTATGACCCTATTAGCAGCCTTTAAAACCTTACTTTACCGTTATAGCGAACAAGAAGACATCTTAGTAGGGACACCGATTAATAACCGCAATCATAGTCAAATTGAAGGATTAATCGGCTTTTTTGTCAATACATTAGTCTTAAGAACTGATTTATCGGGGAATCCTAGCTTTAACGACCTCCTCAGTCGCGTAAGGGAAACTGCCATCGATGCTTATGCTCATCAGGACTTACCCTTTGAGATGTTAGTTGAAGCCTTGCAACCGGAACGAGATTTAAGTCACGCCCCCTTATTTCAAGTGGATTTTCTGCTGCAAAATGAACCCTTATCTGAGATAGCATTGTCAGGATTAACTACAAGCACTTTATCAACAGAAAGTACGGTGGCGAAATTTGATCTAACCTTGGGGATGGAAAATACCTCAACCGGTTTAGTAGGTGCGTGGGAGTATAATACAGACTTATTTGAAAGTCCTACAATTGAGCGGATGACCGGCCATTTAATCAGCTTATTAGAGGCAATTGTAGCCAATGCTGAGCAAAAAATCGGGGAATTACCCTTATTAACAACTCTAGAACAAGAACAGATATTAAAGCAATGGAATCACACCGAAAGCGACTACCCAGTAGAACAATGTGTGCATCATTTATTTGAAGACCAAGTTAAACGAACCCCTGATGCAGTGGCAGTGTGTTTTGAAGGGCAATCTTTAACCTATCAACAGCTTAATCAACAAGCTAATCAATTAGCCCATTATTTACAGGAATTAGGGGTGGGTTCAGAGGTGTTTGTGGGGCTATATTTAGAGCGATCGCTGTCCATGATTGTCGCTTTATTAGCGGTTTTAAAAGCAGGAGGGGCTTATGTTCCTTTAGATCCCGATTATCCTGCGAAACGCTTAGCTTATATCGCCCAAGATTCTCAATTTAACCTATTAATTACCCAAACCAGTTTAGAGAATACCTTACCCATAGAAGGATTAACGGTCATTTGTGTTGATCAAATCTCTGAAACCCTCAAAACTCAAAAAAGAGACAATCCAGTCAGTCAAGTCAAACCAGAAAATCTAGCTTGTCTTCTCTACACCTCCGGTTCAACCGGCAAACCCAAAGGGGTCATGTTAGCTCATGAAGCCTTAGTTAGCCATAGTTGGGCTATTAGTGAGGTGTTTGGACTAAGCAGTAGGGATAGGGTTTTACAGTTTGCTTCCTTTAGCTTTGATGTGGCCGCCGAAGAAATTTTCCCCACTTGGCTGACAGGGGGAACCGTCGTTTTAAGACCGGTGCAAATGTTTGCCACCTTGACAGACTTCGCCGATTTTATCGAATCTCAAGCTATTACTGTGATCAATATTACCCCGGCTTATTGGCACGAGTGGGCCGTGGCAGTTTCTCAAGGGATGGCAACCGTTCCCATGAGTTTGCGAGTTGCAGCAGTGGGAGGAGATGCTGTCATCCCAGAAACTGTGACCATTTGGAAAAAATGGGTAGGAAAACGAGTTAATTGTATCAATGTATATGGACCAACAGAAGCTTCTGTTACGGCCATTGTTCATGATTTGCTCGATAATGAAGCAGAAACCATCAATTCTGTGCTGATTGGTCGTCCCATCGCCAATACAAAAGCGTATATCCTCGATACTAATCTGCAACCCGTTCCCGTCGGAGTCAGAGGAGAATTGCATCTATGCGGAACTCGTTTAGCGCGAGGATATCTGCATCGTCCTCAGTTAACGGCTGAAAAATTCATTGATAATCCGTTTGATCAGGGGGGATCAAGACTATATAAAACTGGAGATGTGGCCTGTTATTTGCCCGATGGTAGTATTGAGTGTTTTGGGCGTATTGATAATCAGGTGAAGATCCGAGGATTCCGTATTGAATTAGGGGAAATTGAGGCTATTCTCAATCAAAATCCTGAGATTCAGACTTCTTGTGTCATCATTCGGGAAGATACTCCAGGGGATAAGTATCTCGTAGCCTATGTAGTAGCTCATGATGAGCGAGTACCTCTGATTAGTGATTTGCGTCAGTATCTTTCTAATCAATTACCCTTGTATATGGTGCCTCAAGCCTTTGTTTTTCTGGAAGCTTTGCCCTTAACACCGAATCGTAAAGTTGATCGTCGCGCGTTACCGGCACCGGACTTATATAGCGATCGCAGAGATAACTATGTCCCTCCGCGCAACCCCATCGAAGAAATTTTAACCCAGATTTGGACAGAGATTCTCAAAGTCGAACAAGTGGGGATTCATGATAATTTCTTTGAACTAGGGGGACATTCTTTACTGGCCACGCAATTAGTGTCTCGTATTCGTGGTTTATTTAAGGTGGAAATGCCCTTGCGAAGCGTATTTGGGGCGGCCACAGTAGCCGAACTGGCTGCTGTGATTAGCCAACTCCAACAACAAGCCATAACGTCAATTATTCCCGAAATTTTACCCAGAACCGAAGAATCTGAGTTAGTCCCCTCTTTTGCACAAACCCGTCTTTGGTTTTTGGATCAATTACAGCCCAATAGTGCCTTATACAATATTCCTTTGGCGTTGCGTTTCCAGGGAAAACTCGATCAAAAAGCTTTAGAAGCAAGTTTAAGCGCAATTTGTCAGCGTCATGAATCGTTACGCACCAATTTCCTCAATATCAATGGACAACCTACCCTCGTTATTCATCCTGAACCCACTCACACCGTTGCTATCTTAGATTGGCGTAACCAGTCTGCTGATGAACAGCAACAGAGTATTAGGGAATTTGTTAACAAGGAAAGTCAAAAACCCTTTAATTTGGCTAATGATTCCTTATTCAGAGCAACCTTATTGGTGTTATCGGAGACAGAAGAGGTTTTATGGGTTTGTATGCACCATATTATTAGTGATGGTTGGTCAATGGAAGTGTTTATCCGTGAATTAACCAGCTTATACAAAACTCATAGCCAAAATGAAGCCTCAAATTTAGCACCGTTACCTATTCAATATACCGACTTTGCTCTCTGGCAAAAACAGTGGTTACAGGGGGAAGTGTTAGAAAATCAGTTAAATTACTGGCAAAAACAGTTAGCTGATGCGCCAGCTTTATTATCGCTGCCAACTGATCGCCCTCGACCGGCAATGCAGACATTTGTGGGAGCTTATGAACAGTTTACCCTTTCCCCAAAAGTGACTCAAGGATTAATCAATTTGAGTCAGCAACAGGGGGTGACTTTATTTATGACCCTGTTAGCAGCGTTTGATGTCTTATTATCCCGTTATACAGGGGAAACGGACATTTTAGTTGGGACTCCCATTGCCAACCGTAATCAGAGTGAATTAGAAGGATTAATCGGCTTTTTTGCTAATACCTTGGTGTTACGGACAAATTTAGCAGGGAATCCTAGCTTTACAGCCTTATTAGAGCAAGTACGCACTACAGCGATGGATGCGTATGCTCATCAAGACTTACCCTTTGAGATGTTAGTTGAAGCATTGCAACCAGAACGGAATTTAAGCCATAATCCTCTCTTTCAAGTAGCTTTTATCCTGCATAATCTCTCTGAATCTAACATCGAGTTACCTGACTTAGTGATTAGCGATGTATCGTTTGAAAATACCACCGCTAAATTTGATTTAACCTTAGCTCTACAACACAGCGAAACCGGACTGGTGGGGGTTTTTGAATATAACACCGATCTGTTTGATGGCAGCACCATTGAGCGCATGGCCGGACATTTTGTGACGTTAATAGAAGGAATCGTTACTAATCCTCAAGAAAACGTTAATCAGTTACCTTTATTGACTCCCGTTGAAGAAAAGCAGTTATTAGTAGATTGGAATCAAACCCAAGTTGAGTATCCTGATACGCTTTGTATTCATCAGTTATTTGAAGAACAGGTATTGCGTTCTCCTGATGCAGTAGCAGTGGTGTTTGAAGGGGAACAACTCACTTACAAGGAATTAAACCGTCGTGGGAATCAGTTGGGATCTTATTTGCGATCGCAAGGCGTTGTCAAAGGGCAAATCGTGGGGTTATGTGTGCAACGTTCCTTAGAAATGATGATCGGATTATTAGGTATTCTCAAAGCAGGAGGAGCTTATTTACCCCTTGATCCCGATTATCCCCCAGAACGTCTCAGTTACATGATTGAAGACGCGCAACTATCAATCTTATTAACTCAAGAAACAGTCAGAGAGAAACTCCCCACCACTCAAGCTTCCCTAATTTGTTTCGAGGAAATACAAGAAAAATTAGGAAAACAACCCTCAGATAATCTTGATGAGAGGGTTACGTCCAACGACTTAGCCTATCTCATTTATACATCAGGTTCTACAGGTAAGCCTAAAGGGGTGATGGTTGAACATGGGGGATTATATAATCTTAGCCAAGCACAGATAAAAACCTTTAAATTATCGAACACTGATCGGATTCTGCAATTTGCTTCCTTGAGTTTTGACGCTTGTATTTGGGAAATTATCATGACAGTCGGAGTCGGAGCAACCCTGTATTTAGACTCAAAAGAGAATTTAGCCCCTGGTGCGCCTTTAATTGAGCGACTAAAAGAGTATAGCATTACTCAAATAACCTTACCTCCTTCGGCCTTAGCTGTAATGTCAGAAGAGGAATTACCAGCGTTAAAGACAATTATAGTAGGTGGAGAAGCTTGTCCCCCTGAATTAGCCAAAAAATGGTCAGTGGGCAGAAACTTTTTTAATGCTTATGGGCCCACAGAAGGGAGTGTTTGTGCAACGGTTGCCCCTTGCAGCGAAAATCAAGAAAAAATCACCATTGGCAAACCGATTAATAATGTTCAAATCTACATTTTAGATACTTATTTACAACCCGTTCCCATCGGGGTTACAGGAGAATTGCATATTGGAGGAGCCGGGTTAGCACGGGGTTATTTGAATCGTTCGGAGTTAACCAACGAGAAATTTATTTTTAATCCCTTTGAGGAGGGTTCAAAACTTTATAAAACAGGAGATTTAGTCCGTTATTTACCTGATGGCAATATTGAATATATCGGACGCATTGATCATCAAGTTAAGGTGCGAGGTTTCCGTATTGAATTAGGAGAAATAGAAGCAACTTTATCTAAGTTACCTGAAGTCCAACAAGCTATTGTTGACATTACAGAGTACGAAACAAATGATAAACGTTTAGTCGCTTATATTGTACCGAAACCAGAAAAAATCCAATTATCCAAGCAACCAGCTAATTTATCCACCGAGAAAATAGAATTATGGCCATCTATCGCAGAATTCTATGTTTATGATGAATTACTATATCGCGTCATGACCAATGACCCTCGACGGAGACATAGTTATACCGTTGCGATTAATCGATTGGTTAAAGATAAAATAGTGGTTGAAATTGGGACTGGTAAAGATGCAGTTTTATCCAGATTTTGTCTTGAAGCAGGAGCGAAAAAAGTTTATGCCATTGAAATAGATAAAAAGACTTCTGAGCAAGCAAAAGATTGTCTGGAAAAGTTAGGGTTAACCGAGAAAATTACAGTGATTCATGGTGATGCGACTTCAGTTGAATTACCAGAACTAGCTGATGTCTGTGTCTCGGCACTTGTTGGTGCAATTTCTGGCTCTGAAGGAGCCGCCGTAATTATTAATAATGCTCGCAGATTTCTTAAACCGGATGGTTTAATGATTCCTGAAAGAAGTATTACTAAAATGGCGGTTGTCACCCTTCCTGATGAAATTTTACATAACCCTAAATTCTCTGAAATTCCTGCATATTACACCCAGAAAATCTTTGAGGAAGTGGGTTATTCTTTCGACTTAAGGGTTTGTATTAAAAACTTTCCCCAAGGCAATGTTTTATCAACGGTGGGAATGTTAGAAGACTTGCAATTTAATGAATATATTGAGCCAGAATTCTCCCATGAAGTTACTTTAGAAATTGAAAAAAATGGGCGCATGGATGGCTTTTTAGTTTGGTTAAATTTACATACCATTGTAGGAGAAGAAATAGACATTTTAGAAGAAGCTTGTTGTTGGCTTCCCGTTTATTTTCCTATATTTGAACTAGGAATTGAAGTGAACTGTGGAGATAAAATTCAAGCTGTTTGTTCCAGGACTCTTTGCGACAATAATCTGAACCCAGATTATGCAATTAAAGGACATTTGCTGAAAAAGAGTGGAGAAATGATTGAATTTGACTATGTTTCTTATCACTACAAACAAAACTTCCGTCAAATTCCCTTCTATCAAAGATTATTTAATCAATCTAAATCGGAAAATTTAGTTCAATCTTTAAGGGTTAATCTCAAAAAACGTTTACCTGATTATATGATCCCCTCTAATTTTGTAGTATTAGAGCGTTTTCCCTTAACACCAAACGGGAAAATTGATCGTCGTGCTTTACCCACTCCAAAATTACAACAAGGAAAGAACTGCATCGAACCCCGTAACGAAATTGAAAGAAAACTGGCTCTTATTTGGTCCCAAGTGCTGAAATTAGAACCCATTGGGATAGATGATAATTTCTTTGAATTGGGAGGCCATTCCCTTTTAGCCACCCAGATTATCTCTCGCACTCAGGAAAGCTTCAATATTTCCCTCCCGTTACGGTATATTTTTGACTTTCCCACCATTGCTCAATTAGGTGAAGCGATCGCCCATGAATTAGAAACGGGTTCACGCTTAAAATTGCCTCCCATTGTACCAGCTAACCGAGATGCTGAGATTCCCTTATCCTGGGCCCAAGAACGACTCTGGTTTGTTAATCAATTGGAAGGGGACAGTGGAGCATATACCATTGATTTAACGTTGCGTTTGCGAGGAAATCTGGATGTAAAAGCCCTAGAACAAGCGTTTCAAGCTCTCGTAGAACGTCATGAACCCCTACGCACTCAATTTAAGCTCAAAGAGAATAAACCCATTCAGGCGATCGCTTCAGACTATCGGTTTACTTTGCCCGTGGTTAAACTGCAGCATCTCAATGAGACTGAAACAACCTTAGAACGAATGTTGCTAGAAGCAGCCTCTGAACCCTTTGATCTGGCCAATGGTTCGGTGTTACGAGTGAAACTTTGGCAAGTGGCAACGGATGAATATGTCCTGTTATTAGCCATTCACCACATTGCGGCCGATGGTTGGTCACTCGGAGTTTTAATTAAGGAATTATCCGCCTATTATCGTAGTTTCTCCACCGAAACCACAGCAGATTTACCTCCTGTCCCCATACAATATGCTGACTTTGCGATTTGGCAACGTCAATGGTTAACCGATGAGATATTAGCGCGTCAATTAAGCTACTGGAAACAACAGTTAAAAGATGTGCCTCTGTTACACCAATTACCGAGCGATCGCCCTCGTCCCCCGATCCAGAGTTTTCGAGGGGGGACAGAGCAACTGCAACTTGATCCGGAACTGACGGAACAACTAAAACAACTCAGTCAACAAACGGGAAGTACCCTGTTTATGACCCTGTTAGCCGGTTTTGCGGTGTTACTCTCTCGCTACAGTGGACAAACAGATTTAGTGATTGGTTCACCTATCGCCAATCGTAACCGGACAGAAATTGAGGGATTAATTGGCTTTTTTGTCAATAGTCTGGTGTTACGGTTTGATTTATCCCAAGAACCAACTTTTGAGGAATTTCTGGCACAGGTAAGGGAAATGACCCAAAATGCCTACGAAAATCAAGATTTACCCTTCGAGATGTTAGTCGAAGAGTTGCAAATCGAACGACATTTAGATCGTAATCCTTTAGTGCAAATCGTTTTTGCCCTCCAAAATGCACCAGACGCACCTTGGGAGTTACCAGGGGTTACAGTGGAAGATATGGCCTCAGCACTTGATTCGGTGCGCGTTGATCTCGAAGTGTATTTCTGGGATGTACCCCAGGGATTGACAGGTTTTTGCTCCTACAACCGCGATCTTTTTGATGCTGAGACCATCGCCCGTTTAATGAGTCATTTTCAGGTGTTATTAAAGGCGATCGCTGACAACCCTCAACAATCAGTGATGACGCTACCTTTACTGACTCCATCGGAACGTCAACAACTGTTAACAGACTGGAATCAGACTCAATTTGCTCATCCTGACATCAAATGTATTCATCAGTTATTTGAGCAACAGGTAGAACAGACTCCCAATGGGGTTGCAATTGTGTTTGAAGAGCAACAACTTACTTATGCTCAATTAAACAGTCGTGCCAATCAATTAGCTTATTATTTAATCAGTTTAGGAGTGAGTGCTGATACGTTAGTGGGGATCTGTGTGGAGCGATCGCTCTTAATGATCATTGGATTATTGGCCATCCTTAAAGCAGGGGGAGCTTATGTCCCTCTCGATCCAGAATATCCTCAAGCGCGTCTCAATTTCATGTTAGAGGATGCTCAAGTTTCCCTACTATTAACCCAAACCTCTTTAAACTCTAAACTGCCTCAACATCAGGCACAGATCATATTTTTAGAGGATATCCCTGAAAAAGTCGCTCAAAACCCTCAAGATAATCCCCAGGTTGAGGTTAAACCTACCCATCTAGCTAATGTCATTTATACGTCTGGTTCGACAGGTCAACCAAAAGGGGTCATGGTAGAACATAAGGGACTGTATAATTTAGCGATCGCTCAAATTGAAACCTTTGGACTAGAAACGAACAGTCGTGTGCTGCAATTCGCTTCTTTTAGTTTTGATGCTTGTTTGTCTGAAATTCTCATGGCCTTGGGTTCGGGAGCGAGTTTATATCTGGGTTCTAAAGACGATTTGATGCCAGGACAGCCTTTAATCTCTCAATTAGAAACCCATCGCATCACCCATATTACCCTACCCCCTTCGGCCCTCGCTGTTTTGCCCAAAAGGGAATTACCCCACCTAAAAACCATCATTGTCGCTGGTGAAGCTTGTTCCCCCGAATTGGTGAAACAATGGTCTGTGGGACGGAACTTTTTCAACGGTTATGGACCAACGGAAGGCAGTGTCTGTGCCACGATCGCTCAATGTTACCCCGATGATGACAAGGTGACCATTGGCCGCCCCATTTCTAACGTGCAAGTGTATATTCTAGATTCCCATCTACAACCCGTTCCCATTGGTGTCCCAGGAGAGTTACATATTGGGGGAATAGGAGTGGCGCGAGGCTATTTAAACCGTCCTCAACTGACAGCAGAAAGGTTTATCTCTTTTGAGGAGTCAGGAGTCAGGAGTCAGGAGTCAGGAGAAAGTAAATTATATAAAACAGGAGATTTAGCTCGTTATTTACCGGATGGACGGATCGAATTTTTGGGACGCATTGACCATCAAGTTAAAGTGCGGGGTTTCCGCATTGAAACAGGGGAAATTGAAGGGGTTTTGAGTCAACACCCGTTAATACAAGACACTGCTGTCATTGCCACCGAAGACAACCTAGAAGATAAACGTTTAGTGGCTTATCTGGTTCCTGGAATCGATAGTCAAGCTTTGCCTCAACAGGTTGAACAATGGCAAAGTGATTATGTCAGCGATTGGCAAACCCTCTATGAAAAGGCTTACAGTCAAGCCAAAAACTTCGCTGATGACCCCACGTTTAACATTTCTGGTTGGAATAGTAGTTACACCCGACAAGCCATTCCTGCTGCTGAAATGCGGGTATGGGTAGAAAGTACCGTCAGTCGGATTTTAGCTCTATCACCGCAAAATGTCTTAGAAATTGGTTGTGGTACGGGATTATTTGTCTATCGGGTGGCTCAATCTTGTCAGGAATATTGGGCAACGGATTATTCTCAATCTGCTGTTGAATATGTGGAACAGGTGTGCCAAACGGTTGCGGGTTTGGATAACGTTCACCTCAGACAACGAACCGCCGATAATTTTGAGGGGATTCCTCAAGGTAAATTTGATACGGTGGTGTTAAACTCGGTGATTCAATATTTCCCCAGTGTGGATTATTTATTGCAGGTAATAGAAGGAGCGATCGCTACCATAAAAGAGTCTGGGTCAATCTTTTTGGGAGATGTGCGGAGTTTACCGTTACTTGAACCCTATCATGCTGCGGTGCAGTTCTATCAAGCGGATGAGAACATGACGGTAACGCAATGGCAACAGAATATTACTGACAGTCTTGCCTCAGAGGAAGAATTAGTCATTGATCCCCAGTTTTTCTTTACCCTGCAACAACAATTTCCCCAAATTACTTGGGTGGAAATTGAACCGAAACGGGGTTACGCTCAAAATGAGTTAGTTCAATTCCGTTATGATGTCACCCTCCATCTCTCAAAGTCGGTAGAAGTGCAGACCGTTGACTGGTTAAATTGGCAATTAGATGACTTATGCTTAAGGGACTTAGAACAGCAATTAAAGCAGGAACAACCAGAGTTTTTAGGGATTCGACGAGTGCCGAATCAACGGCTACAACAAGGACTGCAACTGTGGAAATGGTGCGAAAAGATGCCTAATGTTGAGACAGTTAAACAATTAGGCCAACGTTTAGCCGAGTCTATTCCCGAAGGGATTAATCCAGAGAGTTTATGGGAATTAGGTGAACACTTAGGCTACAATGTCCATCTCAGTTGGTGGGAAAGTAGTCAAGAGGGGTGTTTTGATGTGGTGTTCTGTCGTGATGGTTTAATGCCTTCTGCTAATAGTCTCAAGGTCATTTCTTATGGGGAAAATCAGACTAATCCGCCTAAACCTTGGACAGAGTATACTAATAATCCCCTACAGGGTAAATTGGTTCAAAAATTAGTGCCACAAGTGCGAGACTTTCTCCAAGAAAAGCTACCGAATTATATGATTCCCCAAGGGTTTGTCTTGCTGAATACCCTTCCTTTAACTCCTAATGGAAAAATAGATCGGCGGGCTTTACCTACTATTAACAGTACCACTCGCCATTTAGAAACGGGATTTGTTTCTCCTCATAGTCCGACAGAAGCCAAACTCGCACAAATTTGGAGTGAAGTGTTAGGAATTAACAGTATTGGCACCAAGGATAATTTCTTTGAATTAGGAGGTCATTCTTTACTAGCGACTCAAGTTATTTCTCGTTTGCGAGACATTTTCTCTGTGGAAATCTCGTTACAAAACTTTCTTGAGTATCCTACTATCACTGGTTTAAGCCAAATGATTGAGGTGTTAACTGTTGTTGAAAATCCTCAAACCTTTATTACAGAAAATCATGAAGATTATGAAGAAGGAGAACTATGAAACCTGTTGATCTTTTGTCCCATCTCGACCATTTAAACATCAAAATTTGGGTTGAAAATGATAAGTTACGTTATCGTGCGCCCCAAGGGGTAATCACCCCTGAATTACTGGCAATGTTGAAGGAAAATAAGCAAGAATTAATGGCTTTACTCTCTCAACCAACGTCCAGTGAAGAAGACGTTTATGATGTGGTCATTTGTGGTGGAGGTTTGGCTGGTTTAACCTTAGCACGTCAATTAAAATTACAAATACCAGAACTGAAAGTTGTTGTCATTGATAGAATGGCCCGTCCTTTACCGGAAGCAGGTTTTAAAGTAGGAGAATCAACGGTAGAAGTGGGGGCATTTTATTTAGCCAATACTCTACAATTAAGGGATTATTTTGAAGAGCAACATTTGACTAAACTGGGTTTACGTTATTTTTTTAATAATCAAGAAACTCAGTTTCATAAAAGACCTGAACTGGGACTTTCAGCGTTTCATCTTCCTAATTCTTATCAAATTGATCGGGGTAAATTTGAAAATGATTTACGTCAGTTTAATGTGGAAGCCGGAGTCAATTTATTAGAGAATTGTTTGGTTAATGAAATTGTTCTCGCCAGGGGGTTACAACAAGATCATAAAATTGTTTATACCCAAGGATTAGGAGAGCAGAAAATTACCAATCGTATTCAAGGCCGTTGGGTGATTGATGCTATGGGCCGCCGTCGTTTTCTACAAAAGAAACTGGGTTTAACTAAACCCAATAGTAAACTATTTAATGCGGTTTGGTTTCGGGTTGAGGGCCGTCTTGATGTGAGTGATTTTGTGCCGAATGATGAAGAAAAATGGCATGATCGGGTTCCCCATAGAAATCGTTATTATTCTACCAATCATTTATGTGGTAAAGGTTATTGGGTTTGGATAATTCCCCTGTCTACAGGACACACCAGTATTGGTATTGTTGCTCGTCAAGATATTCATCCATTTGAAAGCTATCATAGCTATGAATTAGCTTTTAAATGGTTACAAAAAAATGAACCTGTTTTAGCGTTTCATCTCCAAGAAAAACAGCCTGAAGACTTTAGAAAAATGCCTCATTATAGTTATTCTTCTCAACAAGTATTTTCGGCTGAAAGATGGGCTTGTATTGGAGAAGCTGGAGTCTTTCCCGATCCTTTTTATTCCCCAGGACTTGATACGATTGGTTTTGCTAATTCTTTAACGGCCCAATTAATTGAACTGGATTTTCAAAACAAACTTGAAAGGTTAAAAGTAGAAGATGCTAATCAGTTTTACCTAACCTATAGTGATGGTATATGTTTTAATGCTCAAAATGCTTATCATTGTTTTGGAAATGGTACAGTTATGACCATGAAATTCCTTTGGGATGTTCTCTCAGGATGGACTTTTAGTGGTTTACTAATGTTTAATTCTATTTTTCTCGATCAGGAATTTAGAATGAAAGTTCAACAGATTAATGGTAAGTTTTTCCCTTTGTCCTATCGGATGCAAAAGTTATTTGAAGATTGGGCTAAGAAATCCCAAAATCGAGTTGTTTTTGAATTTGTTGATTATTTAGCTATTCCCTTTATCGATGAACTGAGAACCCGTAATTTAAAAGCTAATAAAACTCACTCAGAAATTATTCAGGATTACCGAATTAGTCTCGATTTAATTGAGGAAGTGGCTCAAGTCATGTTTCAATTAGCAGTAGAAGATACGATGTCAGAAAAGTTACCTCTAATTCAGTCTAAGGGTTGGTTAAATGCTTGGGCTATTAGTTTAGATCCGATAAAATGGGAAGTTGATGGGCTTTTTTCTCCCAAAAGTCAACCCAGAAAGTTAGACTTAGTTAAACAACAACTGGTGGACAACCACTTTACACGGTTACATCCCCATCAACGGGAAGTACAACCGTTGTCAATACCACTCAGTTAAGGGAAGGGTAGAAAAAGATGGAAGAGGAGGAAGACAAAAAAACTAACTACCTCCTAATTCTCGCTAAACTATGAAATAATTCCTACTCACACTTAATTGTTTGCATTATGAGATGGTCTGTTTTTTATCAAAGTTGGCGGTTTATATTAAAATCTCGCTTTTTACAATTATTTTTAACCACATTTTTCAGTGTTTTATTACTCAGTCATCCTATTTTTGCCTTTTCTCCTCCTAAAACAGAAATTCGCGGGGTTTGGTTAACCACCAATGACACCGAGACGCTACTGGATCAACCCAAACTCGAAGAAGCGATCGCCCAATTATCCCGTCTTAATTTTAATACAGTTTATCCGGTGGTCTGGAATTCCGGTTATACTCTTTATCCCAGTGCGATCGCCGAAAAAAAAGGAATACAACCCTTTGTCCCTAAAGGGTTTCAAGGCCAAGACCCCTTGACAGATTTAATCGCCAAGGCACACAATCAAGGCTTATTAGTGTTACCTTGGTTTGAATTTGGGTTTATGGCCCCACCCAGTTCAGAATTAGCCAAAAAACACCCTCAATGGTTGACTCAGAAACGAGATGGGACAAAAACAACTATCAGCGCAGCAGGAGAGGTAGTCTGGTTGAACCCTTTTCGTCCTGAAGTCCAAAAATTCATTACCTCTTTAGTATTAGAAGTGATGGATTTGTATGATGTCGATGGCATTCAATTTGATGATCATTTAAGTTTACCTAGTGAGTTAGGTTACGATCAATATACGATTAATTTATATAAACAAGAAACGGAAAAAGATCCCCCATTCAACCCAAAAGATGAAGCTTGGTTAAAATGGCGCGCGGATAAATTGACGGCCTATGTTTCTCAATTGAATCAAGCGATTAAAGCTAAGAAAAGTAATGCTATTTTTTCTGTTTCTCCTAATCCTTATGATACCGCTTATAGGGGTCATTTACAAGATTGGTTAACCTGGGTAAGACAAAATATTATTGATGAAGTAGTTATCCAAGTTTATCGGCCAGATTTAGCCAGTTTTATTAAACAATTAGAAAAACCAGAAATTAAAGAAATCAGACAAAAAATTCCTACAGGTATCGGTATTTTAACAGGGTTAAGAAATCGACAAATTGAAATGGAATTTATCCAAGAAAAAGTCTTAGCGGCGAAACAACATGGGTTAGGGGTTTCTTTCTTTTTTTATGATAGTTTATGGAATTATGCACCAGAATCTAAAACAGAAAGACAAGAGAAGTTTTTAGCCTTATTTCCTTATCCTGCTGAACGAAAATTAGAAACACTTTCACCCTCAATTTTGCCAACTCCAGAAATACCTGAAATACCAGAAAATACCACCAGAGTTGATGAATTTAAACCCTATGAAACCCAAGAATATAATAACTTTGATCCCTATAATGAAGTCCCAGATATAATTGAAAATAATCGTCCTAATGAAGTCCCAGAAATTATTATTCCTGTCGAAATAAATGTGCCTAATCAACCACAAGAAATTATTATTCCTGTCGAAACAGCTACCCCAAATGAACCTGTAGAAATCACTCCAGAAATTGAAAACACTACTCCTTATGAATCATCAACAGAAGTTCCTTTTGAGCAAGATTTTCCTCCCTATCAACCCCCAGAAAATATGCCTCTTGTTGAAGACATGAAACCTTATGAACCGTGACATCCTCTCCACCTAAATCAAAGATTATCGAAAATAATTGGGTCTAAAACTCCGCCTTTGAAGGACGTTCGGTGAAGCTCAGTCGAGCCGCGAATCGTTTTTGAGACGGAACTTCTGTGCGATAGCGCCGGAACGTAGTGAGGAACTTCTGACTTCGTTAACTGGGGATTCGTCGAACTCAGCAAGTCCTAGACATCTGTAGCTTTTTCAACGCTTCAATAATAACTTTAGAGTCTGCACCAGGTAAATGAGCATTTTCGCTGATATGTCGTTTCCAGGCTTTTGTTCCTGGAATACCTGCAAACATGGCTAATAAATGTCGACTAATGCGATGAAGTTTATGGCCACGGCTAACCCAATCATCGATATAAGGTAACATTTTCTCGATAATTTCATGACGAGTTGCTGGAATGATATTGTCCTGATAAATATCTCGATCAACGGTAGCAAATAAATAAGGATTATCATATGCGGCCCGACCAATCATCACAGCATCAACTAATGTTAAATGATTACGTACTTGCTCAAGATTGGTAATCCCTCCATTAATCTCAATAAAAAGCTGAGAAAACTCTTGTTTAAGTCGATAAACGTCTTCGTATCGTAGGGGGGGAATATTGCGGTTTTCTTTGGGACTTAATCCTTTTAACCAAGCTTTTCTCGCGTGTACAGTAAACCTTTGACACCCTGCTTCAGCAACGATCTTCACAAAACGGGCCATATCTTCATAACTGTCTTGGTTATCAATACCAATTCGATGCTTGACTGTCACGGGAATATTAACGCTTTTTTGCATCTTATCGACGCATTGGGCGACTAATTCAGGGTTGGCCATTAAACAGGCCCCAAAATGACCACTTTGAACGCGATCGCTCGGACATCCCACATTCAAATTCACTTCATCATAACCCCAATCTTCGGCAATCATGGCACATTCAGCTAATTCTTGGGGGTTATCGCCTCCTAATTGTAAGGATAAGGGTTTTTCGTTGGGGGAAAAGTCCAATAGTTTAGGGCGATCGCCGTGTTTAATGGCTGCGGTGACAATCATTTCTGTGTATAGTAAGGTGTGACGGGTAATTTGCCTCATCAAGTAGCGAAAATGGCGATCGGTATAATCCATCATCGGTGCCACACTTAACGGGTTTATTGGGTAAGTTTGATTGTCATTCATTACTATAACTGGTCACTGGTGACTGGTCACTGCTTTAATAGTTTACTGCTTTGTCTAGGTAGCAAAAATCTATATATATCTGCTAATATATTATAAAGTTTAGCAGATTATTTGACCATTTTTTAACAATTCATCAAGGAAAGCTAATAGTAGCAA
>JAAUYD010080418.1_pt1 | contig 21840 bp, 19 predicted proteins | sample 7278101 | NCBI WGS metagenome assembly JAAUYD01 (sample SAMN14350128, study PRJNA611818) | marine sediment metagenome | isolation source: surface marine sediment (0.6m) | place: French Polynesia: Moorea | collected 2018-08
AGTATTGGTTCTCCTTTAAAACCAGTACGCAAACACCAACAAAAGCAAAGCTCTGAAATATTAAGTGATTGGGCACATGCCAGTTAATTTATGATAATTCACACAGAAGAGGATGTTTGAAAAGTCAAAAAAATTCATAATTGATAATTAATAATTCATAATTGCAATTAGTGGGTACTTGAACCCACCACGCTCTTGAAGGCCACTAAATTTTTTTAATCTAGTGGAGGCTTGAACCCATTTAATGCGCGAATTATGAATTATGAATTATGAAGAGCGTAATTATTTGGTCAACTAATACCATTTTGAATTTTAGATTTTAGATTGTAAAAATCGCAATCGCTTTTCCAATATCCTCTAATCTAACGTTTAAAAATAACTTCCCAGAACAATCAAGACTTTAGCACCTACCTATTCATAATTCTCTCCATCTGTAACTTTATGGGTAGATATAGCTTTAAGCTTAGAAGTAAAAGAATTGGAGCGATCGCTATTTTCTGGTATAAATTGATCTATTGGTGGATGATTGATTTTGTCAGTTTCTATATGGCTTAATTGTTTTTCTGCTAGCACTGTGGAAACAGGGGAAACAGAATCAACTCTATTAGAGGTTTCTAAGGTAGTATATGTTGCTGTTGCCACTGCTGAAGTAGATTGACTAACAGTTGATGATGATAGAGACTTGTCTGGCAAATTACTGATTGGTTTCTCTATAAAAGTAGAATTAGATTCAGTAATAGGCTGATTTTGGGAACTATTAATCTTATTATTTGTATTTTCTAATATGGGTTGACGATGTCTGCGAGCAAGATGGAGAAAGCTAGGAATTTCTTCTGTTTGTTGCTGTTTGTTCTGCTCCCCTCTACTATTTATTTGAGTATCGTTAGGAATTGAGGATTTTGAATTATTTTCAACCGCAGAAACAGGAGACAAATAAGTTTGCTGTCGTAAATTAGTATTCTTTTTTAGTCTACTTCGTTTGGATGTATTTGGTCGCACCGTAAAAATCTCTGGAAATCGACTGCAAACCAAATTTTCAAACTCCACATTAAAATGAAAGGTAGCCTGTCCCCGTCGTTGCCAAAGCACTAAGATTTGTTGCACAGAAATAGCTTTATAGCGCCCTTGGTACAAGGCTTCAATGATTGCTAAATGCAACCAATTGAGTGGATACAGGTTTTGCCAACGAGCAATTAACTCACTAGGACTATAACCACCAAGGTCAAAACTATAGTGAGTCAATAAGGCTTGCGCTAATTCATTCGAGGTGTCCAAAGCTACTGCGAACATTGTTATTTTGTCTAGAATTGGTAGACTGCAATCACTTATCGGTTATTACTTTTACTAAGTAAAAATGGAAAATTCGGAAAATTAGTAGATATTCATCTAAATTTTTAACCAATTTATAGCTGCATAACCGATTTGTTTTTGCCTGATGAAAAAATTGTATTGTATACTACACTTTCTTGCTTTCCCCATAGATGGGAGAATGTTATTTATTCTACTAGTCAATGGCAAAAGCAGAAACAATATAACGAGAATTAATTACCCCAGAGCGGCCAGTGGCAACTAATGCTTGGTATACCATAGATGCAACTTCGGCGCGGGTAGCAATTTGGGATAGTTGGAGCAGTTTTGGGTCGGGAAAATTGACAATAATTTTTTGTACTGTAGCTGTAGCCACGGCTGTTTGGGCATAAGCAGGAATCCGATCGCGGTCAGTATAACCCATCAGCACATCTGGATGGGCAGATGGTAATCCCAATCCATTGACGAGGGAAACTATGACCTGTAGGCGTTGTACATAATCGTGGGGGCGGAAAGTACCATCGCGGAATCCTCCCACAAAACCTCCTTGTGCTGCTGTTTGGATGGCACTATAAGCCCAAAATGGTTTGGGCACATCCGTGAAATTCGGTACTTTTTTTTTGGGTGTAGGATTAAATGCAACTGTAATTAAGGCAGCATACTGAGCGCGATTCATGGGCTTATCTGGTTGGTAAGTACCATCGGCAAAACCACTGGTAAGGTTCATGGCCACCAATGCGCGAATAAATGGCTCTGCCCAATGCCCGACTAAATCCTTAAAGGAAGGTATTTCTAGCTCCGATGGCTTGACAATGTAAGGGGAGATAATGGGCTGTTGTTGACCCTGGGCCACCAAAGCTTGATAAATTAATGTTGCCAATTCACCCCGCTTAATATCCCTTAATGGTTCTAATTGGGAAGTATCTGGGTAGTTGGCCACTAACATTTTTTGAGTGGCGATCGCTACTGCATTGGTGGCATAGCTGGGAATTTGAGCCCGATCGCCATAGGTGAATAAAACATTTGTATTACCACCACTGAATTTCAACCCACTAACTAAGGAAACAATTGCTTGAATTTTGGTTAAATTTTGTCCTGGTCGGAAGCTACCATCCGGGTATCCACTGATAAAACCCATGGCGGTAGCTTTGGCGATCGCCTCTGCTCCCCAAAAATCCGGTTGTATATCCGTAAAATTACGGGTAGGACTTGTGGCAGGGAGTTGGAAAGTTTTGGCGATCGCAGCTGCATATTGAGCGCGAGTTAAGGGCGCTTCCGGGCGAAAGGTACCATCAGGAAAACCGCTGACAAAACCCCTACTCACCAATGCCTCGATAAAATCCGTTGCCCAATGTCCGCCAATATCAGAAAAACTGGCATTAATTGCAGTTTTATCAGTTTTATTCACCGTTACCATCACTGTTTCCACCAAACCTTTAATTAAAGCCTGATTAAATTGGTTACCAGCAGATAACAACCGATTTGAGGTGGCATTTTGGATATCAAAATATTGATTCTGGCTAAAAATATTACCGGCTGCATCTTGACTACTACCCAAATCAGGGATAGCCGTCCCATTGATAAATAATCCCCCTTGGGAATTGTGACTTATCAGATTATGGCGCAGTACAGGGCGACTATTACGGGATACAACTATACCAATTTTGTTAGCAGATAGCTGATTATCGGCAATTAAAGGGGCGGCAAAATCACTCATGACAATGCCCAAAGCATTATTTTCCCATACATTTCTTAATACTTCCCCCTTGCCATAACTGGTTAGTACCAATCCGGCATTAGCATTTTTAACAAACAGATTATCGGTAATTACGGGTTTACCATTGCCGCAGACAAACACCCCTTCCCGTCCGCATTGAATCAAAGTATTGTCACTCAAAGTGGGACTAGTGGATTCAATCCAGATCCCGGAACCCTTAACATTGTTATTAGTTACCGTTACCCCGATTAATGCTGCATTCCCCAGGAGCAATATAGTGACATTTTGCCTACCAAAAAGGCCACTATCATAAGTACCACTACCTGCGATCGCAACATCTTTACCTTTGGTAGCTTCATTACCTACCACCATTACCCCAGCAGGAATCACTAGGGGAAATATTTCCCCATTGGCATTATTATAAGTCCCCGATGCCAGTTGAATAATCATGGGTGCTTTTTTAGTCGCCAAAACACGGGAAATACTCCTATAGGGTTTTAGCCGGGAACCACTATAATTATCATTTCCTGTGGCTGGGTTGACATAGATTGTGGCAACTAAGGTAGAGTTCACCATGGGATTTTAGATTTTGGATTTTGGATTTTGGATTAGAGTTCCGCCAGTTGCAGGAGATATGGCCTATATATAGCAAAAGGTAGGAGGTATTTATATTTTGTTATTTAGATTGTTCAACATGTTTTAACATTTATGACTAACGCTAGGGTAAACCAATACACATAATATGAGTCATACAATTTTAGATTTCCCCCCTTGGGGGGATACAGGGAAGTTGTCAAGCATAATCAGCTAATAATGACAAATGACCGCTAAATTATTATTTGGTACATAAACAGTCCCCATTGACCGAATTTTAGATTTTCAATTTTCAGTTAGGGAATTGAAGATTCAAAATTGGGAATTGAAAAAGGTTTGTTCGCGTAGCGTCCCCCAAGGGTAGACCCCGAATTTGTACCCCTACGGGGAAGCAAGCTAGGTGGAATAAATCTAAAATCTAAAATCTAAAATCTAAAATCCAAAAATGATTGAAGTTGAACATCTCAGTAAAATATACGGTTCTACCCCGGCGATTTCTGATATTACTTTTAACGTTGAACCCGGGGAAATCCTCGGTTTTCTCGGGCCAAATGGTGCTGGGAAAACAACAACCATGAGAATTTTAGCTGGTTACTTACCTGCAACTAGTGGTACAGCCAAAATTGCCAGCTATGATGTTCATGAAAATTCCCTATTAGTAAGACAGCAAATAGGTTACTTACCAGAAACCCCACCGTTGTATCCAGAAATGTCTGTAGAGGGATTTTTACATTTTGTTGCCCGAATTAAAGGAATATCCCCAGGCGATCGCCCCAACAAGGTAAAATCAGCCATGGAACGCTGTGGTCTTCAAGATAAGCGTTATACAATCATTCGCAAACTTTCTAAGGGATATCGCCAACGGGTAGGTATTGCCCAAGCCATAGTCCACGATCCCCCAGCCATTATCCTCGATGAACCAACCGTAGGATTAGATCCCCGGCAGATTATTGAGGTACGAAACTTAATCAAAAATTTAGCCGGTAGTCATACAATAATTCTTTCCACCCATATTTTGCCAGAAGTAAGTATGACCTGTAGCCGGGTAGCAATTATTAATCGCGGCCAAGTGGTAGCTACCAATACACCAGAAAACCTGATGACTGAGTTAACTGGTAGCTCCAGTTATGAAGTTGAAATTTCTGGAGAAGCTCACCTAGCTCAACAACTACTGCAAAATGTATCTGGTGTTAGTTTGACTGAAATAATGCCAGCTTCACAAAAGCTGCATCACAGAAATGATCCAGAAAATCGTACCCACCTGAGAATTATCTCCCAACCAGGAAGCGAACCAGGTAAAGATATTGCCAACCTACTGATACAATCAGGATTTGGTTTGCATGAAATGCGGCGGATTAACGCCACATTAGAAGATGTGTTTTTACAACTAACCACAGCAGAAAAGAATCTACCACCTGCAACAGCAACAGCAACAGCAACGGATACAGCCAATGAGGAGGAAGGGGCTTAAATGGGTATTGTACTGAGTAATATTTTTGCCATTTATCGCCGAGAGCTGCAAAGTTATTTTGTATCGCCTTTGGCTTATATTATTGCCGGTGTATTTTGGTTCCTATCAGGGTTATTTTTAATCTCGATTTTAGTTGGACCAGAAGGTATTTTATCAGTAGTTGCCGCCTGGGATTTGCGAGTACAACAACAACAATTTAATGGTTCTATACCAAACATAGATGTTGCCTACGAATTTTTACGTGCATTTCTAGACCGCATGGGGTGGCTATTATTATTTGTCTTACCCATTTTATCAATGGGTCTTTATGCTGAAGAACGCAAGCGCGGTACCTTAGAACTCTTAGCAACTTCACCAATCACCAATTGGGCCGTAGCAGTGGGAAAATTATTAGGAGTAGTTACCTTTTTTACAACACTAGTATTTCCCATCCTGGCATTAGAAGCAATGGTATTGGGTGCTGCCGATCCTCCCATGTCGCCAATCATTCCCATACTCGGTCATGTAGGATTGATTTTGCTAGCAGCAGCAATTTTATCCTTGGGAATGTTTATTTCTTCATTAACCGACAGTACAATTTTGTCTGCGGTGCTGACCTTTGCTGTAATTTTATTGTTACTCTTTTTCGACCTCATCGCCAAAAGTGTAGGTGGAACATTGGGTGAAGCCTTGGGATATTTATCCCTACTTAAACACTACAACAACTTAATCCAAGGAATTCTGGATACCAGCAGCCTCATATTATTTGCCAGTTATATTATTTTAGGAATTTTCCTCACAGCCCAGTCCATTGACGCACTTCGTTTTCAGCGAAGGTAGTTACCTAGAAAATAGAAACAAATAACCAAATCATCCAACAAAATCATCCAACCAAATCATCCGTGCAATCCTCAAATCCATATAAATCCGTGATCAAAATAATTGGGAAATATTGGTTTTGGTTAAGTCCACTTTTAATTACTGCCGGCTTAACAGTAGGTTTCTTCTCAGAAAAATGGGACATCATCCCCCTGGTTTTAATTGTAACCGGAGTAGCGATCGCTATTATCTGGATATTATGGCAAAGCAAGCGTTCTCACTGGTGGGGAAAACGCTCCACCCAAGTAGGAACTAACGCCATCATCGCCACCACTTCAGTCATAGTAATTTTGGGGTTAATTAACTTTTTAGGAACTCGCTACTCTGTACGGCAAGATTTAACAGAAACCAAACTATTTACCCTTGCTCCCCAGTCCCAGGAATTAGTCCGTTCCCTCACATCACCCGTAAAAGTTTGGGTATTTGATGTAACTCAAAATCCCCAAGAAAGGGAACTATTAGCAAATTACCAACGATACAACAATGCTAAATTTAAATTTGAATATGTAGATCCCCAAGCAAAACCGGGATTGGTGAAAAAATTTGGTGTTGATACAAACAATGGGAAAGTATATCTAGAATCAGATCAACGAAGGATAAAGGTAATAGATGCCAACGAACAGCTTTCTGAAGCTAGACTAACCAATCGTTTACAACAAATTTCCAGTGCTACTACCCTAAAAGTTTATTTTCTCCAAGGCCATGGCGAACATCCCCTAAATCAGGGCAAAAATTCTATTTCACAAGCAATTCAGGCATTAAATGATAGAAACTATGTTGCCGAACCATTAACTCTCACAGATAAATCCCGGGTTCCCAACGATGCAGCCGTTGTCATCATCGCCGGAGCAACTCAGGACTTATTTGCGAATGAGGTCAAAACTTTACAAAACTACCTGAATCGTGGTGGAAACGTGCTGTTGATGGTCGATCCAGGTGTAGATCCCAAGTTAACTCCCCTACTGAACGAATGGGGAGTAACACTAGATCCTCGTTTAGCAGTGGATGTTTCTGGAAATGCAGCCCTCGGCCCGGCAATTCCCTTAGTAACAACCTACGGACAGCATCCAATTACCAAGGATTTTGGTAATAATATCTCTTTTTATCAACTAGCAAGACCCATAGAAATTAAACCAGTCAAAGGAGTACAAGTAAGTCCTTTACTATTAACTAAACCCTATCCTAGCAGTTGGGCAGAAAGCGACCTACAAAGCGAAAACCTAGAATTTGATGAAGAAAGCGATCGCAAAGGTCCTTTAACCCTAGGAGTAGCATTAACAAGGAAAGTAGTAGAAAAACCACCAGCTCCCAAACCTCAATCTAGTCCTTCACCCACCCCATCACCAACTGTTAAAACCCAAGCTAGTCCCTCACCCACAGCAAAACCAACCCCATCACCCACTGCCACAGCTCAAACTAGTCCCTCGCCAAAAACATCACCAACTGCTACAGCTCAAGCTAGTCCCTCACCCGTAGGAAAATCCACCACATCACCAACTGCCACAGCTCAAACTAGCCCTTCACCCACAGCAAAACCAACCCCATCACCAACTGCCACAGCTCAAACTAGTCCCTCACCAAAAACATCACCAACTGCCACAGCTCAAGCTAGCCCTCAACCTAGTCCTTCACCCACACCCACAAATAATCAATCTAAAGCAACTAATAGGGAAACAAGATTAGTAGTCATAGGGAATTCTCTATTTGCAACTAATACTTGGTTTCAACGAGCATTAAATGGAGATGTTTTCTTAAATTCAGTAACTTGGTTGAGTCAGCAAGATACCCAACCCCTATCCATTAGTCCCAAAGAAACCAAAAACAGACGGATTAATCTTAACGTCGCTCAAGCAAGTTTGTTAACAATATCATCGGTGATAGTTTTACCCTTAATTGGACTGATTGGAGCGATCGCTCTTTGGTTGAAAAGAAGGTAGAGTAACGGTGGCAACGGATGTTGTAACGGATGGGAGCGGATAAAGGTCTATACTTCCCTACTATTTTTTTATGTTCAATTAGTCAAAACTTGGTAGTCATGAAATTACAAAGAACTACTGTAATTTTACTTTTATTAGCTTTGGGTTTGAGCGGTTTTGTCTACTTTGCTGAAATGAATCGGGAAACCCAACCACAGCTAGTTAGGGAAACAGGAAACCCTAAAAGTCAACCGGAAAAACAGCAAATTTTTTCTTTTCAAGAGGATGATATACAGTCCTTGATTATCAATAGCAAAAATCTTGTAATTAATTTAGAAAGGAACCAGAAATCAGAAAAACCCAGGTGGTTATTGACTTCTCCACAACAAGTAGGAGCCAATGATGCCATCGCCGCTTATTTACTTAATTTATTAGTTAAAGGTAAAAGCGATCGCATATTATCTGTTGCAGTGGATGAAATCAAAGACTTTGGTTTGGCACCACCCCAAGCCAGGATAGATATTCAACTCAAAGATAAAACAACCCATACCCTAATTTTGGGCCAACCTACCTATAACAATAGTTCCTTGTATGCCCAATTAGGTTCTACTGAAAATAAAAATGGCAAAGTAAATGTTTTGTTGGTATCCAAAGATTTCACCAATGCTGTTAACCGAGAACTCGCCGAATGGAAACAACCAGCACAAACCATTCAGCCAAAACCCTTACCCAGCCTCCCACAACCTACCCCAGAAAAGAGCGAATAATATCTAACTAATTTTGGCTCCACCTACTTATCAAGGACTGTCAACTGTCAACTGTCAACATCAAAAACGTTTGAAACTATACGCGATTTAACTGGACATTTTGTTTACCGTGAACCCAATAAAAAAATAAATGTAAAAAAATAGGGCAAATTTACGAGTTATAAATAATTCAAATATAACATTTACTTATGAATTTCATTAGTAATGTTAAGAATCGATCAAAATGCCACAGCAAAAACGTTATGTCGCAGAGTTTCTTGGAACTTTTTTGTTAGTTTTTGTTGGTTGTGGTAGTTCAATACTAGCTGCAACATTTACAGCAGATAGAGTCAGAATTGGCCAAAACATAGTGTACCCTATGGGTATTGGTCTACTGGGAGTCTCACTGGCATTTGGTTTAACCTATATGGCTATGTCCTATGCCATTGGTCATATTTCCGGTTGTCATTTGAATCCAGCCGTAACCATTGGCCTGTGGGCTGGGAAACGCTTTCCTGAATCTGATATTCCGGCTTATATTGGATTTCAAGTCATGGGAGCCATTGCCGGAGCAGGAACTTTAGCTTTGATTGCCAGTGGTAAGCCTGGATTTAGTATATTGAGAAATGGTTTAGCCAGTAATGGTTTTGGGCAACATTCTCCGGGTAACTATTCTCTGATAGCAGCTTTTGCCACTGAGTTAGTTCTGACCTTCATGTTTTTAATCATTATTTTGGGTGCAACGGATAACCGTGCCCTTCAGGGTTTTTCTCCCATTGCGGTAGGTGTGGGTTTAACGGTGATTCACTTGATTAGTATTCCTGTTACCAATACATCTGTGAATCCAGCTCGTAGTTTAGGACCAGCAATTTTTGTTGGTGGTTGGGCCATAGAACAGTTGTGGCTGTTTTGGGTTGCTCCCATGTTAGGTGCATATTTTGCGGGATTTGTCTACTCCCAAGTTTTAGAAAATTCTAAAATAGACCAACACTCATCAGCAAGAAAGTCTTCTGAAAATAGAAGATAGTCAGAAAATATACATTTAAAGGAGTCAGAAGGATAGAATCTTTTGTCTCCTTTAAAATAGGGGAATTAGTGGACTATTCGGGAATTGGAGATGACAGATAATTACTGGGGTAGAAGTCGCAACACAATTATAAGTTTGACAATTGCGGCTACGATGACAGCTTGTAATGCTAAACCTGTACCTACTACCTCTCAATTAAATAGCAATAGCACCCAGAAAGTTCCCCCAGTAACAGAACCAATCCATAAGTCCAAAACTGCTATTCAAAACCGAAATTTTTCTGTTCCCATTAAATTTCAGGGAAAAATAGTTTATCGAGTAGAAGTTCCCCAACAAGAAAAAGTAATTGCTTTAACAATTGATGATGGTCCTTGGAAACCAACCACCACACAAATGTTGGATATTCTCAAACAAAACAACGTCAAAGCAACATTTTTTTGGGTGGGTAAAACAGTACAAGCCCATCCACAAATAGCCAAGGAAGTGGTAGCACAAGGACATGCAATTGGCAATCATACTTGGAATCATCACTATCACAGAGTGACTCCAGCAGTAGCGAAGGATGAAATTGAACGCACAGCCGAAATTATTTATCAAACAACAGGGGTAAGAACATATTTATTTCGTCCTCCTGGAGGTTATTTGAACAACGGGTTAGCAGCTTATGCTAAAAGTCAAAAATATAGTGTGTTAATGTGGTCACAAACATCAGCAGACACAGATCCCCGGGCAAAATATCAAGTATTCGTGAAAAATGTTTTGAGAGATGCCAAACCGGGAGGAATTGTGTTGATGCATGATGGAGGTGGCAATCGCTCCCGAACAGTGAAAGCTTTGCCAGAAATGATTAAGGGACTCAAGCAAAAAGGCTATCGATTTGTAACCATTCCTGAATTATTACAAATGTCCCCATAAACTAAACAGCCATTTATCTTTCAGTCCCTCACTCCCTCACTCCCTCACTCCCTCATTCCTGGATTGCAGAAGCACAGCTCTGCCCTGCCAGCCATAGATTGTAGAGTAATAACTCAGTGGGTGAAATGAGGCAATCTTCATGAGACATATCACTAATATTAGTAACAAATATACCTGTAGCTTCCGACCTATCATCAGTCACCCAGGAACCCCATAGAGTTACCTCTACATAGTGGCGATCGCATAAACATAGGGAAATAATGCCCCGTTCGTCTGTGTTAATTGCTTTCCTTAGCTGTTCTAAACCTGGTAGGTCCGCAGGTAACAAAAAAGAAGCATGACTGGGTTTAACACATAGAACGTGACCAATTCCCATGGCCAACATTACTCGCTGCACCACCCATTCTTCTGGGGATTGAGTTAAATATTCCAGGTGAAAGTTATCTTCGGTGTAAATTAATTTCAACATTCCTCATGCTCTCCTGTTACTCCAGGTTTGCTTGCACATTCATCCAAAACTTGTCTGCAAATGCAATCGCCGGATGAATTGGGGCTTTGGGTTTAGTAGCCAATTGCATACCAGCTTCCTTTGGGGTTCGGCTTCCTTTACGGGAGTTACACCGCTCGCAGGCAATAACGACGTTATCCCAAGTATGTTGTCCTCCCCTAGAGCGGGGAAGCACATGATCCAAAGTCAGGTGTTTTTTACCCCCGCAATATTGGCAGCTATGCCGATCTCGTCGCAACACTTCCCGCCGATTAACAGGGGGAACTTTCCACACTCGTTCGCTGGAATTTATGGTCAAGCGAATATGTTGCGGTACAAACACTACCAAACTCGGAGAAGTCACGGGAACTTGCCACTCATCTCCCGTGCCAATATTAAGTGGTTCTGCTTTATTAGTAATTAACAACACAACTGCTCGCTTAATATTAACTTTACAAAGTGGCAAGTAATTTTGAGAGAATACCACCACGGACTGTTCTAAAACCGGTATTTTGCCGTTCACAGTTTGACTCCTCATCAAAAACCCCCACTTCTGACTGAGTAGAAGCGGGGGTAGAAACTTAACTTCAAAATTTCCTTTTATATCGGTACAGGATTTCTAACTCTGTACCCCCTACTTCTTGACTTTTTTGTTCTTGGTTCGGTGCTTCGTAAATTGAATCTGAGATTAATATTTCCAGAATTTTCCTGATTTTTTTGAATATCCCCATAATGCTGGCTGCAAATGCCCACAAATAAATACTCCACTCCCGCAATAGCTGATTCCCAACACCGTTCGTAGTTGGTAGCTTGTGCAGAAGTGGATATGGGGTAAAAGAATATCACTGAAAATTTTACCTGTTGAACATTTCTTTAAACATACTACACTTGTATTACTATCCTGTCCATCTTTTTAGGAGAAAAAAATCATGCATACGATTACTCGCACCCCTACCACTGACATGGAAGTCACCAGCATTCGCTTGGAGAGGGAACTCAAGGACAAGCTCAAAACATTATCAGGAAACCAGGGATATCAGGTTCTCATCCGCGATATCCTGTGGAATTATGTGCAACAAAAGTCAGGGGAATGGAAACCGCGATTTTCCAAGGATGATATCAGAGCCAGCATTACCGCTACAGCTCAACAAGAAGAACGTTGTGTACTTACAGGACAAATTATTCAACCCCAACAACCAATGCTTTTAGGACTTACAACAACTGGTGATATGGTACCTCTGGCGATAGAAAGTTTAGCTGGTTAGACAAGAATTTGGAGGAATGCGGTTTAATAACTGCATTCCTCCCGTAATCACCATTATGTATACAATTGTTGCAAAGCACAAAACACGTAATTGTGTTGCTCTTTCTGGTAGGGTTTTTACCCTCTGGTTGCATTCTGGTAAATATTAAATAAAATTATACAAGTATCATTTTTTAATTGTTTATACTCAAGATACACATATCAGTCTTATATTTACAATTGCAAGCATTGACTATCCTTGTGATTTTTTCTGGTTTAGCTATTTTTACTTCACTGATTGATTCTCAGTTGCTTGCAGGTCAAAATTAAAATGATAAAAATTGAGATAGGGGGTTAGACAATCCTTGACAGTAAAGAAACATCAGCCTAATAAATAGATTACCCTCAAATAGAATCAGGTGATAAAATTTGGCAAATTTTAGGCTAAAACCTCTTAATTATTGATATTGATGATTCTTGCCAGTAAATTTTGCAATTTTATCTCACTAAACCTGATTATCAGTAAATACCTCATCTATGGTTCTATTTGAATGTCAATCAATATAAACTGTTTACGATCGGTAGTTTCAGTATTAACGCGGACAAGAATTGCAAAATCTTTGTCTTGAATCCAGAGATTTTACGGTTTATGTCTCAGTTAAGGAAGTATATTCTAATTCAGGGTAGATAAATTATTTTTATATGTATTTAAATGATCTGGGTTAAATAAACGAAGTATTTTAGGATATTCTGTGTATTCTATGATTCTTACACAAATCGGATAATAACTACCTATTTGGTCACTTGAAGTAGAAAGAGGCTATAACAAGTGAGAAGAAAGTGTAGTGATGAGGGTGCAGCCATAAGCAGAAGGGAGAAACAAATGCGAAGAGGAGCTTAGGAGACAGGAACATGGGGTCATTATCCGACAGTGTGCCAGCAATGAAAAAGCGTTTACCATCTGTCTCACAATCAGCAGATGGAGTAGATAGACCAACACAACACCCACTCGAACTGATGCAGCATCAGGAAGAACCAAGCCCAAAATTGGTAGCACAGATCAATCAAATTATCGCCAATCATCCGGCGAGTATCAAAATGCTGCAAGAAATCGCCCAAGTACTGGGAACTACTTTTCAGGTGGATTGCTGCTGTTTGGTAACCCTTCCCGGTGAAAAAGATGGTGAAGCAATTACAGCTAATTGGTGCGCTCAAAAGTATTCAGGGGTTACACAAAGCGATGAATTTTCAGCCATAGATGAATTGGACTGGCCCGTGATGCAGTGTGCTGCCCAGCCATTTTCAATTGAAGATATTACGGCCATAGAACATAGTTTGGTCGTGGGATGTCAGTATTTACCCTTACCAATCAAAACTGTTTTAGGTCTCCCTACTTATTTGGGTCAGGTAAATAATGGTGTGGTTATACTAGTTCGCTCCCAGCCCTATGATTGGAGTGAGTCAGAAAAGCAACTGCTCAAAGCCTTAGAATCCGTATGCGCCATCGCTTTTGCCCAATTAATCCAAGCACATAAAATTGAATCCCAACAGCAGACTTTAGTAGCTAGTTCCCAGTATCAAAATCTACTTAAGCAATTAACCATACTCAGTCGCAGCAACTTGGGCTTAAATCAAATGCTCCAGTTGGCGATCGCATCCACGGCGGAAACTCTCCAAGCGGACCGTGGGTTGTTAATGCTGTTAAAATATACAGATCCTTTATTTAAATCTCGACAAAAAAAACAAGTCCCGAAGGCAAAAGTTGATGTTGTGGGTGAATGGCCGGTAAATGCAGCCAAGGATACTTCTAATCAGCCACAAGAAAAATCTTTCTGGCTCTCGGATTGTACTTTATGTCAACGGGTATTTACAGCTTCCATCAAACCCATCATCCTCAATGAGGATTTAGGACAACAAGAAAGCTATAGCTTGAGCGCAGCTGCAATTTTTAATTTGGAAAAACTGCCTACGGTGATGTTAATGCCTTTGGAAAGCCAAGGTAAAATTTTAGGCTTTCTAGCATTGCAACAGACTCACAGCCGTAATTGGCAGCATAGAGAATTAAATATTGTGGAGATGATTTGTGCCCAACTGGTCAATACTATTATTCAATCTCAAACCCTGCGGCAAGTCCAAAATTTGGTTGATGAGCGTACAGCTCAACTCCAACGTAGCTTAGAAGTCCAAGCAAAGTTATACGAAATTAAACAACAACATGTTAAACAGTTACAGGAACTCAACGATTTCAAAGATGAGTTTTTAAGCAATATGAGCGATCGATTGCGCTATCCCTTAACTAACATGCGTATGGCGATTCGTAACTTGCATCATCCAGAAATTACCCCAGATCGCCAAGTCCGCTATCTGGACATCTTAGAACAAGAATGTACTAAAGAAATTAATTTAATTAACGATTTGCTAACTCTCCAGAGGCTAGATAATAAACAAGAACCTCTGCAATATGAAACTGTAGATTTAAATACAATTATTGGGAATGCTGTTGCATCTTTTGAGTCGAAAATGGCAGAAAAAGGATTGACCATTTCCCTGGACTTGCCCGCAGAGCCATTAAAGCTACAAACGGAAATAGAGAGCTTTGAGCGCATTTTACAAGAATTATTGACCAATGCTAGCAAATACTCCCAAAGTGATACCGGTGTCAACATAAAAATTAGTCACCAAGTCAATCAACTGGTAGATCAAGTTATGATCGAGGTGAATAACACTGGGCGTACCATATCTGAAGAAGAAGCGACTTACATATTTGATCGGTTCCGTCGTGGGAAAGGTAGATGGACCCCAGGTACTGGTTTAGGACTGGCATTAGTCAAATCCTTAGTACAGCACCTGAATGGTGCAATTGCTGTGAAAAGCACTCCCATTGCTGAAGATGTCAATCTTAGCGAGATTTGCTTTACCCTCACACTACCCCAGTTTGCTGATGACAACAAACCATATTCTGACAGTGACTAAACAACAAAAATCTACACAAAAAATAGAAGCTACTGATATGGGCGATGAATTGAGCCCATCATCAGATTTTGTAGACCCAACCGCCTTGCAGACTGTCCAAGTCCAAGTTGAGAAAATTGCCGATCGCCAAAGGCAAATCACTGCTCAGATCCAAATTCCCCATTCAATAGAGCAAGTTTGGCAAGTATTGACCAATTATGAAGCTTTAGCTGATTTCATCCCCAACCTTTCTCAAAGTCGTCGCCTCGATTGCCCCCCTGGAGCTATTCGCTTAGAGCAAATTGGCTCTCAACGTTTCCTAAGGTTTAATTTTTCTGCCCGCGTCGTTCTGGATTTGGAAGAATCTTTTCCCAAAACTATTAACTTTCGTATGATAGAGGGGGACTTTAAAGACTTTTCAGGTAGTTGGAACCTGGAACCATGCTCCCTCGACCACCGAACCGGAACTAACCTCTGCTATACAGTCAAAATATGGCCCAAAGCCATGATGCCTGTTTCCATTATTGAACGCCGTCTGAGCCAAGATTTACAGATGAACCTTCTGGCTGTTCAGCAACGGGTACAGCAGCTAGCAAAAGTTACACAAAGCTAAAGGAGATGAAGTTATACAATAACTTCATCTCCTTGTGTTAAACATAGTTTTCCGTCTGTTAGTACCCCCAGGGGAATTCGAATCCCCGTCGCCTCCGTGAAAGGGAGGTGTCCTAGGCCTCTAGACGATGGGGGCGCAACCTCCAGACCTTTTATAGATTAACCAACTTCATCACCAATGTCAACATTTTGCAGAAATTTTTTCTAATTTAGCTCTTCTCCTCATTATTGCCACTAAATAGGGATATGATTTTGAAACAAACGAAGCGATTGTGTGTGAAAAATTATCTCCAGAAAATATTGTCAAACCAATGTAATATGCACAACAAGTAACAATACTCCATGGTCTCGGTCAACAAAAAAGATATCAAAACATACTAAAAATATGAGAAAAAAACTTCATTCTATAAGAGACATCAGGTATGATGTTGTACCCTGTAAAAATAATCTTTACTTTTTTTTACAAAAGATTTTGAAATATACTGCTCAAAATCTACAACATGGAAGCATCTTTTGATATTACTCTACAGATGGTGCTTGCTGTCGTCGCAGGCATTAGTGCTCAAGTGCTGGCTGCCTACTTGCGATTGCCTAGCATAGTCTTTTTGCTGCTGTTTGGTATCCTTTTAGGAACAGATGGCCTGGAACTCTTGGATCCCCATATATTAGGTACGGGATTAGAGGTGATTGTTGCCTTAGCAACGGCAATAATTTTGTTTGAAGGTGGACTGAATCTGGATCTGCGAGAAGTAGGTCGAGTTTCTGTCAGTTTACAATTGCTTGTGACCTTGGGGACGCTGATTACCCTTGTAGGTGGTAGTATGGCAGCTCATTGGCTGGGAGAGTTTCCTTGGCCCATTGCTGTTCTATATGCTTCCATTGTTGTGGTCACTGGTCCAACGGTGATTGGTCCTTTGCTCAAGCACATCAATGTTGATAGACAAGTGGCAACGTTGTTGGAAGGGGAAGGGATTTTAATCGATCCTGTGGGTGCAATTCTGGCATTCGTGGTATTAGACACGATTTTGAATGGCGATACCGATCCAGTTAACGCTATTGTTGGTTTACTGCTACGCTTGGGGATTGGTGCTGCCATTGGAGGCGCAGGGGGCTACTTCATGAGCTTCATTTTTAAGCGTGCCAATTTTTTGTCGTTTGAACTCAAAAACCTAGTAGTACTGGCAATTTTATGGGGTTTATTTGCCATAGCTCAGATGATTCGTAGTGAATCGGGAGTGATGACTACAGTAATAGCAGGGGCAGTGTTTGCCAATTCTTCGGTACCAGATGAACGCTTATTGCGCCACTTTAAGGGGCAGTTGACTATTTTGAGTCTGTCTGTACTGTTTATTCTGCTGGCGGCTGATTTATCCATTGCTAGTATATTTGCTTTGGGCTCGGGCAGTTTATATACAGTTTTGGTACTAATGTTTGTTGTCCGCCCCATCAATATTCTTTTTTGTACGTGGAATAGTAATCTCAACTGGCGACAGAAAATATTTTTAAGCTGGGTAGCTCCTCGGGGCATTGTTTGTGCCTCTATTGCATCCTTGTTTGCAATTTTACTGACCCAAAGGGGAATAAATGGTGGAGATTCCATAAAAGCCTTAGTTTTCTTGACAATTATGATGACCGTTTTTTGTCAAGGTTTAACTGCTGGTTGGGTTGCCCAATGGTTGCAAATTACTGCCACAGATACTACCGGATTAGTAATTGTGGGCTGCAATCCATTGAGCTTGTTGATTGCTAGGTTCTTTCAGGAAAGAGGTGAGCCTGTAGTCATGATTGATACTAATAAAGAAGCTTTAGAAAAGGCAGAAGCGCAAAATCTCCGAGTTATTGCCAGTAGTGCCTTAGATACAGGTATTTTAGAAGAAGCTGGACTGGTATCAATGGGCACTTTTTTAGCCATGACGAATAATGGAGAGGTGAATTTTGTCTTGGCGCAAAGGGCTGCGGAAGAGTTTGAGCCACCCAGAGTTTTAGCCATATTTCCCCGGGTTGCCCAAGCCAATAATTCTGGTGAAAAAAATAAGGTAAGTCAAGCTTTTGCTCCTAATTTAGTCATTAAAACCTGGAATCAGTATATTAATGATGGGCAAGTGAAATTGGGAACTACAACTTTTAGTACCTCGGAGTTATCGCAACAGCAGTCAGGGATACGTAAACTGATTGATACAGGAGAGTTAGTACCTTTATTGTTAGAGCGCAAAGGAAACTTGCAAGTGATGACAACTGTTAAGGAATGGGAAAATGGCGATCGCATTATTTATTTGTTACACGATCCCCGCCCAGAATTATTAAAGCGTCTATCTGGTGGCAATCAATCAACTCGCCTCCCTTTGGACAAATTGCCACAGATAGAAGAAGTACCTTTAGCCAAGTTGTCTCAATTATCTGCCAATGATACCCCTGCACCTTTAAAATCAGGAGTGAAAGAGGGAAGGAGTGAAAGAGTGAAGGAGTGAAGGATTAAATTTTAAATTAATGGTCAGGTAGGGAAACTTGCATGATAATTAATGATGCAGGCACTATGCAAAAATATACAGGTAGTAATTTTTACTAGTTAGTGTATTTGCGTAGCAATAGCTTTGCAACATCGCTCACCGTATTTTGAGCAGATGCACGATAAGATTCTAAAATAATCATCGCATTACAGTTGGAATGGCAGAAACACTATTTTTTAATGCTCTGCGGGAAGCCGTTGACGAAGAAATGGCACGGGACTCAACCGTGTTGATTCTCGGTGAAGATGTGGGACACTATGGCGGCTCCTACAAAGTAACGAAAGATTTATATAAGAAATATGGTGATTTGCGCGTACTAGATACCCCCATTGCCGAAAATAGTTTTACAGGTTTGGCAGTGGGAGCTGCTATTACTGGATTAAGACCAATAATTGAAGGCATGAATATGGGGTTTTTACTCCTGGCCTTTAACCAAATTTCTAATAATGCTGGGATGCTACGGTATACTTCCGGTGGTAATTTTAAAATTCCCATGGTAATTCGCGGCCCTGGTGGTGTGGGTAAGCAATTGGGTGCAGAACATTCTCAACGGCTAGAGGCTTACTTTCAAGCTGTACCGGGGTTAAAAATTGTTGCTTGTTCTACCCCTTACAATGCTAAAGGGCTGCTCAAATCAGCCATCCGTGATGATAACCCAGTGTTATTTTTTGAACACGTATTACTGTACAATCTCAAGGAAGATTTACCGTCACAAGAGTATGTTTTACCACTAGATAAAGCTGAAGTGGTGCGCTCTGGAAAAGATGTGACAATCCTGACTTATTCACGGATGCGGTACCATGTGATACAAGCTGTAAAAACTTTAGAAAAGCAAGGTTATGATCCAGAGGTAATTGATTTAATTTCCCTCAAACCCCTAGATTTTGATACCATTGGCGCATCTATTAGAAAAACCCACAAAGTGATTGTTGTGGAAGAGTGTATGCGTACTGGCGGTATTGGAGCAGAGTTAACTGCCTCAATTAATGATCGCCTATTTGATGAATTGGATGCGCCGGTTCTGCGGCTTTCTTCCCAGGATATCCCCACACCTTATAATGGTACTTTGGAGAATTTAACCATTGTTCAACCAGAGCAAATTGTTGAAGCTGTGGAGAAAATGGTGGCTTTAAGGGTTTAACTAGGTAAAAAGTCTTGTTCATTAGAAATAACCGACAATAAGCCACTCCACATTTGGTAACAAATTAAAAGTTAATGGACACGTTTCGTTTACCACGAGGCGTGTCTATACTACTTGGCTGGAATAAGTTTGAGTTGAACAGATCGGAGTAAAATTCCATTTGCATCAGTAGATGAAATTTTATGCCCAGAAAATAACCTGGATACAAGCCCCTCGATTTATCGATGGGGTAACTAATAACTGATCACTGAAATGACACAATCTCTACAAAAGTTATTTACATTTGATGAATTTTTAAAGTTTTTAACAACACAGCCAGAAAGTATTCGTTATGAGCTGCATGATGGAGATGTTGTAAAAATGCCACAACCTCTTGGCATGCATGAACAAATAATTATGTTTTTATCAAGGATACTACTTTTACAAATAGTAAAACTTGAACTTCTATATGATATAAGCAGTAAAAACGTTTTAGTTAAGCCAGAACATAAACAATCAGGTTACTATCCAGATATTCTGTTACTGAATTCACAAAATTTAAAGAAAGAGCCGTTATGGGAACAAGCATCGACTGTTAGCAACCCAGATTCAATTCCATTAGTGATTGAAGTAGTGAGTCAGTGCGTTGCGCGGGTTCCCCGCGTTGAAGCAACTGACGAACCCGTAAGGGTTAGTACTAACTGGAGAGATGATTATCATAAAAAATTGGCTGACTATGAGGAGATGGGTATCCAAGAATATTGGATTATAGATTATGCAGCTTTGGGTAGTAAGGAATTGATAGGCGATCCCAAACAGCCAACTATGACAATTTACTGTTTAAGTGATGAGGGTGAATATCGTAGTAAAAAGTTTCGAGGAAAAGACTGTATAAAATCACCAACATTTCCAGGTTTGAATTTAACTGCTGAACAAATTTTTTCGGCAAAGTATTGAATTTAATATATACTCTCCCTAATCTCAAACTCTCCCTGCTCTCCCCGCTCTAAAGTTTCTCCAACCCAACCCCCAATTACTTCCTCAAAAAAACTAGGTATCCAGGCCAAAGCTTGAGGTGTTTCTAATTGTACGGATGATTTTAGTGGTTGAAAAATTACCATGACTTCTAATTCTTCGTTCGTCATTCCCACCGGAACGTCGAGATGCAAAATGCCATCAGAGCCGACACGAGAGACTACCTTAATACTTTGCATTCTGTTTTTTTAACATAAAAGTAATAATTGTAAGTTTATCGCAGATACTAAAAAAGGTTTAAATCTATAGCAATTCTAAATCATAAGCCCTGCGGGCAGGCTACGCCAACGTGAGAAGTTAGATCCCCAACTTTTTTGTAAAAGTCGGGGATCTGAGCCTCTCTATTTTTACAAATCAAATAGGATTGCTATAACTGCTGAACAAATTTTTTCGGCAAAGTATGGAATTTAAAATGTCCATTCGTGTTCGGGATCATCCAATGCAGCACGAACAGAACCTAAATTAGCTAAGTCTTTGAATGGGCTGGATTTTGCTAGTTCTGTGATGGAATTTAATGCATGGGCTAATTGTTCATTATTACCAGATTCCATTGCGCGATCGACCACAGTAAATAAAGCGAGAAAGGTTTTCCCACGTTCATCGAAGGAGCGATCTAAATAGCCTATTACCAATTCGCGTTGAGCATTTATTTTGGCGATGGTTTCTTTTTCCCAAGCCTCAATTTCCCGTCGCTTTGTTTTTTCTTGTTCGGCAATTTTAAGATAATCTATGTATGCTGAAGCAATTTGTTGGAGACATTCAGCAGGATTCAGAACTTCCTTTAATCCCGTAGTATAAACTTTTTTGACAGACACTCTTAACTGCCTCCCAAAGTACGATACTTGGCTTGAATTGTTGAGGTAAAAGGATTTAATTGTCCTTCACTATCCCAAATAGGAGTTTCTATAATTTCTGCCAGTGCTTTTATTAAAAGTGCTACCTCTTGAAACTTCTGTACATCTGTATCCCTATTTTTGTCAAATGATGGTAAGGATTCAAGTTCTTTTAATCCTAAAAATGCACGGTTATTGATAGATTCTAATACAACTTGCAACTCATGAATTTGTCTTATTACTTGATATAAAAATTCCTTTGCAGTTTCAATGGTAGCAATCGCTGTGTTGACTTCTGCTTCGTATTCTTGTGCTTTCGTTAAAGCTTTTTCCCCTTCACCAGCAATTGCAAAACCACCAACTAGTACAGCAGGTCCAACAGTAATACCCCCTAGGGCGTGTTTTCAAACTATAACCACAATAAAATTAATGCGATCGTCAACATCGCGGTATAATTTTCTGCAAGCTTTTCGTATCGCGTCGCGATACGGCGAAATTG
>JAAUYD010141330.1_pt1 | contig 21827 bp, 20 predicted proteins | sample 7278101 | NCBI WGS metagenome assembly JAAUYD01 (sample SAMN14350128, study PRJNA611818) | marine sediment metagenome | isolation source: surface marine sediment (0.6m) | place: French Polynesia: Moorea | collected 2018-08
CTCGTTCTCGACGCCTGGTCGCTGTCGTCCTGACCTTCGCCCACACGCGCAACGGCCCGGCGCTCGGCGCGCCGGGCAGACGGAGCGTGCTGTTCGCAGGCGTCAGCGGTTCTGGAGCGCCTCGATCAGCTTCGGCATCACCTTGTGGACGTCACCCACGATGCCGAGGTCGGCGACACCGAAGATCGGCGCCTCCTGGTCCTTGTTGATGGCGATGATGTTCTTCGAGCCCTTCATGCCGACCATGTGCTGGGTCGCACCCGAGATGCCGGCCGCGATGTAGACGTTGGGCTTCACGACCTTGCCGGTCTGACCGACCTGCATCGCGTACGGCACCCACCCGGCGTCGACGATCGCACGCGTGGCGCCGGCGGCGCCCTGCAGCAGCTTGGCGAGCTGGTCGACCATCTCGAACTTCTCGGCCTCGCCGAGGCCTCGCCCACCCGAGACCACCACGGCCGCCTCGTCGAGCTTCGGGCCGGAGGATTCCTCGACATGAACGGCGGTGACCGTGGCGCCCGCCGTCGACCCGAGATCGGGCACCGCAGCGGCCACCAGTTCGCCGGCGCCGGCGCCTCCTGCCTCGGGCTCGAACGACTTCGGCCGGAACGATGCGAGGAACGGGCCCTCACCGGTGAACGTGGTCGTCACGAGCGTCTCGCCGCCGAAGACCGGCGTCGTGACCTTGACGGCGTCGCCGTCGACCGCGATGTCGATGTTGTTCGTGAGCACCGTACGGTCGAGCTTCACCGACAGGCGGCTCATGACGTCGCGGCTCTCGTACGACTGGGGGAACATGATCAGGTCGGGGGCGTCACCGCCCTCGATGACCGCCTTCATGGCGGCGGACCCGGCGGGACCCGGGAGACCTGCGCCGAGATCGCCGGTGGCGTAGACCTTCGCGGCGCCGTGCTCGCCGAGTGCGGCGGCGAACGAGCTCGCATCGCCGACGACGAACGCCGAGATGGAGCCGCCCAGCGAACGGGCCTTCGTGAGGAGCTCGAGTGTGCTCGTCGTCGGTGCGCCGTCGGCGCCCTGAGCGAACACCCAGATGTTGTCGATTCCCATGGTTCTCTTCCTTCGTTCGCTCAGATGACTTTGAGGTTCTCGAGGTGCTCGATGATCTTCAGGTGCGCCTCGCCGTCGTCCTCGATGACCTCTCCGGCCTCACGCGCCGGCGCCTGCGCGACGTCGACGATCTGCTGGCCGGCGCCGCCCCAGCCGACGGGGGTGACACCGAGGTCGCCGGCGGTCACCTCATCGACGGGCTTCGACTTGGCCGCCATGATCCCCTTGAAGCTCGGGTAGCGAGGCTCGACCACACCTGCGGTGACGCTCACGACGGCAGGCAGGCTGCACTCGACCTCGTTGTAGCCGGCTTCGGTCTGGCGGTTGACCTTGAGGGTGCCGCCTTCGACGGCGCCGCTCTTGGCGAACGTCACCGACGGCAGCTCGAGCACTTCGGCGAGCTGCTCGGAGACCGTACCCGTGTAGCCGTCCGACGACTCGGTGCCCGTCAGGATCAGGTCGGCGCCGCCGATCTTCTGGGTGGCGGCGGCGAGCACCTTGGCGGTGGTGAGCGCGTCGGAACCGGCCAGCTCGGGGTCGGACACGAGCACGCCCTTGGCAGCGCCCATCGCGAGGGCGGTCCGCATGCCAGACACCTCGCCGTCCGCGGCCATCGACACGATGCTCACCTCACCCTCACCGGCGGCGTCGACCAGCTGCAGTGCCATCTCGACGCCGTAGCTGTCGGACTCGTCCAGGATGAGCTTGCCCTCGCGCTTCAAGGTGTTCGTCGAGGGATCCAGCTCACCCGGCAGGGCCGGGTCGGGGATCTGCTTCACGCACACGATCACATTCATGCCGACCATTGTTACTCGCCGGTCACTTGCCGTCCCAACCGGGCTCGACCCCCGGCGTCGGTCGGCCGGCCGCACCCGCGCTGCTACCGTCCCCCTCTTGCGGATCATGCTCGTGGTCAACTCGTTCGCGTCGTCGGTCACGGCGCGGAACACCGTCGTCGTCCACCGGCGTCTCGGGCAGGGTCACGACGTCGAGGTCGTCGAGACGAACCGCCGCGGCCACGCCACCCGGTTCGCCCACGATGCCGCCCGGCGCGGCATCGACGTCGTCGTCGGCTACGGCGGCGACGGCACCCTCAACGAGGTGGCGACCGGCATCGCCGGCACCGACACCGCACTCGGCGTGCTCCCCGGCGGCTCGACGAACGTGTTCGCGAGAACGCTCGGCATGCCCAACGACCCGGTCGCGGCCGCCGACCACCTCGCCGCCGGCCTCGACGCCGCCGACCTGCGCCCGATCGGCCTCGGCCGCGTGAACGGCCGCTTCTTCTGCTTCCACACCGGCATCGGCTTCGACGCCGCCGTGGTCGAAGCCGTCGAACGGCGGGCGTCGCTGAAGCGCTGGCTCGGCCATCCCCTGTTCATCTCGGCCGGACTGACCACCTGGCTGCGCGGGTACGACCGCCGCGCCCCGCACTTCTCGCTGCGGCACGGTGACGAGCGAGTCGACGACGGGTACTTCGCGATCGTCTTGAACACCAACCCGTACACCTATCTCGGCAACCGCCCGCTCGACCTCTCCCCCGCCGCGACGCTCGACCGCGGTCTCGTGGTCGTGGCGTTCCGGACGTTGCGGGTCGGGCCGATCCTCAAGGGCCTCGGGTCGGCCCTGCGGGGCGGCGGGGTGACCGCGAGCGAGCACCTCGTCGAGTGGCGCGACGTCGACGAGATGGTGGTCGACGCCGAGACACCGTTCCCGTACCAGCTCGACGGCGACTACCTCGGCGACGTCGACCGGCTCGAGTTCCAGCACGTGCCCGACGCCGTGCAGCTCGTGTTCCCCGCCGAGCCGGCCGACTCAACCGGCTGAGCCGGCCACCGAGCGCCGGACCGTCAGCGCGACGTCGGGCACGTTGGTGCAGATGCCGTCCACGCCCCAGGCGATGAGCTGTCGCATGCGGTCGGCGTCGTCGCACGTCCACGTGTTGACCGCCAGGCCGGCCCGGTGGGCGGCGCGGACGGCGGGCTCGCCGAGCTGACCGACGAACGGGTGGATCGCGACGTGGCCGGCCGACACGGCGCGAGCGATCGCCGCGTCGTCGGCGTCCATCGTGAGGAGCGCGGTTCGGACGGCAGGCATCGCCACGCGGCAGGCGGCAACCGTCTCGGGCCGGAACGACGAGAGCAGCCAGCGGGCGTCGGCACCCCGCCGCGCAAGGACCGTGGCGAGCCGGTGGACGATCCAGTCGGCCGGGTCGTGGTCCGGTTCGCCGGGGATGTTCTTGATCTCGATGTTGACGACGGCGCCGGCGCACGCGTCGAGCGCGGCATCGAGATCCGGCACGTGCGCCGGCAGATCGGACGCCGGCGTCCGGGCGATCACGCGGCCGTCCGCGAGGGCCGGATCGTGATGGACCACCAGCCGGTCGTCGCCGGTCCGGCGCACGTCGAGCTCGATCGCATCGGCTCCCATCTCGACGGCCCGCTCGAAGGCGGCGACGGTGTTCTCGGGTTCTGCCTGCGATGCGCCGCGATGCGCGATCACGATCGTCATGACAAGAGCGTGCCAGATCGCTCGATGCCGATGGGACGGGGGCGCCGCCCCGGCATCTCGAAAACAGATGGCAGCCGACGTTCTATCTGATCTTCTTGCCAGGGCGGGGGGCACGATCTAACGTACGTACTTGCAGGCCCTCCGCTCCCGCCGAACGATCAGCACGCTGCGTCGCCGCCCTCCGGACCAGCACGGCAGAGCCAACACGCCCGCCGGCAGCCGCCGCCATCAACACCTTCACACCTACGAGGAGCTCCTTCGTGTCGATCCTTGCGTCCAGTCTCGCCCTCGCCGCCAACGCCGATGTGTGGCGCGATCACGCCCTGTGCCGTGACACCGATCCCGACCTGTTCTTCCCGGTCGGCACCACGGGTCACGCGCTGACGTCGATCGACCACGCCAAGCAGGTGTGCGCCGAGTGCAGCGTCGCACAGGAATGCCTCGACTTCGCCCTCGACACCAACCAGGACTCCGGCATCTGGGGCGGCCTCTCCGAAGAGGAGCGCCGCGTCATCCGCCGCAAGCGGGCCGCCGCGCTGCGCGCCGCTCGTGCGGCCGCCGCTGCCGCCAGCTGACCCGGTCACCGCGAGGCGGTGACGATCCAGCGGTTCGCGACGACGTCGTAGGCACACGGCACCGCGATCCCCGACGTGCGCGCCCAGTCGGCCGCGTCGGCCTCGTAGGTCGGCAGCTCGGGCTGCAGCCACCAGCCGGGCGGCCGCAGGCCGGAGTAGCCGTTGACGGTCGGCAACCCGATCTCCTGCGCGATCAGGATCGCGTCGATGTTGGTGTAGTCGATGTCGGGCTCCTCGACGTCGACGACGTAGAACGACGGGCATGCCGCCGGGGGCTCGGCCACGTCGCCGACGAGGGCCAGCTCCGCGCCCCGGTCCAACTCGCGGAACAGCGAGGTCGTGTTGAGCTGCTCGGCCACGATCACCCCCAGCAGCAGGATCGGCGCGACCGATCGCCACGTGGCGAGCCGCCGGTCGCCAGGCGCCGCACCTCCACCGTCGGCGACGTCACCGGCGGCGTCGGGATCGGCGTCTGCGCCGGGCCGGCCGCGCACGGCCAGCCAGCACGCGATGGCCGCGCACGCGACCCAGACGTTGACGACCTCGATGCGACCGTAGACGCGGATCGCGTCACCGCCGGGCACGAACCGGTGCACCCACGCCCAGATGCCGCCGAAGGAGAACTGGATCGGCAGCACGACGACGAACGCAGCGACGAGCGAGCAGGCGAGTCCGACGACCGCCGGCGCCGGCCTCGGTGCGTGACGGAGCCGTCGCGCGAGGGCGATACCGGCTGCGAGGGCCGCGACGAGCAACACCGGCGTGACGGCCACGTTGCGGTGGAGCTGGCCGAGCCGCTCGGCATCGAGCAGCGATCCGACGAGCCGACCCCAGACGACGTTGCCGCCGCCGACGTTGACGATGTCGGCCGGTCGAGGCGCGAGGCCGGCGACCTCGTCGTAGCTGCGTGGTTCGCTGTCCTCGAGCGCCGGGAGGTACGTCACCAGGAAGGGCACGAGCATCACACCCAGCGCCGCCAGCGCCACCACGATCGCGTCCCGTCGCTCGACGACGGCGGCCCAGATCGTACGGCCCGCACCGAGCGCCAGGCCGATCGCCACGCCGCCGAGCACCACGAACCCGCCGACGAGCGCGGCGAACCACCCGAAGTAGAAGTTCGACCACAGCAGCAGCCCGAGCAGGGCGCCCGCAGCGGCCGAGAGCAGCAACCGGCGCCGCCGGCTCTCGGCGACCCACGCCTCGAGGCCGAGCAACACGATGGCCGGGATGATCTGCACCGAGTACAGCTGCGGGTGCCCGGTGTCGACGTACAGGTTGTTGGCGAAGGCTGCGGTCGCCGACAGCAACAGCGCCGGCGCCGGCGGCAGGCCGAGATGTCGATCGAGGATCGCGAACATCGACGCGAATCCCACGAGCGTGAGCACGATCAACCCGACCTGGAACGAGACGAACGGGTCGGCACCGAGCAGCCGGAGTGGCGCGTAGACCGCCTGGTTGACGATGAACGTGTCGGAGTAGCCGAGCGTGCCGTCGACCGGGTGGAACATGGGCGGCGACCGCCACTCGGCGTCGCCGGTCCACACCAGCCACCAGTGCTCGTGGAGGAAGACGATCAGCCGGGCGTCGCCCCGGTCGCCGGTGATCGTGTCGAAGCCCGAGAAGATCGGCGTCCGGAAGAACACGGTCGCACCGACGAGCCAGCTGAGCAGCGCCGCCGCCCAGCGGTGCGAACGCAGCCACGTCGCGACGGCGTCGACGGCGGCGCGCATCAACCGCCGAGCAGCGAGACGCCGCCCCGGACCTCACCGGGCCGGCGCGTCGTCACGGGCGATCCCCCATCGGAACGACCAGTTCGATCACGGTGCCGTGCGGCGCCTGCGAGTCGGGCGGCAGCCGGAGGTCGTCGCGCGTCGGGGGCCGCATCGTGATCGTACCGTTGAGCTCGGTGGTGACGAGCGTCCGGACGATCGACAGACCGAGCCCGGTGGCGTCCTCGAGCTTGAACCCGGCCTCGACGCCGCGACCGTCGTCGATCACCGAGAGGTGGAGCTCGTGGCCGAGATTGCGGAGGTGGACCACGACCGAGCCGCCTCCCGAGCCCTCGGGGAAGCCGTGATCGACGGCGTTCTGGAGGAGCTCGGTGAGCACGACCGACAGGGGGGTGGCGATCGCAGCCGGGATCCGGCCGCCGTCGCCGCGCACCGAGAAGCGCACCGGCCGATCGGGCGACTGGAGTCCCTCCTCGGCGAGTCGCAGCAGCGGCCGGACGATCTCGACGAACGTCACCTCGTCGCCGGGATCGCGTGACAGCGCCTCGTGGACGAGCGCGATCGTCCTGATGCGGCGCACGGACTCGCCGACGGCGGAGATCGCCTCGGGGTGGGTCAACCGCCGCGCCTGGAGCCGGAGCAACGACGAGATCGTCTGCAGGTTGTTCTTGACGCGGTGGTGGATCTCACGGATCGTGGCGTCCTTGGTCAGCAGCAGGCGGTCCCGCTTGCGGAGCTCGGTGACGTCACGGATCAGGAGCAGCGCCCCCGAGACGTCGCCGTGCTGCAGCTGGCCGACGAACGGCACGCATCGGCAGAGCAACGTCACGTCGGGGCCCTGTTCGAACTCCTCGATGACCGGTTCGCCGCGCTCGAAGGCCTGGCGGACCGGTCCGTCGTGGAAGCCGAGCTCGGCGAGCCGCATGCCGACGGCCGACGCCTGGATGCCGACCCGGTGGAGCGCGGAGTTCGCATTGGGCGAGACGTACTGCACCTCGGCCTCGGCGTCGAGCCACACCACCCCGTCGCCGACGCGGGGTGCGGCGCTGGAGTCGCCGACGCGTTGCTCGAACGGGAACGCGCCGACCACGATCATGTCGACGAAGCGATCGAACAGGTCGCCGTACGCCCGCTCGAGCTCGCCCGGACGGCGGCCCGAGAGCTCGATCCGCATCCCCGCCATGACGGCGATCGGCCGGCCGCCCCGCACCACGGGGACTGCGAGGAGCCGGGTGGCGTCCTCGTGCCCGGAGAGGTCGATCTCGCCCCGCCGCACCGCCTCGCTCTCGAACGCCTGGTCGAGCAGCGGGATGATCGCACGGGTCGCCAGCGAACCGACCCAGTCCGACTCGAAGAGCGTCTGCGCCGTTGCCGGCCGCACCTGCGCGACCGTGATCCAGTTCCCGTCGCTGACCGGCACGTAGAGCAGCAGGTCCGAGAAGCTCAGATCGGCCAGCGTCCCCCACTCGGACACGAGCCGGTTGAGATGTGCCACCTGGTCTCGATCGAGGGTGGTCCGTTCACGAACGAGTTCTGTCAGCTTCGACATCGGCACCGAGTCTTGCCGATCCGGGTGGCGGATGGTGAACACCGCTCGCCGGCCGGTGTGCCGTGCGGCGTACAGTCGGGCCATGACCGCCGGCGCGCCCCGTGCAACGTTCACGTCCTTCGAGGAGTCGACGCAGGAGGAATGGGCGTCGATCGCCGCCCAACTGCCCCACACGCAGGCCCTGGCGGCCGCCAACATCGTCGAGCAGCTCAAGCTGCTCGAGCGCGACTTCGGCGGTTTCCCCGTCTCGAGGCTCGAGCACTCGTTGCAGACGGCGACCCGCGCCGAGGAGGACGGCCGCGACGAGGAGTACGTCGTGTGCGCGCTGCTCCACGACATCGGCGACACGCTGTCGCCCTACAACCACCCTTCGATCGCGGCGGGCATCGTCAAACCGTTCGTCTCCGAGGCGAACCACTGGATGGTCGAGCACCACGGCATCTTCCAGGGGTACTACTTCTGGCACCACCTCGGCATGGACCGCGACACCCGTGACCGGTTCGCCGGCTCGCCGTACTACGACTACACGGCCGAGTTCTGCCACAAGTACGACCAGACCGCGTTCGACCCCGACTACACGAGCGCACCCCTCTCCCACTTCGAACCGCTGATCCAGCAGTTCTTCGTGCCCGACGGCGCGGCCCTCACCCCCGTCGAGTAGCTGCAGGCCGCCACGTTCGCCACCGCAGCCGACGCCGACGTGCGGTCGGGCGGGCGTCGAAGCGGCAGCGGAGACGGCGAGCACGGCAGGCGAAGCCGGCCCGTCTGGTCAGCTGATCACGCCGCGCCGGCCGAGCAGGCGAGGAGCGCAGCGCCAGTGAGCACCGCAGCTCCGGAAGGGCGGCCGCTACATCAGCGGCGCCACGAGCGCAGCCCGATCAACCGATCGGGATGTGCAGGCGTGTGCGCCAACGGTTCGGGTCGGGCTCACTGTCGGGGTCGGTGAGGTACTCCTCCCACACGCCGACCTCCCGCCTCGTCAGTCCCGCGTCGTCCAGCTCCTCGAGCACCGACCGGTAGGTCACCTCGAGCGTGTCGTAGGGACCCTCGTGCGTTGCGACGACCGTGCGACCGCCGGGCACGTGGGAGGGCACGACCTCGCCGCGGGCGGTGAACTCCTCGCCGACGATCACGCCGGCTTCGACGTCGACGACGTCGCCCGGCTCGGACGGGTAATACGCCATCGGGGGACTCATCGGCTCGACGCCGGCCTGCGCCAGCGCCTCGAACACCGACCCGTACGCCTGCTGGAAGAAGTCGGGGAGCTCGGCGACCGGCGCCCGTCCGGCCACGACGGCCGTGTGTTGTCGGTCGAGATGCACGATCTCGCCGTGACGAAGTGCTGTGCTCATGGCCACACCTCCGCGATCCAGTGTGCGCCCGTTGCGCCCCGAACACCAGCGCGGCGCAGCGTGATCAGCCGCGCACGGCGAGGAAGAGCGCCTTCAGGTACTCACCGTGCTCGAAGCCGATCGGGTGGTCGACGGGGTGGCCGGTGCGGCGGGTCACGTGGACGTCGAGACCGAGCGACCGTGCCGCGTCGAGCACCGCCGCGCCGAGCTGGTCGGCGCCGACCCGACTCGAACACGAGGCCTGCACGAACGTGCCGCCGGGGCGGACGAGCGGGAGACCGAGCCGGGCCAGCCGTGCGTAGGCAGCGACAGCTCGCGGCACCGCCGCCTGGTTCGAGGCGAACGAAGGTGGGTCGATGACGACGACGTCGTACCGCTCGTCATGTCGGCCGAGCTGCTCGAGCACGGCGAACGCGTCGCCGACCGTGCGGCGGACGGCGCAGCGTTGCACACGGCGCCGGTTCAACGCGAAGTTGCGCTCGGCGGCGTCGAGGGCCGGCGCCGACTGGTCGACGAGGTGGACCGATGCCGCACCGCCCGCCGCCGCAGCCAGGGAGAAGCCGCCGGTGCTGGCGAACACGTCCAGCACGTGCGCGCCGTCGGCGATCGCGCCGACCAGCGCCCGGTTGTCGCGCTGATCGAGGAAGTGGCCGGTCTTCTGGCCGCGCACGACGTCGGCCTCCATCAGCAGCCCGCGTTCGAGGAACCGAATCGGCGTCGCCGGTGGCCGACCGACCACCGTGTCGCCGTCGCGGAGGCCGAACGTCTCGCCGCTCGCGACGCCGCGGCCGAGCCGCACCACGACCCGCTCGGGGTCGACGAGCGCGACGAGCTGCTCGACGACGAGGCGCAGGTGCGGGAACCAGGCCGGCGAGTACAGCTTGACGACGAGCGTGCGGTCGTACCGATCGACGACGAGGCCCGGGAACGCGTCGTTCTCGCCGTGCACGCAGCGGAACGCCGTGGTCGCATCGTCGTCGATCAGCCCGCGCCGACGCTCGAGTGCCACCTCGAGGCGACCACGCCAGCACGCCGCGTCGATGGCGACCGGTGCGCCAGCGTGCAGCACCTTGACCCGGATCGGCGACGAGGGGTCCCAGAGACCGATCGCAGCGAACTTGCGCTTGCCATCGAAGATCACGGCGAGGTCGCCGGCCGCGCCCTCGTGACTGGTCGACGTGATCGAGCCGTCGTAGAGCCACGGGCTACCCCCGCGGATCTGGCGCAGCGCGTCGGCGGTGACCCGGACCGCGATCCGTCGCTCGCCGACCACCGGAAGCGCCTCGAGGCTCACGAGAGGTGCCCGGCGAGCTCGCGGAGGTCCGCGATGTCGTTCACGTCTCGATCGAGCACCGGTGCACTGACCAGCAGCGGGCTCAACACATCGAGCTCGGCACGCCGCTCGGCCTCTCGCGCGGCCACGACGGCGACGTCGTGGAACCGCGTGGCGACCTCGGTGAGCACGTCGCCGACCGTGTCGGGCGAGGCGTCGATCGCAGCGCCCACCCGGTCGGCGAGCTCGCCGCGTGCCGCTCGCTCGAGCTTGCGGGCGCTCGTGGCGGCAGCGGGGCGGGTGAACGTCGACGGCAACACCCGGTTCGCCACGATCGCCCCGAGGTGGTGCTCGCGGCGCACGAGCTCACGAGCGAGGTAGGCCGCCTCGTACGCGGGAGCGGCCTCGAGGGTGGAGACGACGACGAACGTGGTGCGCGGATCGGCCAGCAGCTGCTCGACCTCGCGCGCGTGGTCGACGAAGCCACGCTCCATCGCCTGGAACAGCACGAAGAACTCGGCGATGTCCTCGAGGAAGCGGGAACCGAGCACGCGGTCGGCGACCTGGTAGAAGGGCCTCGACGCCACCGTGAACAGCCGCGAGCGGTACGGCACGGTCAGCCACTTCAGCAGGCGCGAACCGAAGAACTCCTTCATCCGGCCCGGTGCGTCGAGGATGTCGAGCGCGTTGCGCGACGGTGGGGTGTCGACGATGATCAGGTCGTACTCGCCCGACGAGTGCAGCTCGTGCAGGCGCTCCATCGCCAGGTAGTCGTGGCTGTGGACGAAGCGGCTCGTGATGTTCTGGTACAGCGGGTTCGCCAACACCGAATCGCGCACCTGCACGTCGGGTGCATGTCGCTCGATGAGCTCGTCCCAGCCGGCCTTCGTGTCGAGCATCGCGGCCCACAGCTCGCCGCGGGGCTCGATGTCGCCGAACGCCTCGTCGGGCACGCGAACGGCTTCGTTGCCGAGCCGGCCGACGCCGAGAGCGTCGGCCAGGCGGCGCGCCGGGTCGACGGTGAGCACCAGCACCCGGCCGCCGATCTCGGTGGCGGCGTCCACGGCGAGGGCCGCGGACGCCGTCGTCTTGCCGACACCGCCCGAACCGCAGACGAGCACCATCTCCTTCGCTGCCAGGAGCGAGTGGAGGTCCCTCATGCGTCGAGCTCCTCCGCGAGCGCCTCGGCGACCAGGGCGACGACCCGGCGGCCCGTGGCGCGGGTGAACAACTCGGGGACGATCAGCATCGGCAGCCCATCGACCTCACCCGTCAGCCGTGCGAGGTGGCCGGCACCGACCTTCCGCCGCGCCTCGGTGATGGTCGCGGCCTCGAGCACGGCTGCGCCCGCACGGCCGACCGCCTCGACGACCAGTGGACGGGCGTCGTCGAGCCGATCGACCACGACGGACTGGCGCCGGTCGAACAGGGCCGGGAGCACGCGGTTCGCGATCAGCACGCTCGCCGAGATGCCGGTCTCGTCGTCGAGGCGGTGGATCAGGGACAGCGACTCGGCGACCGGCATCTCCTCGGGCGTCGTCACGACGGCGACCCCCGTGGTCGCCTCGTCGCGCAACAGGTCGAGCATCCAGTCGGTCTGGTCGCGGACCAGCCCCACGTGCACGAGATCGCGGATGACCTTCGGAGCGCCGATCTGGGCGACGATGTGGCCCGATGCCTCGGCATCGACGACGACGCAGTCGTAGTGGCCCTCGCGGACCTCGTAGCAGAGCTTGCCGACGGCCAGGATCTCCTTGACGCCCGGCGCAGCGTCGGCGACGAAGTCGAACGTTCGCGCCAGCGGTCTGATCTTGCCGAGGAACGGCACCCTGACGAACAGGCGGAGGTACTCGCGGAGGGCGTCCTCGGTGTTCATCGCCATCGCGAACAGGTTCGGCTCGAGCTCGCGTGGTTCGAACCCGAGCTCGGTCGCATCGAACGCGGCGGCGAGCGACCCTTTCGCATCCATCTCGCAGACGAGGATCCGGCGGCCCTGCCGGGCAGCGAGGTGAGCGAGCGCCGCTGCGACCGACGTCTTGCCGACGCCGCCCTTGCCGGTGACGAAGATGAGCCGACGGTCGAGGATCACGTGCGGATACCGAGCAGCCCGGCGGGCCGGCGGCCGACCCCGGTGCGATGAGTGGGCATCGGCGAGCCCCGTCGGAACGGACCGACCGAGCCGCCCATCACCCCGGAGGGCATCAGCCCCCGAAACCGATGCGGCGGTCGCCGTCGGCCGAACCGACCTCGACGTAGGCGAGCTTCGTGGCGGGCACCGCGATGTCGCGGCCACGCTTGTCGACGATCCACAGGACGTCGCTGGCGCCGGACAGTGCCGCCTCGACCTTCGACTTGAGATCGTCGCGCTCGGCGTCGTCCACCTCGACCGAGAGCTCACGAGGGGCCTGCGTCACACCGATTCGTACGTCCACGGCCAGCACGGTATCGGCGCTGCTCGCCGTTCCGCATCTCCTCCACGGGAACGCTAGGTTGCCGCCGTGAGCGCAGCCGAACGAGCGACCGCCGCGCATCGCAGCCGCTGGGGCGATCCGGACTTCGTCGCCCGCGCACCGGGCCGCGTCAACCTGATCGGCGAGCACACCGACTACAACGAGGGGTTCACGCTGCCGATGGCGCTGCCGTTCGACACCGCCGTCGCGTTCAGCTCGGACGGGGACCAGCGGGCAGGACCCGCCACCATCGCCTCTGCGGGGTTCGGCGAGATCGTCATCGACCCGAACGGCGACCCGGCGAGCGTCGCGTCGTGGGCGCGCCACCTGGCCGGCGTCATCAGCCTCCTTGCCGAGCACGGCGTGCCGACCGGAGGCTGGCGGGCGGCGGTCGACACCGACATCCCCACGGGCGCGAGCCTGTCGTCGTCGGCCGCGATCGAGGTGGCGGCGATCACGGCGCTGCTCCATCGGGCCGGCGTCACGTGGGAGCCCATCGACGTCGCCCGCCTCGGCCAGCGCGTCGAGAACGAGGTGGTCGGCCTGCCGAGCGGCATCATGGACCAGTTCATCTCGGCCGGGGCGGTCGAGGGCCATGCCAGCTTGATGGACTGCCGCCACCTGACGCTGACGCCAGCTCACATGCCGGCGGACGCGGTGGTCGCCGTGATGGATACCGGCACCCGGCGCGTGCTCGCCGATGCCGCCTACGGAGATCGGCGGGCCGCGTGCGAACGCGTGGTCGCCGAGCTCGGCATCGCTTCGCTCCGCGACGCCACGCCGGCGACGATCGCCGCTGTCATGGACCCGGTCGACCGGCGCCGCGCCCACCACGTCGTCACCGAGAACCAGCGCACCGTCGACGCCGCGGCGGCGATGGGCGCGGGTGACGTCGTCGAGCTCGGTCGGTTGATGACCGAGAGCCACGAATCGCTCCGCCACGACTACGAGGTGTCGGGCCCGGGGCTCGACGCGATCGTCCAGGTCGCCCATGGCGCGCCGGGCTGCCTCGGTGCCCGGATGACCGGTGGTGGGTTCGCCGGCTGCGCCGTGGCCCTCGTCCGGGCGGACGACGCCGACCGGTTCGGCCGCGACGTCGTCGACCGGTACGACCACGACGGGTTGCGGGCACGGATCTGGATCTGCTCGCCGGCGGCCGGGGCGTCGGTGCTGGGAACTGCGTGAGGGCGGGCACCGATGCCGGGACCGGCGCCGGCCCGATCACCCTGCGGGCCGACGCAGTGCTGTTCGACAGCGACGGCGTCCTCGTCGACTCCCACGCCCGCGTGCTGACGGCATGGGCCGAACTGGCCCGCCGGTTCGGCCTCGACTTCGAGGCGATGTCCGACGAGATCGCGGGTGTCCCGGCCGATGCCATCCTCAGACGGCACCTTCCGGCCACGGACGTCGACGACGCCGTCGCGACCCTCGAGGACCTCGAGGTGGCTGCCGCCGCAGCAACGACGCCGATCGCCGGTGCGACCGATCTGCTCCTCGGGCTGCCGACCGATCGATGGGCGATCGTCACATCGGCGTCGCGTCGGCTCGCGACTGCACGCTGGTCGGCAGCCGGCATCCCCGCGACCCATGTGGTCACCGCCGACGACGTGGTCGACGGCAAGCCGCATCCCGAGCCGTTCCTCAGAGCGGCCGCGGCGCTGGGCGTCGAGGCATCCCGCTGCGTCGTGTTCGAGGACTCGGCCGCCGGCGCCGTGGCGGCCGAGGCTGCGGGTGCGACGATCGTCGCCGTCGGCGACCGGCCGTGGGCGGTGCCACCCGCAGCGCGGGTGCCCGACCTCGAATCGGTCACGATCACCGTCGACCCGGTCGCCGCCGACGGGCCGCTCACCGTGGTCGTGGGGTGACTCCGGCGCGGGCGCTGAGCCGGTAGGCGACGTCGTAGCGGCCGGCCCCCAGCCGGTACCGGACCGGCAGGTCGGGACCGCAGCTCGCGGTGCCGACACCGCGGTGGGCGGCGTCGATGCAGACGACGACCTCGTCGCGGCGTCGCAGCTCGGTCGCGGTCGGCGCGTCGAACAGGTCGGCCGGCAGATGGTGCGTCGCCGACACGTGCAGCGGGCCCGAGATCGCGTCGATGCGGAGCACCTCGTCGCCGGCGAGCAGCTCGAACCACCTGCAGTCGGTGCGGAGCCCGAACTCCTGGGGCACGAGGTACGGCGACTCGTCGAGGGGCGCCTCCCACACGCCGAGCATCGCGGCGCGGTTGCGGTCCGGGTAGTTCTCGTGCGGCCCGCGACCGAACCACCGCATCCGGTCGAAGCGCCCCGGCAGGGTGAGCACCACCCCGACGCGCGGCAGGTCGTCGATCTCGGCCGTCACGACGTGACGGTACGTCGTGCCGTGCTCGTCGGCGCTGACGCTGACGTCGTGGTCGACGAGCTCGTCGGGCGGCCGGCGGTCGAGGCCGGCGGCGAGCCACCCTCGCAGGGCACGACCCGCCCAGGCGCGCCGTCGCACCAGGTTGGGCCGCAGCTTGAACCCGTCGTTGTCGGTGGCTGCGCGCCAGAGGTTGAGGCGCGGCTGGTCGACGAGCAGGTCGGACGGGTCGACCACCGTCGACGGCATCACCCGGCCGGGCGGCCGCGGCCACCGGCGGGGCCGCCGCAGCACGCACTCGTCCCACGCCACCAGATGGCCGGCAGGGGCGAACCAGTTGTCGCGCCGTGTCACCCAGCGGACGTGGAGCACGACGTCGTGTCCCTCGTTCGGGACTGCGCAGGGCAGCGCCACCACGGTGCCGGCGCGCGGCGCCAGCTGCGGCATCCGGAGCGTGCCGCGTTCGGCGACCTCGCCGTCGACGATCAGCTCCCACGTCGCACGGAGGTCGCGGAGACCGGTGAACGACCTGCGGTTCGTCACCTTCAACCCGCCTCGGGCACGTTCGACCGTGACCGGGCGATGGACCCAAGCGACCTCCCGCATGGCCGGGTGAGGTTCGAGATCGGCCGACACCAAGCCGTCGGCGACGAAGTTGCCGTCGTTCGGTTCGTCGCCGAACTGTCCGCCGTAGGCGAGCCGCGTCGTGCCGTCGGCCAACCGCTGGCGGAGACCGTGGTCCTTCCACTCCCAGATGAACCCGCCCTGGAGCCCCGGCGTCGTGGTGATCACGTCCCAGTAGTCGGCGAGTCCGCCGTTGCTGTTTCCCATCGCGTGGCTGTACTCGCTCATGACGAGCGGGCGCTGCCCGGCGGCGGCGTCGCCGTACCGGCGGATGGCCTCGACCTCGGGGTACATCGGGCAGACGAGGTCGTTCGCCGGTGCGGCGCCGTCGACCCACCCGTGGTGCAGGGTCCCACCCTCGTAGAACACCGGCCGTGAGGGATCGACGAAGCGGACCCAGCCTGCGAGCGCGTCGTGGTGCGGTCCGTAGCCGCTCTCGTTGCCCAGGCTCCACACGATGATGCTCGGGTGGTTGCGGTCGCGCTCGACCATGCGGGTGCCGCGCTCGAGCCACGTCGCCCGGTAGGTCGGGTCGTGGCACAGCGACGTGTTGTACGCGTGGCTCTCGATGTTCGCCTCGTCGACGACGTACATGCCGAGCTCGTCGCACAGGTCGTAGAACGCCGAGTCGTTCGGGTAGTGCGATGTGCGCACCGCGGTGATGTTGTGGGCCCGCATCAGCTCGAGGTCGGCGCGCATGTCGTCGACCGTCACGGCCTTGCCGCGGTCCGGATGGTGGTCGTGGCGGTTGACGCCGAAGATCCAGATCGGCTGCCCGTTGACCAGCAGCCGGCGGTCACGGACCTCGACCCGGCGGAGGCCGACGTGCTGCTCCTCGGTCTGCACGACGCGTCCCGACGGGTCGACCAGCTCGGCGGTGACCGTGTAGCGATGCGGTGTCTCGGCGGTCCACGGCTCGGCGCGCCGGAGCTGCCAGCGGGCGGTGACGCGGTGGCCCTCGAACACGTACGGCGCCTCGAAGACGTGGGGCACGGCCAGCTCCTGGTCACGACCGACGCGCTTGCCGGCAGCGTCGGTCAGCGCGACACGGGCGGTCCACCCCTCGAGCGGGGCATCGCCGAACTCGACCCGGACGGTGGCCTCGACCGAGCCGGACCCGTCGGCGGGGTCGTAGTCGCTCACGATGGGCAGGTCGGCGATATGCACGGTCGGCCGCGACTCGACCCACACCGATCGGTGCAGGCCGGCCATCCACCAGTGGTCCTGGTCCTCGACGTAGCTCTGCGCGCTGTAGCGGACGACGACGACCGCGACGTCGTTCTCGCCGGCTTCGATCAGGTCGCTGACGTCGTATTCGCTCGGGAGCCTGCTGTCGGTGCCGTAGCCCGCGAAGCCGCCGTTGACGTACACGGCGTGCACGCTCTCGGCGCCGCCGACGTGGAGCACCGTGCGACGCCTGGTCCACGCCGCCGGGACCGTGAACGACCGCCGGTAGACGCCGGTCGGGTTGCGGTCGGGCAGACGGGGCGGCGGCCCTGGGAACGGCATCGGCACGTTCGTGTAGTGGGGCACATCGCAGAAGCCACCGAGGTCCTGCATCGTCCAGTTGCCCGGGACCGGCGCTGCGACTGCTCGCCGGCGGTCACCGGTGAGCGCCGCGGCGGGCACCCTGTCGGGACGCTCGAACAGCTCCAGCTGCCACGTCCCGTCGAGGCTGCGGCGGTCGAAGCCGACGAGCGGGACGTGCGACGGCAGGCGCCGCAGCTCGGTGACTGCCGGCATCGCCCACGGCTCGATCTCGCCGATGACGGGCAGCATGCCCGCTCAGCCGGCCAGGTCGCGCAAGCGGGCGGCGAGGTCCTCGGGGATGACCGGGTTGAAGTACTCCTCCGATGCGATCTCGGCGGCGGCGATGAATCGATGGACGCCGGCCGAGCGCCACGGTGAGACGATCTCGATGTTGAACCACGCGTCGTCGTAGCCGGTGGTGACGGTCGGACGCTGGTTGAGCCACATCATGTACGGCAACGGCTGGTCGTAGAGCCGATCGAGCCGGGCGAAGATGTCGACGAGGAGCGAGGCGAGGCAATCGCGCTGGGCGTCGTCCATGTCGGGGAGCGCGCCGACGTGGTCCATCGGTGCGACCTCGAGCGCGACGGGGAACGTCGGTGCGTGCGGAACCCACGCCGACCACCCCTCGACCGAGGCGACGGCGCGCGGACCGGCGTCCACGTCGGGCTTCCAACCGCCCGCGAGCCGCCGTGACTGCCGGTTCGGCACGTGGTCGTACGCGTAGATCTGGCCGTGGGGGTGGGCGATCGTGGCGCCGACCTCGGGACCCCGGTTCTCGAAGACCAGCACGTAGTCCACGTCGTCGCGGCTCCCGAGCGACTCGGTGCGGTCGGCCCAGAGGTCGATCACCTTGCGGGCGCCCGGCGTGCCCAACGAGAAGAACGTGGCGTCGTGCTCCGACGTGTACAGCACGACCTCGCAGCGTTCGCCGTCCATCGCCGGCCAGCGGTTGGTGAACCAGTGCACGTCGTAGGGCTCGGGCGCCTCGAGGCCACCCACGCAGAACGGGCACCCCGACGACGGCAGGTTGGGGCGCTTCTGACGGGCCCCGACGACATGCACGACGGTGCCCATCGTCGGATCGACGCGCGTCTCGTGGCGAACATCACTCATGGGACACTCCCTCGTGGATCTCGCGGCGCCGCGCCATCACGCGGCGTCCCGAAGCTCGAACAGCAAGACGGATTCGGGGTGGAGCACCGGCGGCTGCAGTCCGCGCCGCATCAGCTGGTCACCCGAGATGACGACCTCCTCCGACATCCACTGCGGTCGCCGGCGCCCGAACTCCTTGGCGGAGTCGAGGTCGCCGAGCACTGCCACGCTGTATCGCCGCGCCGGGTCGAGACCGTCGAACCGCGCCGGCGCGGGCAGGGTGGCCGCCGACGGACCGAGTTGTACGTACGCGAACAGGGCGTGCGAGGCGGTGTCGTCGACGACGCCGTGCACGATCGCAGCGGGGTCGGGGTGGCTGACGCGGACGACGCGGCCGCCGTGCAGCAGCGGGCGGAGCCGTTTGTGCAGATCGATCGCCGCAGCCACCTGCTTGCGCTGGTCGGCGTCGGCATCCAGCAGGTTCCACTCGACGCCGAGATGGCCGAACAGAGCAGTTGCGGCGCGGAACCCCAGATCCTGACGGCGACCCGTCGTGTGGGCGCGCTCGGGGCCGATGTGGGCACCCATGACCTCGGGCGGGAACAGCATGCTGAACCCGCGCTGGATGAGCTGCCGCTCGAGCGCGTCGTTGCAGTCGGAGGTCCAGATGCGATCGGTGCGACCGAGGATGCCGAGGTCGGCGCGTCCGCCACCCGACGCGCAGCTCTCGATCTCGAGCTGGGGATGGGCGGCGCGGAGCCGGTCGATCAACTCGTAGACGCCGAGGACGTGGCCGTGCGTGCCGGCCCGGCCGTGCCTCGATCCCTGGACGATGTCGCGGTTCATGTCCCACTTGAGGTAGGCGATCTCGTACTCGCGGAGGAGGGCGTCGAAGGCGCCGAAGAGGAAGTCGCGGACCTCGGGCCGGCCGAGGTCGAGCACCAGCTGCTGCCGGCCGAGCACCGGTTCGTAGCCGGTGGTCGTGAGCGTCCACTCGGGATGGGCCCGGTAGAGGTCGGAGTCGGGGTTGACCATCTCGGGCTCGACCCACAGCCCGAACTCCATCCCCAGCGAGCGGACGTGATCGACGATCGGGGCGAGCCCGCTCGGCCAGACGGCGTCGCTCACCCACCAGTCGCCGAGGCCGGCGGTGTCGTCGCGCCGCCCGCCGAACCAGCCGTCGTCGAGAACGAACCGCTCGACACCGACGTCGGCCGCCACGTCGGCGAGCTGCTGGAGCGTGTCGAGGCGATGGTCGAAGTACACCGCCTCCCACGTGTTGAGGATCACCGGCCGTGGCCCGCTGCTCGGCAGGTGCCGCCGGGCGTGGGCGTGGAACGCCTGGCTCGCACCGCTGAGGCCGCGGTCGGACCAGGCCACCAACACGTCGGGGGCGGCGTAGGAGTCGCCCGGCGCGAGCTCGACCTCACCTGGCGCGAGCAGCTCGGCGAGCTGAACGTGGCGGTGCCCGTCGGGCAGGTGCTCGGCGGCGATCGTGTAGTTGCCGCTCCACGCGAGCTGCGCGCCCCACACCTCGCCGGACCGCTCGGAGAAACCCGACGAACCGGCGAACAGCGCGGGGAGCTGCGCGTGCGAGGTTCGGCCGGTTCGGTTCTCCACGAGGATCGAGCCCTCGAAGCTGGTCCGGCGAGGCTGGAACTCGCGGCACCATCGGCCGCCGAAGGTCATGACGTCGGTGCAGTGGGTCGGCATCGCGATCGACGGCGCGAGGCGGTGGACGACGTACGGCGACGAACCGGTGTTGCGGAGCTCGGCCGTGACGCGCAACACGTCGTCGACGTGCAGCGTCAGGGTCAGTTCGAGCTCGGCGACCCGATCGTCGAGCCGGAAGACGGCCGTCGCGGCGTCCGGGCGCTCGACCGCCGTGAGCCCGAACCGGGGAGACCACGCCGAGCCGTCGAGCCTCGCGCCGGCCACGCCCGGTCGCCCCGTGAAGCCGCTGGCCTCCTCGGCGACGAGCGCGACCGGGACGGGTGTGTCGAGGGTGGCGTTGGCGACGGGCGGCGAGACGGCAGCCGGCTCGTACTCGTGGAGCGCAGGCCCGAGCGAGCCGATCTCGGGTACGCCGCCGTCGTGCACCAGCACGACGGCGAGCGTCTCCGAGGAGAGATGGACGACGTCGATCGTGGATCAGCCCTTGTCGGCGCCGAGCGTCAACCCGGCGATGAAGTGCTTCTGCAGGGCGAGGTAGACGAGCAACGTCGGGAGTGCGACGTACATCGACGCGGCCGCGATCAGGTTGTCGTCGGTGAAGAACTCACCACCGAGGTTGGCGAGCGACGACGTGATCGGACGGTCGGCACCCTGCTGCTCGAGCACGACGGCCCAGAAGAAGTCGTTGTAGATCCACGTGAACTCGAGGGTCGCCAGCGCGGCGAGCGCCGGTCGCGTCAGCGGCATGATGATCCGCCAGTACAGGGTCCAGACACCGGCGCCGTCGACCTTGGCCGCCTCGTTGAGCGACTTCGGCAGCAGCTTCATGTAGTTGCTGAGCACGAACGTGCAGAACCCGCTCTGGAACGCGACGTGGATCAGGATCAGTCCCCAGGTGCTGCCGTTCAGCTTCCCGGAGTTCGACAGGAACTCGGGCAGCTCGATCCGGTTGTAGATCTGGAACAGCGGCTGGATGATGATCTGCTGCGGCAGCAGGTTGCCGGCGGTGAACAGCACCAGGAAGGTGATGTTGAACTTCCAGCTGTACCGACTCGCGGCGAACGCGACCATGCTCGAGAAGAACAGGGTCAGGACCAGCGCCGGGGCGAGGATCAGGAACGTGTTCCAGTACTTCTGCAGGATGTCGCCCTGCTCCCACGCGTTCCGGTAGTTCTCGAGCGTGAGCGAGTCGGGCACCGCGAAGTACCCGTCGCGCACGGTCTCGCTGAACGGGCGGAACGACGCGTAGATCGCACCGAGGATCGGCACCATCCAGACCAACGCGGTGAGCGTCAGGAAGATGTACAGCAGGATCCGGGCCGGGCGGATCGGCGCCTTGTTCTCCTCGAAGCCGAAGTCGCTGTCGGCGACCGGAGTCGTGGATGTCGTCGTGGCAGCCATCAGGACTCAGCTCCTTCCTGCGTGCGGCGGTAGTGGTTGGTCACGTACCAGATCACGAAGCCCAGGCAGAGCAGGAACAGGATCGTGGCGTAGGCCGAGCCACGTCCCACGTTGCCGCCGCCCTCGCCGAGCAGGTTGTTGGTCGTGAGGATCGACAGCACCTCGGTCTTGCGCGGCGTGTTGAGCACGAAGATGATGTCGAACGCCCTCAACGCCTCGATGACGGTGATCACCGAGATCACGACGTTGATCGGCTTGAGGGTCGGGAACACGACGTGGCGGAACGACTGCCACTCGTTGCACCCGTCGAGTGCGGCGGCCTCCTTGAGCGAGTTGTCGACGCTCTTCAGGCCGGCGAGGTACAGCACCATGATGTAGCCGGTGTGGCGCCAGGCGATGGCGACGAGGATCGCGATGAAGTTCTTCGAGACGCCGTAGTTGTCGCCGAACGGGAGGAGGAACGACTGGTCCCCGAGCCAGTCGACCGACTCGCCGCCCCCGAACAGCTGGGTGGCGAGACCGTTGTCGGTCGAGTAGATGACGCTCTGCCACATGAAGCCGACGACGGCGAGCGAGAGCACCACCGGCGTGTAGAACACGCTCTGATAGACCCGCGTGCCCTTGATGTTCTTGTCGAGCAGGTACGCGAGGAACATCC
>JAAUYD010191908.1_pt1 | contig 21827 bp, 14 predicted proteins | sample 7278101 | NCBI WGS metagenome assembly JAAUYD01 (sample SAMN14350128, study PRJNA611818) | marine sediment metagenome | isolation source: surface marine sediment (0.6m) | place: French Polynesia: Moorea | collected 2018-08
CATATAACCGTAACCGGTCTTGCCGATCTTGTGACCGGAGACCAAGTCAGTAAAATAATCTGCCTTTATGACCGACCCCACCATGCCCGCGAACTTACCACCCTCGGTTTTAATCGGAGCACTGGCCACTACGATGAGCTTGCCGGTAGATTTGGATCTATTGATTTCGCTTACGATCGGTTTATCGGAATTCATGACGCGCTTGAAATATTCCCGGTCACCGATATTGATTCCCTTGTACTCCTTGCCACCTTCCAGAGCACCGGTGATGAGTTCGCCGTGCTCATCTGCGATGAAAATTCCCTGGTAGTGGTGGGCCATACTCTCGAACTGGTGGGTAAGATCCTCATATACCTTTCTGATCTGTTCCCTGTTATGCTCTAAACCGGATTCATCCACTGCCCGTGTCAGATCGGTAACATTTTTCTCAGCAGCGATGATACCCACCTGGTGTAGTTCACCCTCCAGGATTTCATGGGTCAGCTTGGCCAGATCCACTGCGATCTCCTGAGCCCTTTCCATTGACAAATCCAGCAGTGCATCATGGGATTTATGATAGGAGATCCAGCCGACTACGAGCAATGGCAAGAGCACGGCCAAGACACCTCCAATAATCAATTTGGTCGATATTGAATACAAGTTGAATTTCATGTGTTGTTATCCTCTCTATGGCAATCCGATACCAATTATATTGTTAATAACCGTTACTATTATCGCTCATTATAGCTAGAGCTTAAGCGCAAAATAACAGAATAAACAATTGGATTGATTTGGATTAGATTTTCATAGAAAAGAGATTTGTGAGAATAATTATTGCTTAAATTTTAATGTTTTTGCAATAGTTTTGACACTCCCTTTTTCAGGGGATATTCTGAATAAATCTGAACTTGGCCTCCGCATTTACGCATCGACTCATTTTGTGTATGAAAAGGAATGAAACAACAGCATTGAGGTGATGTATGTCAAACCAAAAAGGTCTGGATTCAAGCCATGAAACTACGATAGCGAACCTCATCCAACAGGTTAAAGAGTTGGAATCCCAATTGGATGAGTTCGGACAAATTCGCCAACAGTTACAAGAAGAGCACTCGTTCAGAAAAGCTGTGATTGAACACGCAGCCGAAGGAATCTGTGCTTGCCATGCCATACCGGAACACCCTTTCGTTAAGTTTACGATATGGAATCCCCGTATGCACGAGATCACTGGATACTCCATGGAACAGATCAACCGCCTTGGTTGGTATCAATCAATGTATCCCGATCCAGAGATACAGGTGAAAGCACGTCAACGCATGGCAAAGATGCGAGTTGGAGAGAATCTTTTGAATGAACGCTGGGAAATCACCTGCTCTGATGGGAATAAGAGAACGTTGGGTATATCGACATCCATATTGAAAACCCATGACGGCCAGATACACGTATTAGCGCTGATGCAGGATGTAACTGATCAGGAAAAATACCGTATACAAATAGAGCACAGGGTGGCAACTCTCGAAGGACTATTGTCTATCTGTTCGTCATGTAAAAAGATTCGTGATGAGAACGATAATTGGCATCAACTGGAGATCTACATTAGTGATCACTCCGAAGCAGAGTTCAGCCATGGCATCTGTCCTGAATGCATTAAGGAGCTTTATCCTGGCTTTGAGAAATGATTTTTAGCGCATAACATTACGAGTTGCATGTGGCAACTTCTCAACTATGGATTTCAATACGATAAGCAGTATCTCACGGACCTTTCCTATGTATCCGATACAACGAATCCGATGCATTTATCCAGATCACAACACACGATCTTAGCATCCACTATGGACGTCCATAGATATATTAATATCTATGGTATAACATCCTCATAACAAAAAAGGCTGTGGCTAACGCCATAGCCTTTAAAATAGATGGTACGCCTGGAAGGATTCGAACCTGCGGCCTACGGATTCGAAGTTCCTACCCTTATCAAACCAAAATTTAGAAAGATAACAAAAGTTTATAGCAGGTTTAAAGCCGAATGGCCCCAGGCAGATTTTTCAACTCTGAGTATTTTTGTGGTTTGCTTTTGTAAACACAGGATTTCAAAAGCAAGGACTTGTCCAAAATTCGTTTATAATCACGATTCACCTGTATGTGTGGATTACTTAGTGATGTCGTATACTTTCAGTAACTGATAAAGCCGGGCTTTTTTCAGACCAGAGATATTGCATGCCTCAGCGATCAGCCAATTTGTCCTGGACATTAAATTGCGTAGATATATTTCTTCAGCTTCGGCAATTGCTTCCTGGCGATAATCCTTTAGGGTCTGCAATCCTTGCCCGGTTTCCGGGCCTGATGAAAGGATTGGGCTTTTTGTTTGTTTGACCGCCTGGCCAAGGGTGCTTACCCGGATATTATTGGGCAGGTGTTTGGAAAAAAGTGTCTGGCTGCAGGGATCCACGGCAACGGCACTTTCAATGGCGCTGATAAACTCCCTGACGTTTCCGGGCCAGGTATAGCGATGGAGGGTTTCCAGAAAATCCTCTGAGATTATCTTTCTATTACAGTTATAGTCATTGCAAAATCTACCCACATAGTGTTTTGCCAGCGCCTCGATATCCTTCTGCAGTTCCCTGATCGGGGGCAGTTCGATCACAAACGTCCGAAGTCGAAATAGCAAATCCTGCCGGAATTTGCCCGCGGCCATGCGTTCATCAAGATCGCGGTTGGTGGCTGAGACCAGCCTAAAATTGCTTTTTACTTCGGTTTTGCTGCCAACAGGTCTGAATTTTCGTTCCTGCAGCACCCGCAGCAGCTTAATCTGAAGGTCCAAAGGCAGTTCGCCGATTTCATCGAGAACAAGTGTGCCCTGATCCGCCTGCTGTATCAAGCCTTCATGGGATCTATCCGCACCTGTAAACGCCCCTTTGGCATGTCCGAACAAAATGCTTTCGGCAAGATTGCTGGGTAAAGACGTACAATCCACGACAATAAAGGGTTGGGGCTTGCGGACACTGTTCAGGTGGATCGCCTTGGCAAATAACTCCTTGCCCGTGCCGGTTTCACCGCAAATGAGTACGTTTGCATCACTTTTAGCCGCATGCCCCATCAGGGAAATGCACATGAGCAGCCTGGGGCTGCTACCGATAATGCCTTGCCGATCGATCTCCAAGGGGGTTTTTAAAACCTGTTTCTGGCTCCGGTATTCCAGAGCCCGGACCAGCGACAATTCCATGGTCTGCAAATCTGCCGGTTTCTGCAGGTAATCCCATGCCCCGCTTTTCAAGGCCAGATCAGCGCCGCCCCTCTCACCAAATGCCGTAATAATGATAATTTCCGGAGGAAACGGAATGGATCTGATGGTGGGAATGATTTCGATGCCGTTGCCGTCCGGCAGTCGGACATCCAAGAAGACCACGTCATAGGCTCCCGATTCCACCTTTTTCAGGCCGTCTTTAAGCCGGTATGCTGTGTCCGCCTCATACCCGGCCTCTTCGACCATTCGTGAAAGGGTGTAGGACATGCCTTCGTCATCATCGATAATTAAAATCCTGGGATTCTTGTCTGCTTTTGAATCAAAGTGGTTATTTTCCACTCAGCACCTTTCTTACAGCATACGCCAAATCGGCATGCATCAAGGGTTTATTAAGAATTTTAGCGAATGTCACCGAGGGATTGCGAGATTCTCCCTCTATTGGTTCATTGATACCGGTCAGCAACATAACCGGTATTTTAGGATTCTCGCCCTGAATTTTCTCGGCCAGCTGAGAGCCGGTCATATCCGGCATGACATGGTCGGTTATCACCAAATCAAAATATCCGGTCTTCTGCAAAAAAGCACTCAAGGCCGTGGCGCTGTTGGAATACGCTTCCACATCATACCCCAGGCTGCGCAGCAGCCGGTCCAGAATATTCAAAAGCGTTTTTTCATCATCCACCAGCAGTATTTTTTCAGTTCCCTGGGGCAGGACCGAATCCGAATCCACCTTGATTTTGATGTCCCGGTGTTCAATCCTCGGCAGCAGAATGGAAAAGCAGGTGCCCTCTCCTTCTTGGCTGTTCACCAGAATCGTGCCTTCGTGTTTTTTGACAATCCCATGAACCACCGACAACCCCAGTCCTGTTCCCTCACCGACCTCTTTGGTGGTAAAGAACGGATCAAATATTTTATCCTGGATTTCTTCGGCAATGCCGGGGCCGTCATCTTTTACGTCCAGCCGCACATAAGATCCGGTCGCCAGATCGGGTGGGCTCTCATCCGTCGAGGTGTAGTCTTCCTCTGACAGCACGACTTCGATCATGCCTCGGTTGGGGCCGATGGCCTGAGAAGAGTTGGTGCAGAGGTTCATCAAGATCTGTTGCATCTGAATGGGATCGGCCAGGACCACTCCGGATTTGACCTGTTGGGTTAACCGGATTTTTATGTAGTTGGGCAGCGTCGCCTGAAGAAATTTAATCACCTCTTTGACAAAGGGTGGCAATATTAGCGGCGTTTTGCGGCTCTCCTCCCGACGGCTGAATGTCAGGATCTGGTTCACCAGGGATTTGGCCCTTAAGCCGGCCGTCAAAACCTGATCAATATCCTGAGCCGACTTGTGGTCTTGGGGAAGGGATTTCTTGACCAGTTCACTGCAGCCGATGATAACCCCCAGGATATTGTTAAAATCGTGGGCGATTCCGCCGGCCAACGTACCGATGGCCTCCATTTTCTGGGATTGTCGAAGCTGGGTTTCATACTTGGCCTTGAGGGTGACATCCCGGTTGATGGAGACATAGCCGATAAACCGGCCCGAAGGGCTTTTAATCGGGGAGACAATGGCGTCTTCGATCACGATCTCTTTGTTTTTCTTTCTGGACGTGAGCCGGCCGGTCCAGACTTGCCCCTGTTTAACACTGAGCAGCATTTCATCGTAGATCTTTTTTTCGCGCTCATTCGCCCCCAACCACCAGTTGGCTTTGTTGAAGAGTTGATCCAGGTCATATCCGGTATTTCGTTCAAAGGCCGGGTTCACGTATTTGATCCTGCCGTTGTCATCGGTGATAATAATATTTTCAGCCACCTGTTCAACGGCTGTTGAGAGCCGGGTCAATTCGATTTCGGCTTTTTTTCGTTTGGTGATATCCTGCACCAACCCCTCAATATGCTTCAGGTTCCCTTTAGCATCGTAAATGGGCAGTGCATTCAAAGAGACCCATATAATGGTGCCGTCCGTTTTACGGAACTGAACCTCGAATGATGTGATCACCTTTTCTTGTTCGAGCAGTTGGATATATTCTTCCCGCTGTGTGGGGATTACATAATGTTGTAGTCCGATATCCTCCACCTGAGACATCAATACCTCAGGACTTTCATACCCAAGTATACGGGCAAAGGCAGGATTGGCATTGATCACCTTTCCCTTTAGCGTGGATTGGAAAATCCCTTCCATGGCGTTTTCAAATATGCTGCGGTATTTTTTTTCCGCTTTCTCCAGTTCGGCCATTTGCTGCTGGATTTCATTTCCCATACCGTCAAACGTTTCGATCAAGGGCCTGAATTCAGTGTAGGGCATTGGAACCGACAGGAATTCCTTTTTCTTGGAATCATAGGAATCTACAATATCGTTTAATAGTCGGAGAGGTTTATTCAAGGACCAACGCAGTAAAAAACCAGACACGAGTATCAGGGAAAAGAGGTTGATCAATATGATCATCCCGAAATAATAAAAAATCTGTCGGTTCCAGATGTTATAGTAGTTGGATGAAAGCGAAATTTGAACCGATCCGATGGGCTGGTCGTAATAGGTGAGTTTGGCACTCCGGGTGACAAGGGGAACCGAGTCCTCTTTGATGCCGAAAACCACTTTTTGACCACGGCTATCCACGATCTCAATTCCCGCAATATCGTCGTTCTGCAAAAAGGACTGGCCAATGACGTCTATGGTCTCATAATCATAATTCCAGATCGGCAGGATCAGAATCTCCTCCAGATAATGGATATGCTCATCTGCTTTGGTGTTCAAATGAGCTTCAGCCCTGCTCTGCGAAATTTGGTGGGCAATGAAAAAGGAGACCGAGGAGACCAAAATTACGGTGGCGATGAGGCCGATAGTGACTTCCTGGGAAATGGATTTCCGTGAGGGCTTAGATTTTTTGAGCGTCTTTTTGATAGGATCCCTCATTATCTTGATTTTGTAAGTCAAACGGTTATCCAACTCGATCCAAAGGGTCAAATTGGTTGAAAGCTAGGCTGGACAATGGACTGACAAGCGCAAACAATATGCCAAACACCTAACCAATGCCCGAGTGTTGGGATATATGATTAAATATCGATTGGATAGGTATTCGTGGACAACTCTGAACAAGGTGCTTACGGTGACTATTATCATATTCGTCTGAAAATAGCAGACGAATATTCTGAAAATATCAGACTTCGGTTTCGGCCATTGTACCCCATTTGATGTCTCAATGGCGGTGAAACGGGATTATGGAATGATTACGGCTTTTTCTATGATGTGCTGTGGGATATGCAGGCTGATTTTTTCGGCTTGGGATAGATTGATGAAGACCCGATTCTCTTTTAGAAATCCGATGGGCATGTCGCCCGGGCTCTTTTTATGTTCAAGGACCTCTAACGCCATGGGAACCACCAGGCTGTCCACCATCTGGCTGTAGTCACTGGAGAGGGCTGCGATGGCGCCAAAATTCACCCCTTTTTTGTTAAACGAAAAAACCGGGATTTTGGACTCGGTGCATTGGTCGATAAATCGAGGGATATTGTTATAAAGCATGTCGGAAGACCCAATGGTCACAGCCTGAATTCCATTGGCAATCAGCCGTTGAACCGCCAGTTCGAGTTCCTCTTTTCGGGTGACGACTTCAATCTGATAATGAATGCCTATTTTTTCACAGACCTGCCTGACTTCAGGGAGTTCAACCTTTTTGGATTTATTATTCAGGTCAAAAATAAAGCCCATCTGTTTAAGATTGGGCAAAATGGCCATGTAAAGGTCGAGCTGCTTTTCCACACTGATATAATAGGAAGCGCCGGATATCATACCTTTGGGCGGGCCAAGACGATTAAATCCTAAAAACAGAGGATTGTTCGCGTTGGTAAAAAGAGTTGGCGTCTGCTTAATGACATGTTGTGCAACTATCAGGGCATCGGAAGTAATAGTGATGATCAGGTCATACCCACTTGCGTCCAGTTCCTGGAGCACTTTGATGGACGTGGCCGGGTCTTCCTTTCCGGAATACTGCTCCAGGGCAATAGCCGGAAGCTTTTTTGTGAGCTGCTGCGCTATGTATTTGGCCGTGGTTTGTTTTTGGTCCAGGCGGTCATCATAGTCAAACACGGCGACCTTGTATACCTGGGCTTGGGCAAAAGGTATAGAAACAATCAGGCACAGGACTATGAGAAAGAAAGATTTCATGGCTTAGGCTATGACAGATTCAAATCAGGATCATCTTCACACAACGTCACTTAAAAGTAAATCCTTTAATACCGCCATCATAGACCATTGGCACCATGATAGCCGCGAATAACATCATTGCTCAAAGCCCAGAGACAAGACCGGAATGAACACGAAACCCTATGCAGGAAAACATTCGTAATCTCCACCAATCGTATCATCATAATCATTGAACCCTATTCTCCGGGAGGGAACAATGTCGAGCAACGAATCTCATTTTCTGAGACGTCTATAAACCTCGGACATCGTCTGAAATTTTCAGAACGAATTCTGAAATTTTCAGAAACTCCCCGTCTCAGCCAACTCAAATTTAACGTATCCATAACTCCCGATTGCCCCAACCCCTTTATTTGAAAAAGCTTTCACAAGGTCGCCCCTCTCTTTTTCGGTATGGCACGCTATTCGCTATTCGAAGTGTTCATAAAGAGATGTATGTCGCTGCCGGTTAACTGAATCACCTTTCACGGCAGCCAATTTCAACTTTGTTAGGAGGGATGAGGTTGTCATGAAAAAGTCTATAGTTTTCTTATTGGTTGTTTTCGCTATTGTCGTTTCCATCGGCATTGCACCGGCCGTCTCCGGTCAAAAAAAGATGTCCGGCTGTGAATGTCTGGCGCCTGCGGGTGCAGGCGGGGGTTGGGATTTCACCTGCCGCGTTCCGGCTGCACAACTCATGCAGAAACTGGATTTGATCGACGGGTCAATGAAGGTTGTCAACATGTCCGGCTCCGGTGGAGGAAAAGCGTTCTCCCACGTGGTGACCACCCGCAGCAAAGACGAAAAACTGATTGTAGCGGCAAGCGCGGCCACGGCCACACGACTGGCCCAGAAGGTATACGGTAACTACAAGGCTGATGATGTCCGGTGGGTGGGCGCCCTGGGAATGGATTACGGCGTGGTTGTCGTGGGTAAAAATTCTCCATACAAAACACTGGATGATCTGGTCGCAAAATTAAAAACCGATCCTCGAAAAGCACCCATCGTGGGCGCCAGCTCAGTGGGCGGTTGGGATCACATTAAAATGCTATTGGTCGCCAAGGAAGCCGGCATCAAAAATTTGAGGAGCATCAACTACATCCCCTTTGATAATGGCGGTAAAGCCATGCTTGAAGTGGTCGCCGGTCGTGCTGCCGCATTTACAGGCGATTCTTCTGAAATCATCGGTCAGCTCCAGGCCGGAGAAGTTCGGGTTCTGGCTGTCCTTTCCAATGAGCGTGTTCCCGCGCTGGGCGATGCCAAAACGGCCAAAGAGCAGGGCTATGATGTGGTGGGCGGTAATTGGCGGGCCTTCTATTGCCCGGCCGGAATATCCAACGAAGCCTATGATTACTGGGTATCGGCAGTCAAAACCGTTGCCGAATCACCTGAATGGACGGAACTCAGAGTGAAAAACGGCCTTGCCGAGTTTACCTCCTTTGGCCAAGACTTCGATGGATTTGTCAGAGACCAGATTGACAACGTAGCGGCGATCTCCAAGGAGTTAGGCATCATCAAATAATAATGGATCGGACGGCTGGAAGGGATATTACCCGGAAAGCCGTCCTGAATAGAAACAAGGTGATCTTATGTTTCTGATAGCCGATAGAAAATACGCCATCGCCATGCTGGTATTGAGCATTGTCTATTGCGCTTCCGCTCTTTCGCTGGATACCGACTTTGAGGCAGTCAATGAAAAATTTTACCCTTTCGTCCTGTCAATCCTGATGATCGCATCATCCATCGGGCTGTTTTTCGTACCCTCAGCCCACACGACGTCGTGGCCCAAAGGGAGAAACATTCAAAAGATCGGCGTCACCTTTTGTGCGATTCTGGTGTACAGCCTTGTCCTCCACAAGATTGGCTTCATCATTGCCGCCTCCTTGCTCATGGGCATTTGCATGTGGGTATTTGAAGCCAAGCGGAAGTGGATAACACCTGTTTCCATCGTCACTGCCATTAGTTTCTATATTGTTTTTGATCGACTATTGGGACTGAACCTGCCTGCCGGGTTATTGGACTTTTTATAGTAGTTCCCGGCAATCACGGACATCAGCATCAGCAAGGTGGAAACTATAGTGTAACAATCCATGTCCGGTATCTAAATTAAGCTGTTTAGGGAGAAAGGTGACTATGTTTGATCTATTAATGCACGGGTTCTCGGTCGCGTTTAGCGGCTTGAACATTTTTCTGGTGTTCACCGGGTGTTTCCTCGGGACCATCATAGGTATGCTGCCCGGTATCGGACCCATTAACGCCATCGCTATTCTCTTCCCCATTGTGCTGCAGTTTGAATTGACGCCTTCTTCGGCTTTGATCTTCTTTGGCGGGATCTTTTATGGGTCACAATACGGCAATTCCATTTCGAGCATCCTGCTCAATGTCCCCGGCACCTCTTCCTCAGCCGTGACCTGTATCGACGGCAATCCACTGGCCAAAGCGGGAAGAGCCGGGCCCGCCCTTGCCATGAGCGCCGTGGCATCCTTTACCGGCGGTGTCGTGTAGATCTTCCTCCTGATTTTCTTTGCGCCGCTGCTTGCCAAGTTGGCGATCGATTTCGGACCTTCTGAATATTTTGTACTGATGGTCTGCGCCTTTACCGCCCTCACCAGCTTCTCCCAGGGAAGTTTTATCAAGGCGATGTTTTCTGCCATTTTAGGCCTGGCCATTGCTACAATCGGGATAGACGAGTTGAGTTTTGGCGGCATGCGCCGGTTCACCTTCGGCATTGAAGAACTGGGGGACGGCATCGACTTTATTGTCGTCGTGATCGGAGTATTCGCCGTCGGTGAATTGTTTATTTTTCTTTCCGAATTGACAAAGGACACGGCTCAAACGGTGGCACCGTTGAAGAAAGTCCTGATGACATTTAAAGAGCTGAAGGCATCTGTTGCAGGGATCTTTCGCAGCTGCGTCACCGGTTTTGTGGTCGGTGTCCTGCCAGGCGCCGGTGCCACCATCGCCAGCTTCCTCGCCTATAGCACGGAGAAGAAACTGGCCGGTCCAAATAGTAAATTTGGAAAAGGAGACCTGCGCGGCGTAGCGGCCCCCGAGTCTGCAAACAACTCCTCAGCCGTCGGTTCATTCATCCCGCTATTGGTTTTAGGCGTTCCAGGAAGCGAAACCACCGCGGTCATGCTCGCCGCCCTGATCACCCTTGGCGTCACGCCGGGTCCCACAATGCTGGCAGACCAGCCGGACATGTTCTGGGGGGTGGCCGCCTCTATGTTTTTGGGGAACCTTGTGCTGATTGTCCTGAACCTGCCCCTGGTCAAACTGCTGGCCAAGATTCTGCTCATACCCCGCTGGATTCTGATGCCGGTTATCGCCATCCTCAGCATCGTCGGGGTCTATGTCCTAAACGGCAGTGAATTCGACCTGATCCTGATGCTGGTCTTCGGTATCATTGGATTTATTATGCGAAAGACGGGCTTCCCCATGGCACCGCTTATCCTGGGACTCGTGCTGGGAGGGCTGATCGAAGTCAATTTCAGAAGAGCCCTAACCTACAGCTATGGAGATTATTCGACCTTTTACGGATCCCCCATCACCATCGGATTGTGGATCATCACGATTCTCAGTCTCGTGGCGCCGGCTATTATCAGATTCATTAAAAAACGACTGGCGCAAAAGAGTGATGTTGACTCGCAGCATCAGCAGGTCAGCGAGACTTGATCCAGAATTGTTATATCGTTCGATGGAAAAAGCATCGGAGAGATCTTGAATTTTGGGGACGCGCTTAAATTTTTAAGCCGTCCCTTTTTCTCCCTTTCTTGCCCCTACTTTCCGACTTAGCGACGCAATACCCGAATCCACCGCCAGATGTTGAGCAACCCCATCAAAGCGCCGGCCACATAGGTCAGACTGCAGGCCCAAAGGATTCGCCTTGCGGCAGGGATATCCTCGGGAGGGATGTACTCGCCATCGATCAGCAATGGCATGGCCCTCCGGAAACTGGCATCGAATTCCGTCGGCAGCGTTATCAGGTGCACCACCAGGGGAATACAAAGGGTTCCCAAACCCCCCAGAAAAAGCATAAAACCGGTAGCCGGAACCCTTGTGATCACGGCAATCACGGGTACTGCCATCATCAGACCGGCACCGACTCTCTCTAATTGGGAGGCCAGGACCACAAGTTTTAGCCGCAGCTTGAGGGGTTGGTATCCCTGGTGGTCTTGGATAGCATGGCCGACTTCATGGGCCGCTACCACTACAGCCGTTAGCGATTTTCGCCCGCATTGTGCCGCGGTGAGGGCCACGGCCTTTTTTTCAGGGTCGTAATGGCTCCCTTTATCAGTTTCCTCTACACTGACATCACCCAGATTGTGGCGTTCCAGTAACAAGCTTGCCAGATCGAAACCATTGCCCGAAAAATATTCGTCGCGGTTGTAACGGCCCAAGACAAATCGCGCCCACCAGGCGGGTCCGAACAGAACAGCAACTATCGCTATAACTATAATGATCACAGCCATGCTGTCTCCAGGTGATTACCCCTTTAAACTTTAATACTGACAGCGATCTCATGGAGAGTTGTTGGGATTAATAACCCGATGGAGAGATCCGTTGCCGCCAGAACTCACATAGTTTCAATATCATAACTATCGTACTTTTGAATATTAGCAATTTAACCAACATATGGATATGAAACCATGAATTGAGAATGCTACAACCTGTTTATAACGGTACTTAGTACCTTTCCCCCTCTACCTATTTGTTGGAAAGTTCCCTTACAAGAGATTTCAAAGCCTTTCCTTGGAGCCTATCGACATAAATTCATAATTTCGGGGAAGCTCCCAACTTTCCAACTTTATGGATCATTTGAAAGTAAAAAATATGGTGGGCCATGGCATCAAGCCATGGCCCATAAATATTTTAGTACGCCCGGCAGATCATTGTTTGCGTATTCCACGTTCTGTTAGCATCGCTGCAGTAAGCCGTCAACCACGACGGATCCTACGACTGGACGACACAAGTGTCTGTATTCAAGTAGAAAATGCCTAATGATCGCAAGGATAAACCGTCCCAAAGGTGGTGTTTTCGCTTGACTTTATGCAAGTGTTCCTGCGTTATCAAACATTTATGCAGAGGACACTGCAGTCTATCAGGTGCGGTTCGAGTTGCGAACCGCTTGGATACGACACTGGCTGATGTGAACGGCCGCTGTGTACGATGCGGTCCTTATTGGCTCCTGATTTTAAATTGGAAGAAGGGACAAACGCCACCGCCCGGCTGATGCAATCCTCAATCCTTACAGTGTGGTGCCTAAAAATAAAGTTTGCAAAATGCCTTTAAATTTAGCTAAAATTAAGACCGTCGCTGCAGTCAACAAAAAGGTGTTGGGCTCGAGTTTCTTTCATTAACAAATTGGTCGATCCTGTCTCGATTTTGCTCACTACTGAGCAAAGAGGTCCGTTGGATTGCTTATTGCCTGGTTATATTTGCGCATGTCGAACATGGGGATACGGTATAACGCGAAAATTGGCAACCGCATCCGTTTCATCGCTTGATACGACCGTGGCTTTGAGACGCCCTGACAGGTGGCTTAGCTCCTCCGGTTGTTCTTGGAGGGATGTGTATGAGAACCAAAAGCCTTGAGAATAGAGTTTTGGCTGTTGTTATTGTGACGTAACGCAAGGCCATCCCGTTAACTTTATAACAATGAGGAGACGAAAGATGAAAAAAGTTCTATTTACCGGCGTGGCGCTGATTTTCGGACTAGTATTTTTTATGGGCGCCGCCCCTCCCGTTCAAGCCGCAGATCAAACATTCGTCACCATCGGCACCGGTGGCGTTACCGGTGTATATTATCCCACCGGAGGTGCGATCTGTCGTCTGGTCAACAAGACCCGCAAAGAACATGGTATCCGCTGCTCGGTTGAAAGCACCGGTGGGTCGGTGTACAACCTGAACACAATTGCAGCCGGTGAGTTGGATATGGGCGTTGCCCAGTCAGACTGGCAATACCATGCCTATAACGGCACAAGTAAATTTGAAAAAAAGGGGCCCAACAAAGATCTGCGGGCTGTGTTTTCGGTACATCCTGAACCGTTTACGGTTGTCGCCCGCAAGGACTCCGGTATCAAGAAGTTCGCAGACCTGAAAGGCAAACGCGTCAATATCGGCAACCCCGGCTCCGGCCAGCGCGGAACCATGGAAGTGGTGATGGGCGCCTACGGCTGGGATAAGGGAAGCTTCAAACTGGCCTCCGAGCTGAAATCCGCCGAACAGTCCAAGGCCCTGTGCGACAACAAGATCGATGCCATGGTCTTCACCGTCGGCCACCCCAGCGGTTCCATCAAGGAGGCCACCACCTCGTGTGATTCGATCATGGTGGAAGTGGCCGGCTCGAAAATCGATAAGCTGGTTACGGACAACGCCTACTACAGGACCGCCACCATTCCCGGCGGAATGTACCGCGGAACCGACAGCGACACCAAGACCTTCGGTGTGGGCGCAACCTTCGTAACCTCTGCCAAGGTTCCCGACAAAGTGATCTACAATGTCGTCAAGGCAGTGTTCGAAAATTTCGACCAGTTTAAAAAACTGCATCCAGCTTTCGCCAACCTGAAAGAGACCGAGATGATCAAAGACGGTCTTTCCGCGCCCCTGCATAACGGGGCTATCAAGTACTACAAGGAAAGAGGCTGGCAGTAAGCTAATTGCCGAAAGGTAAAACAATGAAGCGCTAGGGAGAGGGTAAAAGCCCTCTCCTTGGCCATTCTACCGCACCAGGGAATGCTTGTAGCGTGCAGTAGAACTGTTCCGGCGAGCCTTTCCATCCAAAAGGATGAACTTGCGGCCCCGGCTCTTTCTTTGATCAAGGACTGTTCATGCGGTCCAGCTTTATTTGGGCTTTCGACGGAGACGCTTTATCGAGGCCGATTCGCTTTGCTCAACACCGGTCGTGGGGGCGGCCGTTCGGCCTTTTTTATGACTCTGCCCCCTTGGGGGTTTCCATGAAAATAATCCTTAAACTTCTGGGAAGTTGGTTGCTGTGTGCGGCAATCGTGACGCCGGGCTTCGCCCTGGCCGATGAACAGATTCTCATCGGCACGGGCAGCAAGGACGGCGTCTATTATTATGCTGGACGAGCCATATGTCAGATCGTCAACACGGAGGTAGAGGGAGTTTCCTGCCAGGCCGTGCCCACCGCAGGCTCGCTCCATAATCTGGATAATGTGCGCCAGGGTGGAATGGATATCGGTATATGTCAGTCGGACTGGCAATACCATGCGGTCAAAGGATCCGGCCCCTTTGAATTCATAGACGGTTCCTTTTCTAACCTGCGAGCCCTTTTCTCCCTGCACTCCGAGCCGTTCACCCTCGTGGTCCGAAGGGATGCCGGGATTTCAGACCTGGACGGCGCCGAGGGCCGCCGGATCAATATCGGCAACCCCGGTTCCGGGCAGCGGGCCACCATGGAAGTTGTCATGAAGGCCATGGGCTGGACAAAAAAAAATTTTCAGCTCGTCGAAGAGTTGAAAGCCTCGGAACAGTCCTTTGCCCTTTGCAACAATCGCATCCAGGCCATGGTCTATACCGTGGGGCATCCCAACGAATCGGTGTCAAAGGCTGTACGGTTGTGCAATGCCACCATCGCTCCGGTAAAAAACGCTCAGATCGACAAACTGGTGGCCGACAATCTCTATTATACCTACACCAGCATACCGGGCGGCCTCTATCCTGGCATTGACAACCCGGTGCGCACCTTCGGGGTCAAAGCCACTGTAGTCGCGTCCGCGGACATGTCCGAAGAAACGGCCTACCAAATCGTCAAGGCCATATTTGACAATCTGGACCGGTATCGCAAGCTTCATCCCGCTTTAAACGTGCTGCGGCCCGAACAGATGATCAAAGACGGCATTTCTGCCCCGTTGCACGACGGCGCTGTAAAATATTTTATGGAAAGAGGGTTGATGTGAAATATGTCCGATCTCTATTTCAATCCTTACCTGTGACTCTTTGGGGGGAGATATTTAATGCCTGAACAAGAGAAAACAACACACGAAGTAGAAGATGGGGCAGTGCAGGATATGGTTGCCGAGACCGAAACAGGGGCCCGGAACCCTACCGGGGCAATCCCCAAGAAGGTTCTGTTTTTCGTGCCATTGGTCTGGACCCTATTTCAGCTCTGGTACGCATCGCCCTTGCCATTTGTTTTTAATATCTTCGTTTTGAACGATACCGAAGCTCGTGCCATCCATCTGGCCTTTGCCATATTTTTGTCCTATACGGCCTACCCTACCTTTAAATCCTCGCCCCGCAACTACATACCGATCCAGGACTGGATCGTAGGGACTATAGGCGCATTGAGCGCGGCCTATTTATGGATTTTCTATGTCCAGTTGTCCGACCGCCCCGGGGACCCGACCACCCTGGACCTGGTGGTGGCGGTGATCGGTCTGATCACCCTTCTGGAAGCCACGCGACGGGCCCTGGGACCGCCTTTGATGGTGGTCTGCACCGTGTTCATGATCTATACATTCGGCGGGCCCCATATGCCCGATGTCATCTCACACAAAGGCGCCAGTTTTATGAAGGGCATGTCCCACTACTGGTTGTCCACCGAAGGTGTGTTCGGCGTGGCCCTGGGGGTCTCCACCAGCATGGTGTTCATGTTCGTTCTCTTCGGTGCGCTGCTGGAAGCGGCCGGAGCGGGCAACTATTTCATTCGGACCGCCTTTGCCGGGCTTGGGCACATGCGCGGCGGACCGGCAAAGGCGGCGGTCATCTCATCCGGGCTCACCGGCCTGGTGTCGGGGTCATCCATCGCCAACGTGGTGACCACCGGCACGTTCACCATCCCGTTGATGAAAAAGGTGGGGTTTCAGCCGGAAAAAGCCGGCGCGGTGGAGGTGGCCTGTTCCACGAACGGTCAGTTGATGCCGCCCGTCATGGGGGCAGCGGCATTTCTAATGGTGGAATATGTCGGCATTTCTTATGTCGAAGTAATCAAACACGCTTTTCTGCCTGCGGTGATTTCCTATATTGCCCTGGTTTACATCGTACATCTCGAGGCCTGCAAACTTGGCCTTAAGAAACTGGAAAAGGCAGGCGTTAAAAAAACACTTTCCGCGACCCTCATTTCAACGCTGGTTGTCTTTCTGGGCATCATCATCATGGGAGGCCTCACCTATTACGGCCTGGGTTGGATCAAAACCGCAACCGGCGGGGCTGCCATCTATATCATCGGCGTCCTGATCTTCGTGGCCTACGTTCTGCTGATTGCCCTGGCCTGCAAGGTGCCGGAACTGGAAACAGGTTTGGAGATCAAGGTCCTGCCGCCCCTCGGCCCCACGGCCCAGACAGGGTACTACTTTCTGCTGCCCATCGTGGTCCTGATGTGGTGCCTGGTGGTGGAGCGCTTTTCGCCGTCTCTCTCGGCTTACTGGGCCACGGTCCTTCTGATCTTCATCGTATTGACTCAACGGCCCCTTAAAGGGTTCTTCCGGAAAACCAAAGGCCCTGAGTTCTCCTTTAAACAGGGATTTGACGACATGATCGAAGGATTTGTCAACGGTGCCCGCAACATGATCGGCATCGGCGTGGCCACATCCGCCGCGGGTATCGTCGTCGGAACCGTAACCCTCACCGGTATCGGGCTGGTCATGACCGAATTCGTCGAATTCATTTCCGGCGGCAACCTGATGCTGATCCTGCTCTTTACCGCCGTCATCAGCCTTCTTCTGGGAATGGGGCTGCCCACCACGGCCAACTATATCGTCGTGTCGACCCTGATGGCACCGGTTATCGTGGACTTAGGCGCCCAGAACGGCCTGATCGTCCCCTTGATCGCCGTCCATCTCTTCGTCTTCTATTTCGGCATCCTGGCCGACGACACGCCGCCGGTGGGCCTGGCCGCGTTTGCGGCAGCCGGGATATCGGGCGGGGATCCCATACGCACCGGTATTCAGGGCTTTACCTACGACATCCGTACGGCAATTTTGCCTTTCATGTTCATCTTCAATACCGAGTTGTTGATCATCGGCGTGGCCAACTGGCTGCACCTGATTGCCGTTGTGGTAATCGCGATTGTGGGGATGCTGGTGTTCGCCGCCGGGACCCAGGGGTACTGGTTGACCAAATGCAAGATCTGGGAAACCGTCGTCCTCCTGCTGATCGCCTTTACCATGTTCCGTCCCGGTTTCTGGTGGGACAGAATCTTTCCGCCCCTGGTGGAGGAATCGCCGGCCAAGCTGGAGCAGATCGTGGGTGACATGGAGCCGGGCGCTTTAATCCGAATCGCCATTGAGGGTGAAAACTTCAAAGACGGATCAAAGTTCACCAAGACCGTCATGCTGCCCGTGGGGGATGAAGCCACCCCGGCTGAAAGGCTTACGGGAGTTGGGATCGAAACCCAGGAGCAGGACGGAAAGATCATCATCGCCAACATTGTCTTCTCCAGTCCGGCGGAAAAGGCCGGGCTCGATTTCGACCAGCAGATCCTCAGCATCCAGGTGCCTTCTAAACGGCCGCCTAAACAGTTGATGGTGATCCCGGCATTAGGGCTCTTGGCCCTGATCGGGTTTTTACAGTGGGGCCGGGCGAAAAAGCTCAAAGCCGCCAAGGCGACCGTTGACGACCCGTCCATGGTTTTAGATCGGTGATAACCGCCGTTTCCCGGCGAAGGAAAGCGGCGGTATGCCCTTCTGGAAATTTCTACTGTTAATCTTGGGGAGTGGATTATGTTCAAGAAAATACTAGTGCCGGTCGACATCGATTATCCGAAAACAGCCGCTTTAGTATATCAAAAGGCGGCGGAGATCGGCGCGCCGACCAATGCCGAAATCCGGCTCATCTGCGTCATGCCGGGATACAGTATGCCCATCGTGGCATCCTTTATCTCCGAGGATTTGGTCAAGGAAGCCAGGGACAAGCTCAGGGCGGCTCTGGAAACCTTCATCCAGGAAAACTGCGCCGATCCGATCTCCTACACCATCAAAGTCGGTAAGAACTGGGAGAAGATAACCGGTGAAGCGGAAAAATGGGGGGCAGATTTGATTGTGGTCTACCACAACCGCCGGCGGGAAGAAAACGAGGTCTTCAGCAACTCCTGCTCCCAGCGGGTCATGGAAAACGCCAATTGTTCCGTACTGCGGTTGCGCAACATCAGAGATTGATTAGGCACAGCCGCAGTAAAAGCCGGCGCGTCGGATAGTGAATTGTTCGCCTGCGTAATTCGAAAGGCTTGAACCGGGCTCGGAATTTCAAGAGACAACCGCGGCTGGCCCCACAACAGTCCGGGGAGCGCTGTGCAGCGACGTTCGTGCCGACAGTGCCTCGGTGAAAACGGGGGCCAGGGAAAGGCCTTCGAGACCGAAATCCTGCAGCTTGCCCGTGGAAGCAACGCCTGCATCATCCTCCAACTGCAGCGGCATTTTTAGAGGGCCCAGTTCATTAAACATCCTGGGTATTCCCGATATTGATTAGGGGCACGTGTCGGTCCTGCCCCAAAAATGTTAAGGCCTTAAAGAATTACCCAAGGAGGTCGTGAGATGACAACTCAATCATGGTTGATGTATTTGATGCTTGTAATTGTTGCCACGTCGACGCCTGGGCCAGCCGTCCTTTTCATCATGACAAACTCAACATTACATGGATGGAAGAAAGCAACTTTTGCTGCATTTGGTAATATTGTTGGTCTTTTTTGCCTTGGCATCATGGCAGTGGCGGGATTGGGTACGATAATCAAAACATCAGAAATTGTATTTAATATTATCAAGTATGCAGGATCGGCCTACCTGATCTTTTTGGGCCTTAAGCTCTTTTTCCAAAAAAAGCATAATGTAGACACGTTGGATAACCAATTTGTTTCAGATAGTGCTTCTGCCCACAAAATATTTTTTCAAGCCTTTGGCGTTGCAATGAGCAATCCTAAGGCAATTGTGTTCCTGACGGCTCTGTTTCCACAATTTGTCAATATCGATCAGGCCTTAATTCCGCAATTTGCGATACTGATTACAACTTTGATGGTTCTATCATTCTCCTTTTTAATGTCCTATGCGTTATTAGCTCACAATACCAGGGTTTGGCTAAGAAAACCAAATAGGATAAAAGCCGTAAATCGTGCCAGCGGTTCAATTTTTATTGGGTTTGGCGCACTATTGGCTGCATCATCAAATAAATAAAGCGTATAACCTTTGCGTCCGCCTAACGGCGAGAACCATGCCATTTGTGACGCAATCGTACAGATACCCATTACGATTGATGGTTTAAGCCAAACCACAGATTAAGGAAATCGATTTATCCCCATCCGGGTGGTGACAGGCTTCTCAACGATTGAAAGATGATGAGATGCCGGTATGTCATCACAGGACTTTACAACCCGAAATGTATTGGGATACTCTCAATACATCAAATACCCGTTAATAAACATTTAGGGGTTCCGGATGAAGATAATCGCCCTGGCCTTTTGTATTATATTCCAGATCGTATTACCCGCCTTTGCTCAGGAAACCAGCAAGACGATACGCATCGCGGTTAAGGAGTTCCCGCCGTTTGTCTTCAAGGACTTGCGCGGTTTCAGCATCGACATGGTCAGGATCATAAGCGAGCGCCATGGCCTGAAACCGGAATTTGTCTACTACAATTCAGTGCAGGCGGTTCTTGAAGCCGTGGAGAGCGGTGAATGCGATCTCAACTTTTCCGGTACCACTATTACGGCCGACAGGGAAAAGCGTGTCGATTTTTCCCATCCGTTTTTTGATTCGGGACTGATCGTTGCCGTCAAAGTGGCCTCTGATAACGCGACCCTGCATTTTGTACTGAAGATCCTCAAAGTCATCGGTTATTCTCTGCTTGTATTTCTGGTTGGCATCACGGTTGTCGCACATTTGATCTGGTATCTGGAAAGAAGCGACGACCGTGCCAGAGGTTTCCCGGTTGACTATAAAAAGGGCATCGTGGATGCCTACTGGTGGGCGATTGTGACCATGACGACAGTCGGTTACGGTGACAAGTGCCCGCAAAAAATCCTCGGCCGGGTGATTGCTTCGGTCTGGATGATCATCGGCATTATCTGGTTTGCCGCCTTCACCGCCACGTTGAGTTCTTCATTGACGGTCAACCGCATCGGGCTCGGAGAGATAGAGGGGTTGAGCGATCTCAATACCAAGAAGGTCGCCGTGATAAAAGGCACCACCAGTGAAAATTTCATGCGCTATCACGATGTGACCGTCATGGTCGTTGAAGCGCTGGACGATTTGATACGGAGCCTGAAAGACGAGACCGTCGAAGCTGTCGTCTATGATGCACCCGCCCTGATGTACATTGCTAAAAAAGACCCCGAGATCAAAGTGGTGGGCGAGATGTTCGATGTTCAAAAATACGGAGTGGCCTTCCCCCAGGGCGGGATCAGTCCCTACGAGGAGATGTTCAATATCGCTATTCTGGAAATGCAGGGCAGCGGAGAATACCGCCGGATCTACAACAAGTGGTTTTGAACCTCAGGTTGCGTTAGACCGATAGCAGACGATATACAAAACGTCATAAAAAAATCAGCGGCCTCAAAACTTCGGGTATTCGGCGTTTTGTTGATGAGTTGGCTTTCAATTTGATATCCCGGGCAAATATAGGATACCTCCAACGCAACTGTAATTTAGTCTGCCCTGATATATTGTTCGATCTTACTGAACATCCTCACCATGGCAGCCTTCGGCGGCGGTGGTAGAAACTCTTCAGAAGATAAAAGCGGTGTCTGGAACCAGATGACTGGGACGAATAGAAGTGGCAGTGACGACCTGAATACTATCGTCATTCGAACCTGACAGCAGGCCTGGATAGATAATCGGTCAGTGTTTGATCGTTACAATATCGTAAACAATGCTGATCTAAAACACGCCGCCCAGTTGCAGCAAGTTTACTTGAAAACAGGACAGCTTGGGCACAGGCTATGGGGCAATGGGCCTTTGGATTTTTTGTCCTGAGCCCCATTTGTTTTTAGTGATTTGGCATATTTCAGATACATTTTTGGATGTTGTTGAGGCAAAGGAGTTTATATCTATTGCCCTTATTAGAGAATTTTAGAAACTTTTTCTCACACAGATTCTCATACAGAAATCCTCAAATTTTTTCATCACCGAACCATGACGGTTATGTACATTTAATTTATAAAAAGCTATACAAATTGTTTATGTATGAATTCCAACGCACCTAATGAATCAGCATGGAAGGAACCTGATGAACGACAAGTCTAATCTCACTTCATGCCCCGATGATACCAAACAAATCACAATCCATTTGCCTTGCCGGCTAGCTGAACGTGTGGATAAATTCGCTAGAGAAAATAGTAACACCATCACAGGAGTTGTCATTGAGGCTTTGGATACATTTTTAAGAAATCAGAAGTTTGATTGATGGACTTATGGACAACATAATATTCTTAGAATGTTATCTGGGGTTTAATATCGACTAAATGATTCAAACTGACTTGTA
>JAAUYD010064888.1_pt1 | contig 21808 bp, 22 predicted proteins | sample 7278101 | NCBI WGS metagenome assembly JAAUYD01 (sample SAMN14350128, study PRJNA611818) | marine sediment metagenome | isolation source: surface marine sediment (0.6m) | place: French Polynesia: Moorea | collected 2018-08
AGAAGCTTTAGCTTTGAGAAAAGAATTATTAGGCGATCGCCATCCAGATACCGCTACCAGTTTAAATGATTTAGCTGTACTTTACGATAACCAAGGAAAATACGCAGAAGCTGAACCCTTGTATATTGAAGCGGTAGCTATTGCAGAAGAAACATTAGGGACAAAGCATCCTGATACGGTTATTATACGGAATAATTTAGCTATGTTGAGAAATGCTCAATCATAGAGATTATATTCGTAGGTTGGGTAGAGGAACGAAACCCAACATTATCGTCATTGCGAGGGGATGGACTACTAATATAACTTAATTTTGAATCATTATCCCCCCGAAGCAATCTCCTTTTTTTTCGTTGAGTATCATGAAAGATTGCGTCAGGGTATTATTAATGAGAGTAAAAGATTAAAGTTGAGTTTACCCCTTGCAATGACAGTGAAATACAAGCAGTCTCCCTGAAGCGATCGCTTTTTTGTTCTTAGGAGTTATAACAAGATTGCTTTGGAAGCAAAAATAACTCTTATAACGATGCTTTAAGTTAAGGTTTTGCCTCCTCGCAATGACAGGTAAATGTTATTCAAAGTTTATTTCAATAAATCGATAAATTCTTCTGTGGTAAGTTCAGCATCTCAAAATATTTTTCTTAATAACCCTTTCCCCAAATTTCGTCCTAAATGTACTGGTATTGTAACAACTCGGCTATCTGTGTGTTTAAGTCTAACATGACTTTCACGTTGGCGTACAATTTCAAAACCAACTTTTTCCAAAACTGAAATGACTTGTTTTGCTGTAACTGTTGGTAGTTTTGGCATTAAAGTGTTACCTTTTGAATGCCAATAAATTTAGAAGTTTCCTTAAAGTCTTCTTCTTCTAAACACATTTCAATCACTTCTTTAATATTTGTCACAAGTTCATCAAGGGTTCTTCCCTGACTGTAGCAAGCTTTTAGCTGAGGAATTTCTCCAATAAACATACCATCTTCATCTTGTTCTACAATCATATAAAATTCACGTTTACTTGTCATATTTGCTGTTAAGTTTATCCTATCTCTTGCTCTTATATTATACTGTGAAGGTGGGCAATGCCTACCCTACTATGAAGTATTACTAATGTGTTATTACATCAATATTTCTGCGTCTTAAACCCTCAGCGATCGCTTTACTTGCATCTTTTGTTAGATAGTAATATTCTTTCAGAAGCTAAACGCCTTTATTGGGTTTCACTCTGGTTCAACCACCAACCTACACATTAAAATAAAAGCAGTCCCCCAGACGCAACTAGGAGACAGATCAAAATTTAATCTATTAAGAGTGTAACTCATGAGCCAGACATTATCGGAATTGACTTACGAAAAAGATTACCATCAATGGACAATAGAACAGTCCCAAGCGTTACGAGAACTTGTCAATACTCACCACGAATTGAAGTATAACAAAACATTGGACTGGGACAATATCATTGAGGAAATTGAAGCGTTGGGACGTAGAGAATATAATGGAGTGGTTAAATTGCTGATGAGACAAATTGAGCATCGTTTAAAGATAGATTATGTTGGGTTAGAAGAGTGTTATAAAACATGGCAAGTTGAAATACAAGCGTTTAGGATTGGAATTAAGCGCAAAATTGCACCGAGTATGAAACCAAAACTAAAATCAGAACTAGAAGAAATTTATCAAGATGCTGTTAGTTTAGTGGTCTTAGAATACGGCGTTAAAGTACCTGATCAATGTCCTTACAGTTTAACTGAACTATTACCTTAATCTGAGTACAGTAAGTCCTCCCTTTAAAAAGAAAAAGAAAACAAGGAAGTGTCCAAGCGATTGCTTAATGTTATGGGAAAAGCCAAAACGTAAACCTCAAGATATATCAAGAGAAGATTTTGATTCTCTCCCCAAAGATTTAGTATTGAGAGAAGTTCATTGTTACATTTGTATTCCTGGTTTTAGAACCAAAGAAATCATTGTCGTTTCCATTTATCTTTACAAGCTACTAGACAACACCTAGATAATTTGAGCATCGAAATGGGTTGATAAACCAAAAAAAAGAGTGAAGAAAATGTATAAAACAATCTTGAAAAAGATAGCTGATAGTTATGAAAAGAGAAGAGTTGGTAGGGTCGAACCAAGAGTACGAAAACGCCGTCCAAAATCCTACCCATTAATGCAAGAACCCCGTGCCGTTCTTCGGGCTAAAATGAAATCCGCTTGAAATTCGTTGGCCGTCAGCGATCGCGGGATAACTTAGCGGAATTCTCCCATGAATGTTAATATCAACTGCGATCGCTTGCTATCAAATCATCCAGTCTAGCAAGCGATCGCCAAACTGCACCCTTTCCCACCATGAGGTTTTACCAATGATTTTGCGATTCATTTGGAGATGGCTTGTCGTTTTTATCCTGACCATCACCTTCTTTCTTGGAACTGTTCCTCCTCCCGTGATGGCACAAGGCCTAACCATTTCCAATCCCATGCTATCGAAAATTCCTAGTTCAGATGCGTTGCTAGACTGGTTTAAGCAGAAGAAAGAAGGAATTAAGGAGAAAGTAGTCAAGAAAGAAGAGATCACAGCCAAACAGTCAGATTTAGCTTCAGACACCTTTACGCTACAACTCCTTCATGCTTCAGACATCGAATCTGGATTGCAAGCATTAGAGGATTTTCCTCGCTTTTCTGCCGTCCTCAATGCCCTCAAAGATGATTACCCCAACACCATTGTCCTTTCCTCTGGAGACAATTACATTCTTAGTCCCTTCCTGTTTAAAGAGTTACGCAAATATTTAATAAAAGTTAAAAGCCCCTATTCTGCCGATGAAACCGCAGATAGATTTGAACAAGCCGTTCGTGATTCTGGATCGAAAGTTTTCCCTCGCATCGATCATCAAGAAGCTGCCGCAGAATTTGGTCTGGAAATGGGTGAAAATATGGTAATTTCCTTTGGAAATCCACGCTATGGAACCCGATTTATGGCCGAGCAAAATCCTGAAGCTGGAATTGATTTCCCTCCTAAAGTTCAAGTTTATGAAGAGAAAGGAGAAGTCTTTTTAGCTTTAAATACCCCCTTATATCTCTATGATGTAGTTTTTAAACGTCATGGCTTGGAGTTTGATGAAGGTGATCTCACTTTTTACGAAGGTGTAATAAATAACCTGCTCGAAGCTTCTATCGGTAAAACTGTAAACTTTCCTCAAGTTCCTTTAGGAGACACCGATCCTGGTGTTCGTGAAGAGGACCGCTATTTAATCAGAACAAGATCGAAGTTCTCAGCTGAAGAAACTGCTGATCGTTTTGAAGATGCAGTTCTTGAAAAAGGGTTGAAAGTATTTCCCCGATTTGACCATCAACAGGCTGCTGAAGAATATGGCTTGGAATTAGATGATAACATCGTATTGATGTTTGGCAATCCACGCTATGGAACCCCATTTATGGTGGAGCAAAATCCACAAGCTGGAATTGATTTTCCTCCTAAAGCTCAAGTTTATGGCAAAGATGGAAAAGTTTGGTTGGCCGTAAATAGTTCACAATACTTATATGAGGTTATTTTTGAACGTCATGGACTGAAATTCAATGAAGGTGATCTTGTTTTCTTTGAAAATGTAGTCAATGATCTGATCGTCGACACTCTGGATGTAGATCAACTACTAAGGGGAGGAGAGGACAATGATGTTCTCTTGGGCTATACGGGCAATGACATTCTCCTTGGTGGTCGGGGCGATGATCAACTCTATGGAGGTAAGGACGATGATGACCTCGATGGAGGTCGAGGCAATGATCAACTCTGGGGAAATTCAGGAGATGACATGCTTCTAGGAAGAGAGGGCAATGACATTTTGCTAGGCGGTAAAGGCAAAGATGAACTCAATGGTGGTGTAGGTAATGATGAACTTACAGGTGGCCAAGGTGCTGATACTTTTATTCTGGCAGCAGGAGAGGGAACTGATACAATTACCGATTTTGGCAATGGTTCAGATCTGATTGGGTTATTGCGTGGTATAGGATTTAGCGATCTTTCCTTCTCTGGTGAAGATATTATCTTGACTTCTACCAATGAAATTCTGGCAACATTAACTGGAGTGGATACTACAACTCTTACAGCATCTGACTTTATTACTATTTAAAGCACTATTCTTGAGCAGAAAATTCCCCTGGAATAAACCATTTCCACCTGTAAATTTTCCGTTGATGGACAGAGAACTTATCTACTACTGAGGATGCGATCGCTAAAATCCAACAGCGATCGCCATGAAAATCTGTGCGGAAGTCTGTTCTGAGAGAGGAGAAAACGGTTCGCGGCGAACTTCCGCGAACCAGACTTACAAACTTTTCTTTTAAACTCCTCGGACGGTACAGCGTGGGACTTAGCCCGACATTTAGAGTTAAAATTTAAGCGTTAACCAAACTACGGGTATGACGTTCTTTGAGATAGGCCATAAATTCCCGTCCTTCCCGTAAACGACGCACTAACATTTGCGGGTCTACTATCATTTCTTTAACAATAGGAATGATGGTTCGACGACGGAAATAGAAGCGACGATACATCTGTTCAACTCCTTCTTCAATTTCAGAAGCAGACAGATTAGGATATTGTAAGGTGGACATTTGAATGCCGGAACTGGCTACTAAATTTCCGTTAGTAAACCAACCATTTTCTTGCGCTTGTTGATACAATTCTGTGCCAGGATAAGGAGAAGCAATAGACACTTGAATGGTGTGGGGACTGACTTCACAAGCAAAGCGAATGGTGTCTTCAATGGTTTGTTTACTTTCGTTGGGTAAACCGAGAATAAATGCCCCGTGTACTTTAATGCCCAGTTTATTACAGTTTTTCATAAACTTACGGGCAACTTCCAATTTAATGCCTTTTTTCACCCCATCTAAAATCCCTTGATTTCCAGATTCAAAGCCGACTAATAACAGACGTAACCCATTATCTCGTAACGTTTTTAGGGTGTCATAATCTAAGTTAGCGCGGGCGTTACAACTCCAGGTTAAGTTAAGCTTTTTGAGGTGTTCACTAATGGCAATCACCCGCTTTTTATCGATGGTAAACGTATCATCATCAAAGAAATATTCTCGAACAGAATTACCCCATATAGACTTAGCCAAAGCCATTTCTTTGCCAACTGCTTCAGGACTTTTGGCGCGATATTGATGTCCCCCGATGGTTTGCGGCCACAGACAAAAAGTACATTTAGCCGGACATCCCCTTCCTGTGTACAAAGAGACGTAGGGATGGAGTAAATAACCGATAAAATAGTTACGGAAATTTAGGTGTTGTTCATAAACAGGAAAAACACTCGGCATTGCGTCCCAATCGTGAATTAATTCCCGTTCTTCGGTATGCTTAATATTGCCAAACTTATCGCGGTAACTTAATCCTTTAATTGCTTCGTAGGGTTTTCCTTCTGCTAATTCCTTACAAGTGTAATCAAATTCGTTGCGACAAACAAAATCTATGATAGGATTTTCTTCTAAGGTTTGGGTGGGTAACACTGCAGCATGGGCCCCTAATAATCCTACTTGAGTATCAGGGTTTTGAGCTTTAATGGCCTCAGCACATTTAACATCATTGGGTAAGGTAGGGGTACTGGTGTACATAATCACCAGTTCATAGTCTTTAGCAATTTTTAAGACATCTTCGACAGTTTGATAATGGGCGGGTGCATCTACTAATTTACTTCCTGGAACTAACGCAGCCGGTTGGGCTAACCATGTAGGATACCAAAACGAGGTAATTTCCCGTTTTGCTTGATACCTAGCCCCTGCAGCCCCATCAAAACCATCAAAAGATGGAGGACTCAAAAATAAGGTTTTTTTCATTGTGTTTCCTTACCGTTCATTTTTTACTCACATACAGTTACTCATTAGGTACACTTACCTGATGAGTCAGTTTTCGTAATGCTAACGGATTTTCTATTAATTCATCAAATAATTAATAAAAATGTAACCTAACTCCATAGTCGCCAATTTTTATAATAAGGCAATTTTTTTACTGTCATCCTCAAGTGGTCATTTTCCCTAAAAAAAGGCTAAGCTGACTATATTAACTTAAAAGTCCTATCAATGAACTGTTCACTGATAACTGAACTATGATAGTCCCAGAATTAGCCATTGCTACCTCTAACCTCACCAAGCAATTTGAACGCCATGTTGCGGTCAATAAGCTAGAATTAGAGGTGCAGCCAGGAGAAGTTTACGGGTTAATTGGCCCTAATGGTGCCGGAAAAACCACCTTGATCCGAATGTTGGCCGCCGTTGAAGAACCGACCACAGGAGAAATTCATATTTACGGCGATCGCCTATTAACGGATAATAGTCACCCTCGTCTCAAGCAAAAATTAGGCTATCTTCCTGATGATTTCCCCTTATATGAAGACCTCAATGTTTGGGATTATTTAGATTATTTTGCCCGACTTTATCACTTAAAAATACCTCATCGTCGTCGTCGGATTCAAGAAGTTTTAGAATTAGTCCAATTAACCAGTAAAAAAGACAGTAATATTAAAACCCTTTCACGGGGAATGAAACAACGCTTAAGTTTAGCGAGAACTATTTTACACGATCCCCTTTTACTATTACTAGATGAACCGGTTTCAGGATTAGATCCCATTGCTAGAATGCAGTTTCGAGAAGTGATTAAAATCTTACAAAGTGTCGGAATGACCGTTTTAATTTCTTCCCATGTTTTAAGCGATTTAGCAGAATTATGTACCTCTGTTGGTATTATGGAATTGGGATATTTAGTGGAAAGTACCTCATTAAAAGATCTCTATGAACGATTATCCCATCAACAAATTATCATCAAAACCTTAGGGGATTTAGAAAAATTAGCACAAGAACTAAAAAGCTTTCCCCAAGTAGAAGAATGGGAAATCATTTCCCACAAAAATAGTTTACGAGTTAATTTTTCAGGAGGTGATGAAGAAAGTGCTGATCTCTTAAAACATCTAATTCATCAAGGAATTCCCATCGCTGAATTCCACTGTACCCAGGAAGATTTAGAGTCTATTTTCCTTAATTTAGGCCATAAACAAGCCTCATAACTGATGTAACTAACTTAACCACAAATCTAGGAGAAAACAGTCAATGCTTTTGACCTATGTTGATAAATTTGGAGACTGGAATCCCCAATTAATGAGGGAATTAAGAGGACGTTTAAAAATTCGTAATTTGTCCATTGCTGCCATTATTGCTATTAGTATTCAAACCTTATTACTATTAAGTTTTATTGGACAACTTCCTGTTGATCCTAATAGTATAGATGCCCCCAAATTTCAATATAGTCGTTATTGTACCGCCACCCCACCAAAGGATTCTTATGCCCCATATAATCAATTACATTGTATTCAAGATCTAGTAGGAAATTGGGTCATTAATTGGCAACTTTGGTGGTTAGATATTTTTAAAGTTCTCAGTGTAACTGGTTTATTTATTCTATTAGTTACAGGAACTTATTTACTGATTGCAGATTTATCCAAGGAAGAAAATAAAGGAACATTAAACTTTATTCGTTTAACCCCTCGTTCTTCTCAGAATATTTTATTAGGGAAAATATTAGGGGTTCCTTCTGTTATTTATTTTCTGTGTCTGCTTCTATTTCCCTTACATTTAATCGCTGGATTTCAAGCCAATATTTCTCCTAGTTTAATGGTTGCCTATTATGGAGTAATGATCGTAGGATGTGGCTTTTTCTATAGTCTTTCTCTATTCTTTGCTTTGGTGAGTTCAAAGTTAGGAGGATTTCAATCTTTTCTAGGAAGTGGACTGGTGTTAATGTTTCTTTTTATAACCACAAGTGCCGTATTATCTTCCCGCGATTTTATTTCCCACACACCTCTAGATTGGTTAATGTTATTTTATCCAGGAACCCTTTTAGCTTACCTAGTTGAGTCCACTTATATTCCTGTTAAAACAGCCGAAATTAATTATGAAACCCTTCATCAGTTTGCTTGGTATGGTAAACAATTTTGGCAAAATTCTTTCTTAGGAATTAGTTTTATATTTGCCAATTATTGCCTTTGGATCTATTGGATCAATCAGGCATTAAACCGTCGTTTTCGTAACCCTAGTGCCACTTGGATCAGCAAATTTAATAGTTACGGAATTTCAGTAAGTTTTATTACTATTGTGACAGGATTTGTCTTTCAATCTGGCCGTCGAGGAAGGTTTGAATACCACATTTTTGAGAATATTATTGTCTTACAAATCTTCATCATTATTTTTGCTTGTTTATTAATGATAGCCTTAAGTCCTCACCGTCAAACCTTGCATGATTGGGCAAGATATCGTCACCAAACCCCTCAAAATCGCCGTTCTCTGCTACGGGATTTAATATTAGGAGAAAAAAGTCCTTCAACCCTGGCGATCGCTGTCAATTTAGCCATTATATTTGCCTATCTTATCCCCACAACATTGATAGCACCCCTAGATGATCCTTTTGGTGTTTTATTGGGATTATTTATTAGCTTGAATATCTTAATCATTTATGCTGTAATCGGTCAACGAATTCTTTTATTTAAACTCCCTAAACCAGCTTTAATTGCTACTGGGGTGATTGGTGTTTTAATGTTTGTTCCCCCTTTCATGTTTGCTATTTTACAACTGACTCCCTATGAAGTAGTTACCCCTTGGTTGTTTACTATTTTTAGTTTAGCTGCTTTTAATCGGTATCTAGACACACTAACGATGATGTCAGTTATCTTTCCTTTACTGTGTCAATGGGGAATCATTGCTTTAAGTAGCTATGAAATGGGTAAATGTTTGCAAAAAGCAGGCGCATCAGAAACTAAATGGTTGTTAAATTCTGTAAGTAACAATAAGAATTAGCAGCTAATTTTTAAGACATTCAGAAATAGGGACAAGTCAAATCTTTGTCCCGAATCATAAGTTAAATAATTGGAAACCTTTAAGGGTTATTGGGGAGGACTCTCAGAAGAAGGGTTTCCATATGGTGTGCTTTCTGTTGTTGGGGCCGATAAATCCGGTTCGGGTTCTTTGACTTCAGGAGAAGGAATAAAGAACAGGGCAAATGCTGCTACCACTAAACTAGCAATCCCTAAAGTAGCAGGAATGGCTCGTTGTGCCAAGGGTTCATCAGGGGGACGATAACGACGGGATAAGGGTTTTAATTGCAGGGTTAAGTTAGGTAAGGTTAGACTATCGGCAAAAAATTGGTCAATCGCTTCCACTAAATCAAATAACTGCACCGTTGTTAAGGTCATTTCTATCGGATTATCTGTTTGCGTGGAAGGATACCAAGACAAATGATGAATATCTTGGCCTGGAACTTTATCAATATGAATTTTATCTTCCTCTGCTTGACTCTGAACAGGATGGGGAATCCCACTGAGATACCCTTGAGCATATTCACTGACTGTTTTGACTAAATTTTCTAGAAAACTAGAACCCCCTTGAAGTTTTTCTGTAATTCCCATAAATCGACATTCAGCATTCACTAAAATCGACAGTATCGGACGCGGATCTGCGCTATCACTGGCAATATTACTCAACCCTTCCAAAATAAGGGTGCAATTGGGTAAATTATACTGGCGTTGAATATTCACGCAACCTCCCCATCAAATAAACTAATCCAAAATCGTTGCATTCCAGCAGTTCCTGTACAAAATAATAGCTGTTTGAGCAAAAATAGGGCGAGTTCATTTAATTCTTTTTCTGAACCCAGATAAACAGATACTTTAGCCCGACGAGGGTTCATCCGACTGCGAAAATGAGCGCGGAATTGATCTAAATATTCAGCTAACAAAAAATGACAAGTCACAGGTAAGCCTTTTTGGTGCATTTGCTGTTCTGCTAGCAATAATTGGCGAATTTGTACGGTTAAAGGTTTAACACGGTAATTGGCAATAATAACCAACGCTTTTGCTTGTTCTATGGTCAGGGTATCACGGGTATAAGCTCGTCGCCAAGGATTGGTTGAACGAAGTCGCCACAGCGCAATACGATTTTTGATGATCTTTTCAAGATCAAAATGTTTAACCGTCGTTAACATATGCTCTGATGCGCCTAATTCTAATGCTTCAAGAGCTAGCAGTAAAAGGTCAATGTGTTGTTGAATGCGACTAGCACACCGTTGTCCAGAAATGGTGAAATCTGGCAAAAGATCCAAGATAATAGGTTTTGACTCAACAGAAGAATTAGAATCGGTCATTGTGCTTAAAAAAGAACCTACCTTACCATAGCATCAGACATCATATCTCAAATTCAGGGAAATTGTGAAGGTTGCTCATTTTAACTCTGAGATAATCTTTGTACAGATTCTCCCCCTAACAAGCGATGGGCTTCGGCTAGATAATTAGGGATTTTATCTCGGTGAGGACTACGAATTAAACAGTGAGATAAATCTAATTTCCTGATATTTTCTGCATTTTTTCCAGGAAACCAATGCCCTGCATTTCCTAATAAATTGTAGCGCATTTTTCCATAGTCAGTCATATCATAAGCTAACGCTAAATTCCTTAACCATAAAATAGTTTTAATGTTAATATTACCTGGGGTTTCTTCATAGTTGGGTAGTCCCTGATCCCAGGTTTTAAACCAGTCTTCCCCTAAAATCTTGATGGCTTCTTCTTCTAACCTATTCAAAATAGGCTTTAATAGAGATTGGGGATCATCTAACAATGAAAGGGTCTTTAAATGTTCCTCAAAATCTGTTGGACGAGCAGCCCCTAAACTAAGGGTATGAACTTCTTTATGAGATAAACAAAAAAGATCATTAAAAACCATTGGACTTAAAGGATGACATAATTCTACTAATTTTTTAGGGGGATCGTAGAGTTTTCCTCCCTTATCAGAAGGACTAATAATAAACACTCCCATATCATGTTTTTTAGCTGCTTCTATAGCTGGCCAATTTCTTTGATTGATATAGTACCAATGGAGATTAACGTAATCAAAACAATCAGTTTCTATGGTTTTTTTGATAATATCAGTAGGTCCGTGAGTTGAAAAGCCAATAAAACGCACTTTCCCCTGTTCTTGTAATTTTCTTGCTTCTTCTAAACAGCCTCCAGGACGAATACAATAGTTTAAAATTTCCTCTGTGTTAATACCATGTAAACCCAGTAAATCTACATAGTCTAACTGTAAAAAATTTAAAGATTGATTAAATTGTCGTCGAAATTCTTTAGGGTCTTCTTTGGGAGAAACTTTGGTTTGAATAATCAACTTTTCCCTTGGAAGTTTAGGGAATATCTTTCCTAGCTGCATCTCTGATGTTCCGTACCCTCGTGCGGTTTCAATGTGATTAATTCCCACCTCCAAAGAACGGTTAATCGTAGCTTCTAAATTGCGCTGATTATCTTGAGGAATTTGCCAATTTGGAACGTCCTTCCACTTATATTGATAACGCATTCCTCCACAGGAAAACACAGGAATTTGTAATTCTGTACGACCAAATCTTCGATAGAGCATAACCAATAATCTAATAGTAATTCAACGGGGGATAATGAATCATTTTAAACCTAAGTCGGTTGGGTAATGATTTCAAGAATGCGTTGCTGATATTCATTTTTAAACAGAGATTCTACGCAAACTTGAGCCACCTTTTTTCTGGGAATACTCCCTTCAAACAGGGTATCTGCGGATGACAGTAAAATTGGATCTGAGTTATCCTCGTTCTTGAGGCCACCAGGACGGACAATTGTATATTTCAAGCCACTATTTTCTAAATAGGTTTCTGCTTGTTTTTTCCAATATAAAACCAACCAAAAAAGATTAAGGGGATGAAAAAATCGAGAGACACACAGGGAAGAAACGAACACAAACTGGTCTATTCCTTGCGCTTTAGCAACATCGACTAAATTTTTTGTCCCTTGATAGTCCACCTGATACGGTCCGCTAGGATCAAGGCTCGGTCTAGCACCCGTTGCACAGAGTAATACGGTGCATCCTGAGATGGCTTTGGTTAAACTGTCCACCTCAAGGACATCACCAACCACTAACTCGGCCTCAGAGGGCAAAATAGTCTTCCCTTTGTCTTGATCTCGCACTAAAGCTCTGACGGGAATTTGACGATTGACCAATTCTTGGACAATTCTACGCCCGGTTTCTCCAGTTGCACCTGCCACCAATGCTTTCATCGTCATACTCCTTTGACTTCATTTAGAATAGATACTGTAACATTTCTTTATTGTATGAAGTTTCGTAACTTTCGTAATCTTCTACGAGTCTGACGACCCGATAGTCCCTTTTAAAATCACTGTCAACTCACTTTTTAAGAACATCGTTATGCAATGTCAATGGCTCAACAATCATCCTAATAAGCTCTCTGAGGGGTCTTTAGGTCATCTTGAAGATAAACAGGTGGCTGAACCCTTAGAAGCCACTGCATTTCATTTTAAGACCCAATTTGCCGGGTATATGGAGATGTATAGTGATGCTGATACCGTCACCAACTATCTCAATACTCATCAAGGATGGTTTTGTCGTTGTGCTGCTCCTATGAAAACCGAAGCCATAGGCAATAACGGTTATATTTTGACGGTAGGGCGGTTTGCCTCTTTTGGGTACGAAGTGGAACCTAAATTAGCCGTTGTCCTAGAACCTTCGATGAATGGAGTTTATTGGATGCACAGCATTCCTATTCCCAATGAACCTTGTTTGGGTTATGAGGTAGATTATCAAGCCTCAATGACGGTTAAAGAAATTCCTAGCAAAATAGCCAGTCCAGGGTTAGAAAAAGCCTTTAAAAAACAGGATCAAGCTGCATTGCCTGAGATAATTACCAAAGTGGAATGGCATTTAGCGATGGATGTAGCAGTACAATTTCCTAAATTTATTCGTAAACTGCCCTCATCCATGATTCAAAAAACAGGCGATCGCTTATTAACTCAAATTGTTCGTCAAATTTCTCCCCGTTTAACCTATAAAGTTCAAGAAGATTTTCACAAGGGACAAAGTTTACCCATTCCTCCAAAAACGAGTCGCTATCTTGAGAAAATTGAAGCATCTAGTCTAGAAGAAGCTGCTTAGTTAAAAGTTAAGAAAATCCTATTTCCTTTTATAAACTATTGTAGGCAGGGGGTGCAGGGGGAGAAAGATAGAAAGGTTTTTTCTGGCAAAGAATCGAGTGACTGTTCCCCATTCCCCATTCCCCATTGCCTTTAAGTTATAATAAACCTCGAAATTCCCGCTGGTAGGCTTGAGTATCTAACCCGTCTCCTTGATAGGCAATATCGGGGTTAACCGCTTTATTTAACGCTTCTACTCGTTGGGAAGTAGCCGGATGGGTACTCAAAAAAGCTGGGGGTGATCCTCCTTTCTGGGTTAATTTTTTCATAAAGGTAATCATCCCAATAGGTGCATAACCAGCTTGTCGCAAGTTACGTAAACCCACTTGATCCGCTTCTAGTTCTGCCTCTCGACTGTGGGGAAGATTAACCGCCAATTGTACCCCAATATTAACAATATTACTTTCACTCAATCCAGTAGCAGACATTAACCCTTGAGAAATGGCGACATTCCGCATTTGTTTAATAGAATGACGTTCCGTGATATGGGCAATTTCATGACCTATCACACTGGCTAATTCTGCCTCATTTTCAGCAGTAGCAATTAAACCAGTATTTATATAAACAAATCCTCCCATCGTCGCAAACGCATTAATAGAATTATCTTGCACAACTTGGAAGGTAAATGGTAAATTAGGACGGCTACTATTTTGAGCTAAACGTTGACCAATACGATCAATTCTTTGAATCAAGGCTTGATTTCGAGATAAACGAAATTTTCCACTTCTGATTAATTCTTGGTTAATTTGCCCTCCATATTTAACTTCTTGGGAGTCAGATAAACTGGATAATTGGATAACTTGTACCCCTTGAAATATCCAATTTAACCAGGATTGACCATAACTGGGTTGGGGAGAAGAAATAATAATACTACTACTGATTAACGTGGCCAGTAAACCATAAATTAAGGGACGAAAATAAGGGCGTTTTAACTTCATCATAACCAACTCATTCAACAATAGAAACTCTAATAGACTTCATCTTTGTTTCTCAATTTGTTTTCATTATAACCATAATTTTTATTTTCTAAACCCTTAATTTGTTCCAGATAATAAATTGTCTCTTTGTTTCCCTTTATTTCCACTTATTTCTACTTCTTTCCCTAATTTATTCAAGATGACGGAACAAGTTATTTGAGTATTTTTTTTATCCGTCATCCTTAGCATCTAAACCTCAAATAACGATTCAAATTCACTACGCAACGCTTCAATCTTTCCTACTCTAGCAACAATCACCGTTTCTGAATCAATTGGATTAAAATGATTTTGCCAATAACGAACTTGCTCTTCATTTTTTAGCCAAAAACTAACAATACTTCCCACTACATCGTCCCAATTCCAATCAGGTTTTTTCGGAATAGCATTAACAGATTCAATAAAGCCATCAAGACTACATTTATAGCTCCCTAAATAAGCTTTTCCTCTATTTCTATTTTGTTCCAATTTTTGTTGATAATTAAAGAAGGTTAAAATAGATGTTGTGCCGATAATATCAAAACAATAGTTCATACGCTGTTTTTTTCTATGTTTAGTTTGCTAAATTTTAAAGATTATTCCTATAATTAAACACTCTAATACTAAGGGTTTTGTATTAGCACTTAACCCTTAAGAGTGCTAAAAAAGAAAGGATTAATTTATAACGTATGATAACCAACCTGAATCGAGAAAACTGTTATTAATAAACTTTTTATAATATTTCTTAACATTTTGTTAAGTAACGGCTCAGAAGGGAAAAATAATAAGATCCTAAGTTTTCTTCGTTAAACTGCTTTGATTATTCATAATGGGAGTATCTAGTATTTATGCAATGATCAATCAATTTATAATGCCAATTACCTTAGTAGAACAAAACTGGTTTCGTTGGGCAATTTTACTCATTTTAGGATTTCCCTTAACGATGATTTTATTAAATGAAATTATCGTGCGATTTCACCAAGAAGAGAAACCCTTAGTCGCCACTATTATTATTTTTAGAAATTTAGTTTTTCCCTTGGTTGCTTTACTCTTATTTTTAACAAGAGTTTTAGAAATTCCTGAAGAAACTACCATTATTCGTTTGGTTAAAACTTTAGTTTGGATCAGCATCATTCACGCCATACTTTCCGCTTTCAAAGTCCTAATTTTTGATCAAGCAGTAGCAGGAAGTTGGCAAGAAAGAGTCCCAGATTTATTATTAGATTTAATTCGTTTTTTCTTAGTGGCTTGTATTACAGCAGTAATTCTATCTACTGTTTGGAAAATCGATTTAGGCGCGCTTTTAACCGCTTTTGGGGTGGGGTCATTAGTGATTGGTTTAGCCCTACAAGATACTTTAAAAAATCTATTTTCAGGGATTTTATTACTATTTGAACGACCCTTTGCTTTAGGAGACTGGTTACAAGTTGGAGATACCATCGGTAAAGTTATTAAAGTTAATTGGCGATCGGTTTATTTACAAACCCGCGATCGCGATAGTGTGGTCATTCCTAATTCAATTTTAGCCCAAGGAAATTTTACTAATTATAATCGTCCCACTCCCTTGCACGTTGAACGATTTTTATTTGGTTTTTCCTATGATGATCCTCCCAATAAAGTAATTCATGTACTTAAAGAAACTGCTTTATCAACCCCAGGCATTTTAAAAGAACCTTCCCCTTGGGTAAGGGTAGAAAATTATGCAGATTTTTCTATCATTTATCAAATTGGTTTTTGTGTAGAAAATTATGAAATTATGTTGAATATTCGCAATGATTTTGTCATTCGTATTTGGTATGCAGCGAAACGATATCATTTAACTATCCCCTATCCCATTCAGACAGAATATCAGATGGATCTAGCCCAAATGCCCAAACCTAACCCAATTCAACAAGTGACAGAAATGATGCGATCGCTACCGAACTTTGGGAATGTGGCTGCTGATCGGTTTATGGAAGAAGAAGATGCCAGTAATATTCGATATTATGCCCAAGGAGAATGGGTATTTCAAGAAGGAGAAAGAATTTTAGGACTATATTTAATTTTAAATGGTCATGCTATCATTTTAGTTAGGGATAATAACGGAAAAAATCGAGAAATTGCACGGCTAGGACAAGGGGAATTTTTTGGTGAAAAAATCTTACTCACAGGAGAATGTAGTGATGTGTCTGTCATGGCTTTAGATGACTTAGAAGTGGGGGTTTTATCCCCTGAAGTGGTGGCTACTTTATTAGAACAAATGCCAAGACTGTCTCAAGAATTTAGTGAGTTATTAGAAACCCGAAGAAAAGAAGTGATTAAAGCTAAAAGTCTCTCTCAGGAAAGTTAAAGACAATTATTAATTATTAATTATTAATTATAAGAAGTCTCCTATCATAACCTGATTTCGGTTATAACAGGAGAATTAATATGAGACCAATTAAGCTTTAATTCTTTCGTAAACCTCTACATAGTTTTCTACAGGTTTTCGCCAAGAATAATCACAACGCATTCCTTGAACCGCTAACTTGTTAAAGGCTTCGCGATCAGTGTACCAGAGTTCTAAAGCGCGGTGCATGGCTGACTCTAAAGCAGAGGCATTAGTATGATGGAAAACAAAGCCATTTCGTTCTTCAGGAGTATGGACTTCATCATAGTCATAGTCAAACACCGTATTAACCAAACCACCCACACCACGGACAATGGGAACAGTTCCGTATTTTAGGGCGATCATTTGGGTCAAACCACAGGGTTCATAGTTACTTGGAACCACAATCATATCCGCCCCTGCATAAATAAGGTGAGATAATTCTTCATCGAACCCAAGTTCTAGATGAACGTCAGGATGATCATTCAAACGATTTTTTGTCTGCCAAAACAGATTCTTTATGGCATCAGAAGTAGCTGATCCCAATAAAACAAACTGTGCGCTTCGTCTTAGGGCGTACTCTAAAGCATGGTGAACTAAACCAACCCCTTTTTGATCGTCAAGACGACCCACAAACGCAATGATTGGTCTATCTTTTTCTTCTAACCATAACCGTTCTCGTAACCCTTTTTTGTTATAAGCTTTTAATTCAAAATCATCTGGACCATAAGGCGTAGAAATGTACTCATCTAGTTCTGGATTCCAGATTTTATAGTCTAAACCGTTAAGAATACCCCTAAACTTATCTTCATGAACGTAAAGGGTATGACCTAACCCATAACCTTCATTGCCAAAACGAGCTTCCCAAGCATGGTGGGGGGATACCGTATTAACTGCGTTAGAATAAACGATACCTCCTTTCATAAAGTTAATATGATTAGGAATACTGTTATCTTTCAGGCGATCGGGACTTAGATAATAACCATGATTATCTAACTGAATCGCGTCTAAAATATTAGCACTACCCCCTCCTTGATGTTTAAAATTATGGATGGTATAACAAACCCGTTGACTATCCATCCCTCGATATTTATACTGGTCAAATAACATCACAGGAATCAATCCAGTTTGCCAGTCATGACAATGGATGATTTCAGGACGCTTATTACTAATACACATATATTCTAAAACTGCTCTACTAAAGAAAGCAAAGCGCAAGTTATCATCATTATCCCCGTAATACTTACCTCGGTTAAAGAAATTCTCATTAGAATGAGGTTCTATGAACAAGCAGTTACGCTCATGAACTTTACCACCGAATACCGTACAGTGAATTGAACCATTTCCCCAAGGTACCCATAAATCTTTATAGTCTTCGTCTAATCCCCAGATATGGTCGTAACGCATACAATCATATTTGGGAAGAATAATATCTACAATATGACCTTGGTTTTCGAGTTCGCGACTTAGCCCGAAAACAACATCACCCAAACCCCCTGCCTTAATGACGGGGGCGCATTCTGAGGCTACTTGGACAATATACATAGTGGCTTCTTACTTTGATCCCTCTTGTGTTATATCGGCTATTGTATCAATTCTTAATATGCTACAAGCAATGTGTCAACTCTTTTAAAGAGAAACAACAGGCTATAGTGAGAACACTATCAGCGTGATTAAGAAATTATAGTCCTAATCATACCTGAGTTTGATGTCAGAAATAAGTCAGTTTTTATGGTATGGCCCTGCCTGCTGGGGAACAGGGAACAGGGAACAGGGAACCGTAGCTCCTGACTAGGTTTCAGAGATTGCTTATGTCCTCCCCTTTTTTGTACTGTCATGGTTTTCAGTAAAAATTTTCCCCACACCCCTACAGTCCCTAACCCTCTTAAGCGGTTTCAATTAGCTTTTCTAATGGTTCCCAACGGAAATATCGTTCTCCTCCCAGTTCAACCACCACTTTAAGACGAGGTTCTTGTTGAGGTAAAGCAACTAGATATTCTAATTCCGCTTTAGACAAAATATAACCTTCTAAAATCCATAACACTAATCCCTTAGATTGAGGAGATAAGCTTTCGAGTTGATAAGCAGCAATAGGAGGGACAAAATAAACAGGGCCAACAGCCGCACTTTGACCAATATTCTTTTTGCCCAGATGAGCAGGACGTACCCCGTGGACTCCCATTAAGTAGGCACCCACATCTCCTAACCCTCTAGCAGACAAAGACAGGCTCTCATAGCCATTTGTACGTAAACGCCGTTGATAGCGTCCTTCAAACCCTCCTTCTAAGGGAGCATAAACTCCCAACGTGCCTGATTTTTCTAGTGCGCGAACAAATCCTTTCCCTGTGGTAAGCAGTGCCATGTGATTAATACAACAATTACGTCTATAAATGCTTCTCTTGATTATAGGAGAAGGACTGGTGATATGAGGAATCCCCACCATAAAATTAAGAATCGAAGACAAAAAGTCCATCCATAGGTTAAAGTCAGATAGGACTAACATTTGCTAAGGATAAACCTCCCATCAGGAGAACAAAATACTATGCTAACCTTAAAAATTGCTGTTTACATCGTTGTTGCTTTCTTTATTGGCTTGTTTGTTTTCGGTTTTCTTTCGAGCGATCCCACTCGTAACCCTGGACGCAAGGACTTTGAATAATCTCAAATCTACTTATGTTAAGTTAGGTGAGTAAAACGATAGGGGCGAGATCTGGCTCGTCCCCATCTCATCTCCTTTGATCACGCTACAGGTAGCCACTAAACCTTTCAGCTTGATACTATCAAACCAAGATGCCCCCATTCGTTCCACCACCTAATCCTCCAGCCCAAGTTAAAACAGTTGTTTCTCCGGTCTCGGAAAAACAGCACACCTTTTTAGTGCATTCTCCAACAACACTCAAAGAAATCACTAAAAGTAACGTTTTATTGGCTCAATTATCCTCTGAGGCACCAACATCCTCGGTAACTCTTCCACTGTCCCCAGAGGTTCAGACGACTCCTCCAGAGGTCGTAGAATTTTATTTATCCTCCCCAGAAGATCTCCCCAACCAAACCGATACTCATTCTTTGCCATCTGCGGAACAAACTGCCGATGTTTTAGGGGATCCCATCACCACCGGAACGTCCTCATCGCCACGATCAGCTTCGGTGATCCCGACTGACAAAACAAATGTTTCTAAGATTCTTAAGTTAAACGGTCAATCTCCTCAAGCTCATCGTTTATTACTCAAACCCCGAAACCCTCAAACACAACCGTCAGAGCTACTGATCACCCCATCCCCTGCGTTAGCTCAAGGACAACCAGAAAATCCAAATTCACCCCCCACTGAAGCCGTAGGGGTTGTGGAATTGGTGTCCGATCGCCAAGAATACGACGCAGAAAGGGAAGTGGTGTATGCAGAAGGGAAAGTGATTATGCGCTTTGCCAGTGGGGTGTTATTAGCTGATCGCCTTTGGATCAATCTTCCGGATCAATTTGCTGTAGCAGAAGGCAATGTGGTTCTTGATCGCGGGGAACAAACGCTGCGGGGAGAACGATTTGAATATTATTTTGTCCAAGATAGCGGCGTGATTTTTGAGGCCAATGGAGAAATCTATCAACCCACCACTGGCCAAGACTTTTCCCCTACCTTACCTACTGCGATCGATAACAATTTAATCCCCAACCAAACCCTCAACGAACGACTGGCCCTAGAACAACCCCTACAACGCATTACCAGAGCGCAAGGGATCAGTTACTCCTTTGGTGTATCCTTTGGAGAAGAGAATATTCAGGATATTGGGGGAAATACGGGACAAGGAAGTGGGGGACAAATTAACCGCATTCGCTTTGAAGCAGATCGCATGGAGTTTGACTCGGAGGGTTGGCGGGCGACAGATGCTCGTTTAACCAATGATCCCTTCTCTCCCCCAGAAGTGGAAGTGCGAGCAGAAACCGCAACTTTCCGTAATATTGCCCCGTTAGTTGATGAAGTGAAATTGACCAATTCACGGGTGGTACTGGATCAAGCCAACTCATTTCCTACCCAAGACCGTTTGATTTTTGATCGGCGCGATCGCCAACCTGGAGTCATTGGTTTTGGTTACGATGATCGCGATCGCGGAGGTTTCTTTGTAGAACGAGGGTTTAATGTTATTGATACCGAGACCCTCAGTTGGCAAGTAACCCCTCAATATTATCTTCAAAAAGGAATTGATCCAGAAGGACTTACGGTTGATGATCGTAATACGGATTTATTTGAGGAAGATCAAGACGAAATTGATGCTATTAGTCCCCCTACTTTTGGTTTTATTAACGAATTTAATGCTAATTTAAGTCCCAAAACCACCTTCTTTTCTCGCACCTCCCTCACCAGTTTAGAATTTGGCGATATTGAAGATAGACTGCGGACAAAAACCTTTTTACAGTACCGTTTAGACGGGCCAATCGCTCCTCATGATCTACGATTGGAATATAATTATCGCGATCGCCTATTTAACGGCTCTTTAGGGTTTCAAACCGTCCGCAGTAGCTTTGGGTTACTTTTAGTTTCTCCGCAAATTCCTATCGAACAAACGGGTATCAGCGTGAGCTATCAAGGGTCAATTCAAACCGTTAATGCAGATACCGATCGCCCCAGTTTATTGGGGACTGACTCAGAAGATCGTCGCGTTAGCTTAACGAGAGTACAAGGGGCCGCTTCTGTCAATAAACCCTTTTTACTCTGGTATGGACAAGCGTTACCCCCCACCCCAGAAGAAGGATTAAAATACACCTCAACACCAGTCTTACCCTATGTTGTGTTATCGACTGGTATCACGGGAGTAACCAGTGTTTATGGGAATGGAGACTCTCAACCCTCCTTATCAGGTATCATTGGCTTATCGGGACAACTGGGCAATTTTTCTCGGCCTTTTCTGGACTATACAGGGTTTAATATTAGCTTTAGCCAAGCATTACGGGGTGATCCTTCGCCGTTTTTGTTTGATCGCTTTGCTGATTTGAAAACCTTAAACTGGGGCATCACGCAACAATTATACGGCCCGGTGCGAATTGGCATTCAAAGTGCATATAACATCGACACCGATGAAGAAATTAATACGGATTTGTTCATTGAATATAGCAGGCGTACCTATAGCATTTTGCTACGTTATAATACGGTCTTAAAGGTAGGCTCTATTTCCCTACGCATTAGCGACTTTAATTGGGGAGGCAACCCTGGTCCATTTGATGGAACGGGTATTCGTCCTGTTATTCAGGGAGTTCCTCGTTAAACTGACATCTTGCACCAGAACAAATAAACTTAAATTAGTAAGCACTCAGCGTTCGGCGTTCAGTAGTCAGCTTTTTGGTAGGCTACACCCCTCTTCGAGTCCGCATAATCTCTCTGTTTCACAGGGAGTTGCAAATCCGCTTTTTAAGCTGATGGTGAGTGCAGTGCGGTCTTGGACAGGGCGTATAAACTCCTGGGGACACCCCAGGAGACAGCCCCTCCGTTTTCCGCCGAGGA
>JAAUYD010141143.1_pt1 | contig 21786 bp, 19 predicted proteins | sample 7278101 | NCBI WGS metagenome assembly JAAUYD01 (sample SAMN14350128, study PRJNA611818) | marine sediment metagenome | isolation source: surface marine sediment (0.6m) | place: French Polynesia: Moorea | collected 2018-08
CAATGGCATTCGGTTAAGGATTTTTGGGTGTTTTTATAGCGTAGGATCGCCAGAAAAGAATCCCCCTTTTTCAAGGGGGAGATCCTTTACCCGGCATAAAAATAGCAAAAATCGCGACATTTGCCCTTAACCGAATGCCATTGCCTCGCTGGGAAGGGGGCCGGGGGGATGGGTTCTCGTAAAAATCGCCGTTCCGGGATGGGTACTACTTAACTGCTACCTCCCACGTACCGCTTATTGATGGTTTGCCACCATTGCCAGATATGGCGAACCGGCCTGAAAAGCCTTGGCCTGATTTTTTCCCCAGCAGGTAACCGCGCTTGATATCCCCTTGCTCATCCGCCGGTGAGGTGGCCCACAAGCGCAAATTTTCCTCTTGCGCCATGCCCGAAAGTTCAAAGCTGCTGTCTCCGATGCGAAGCGACCCACTCACCTGTTCTGCACTGCCCAATACGAGCCGTACACTGCCCGATGGACTGTGACCCCCATCTGACTGGGCAGATGTTACTGCCTTTCCCTTAAAAACAACTTCAGCCGGCTCGGCACTGGATGGCTTGGCACCCCTGGTCGACCCAGCCTCGTTGCGGGTCGACTGTTGATTTTCGCCGTCTGAGGGCTGGGTTTCTCGGGTGGGATCGCCACAAGATAAAACAAATCCCATGGCCATGGCGGCCATCAAAAATATCATCTGCCTCATAATACCTCCGTAACTTCCACGGCAACAGCGCCGTCGTGCTCGACGAGCTCGCCCCGGCCAATAATACCACTTTCGCCAACTCGCAGTATAACCGAAGTGTCCACGTCCTTATCAAGGCGAAGGACACGTCCGCTGACCAGGCCTGCCGCCTGTGCCACAGACATTCTGATTTGTCCGACTTCCACCCGCACCACCACGTCCATGGTCCCTGTATCGATCCTTGAGTGAGAATCTAATGTGACTGGAACATCAACAGGTCCACGCTCATCTTTTGCATCCATGTTCACTCCATTTGGGTCTTGAGAACATATCTCAAAATGACGCCGATCTTTAAACCGCCCCATCCGCATCCACTTACCACAGACCAGCACGGCCAGGGCATCCCCAACGCAGCGGTCTGGATGGCATAGCGCGTCAACGATGATCAAGTCGTTGGGTTCGATCTCCATGACTTCAGTCGCAGGCACCACAGACCAGCCCACTGACAGTCGAAGGACAACAGGCCAGGGAGCTATCTTTTTAATGCACTGGGACCAATTCACAAGTGGCTTCCTGTACGCTGGTAGATCTGTAAACCATAGGTAAACACTGCTGTTCAACAGGGTGCCGCGAATGTGACCAGTTACTTCCCAGGCCGGGGGACCCTGGAGATAGTCGGGTATTTGCAGGGCATCTGTCAGGCAGCCTTTGACGACAAACCGCGGACCATCCTGGGTCAACCAGTCCCCGCCTGCCCTGTCCAATACGTACAATAAAACGCCTTGTTCACCCGTGGACAGGTGCCTTTGTCGTGGGCGGATCTCGCGACCCAGGGCCAGATCCACCAGCTGGTGAGCAACGTCAAGGGGCACCCCAATCACTGCGCGCTCAGAGCGGGGGCTCATGCGGTGAGATACGGCGACCGGCACTACGTGAGGCTGAATCGGTGGTGTAAACCTGCGCATTGCGGTCAGAAACAACCGCTGCGTTGGCATCTGCAGTGCATCGGATAGACGTTTGAGCCCACATCCAGCTGCGCCGCCTGGAAAGACATTGGCAATGGCCTCGCGCTCAGCCCCCTCACCAGGCGCAAGGCGCCTCAATTCTCCAACAATCCGGCTTATCTGGATATCGCCCATCCCACCTTACCACGGCAGCTTATTCCCAGTTCACGGGTCTGGAATTGTACATTTTTGGCAAGTGTTTTCCAAGGCTGCTATTATAAATCTAACTCTTGCTGCTGCTTTATGGCGTAAAGTAGTGATATTTTGTTTCTTTTTTAACTGTTTCTGTGATAGTTCAAACTGCTAAGTTGCGAGGGAACACTGATGATGGATTTCAAGCCGATTAAGCAAGTGCGCATTTACGAAGAAGTCGTTCAACAATTAAAGGCCGCCATATTGGGCCATCGATACAGTCCGGGCGAAAAACTTCCATCAGAGCGCCAGTTGTGTCAGCAATTCCAAGTGAGCCGTGTGGTCATTCGGGAAGCCATCCGCGTATTGGAGCTGACTGGATTTGTAACACTGCGCCAGGGCCCGTCCGGAGGGGCCTATGTGCGAGACTTGTCATATGAGTATCTCTCGAGTGCATATAAAGATTTGTTTTTAATGAACAAACTGTCATCCCAAGAGGTTGTCGATGTGCGATTGCACATAGAACCGGAAATTGCCCGGATTGCAGCGCAAAAGATGACACCCGAAGCCAAAAAAGAGCTAACCGCTGCCTATCTCGAAGAACAGAAAAAGACGAATAACCAGACAGAGTGGGTTCATAAAAACCTTAAAATTCACCGATTGCTCGCTGGGATGACGGGCAACCGGCTGTACGAAGCCATCCTAAACCCCTTGCTCGACTTGATGTTGGAGATGATTCTCGCGGTCAAAGCCGGCAATGATGTGATTCATCATGAGCACACTGAGCACGAGGAAATTATCAACGCGGTAATCTCGGCTGACCCTCAAACGGCGGCCAATGCCATGTGCGACCACATAAACAATATCGGTTCTCTCATGGTTGAACTTGAAGCGTCGTACAGAAAAAAAATGGGCCTCTTATAAGCAGGGGATTTATCCAATTACACGCCTGCGATGTCCGCTGTCCCCATGGGTTGACATTACTTCCAAGAGGGATCACATTTGCTTAAGAACGGTCATTTTGGAAAAAAACAATTGCATCAAAATAAACTGTGGCGTTGATCCCTTTGAACGCCGACTTCTCGGGATGAAACGCTTTTGAAAGACGTGTTCAGCTTGACAATAAACAGGGATTATACGTACTCTTTTGCGTCATTTTTTTGATGACGAACGGTTGATTGATGCACGGAGGTGGAAGTTGAGCGAGGATCAGAAAAAACAAGGCATGGGGAATAATCCGAATCAACCCATAGGCGGTGGTGGTGGTGTAACATTACCCAATCCCCTTGCCGGTCAAGGTGTTGGACCGTCCAAGGCACCCCTGCCAGGACTCGGTACCAGACCGTCTAAAGCGCCCCTGCCGGGACTCGGTACGAAACCGTCCAAAGCCCCTCTCCCCGGGCTTGGCGCCGGACCGTCCAAAGCCCCCCTGCCAGGACTTGGTTCAAAACCTACTGGTGGGCCGGCACCCCTGCCAGGGCTTGGCCAACCATCTGTTCAAGCACCCCCGTTCATGCAACCCCAGGAACCAGAAGCTCCCCAGCAACCAAGCGCTGAAGACGTTGAAAGAGATCCGTTCGGCCAAGCGGCCGCGCCGGTTGTACAGTCTGTTCGTCCCTCCTTTACCCCCAACGAAGGCCTTATTAGCGCGTCTGGCGATCCATCTGTTTCGTTTTCAGAAGCAGATGCGGGGCGCAGTAGACTGCCCTTTTTCCTCGGTTTGTTGGCAGTTGGGCTCATTGCCCTGTTATTTGGTTTTTTGATGGGCAAGGGTAAATCTACCCGGGAGGAGCTCAACGTCACCATTCGGGATGCCCTGATCATTGAGTACGAAGTCAAAAAAGTGGCCAACTTGTTCAACGAGATTCAGACCGTCTTAAATACAGCCCTCGTCAAGGCGAACAAACGGGAATTCGACACCACTCATGTGGGCTTCTTATCCCAAAAGGTTCAGGGAAATCCGATCAAGCCCATGTTGTTTACCGAGCGCAACTATAAAAGATTTGATGCAGCCGCCGTGCAATGGTTGATGGACTACAATCAAAAATGGTTCAGACTCGACAAGCTGATTCAATCCCATCGCATGCAGACCAAAAATGACGAAACCGCGCTAAAGGCATCTGGCGAAGCGCTTCAAAAGCTGTTCGAAACGAGCTATGGCGTGGTTTTCTCCCGCAACAAAAAAGCCGATAATCAATTCGAGGCCAACCTGGTTGTGTTTGCATCTGGCAGTAAGGACGGCGCTGTCAAAGTACAGGCTGCCACGGGAACTTACGCGGATGAAAGAACACTGTACAATCCCGAGCCTGGAGATGGGAATCTCACCAAGGAGCCTGACAAGTACGTCGTCACAGTGGGTGAGGTTTCAAAGATAGGCCTCTTGGCCAATGCATCCCAATCCCATTTCCGCAAGTACCAGACCCGTCTGAAGGAGATGAGCGATCTGATGCGAGGCATGAACGACCTGCAGACAAACCTACTTCAGAAACTCGCCGAAATCTGCTCCCAAGATCCTGTGGCACTGGGCAAAATCGATCCCATAGCAGAGCTAGAAAACTACAAACAACGAGACGGCGCAGCTGGTAGTGCTGGTTAGGGCATTGGTTCATTCACAGTCAATGTGCAACTCCTCGCCTCTTCGGATTTTCGGGGTTTCTACAAAGGCACGGATGATATCGGAGATACCCCAAATCTCTTTATCCCCAAAGACAATCACGTAATCCCCGCCCAGACCGTAGGGATCCCAGACATACACCGTGTAGGTGCCTGTTGGCATTACCTGCTCGAAATTGGGGCCCTGGTAGTAATCCTTGTCGCCGAATGGCTCGAAAAACTGGGGGCGCTCCTCGCCGGGTTCGAGGTTCTCTACGACAATGGCGCCTTGCCCCTGTGGAATGTCAAAGGGGAGTGCCGCGCTGGGCTCGGGAAGCCCAGGGCCGACGATGGCAAATGCAGGGAGGAAATCTTCGTATCCGGCGCAGACAGGGACGAGGGTCTCGATGAATACATTGGTCTCCCAGGACCACTTGACATCAAAGGTGTAAACGTCGACGTCCTCAGTACCCGCCTCGTCGAATTCGAGCCAAGCATATGCAGCCAGGGACTGCCGTATCGTTCTGGGGATCTCGAACGGATCGTCATCGGTGTAGTCGTCCGTTTCTAGGTAGGGGACGTGGGCCTGAGCCACGCCCATGCCCAATAGCACTGAGCAGAAAACCGCAATTGAGATGTATGACACTCGTTCCATAGTTCGTGTTCCTTTCATTTTTTCACACGTACAAACTGCGTTGCGCCTCGTCAACGCTGCGGCCGAAGCATTGATGCTTGGTGACAACGTAACGAGCATTGTTGGTTTGTCAATGAGAGGCTGATCGATCATGGGTTGCGCACCCTTGACCCAGAAAACAGGTGCCCATCAATCCCCATCATCACGTATGCGGATCACGCCAGGGCCAAACCGATCTTTGATGGCATCCAGGGTCTGTTCCAGCTTTTTTTGGCGCACTGCCCGCGCATCTGGGAAGAGCTCCATTTGGGCCCTCTCATCGCTTCTTTTGAGGTCAAACGCGGCAAGGCCGACCAGTCTCATGGGTTTGGATAAGTCGAACTCGCTGAGCAGGGAAACCGCTGCTTCCTCGATGTATCTGGCCGTGTCAACGGGAGGCGATACACTGCGTTGCCGGGTTTGTATCTGGAACTCAGCTGTCTTGAGCTTGACCCGAACCCCCATGGCAGCGAGCCCCTTGTGTCGCAGCCGTTCGGCAATCCGGAATGCAAGGGGGCGCAGGTGGTTTCGAACCGGGACCTCACCTGTGATGTCATCTGCCAGGGTAACCTCGGCGCCGATGCTCTTGGCTTTGCGTATTGGCTCGACCTCCCGTAAATCTCGACCGTGGGCGAGCGCCGCAATCTGCGAGCCAATCGTCCCCAGCTTACGCAACAAGAAGGACTCGTTCGTCTTTGCAACGTCCCCAATGGTCTTGAGCCCCATTTTTATCAGCTGTTGCTGGGTCTTGGGCCCCACCCCCCAGAGGCAACGGATTTCAAGGGGCCACAGGAAATCGCACACCCGATCTGGTGCGACCAACGTCAGACCATCGGGTTTATCCATGTCGCTGGCCACCTTTGCGACATACTTGGTAGTGGCAACCCCCACGGAAACAGTGAGCCCTCCCGTGGTCTGGTACACATCCCGCTTCAATCGCTCGGCCATGGCCAATGGGGTGCCCAACAGGCGCTGGGAGCCGGTCATGTCGAGGAACGCCTCATCCAAACTCAGGGGTTCGACCAGGGGTGAAAGGGTCCTGAACACGGCCATGATGCGTTGAGAGAGTTCGCTATACCGCTCAAACCGGGGCGGCACCACGATGGCGTGTGGACACCGTCTGAGGGCCGTGGCCATGGGCATTGCACTGCCCACCCCATAGGGACGCGCCTCGTAACTGGCTGTGGACACAACCCCCCGTTTGACCGCTCCACCCACGAGAACGGGTTTTCCACGAAGCTCTGGATTGTCCAGCTGCTCAACTGCCGCGAAAAAAGCGTCCATATCTGCGTGGAGAATAATGCGCTCCCATGGAGTGGCGTCGTCAGATGCATGACGCGTCATGGGATCACCACCGAGATAGTTCAACGAGCTGACGCGCTGAATTGGTAACTGCCCTCGGTATAGGGGCGCGCCCATCCCCCAAAGCCATCTGCCTCGGGCCGGTAGCGCTGCTCAATGCCGTCAGGCAAATGATAGAGGATCATCTTCTGCTTAATCTCAGGGGGCAATTGCTTGAGCTCTTCGTAGGCAGCGTGAACCCCGCCTTTAAAATCCTGGCAATCGTGAAAAATAATTTCAGCGTCCGAACCAAATACCTCTACCAGCTCCCGGTCAAACATCGTATCCCCAGAAATAAAAATCCGGTCATCTATCACTGCGCCGACCGAGTAAAACGCCGTCCACCATCCCTTTGAGGAGTCTGGTAAGTGGTTGGTTCGCATCAGTTTTAGCGAGATGGCAGTGTCCCCCTGACCGACCGATAGGCAATAGACAGGCCGGTCATACCCAGTGACGTATTCGCCACAGCTCAGCGCCACATAATCAGACAACCCCAACAGCCGGCCAAGCCTGTTTTCCGAATGGGCCAACCCCCCGCGCAAAGAGGCGTCCCAGAGCACATGGGCGTAGTCCGACGTTGTCAACAGGCTGGGCTTATAATCGCCAGGCGCACCCCCATTTGCTGCAGACACCGAGTACCGGGCGCGCAAACACCACTCCTCCATACCGCCGATATGGTCGGCATGGGAATGGGTGACGAGCAGGTTTTGAATGTCAGAGACAGTTATACCGGCGCCTTGCAATGCCACCTGTGCTTTAGACCCCAGGTCGATCATGAGGTGATGGCCACCCTTTACCACGAGCATGTTGCTCTGGTATGCGCGCGAGGCAAACGCAGCACCCACGCCCACAAAAAACAACTCGAGGTGTCCCCTGTTGGTCAGAGATATTTCACCGTTGTTGACGGGCTTGAATGATTCGATGTGGTTTGTCACCTGTTACCCCTCTGTTTTTCTCTCCCCCTTGAAAAAGGGGGCTGGGGGGATTTCGTCAGTTCCTCTTGTGTCGCGAGGAGACAAAATCCCCCTCTCCCCCTTTTTCAAGGGGGAATTCGCAACCTTAAACCGACAAAATTCGTTTGACACGGAACTATCCTTATTTGGACGACATTGCTTTGGCCACCTGGTCGTGAACCAAGTCGGCGAGCGTGTCGATAAATGCTTGTTCAATGTTTAGCGCGGGCACCCGAATGACCCGGTCGATACCCAATGTCTCGGCCCTTTTTCTGAGGACAATCTCGATGTCATACAGGGTCTCTAGGTTGTCTGCGGTAAACGATACAGGCACGATGACGAGCTCTTCTACGCCGGATGATGCGATCGTTGCTATTGCTGCTTCACTCGATGGGCCGACCCATTTCACCGGTCCCACGCGGCTTTGAAAAGCGAGCCCAAAATCGCCTTTATCGAGGTTCAGTCGGCTGGCGACCGCGTCTACTGTCGCCCTGGTTTCATCCACATAAGGATCCCCATCCCGTACCATGCGCATGGGAACGCCGTGAGCTGAAAACAATACAAACCGGCCCTTTCCAGCATGGGGCGTGGCCCTGCGAATGGTTTTGGCAACCGCGTCAATATACCCCGGGTGGTCATAATACCGATCGATGATATGGCATCGGGCTGATGTGTCCTCCTGGGCAACGGCCCGCTCCAGGGCAGAGATGGAGGATCCCGTTGTGGCGATGCAATATTGCGGATACATGGAAAGACCAATGATCAAACCGCATTTCATCGAGGCGAGGCTGCGAACGGCTTGGCCGGTTGTCGGTGCTGTGTACCGCATACCGACGACCACGCGAAATCGATCCGCGCCATCTGCGTTGAGTGTCTGCTCCAGCTGCTCTGCCTGGGCATGGGTCGTCTCGAATAGGGGCGAACCCCCATCTATTGCAGCGTAATGTCGGCGGGCCACAGGGGCGCGCAGGGCAATGATAACCGGTGCCAGCACTCGCTTGAAAGGCATCTGAATCAGGTTGGGATCGCGAAACATCTCCCTTAAAAAAGGTTTTACTTCCGATGGGTTACGTGGCCCTCCCATATTGAGCAAGATAACGCCAATATCTACCATGCCCAAAGCGTACCACATCTATGAACGCGCGTCTGGCCCTGATCCGCTTTGTCCGTTCCATCTGATAGCATTGGGTGCTCAACAGTCTTGGGGGCCCCCTCCCCAGCCCTCCCCCGGTGGACGTTCGGACGTTGGGGGAGGGAGTGCTGAGTTTTTCCTATCCCTCCCCCCAATGATCATTTGCCCACCGGGGGGAGGCCAGGAGGGGGGCTCTTTGGGAGACGGCCCCCAAATTGGTTAAGCACACGATAGCATCAATCCGGTTGAAAATAGGTGGCTGTGCTCTCTTTGGGATAGTATTTCCAGTCCCTATTAAATGTCAGCGCGCCAAAGAGATTAACAGCTACAGAGAAAACAAACATGGCGATAAAGAGCTTGCCAAACGTTCGCCTGGACAGGGCCACGATCAATATGAGGAACGCGGTGTAATCCAACGAAAAGCGATAGCCAAACTGAACCCACCCGGAATTCTGATAGAAAAGGCTCGGCAATGCCATGATGCCCACTGTTATCCATAAAACAGTGATAAACCGGGTCCGCCGAACCGGCCACAGGGCCCATAAAAAAATCGGCGTTGTAAACCAAATGGCCAATCCGTGTCGACTGATGCCAATGTACGGGGGATCGCTCGACAACCAGGGCAGGAGGGTGAAGGCAGTGGTGAGATTTCGCGACAGGTAGTGATAATTGAACAGCCCCCACGTTTCGATTCGCCCTCGCCATCGAATCTGCAGGTATTTGTGTCCGAACTCTAGTGGATCGTCGAATCTGGTCAGATTCATGAGGGCGATGAGGCCAAATACGGCAACAACTGGGATACCGAACATCAGGGTTTGACGCACCAAGGGGCGCACACCGATCAGCGTTACGGCCCGTCTAAGCCATTCAAAGACCCCAATGCCGGGCTTCCCGCTGTATTGCCTTAGGATTTCGTAAAAGAAAAAAGGAAACGCGAACAACATCGGCGGTCTGCAAGCAAATGCGAGCCCGAGAAACAAACCGGCCAGGATGGGGTGTCGCCCGCCTAGGGAACAGATAGCAAAGAGCAGTAGAAAAAAGATCCCCACCATGTGCGCCGTATACCAAACAGTTCCCTGTACGGCTGAGAAAAAGTAGACCGTGCCGATGCCAAAGACCGCGCACAGCAAGGCCTGCTCCCAGGTCTTCCTCTCAAGCCGCTGGGCAGCAGAGAGGCATCGGAGCAGTAAAAACAAAAGCGCCGGGCCAAGGGCAGCAAAAAACAGCGTAAAGATCCGATCGTTGAAATCAAACCCGAAGACAGCCACTCCGGGCAGCATGAGAAGTGCGGGTGCAGGGGGAAAGGAGACGTACCAGCGCTCCTTATATTTGGCCCAGTCATTGAGATGGGGAGGCCGACCCTCCAGGTGGAGGCGTCCGTTCAACATTGCATCAGCCAGATAGACATAATGATTGTCTCTAGATGGTGTTTTGAGGCGATCCCCGGACACAGCGCCAAAAACACAAAGGCCAACACCAAAAACAATGACCATTTCCCTTATCGAGGACAGCCAGCCCAGCCCCTTTGGTTCTGTTCCCACCTGCATCATCCGGTCGATGTTGCCCGCACTCATAGGGATGTGTCAAATGCAGGTGGGTTGACGGGCCGTCATTTAATAGTTACGATATATCTAGACAGACTAGACAGGATGGTTTTCGTTGGAAACATGGCAATTACAGGATGCAAAAAATCGGTTCAGCGAGCTGGTGGAGAGAGCAAGAGCAAAGGGCCCTCTGTTGGTAACACGCCGAGGAAAACCTGCGGTTATTGTACTTTCTGCAGAAGAATACCAACGAATGGTAGATAAAGAAGATAGTTCCTTAGATATTCTCCTCGCAGCGCCGCGAGTCGGCGACGAATTGGAAATTGAAAGAGACCCCAGTCTACCGCGCAGCGTGTCATTTTGAACCGGTTTCTCCTCGACACGTGTGTGGTGTCAGAGCCACTGAAAAAGCGACCAGATAAAGATTTGATTAACTGGTGGCGCGCACAAAGTGACTATCAACTTTTTCTCAGTACATTGGTTATTGGTGAATTAGAAAAAGGTATCCAAAAACTGCCCCAAACCGAAAGACGAGCAGATCTTGCCAGGACCCTGGAGGCCCTAATCAAGCGCTTTGATAGGCGGGTGCTGCATGTTGACACGGCTGTTGCGCGGCGCTGGGGAAAGGTTACTGCTGATTGCGAAAACAATGGCCAACCCATACCTGCCTTGGATGGATTGATCGCATCAACAGCTCTAGTCCACGACCTGATCGTAGTCACGAGGAATGTAAAAGACTTTTCCCCAACTGGCGCGGCCACGTTTAATCCCTTTTCAGAAAAGCAGCACTAAGACCCACAACACATCCCTATCCTTTAAAATTCTGTGCAATTGTCGATAGATAAAGAAAGAGCATCCACTCGGATGTTATTGTTTCAATGTGTTTAACCAGGTGCGCATGGGCACTGACAAATTTCGCACAACATGAGCAACAAGCAGCACACCTTCACCTCCCTTGCAACTGCCCTGCTTCGGTCTGGTATTCGTCCCAGCCACACCTCCGAACTCAACAGGTGCATCTGGCGTACAAATGCCCTAGCCGTGGTTATCGGCTGCCTCTCGATACCCTGTATCATCGCGTTGCTTGCTGCCGGCCCCAATAGACTGATTATTGGTGCCTTGCCGATCCTCTTATTCCATTTTTCACTGCCGCTTTTTAATAAGTGGGGATTTTTCAACTGTAGCCGAATGGCCCTGGTCGTGGTCGGAAGTGGGGCGATTGTCGGATTCTCCATGGTGCTGGACGCTGCAGCAGGCATTCACCACCTCCTGGTCCTTTATACGACGTTTCCTCTGATATTCTTTTTGGTGTCCGAGTCTCGCCTGAGATCTTTTGCAGGTGTCGTTGTTATCGCTTCTGTGTTGCTGGTTGTGGGCCGGCTGGAGCAGAACCTATTTCACACTGTCCTATTCCTTATCACCGTACTACTCGTGGCATGTGTGGTTTTTTTCTTCTACTACAGCAATAGTCGCGCCGAATACCACCTGAAATACCTCACCAGCGCCATCGAGCAATCCATCGACGGCATTATGATCGCCGGTCTGGACGGCACCGTGCGCTTCGTTAACAAATCCTGGGCACACATGCACGGATACGAGCCAGCCGAGCTTAAGGGTGAGAATATTCGCGTGTTCTATACAGATGAGCAACTGGAAAACGAGTTCAAGGCATTCAATGCGAACGTTTTCAAAACCCATGCAAACGAGGGAGAAATTAACCACGTAAAAAAGGACGGCTCGGTTTTCCCCACCTGGATGAGTGTCACATTGTTGAAAAAGGCAGACGGCACACCCATGAGCATGCTCAGCGTGGCGCGTAACATATCGGAACGGAAACGCATTCAAAGTCAAATGGAGGAAATGAACCTTAGGCTGGTGCAGACCGCCCATGAGGCGGGCAAGGCCGAATTGGCCACCGATGTCCTGCACAACGTGGGCAACGTCCTCAACAGCGTCAACGTCACTTCAGAACTCCTGCGACAGAAGCTCAGCAAATCTGCCATTACCACGCTTCCAAATGTGGCCAAGTTAATAGAAGGGCATCGAGATAACCTTGAGGATTTCTTTAAACATCACGAAAAAGGAAAGCTCCTCCCCAGGTATTTCAAAAAACTCTCCGAGACCACCGAGTCAGAGCGGGCCACGGTCTGGGAGTACGTCACATCCATCATCAAACACATCGACCATATCAAGAGCATTGTGAGCATGCAGCAATCCTACGCCAAGATGGCCGGGGTTATCGAGCCCACATCTTTGGAGGAAACCATCGACAACGCTCTGAAGCTCAACGAAACGAGTATGTCGCGAAAAACGGTCGCCATCGACGTGGACGTCGGGCCGGTCCCATTGGTTCGAACGGATAAGCAAAAGGTCATGGAGATACTGGTCAATCTGTTCAACAACGCCAAGCAAGCTGTTTTAGACAACCCTGCCGGCGATAACCGTATCGACATCCGGCTGTATGCTGTGGACGCATCGCATGCCCGAATAGAAGTCAAAGACGACGGCGTGGGTATTTCAAAAGCAAACCTCACAAAAATTTTTACCCACGGCTTTACTACAAAAAAAGACGGTCACGGGTTTGGTCTGCATTCTTCGGCCAATGCCGCGCACCAGCTCGGGGGATCCCTCATGGCTTCAAGTGACGGAGAGGGCAAAGGGGCGACATTTGTCCTCGAGCTCCCGATAAACGGCACAGCCTCAACACCCACAGACGCGCCTCACCTGACCCAAAGCCAATCCGAAGAGATCGCCGGGATGTCACAGCGTCAGTAGATACTGATCGCTCTTAAAGGCCTGTTTTTAAGATCGTCTATGGGGCTAAGATGGGGTATAAGCATCCCTGTGTCGAGATGTTGGACCATCGCCTCTGGCATTGCTCTTTGCGCGTTCATGGCAATGCCGACCCTCTGCCTGGCCAAGGCGCCGTTGCCGTACGTGATATCGACAGAGGCGCTGAAGCAGATTATCGCAGACCCCACCCTCATCATACTCGATACGCGCGACCAAAAGAGCTACGATAGGGGCCACATCCCAGGTGCGATTCGCGTTGCCTGGGAGGACTATGCCGGGACTCAAGGAACTCCAGGTAAGGGGTGGGGGAAGGTCCTGCCAAAGAAAGACCTGGCTGCAGCCCTGGGTCGGATCGGCATTGACGCCACCAAACGCGTGGTGGCCTATGCTGACCCAAAGCACGGCTGGGGAGAGGATGGCCGCTTCCTTTGGCTCCTGCGCCTCGCAGGGGTCGTCCACTCCCAAGTCCTCGACGGCGGCTTGCCCAGGTGGGTCGCCAAAGGGTACCCCACTTCGAAAGCAGCGGCAAAACCAACAGCGACGACCTTTGCCATCGATCGTCTAGACACCGGCCTGATGGCCGATACTGAATGGATGTTGAAAAACCAAGCGCGCATCAAGATCGTCGATGCCAGATCGCTCGCCGAATTCAATGGCGCCATTTTGTTCGGAGAGACCAGGGGAGGCCATCTTCCCGGCGCGATCCATCTCCACTTTACAAAGGTCTACAGGACCGACGGTACCCTCAAACACGTCGCTGCGCTAAGGACGCTGTTTACCGAAGCAGGGCTGAAAAGGACTGATCAAATCGCCGTTTATTGCACTGCTGGTATCCGCTCCGCTCACTTGACCATGCTGCTGCGTCATGCGGGTTACACCAAGGCGCGCAATTACGACGAATCGTTCTACTGGTGGGCAGCCAAGGAGGACTTACCGCTGGAGTAGCCCCGCTCCCCTCCAACCACTTCCATCTCCTCGATAGTGCTGTGATCCAGATGCGGTACAGGCATTGGCGCCGCGAGATTGGGCTGCCTCGATTTGTAGGCCGGATCCTGCCCTAGGATCTTTTCTCGCACAAAGTCCCTCACATCGTAGTAGCTGATCGCGTCCTTACCGCAAGCAGTCCGGCAGCGGCCGCAACCCATACACTCTGTGGTCCGTATCATTGGATTCTTCTCTGCCAGGGCACGAATCGGCAGGCCGAAATCGCAGACCTGTTCGCATTTACCACAGCTGGTGCAGCGATCCTTGTCGACCCGCAAGCGGTAGAATCCCAGTACATTGGCCCAGCCAAACAGGATTGGGCAGAGCCAGCGGCACCAGGTGCGCGCGCCAAAGATCGGTGCCAGAAACAGGGATCCGAAATAGACGGTAATCATTATCGTCCAAAACCAGTAAAAGTAGGCGCGTGTAAAGGCACTATCAGGCATGAACAGGACTGCGAAGTAGGATAGGTATATTGCACCGGTCAGCAGCTTGATCCGCCGCAGCTTAAACCAATCTGTCCCCCGCTTGGTGTGCTTGCGAAACGGGGCACCAGCGGTCTCTTTTATAGCCACGCAGGTGTTCATCCAGCCGCACTTAATCCGCCGTCCAAACAGCAACGCCGCGACAAAGAGACCCAGGTTGGTCCAGGTGCCAGGCACGTCGAACCCTGGAAACGTAGCTGCCCAGGGACGATTGGATCCAAAAGCGTCCACCTCGAATGGCCAGAGCGTGGGTACCAAATACCAAAATGTGAAGACAAGTGTCACCAAAACGGCCAGGCGCCGCTTTTGATAGGGATCCTTTATCAGCAGGATGGTCGGCACGCCGTAGATCGCGATGACGAATATCTCTGAGTGCTGATTGAACACTGCCCTGGGCAGACCCCAAGAAAAATAGACGTTGAAGAAGCCAACTGTGGCCCAGGAAAAGCCGATCATAGCCAGGACGTAGCCCATCCAAGGACGCCACCACGCCCTGATTGCTGCTGGGGTATTGTAATCACCCACAGGCAGCTCCTACGGTCGCCTTTGCATGACGGGCGGCCCAAAGCTCACGGTATAACAGAACGAAGAAGGGAATGCTCTGGGCCGCGAGGATCAGCGGCCCGGGATCCAGCCCTAGGAAGCGGAACGGTACTGGCGAGCTGGCCATGGCAAAATATAGGTAGTACAGGGTCGTGGTCGCGCTTAGGATCAGCCAGGACCAACGTGGCACCAGGCAGACAAATGGCAATGCCCAGGCCAAATACCACGGGTTTTGCACTGGACTGAGTAGGAACGCCCCGCCCATTACGGTCACTGCTGCCTGGATATAGCCCAATCGTGTGTTAGCGGCCCGATGGGCTGCAAACAGAACTATCCCGACCATAGCCAAGATCGAAACGCTACGGGCGATCAGACGGGCCTGTTCCAAAGACAATGTGCCGGCAATCCACTGTATCAGGGCAAAGGGACCGGCATTCATCTCCCAGGAGCCGGCAAAGGCGCTGGTACCGGAAAAGATCCGTTCACCAGCCGCTAAGAAGGGCAGGTAAGCCGCAGTAGCAATGACAATCGCTACTGCGGATCCCACGAATAATTTGCGCCGATCTCCCTGCCACAGCCGGGCAGCAAAGATGGGGAACAGCAGCACAGGAAAGAGTTTAGCGGCCATGGCAAGGGAAAGGGTAGACAAGGCGGCAACCTCGCGTCGCGCGATGAAGAGGTAAAGGGCGAGAACAGTGAGCACAATGGGCACCGCCTCCATGTGGCCAGTCCCTGCGATTTCCTTAATCACCATTGGGTGCCACCCGTAGATCAGGCACAGCCGGGGGTCCTGGCCCAGGCGACGCAAGATACTGATCAGCATGGGGATAACAGCCATATCCAGGGCGGCAAAAATCAGCTTGAACGCGGGAACGAGCAGCATCGGGCCCGGCGCAATGGCGTAGGCCAAGGCAAACACTGCTTGGGCGACCGGGGGATAAATCGTCGGCACCTGGGGGTAGTTTATCCGCCTGAAAAGCGCGGTCTCGTCCTGATCCTCGAACCAGAGATCGTTAAGCCGGTCGAGCACTGCCATCTGCGACACGGCCTCTGGCACCTTTCCAATACCCGCCATCTGGTCGAACGGCGGCATCACCACTTCTTCGGGAGCGTATTGGTAGGGGTTAAAACCGTTGACGACGGCCTTTCCGTCCCAGATGTAGCGGTAGATATCATCGTCGAATAAGGGCTCGGCAGCGATGGCCATCAAGCGAAACAGCACAGCACCGGCGATAATCCATTTGAGGCTCAAAAACTGATGTACACAGCGCAGTACCCTCGCGACAGCAACGAGGTAAGCGCAAAACCCGACACCTTGGATGGTTAGAAATATGACCACATGGCTAAGATCGGAGCTGGCCCAGGGATCGGGGATCAACCGAGAGAGGAATACATGGGCTGCTACTGCTGCGAACAATGCCAAGAAAAGCTTCATCTATCCAGGGAAACCTTGGTAATGAATACGAAGTTTTTTCCCTCAAAAGTGGTCACCCTGGCGGTGACAGCAAAGCGCTGATCAGGCGTCTTATTGCCTGTCTTGACCATCTCCTCGAGCAGGGAGTTCTCGAGTACGGTGTACTCCCTGCCTGTCTCTACAGAACGGAGTCGGTGGCGACCGCTTTTCAGGGGCGAGAGCACGCAAGTGAACGCGATCTTTTTTCCCTCTGGCAGGAGTCCAGATGTCAGTAACGCCTTATCAACAACATCGGTCGGCTTGATCCCGCTACCGGTCACGGTTTTAGTGCCCGAGGCCACTGCCGCTGGGGTATCGATAGTAAACAGAGCACTTGAAAGAAAAAGCGCCATCAACGTCGACATCGTTCTCATCGCCATCTCCTCTCAGAAGCTGCTTATCAAGGCAATACTCGGGATATGCGCCTGGGTAGGGCTAACCTCGATGCCATAGCCGGTCACGGCGTGGAGCCGCGATATGAGGCGCCAAGTGATCCAGACCGACGGTTTGAACACATGAACGCTATGGCCGGTAATCAGCGTGCTATACGACCAATCAAACCCAACCCGTGTGCGCAACCAGGGCAAGACTTGGATGCCCGCGCTGATCGAAGCGCCGTAGGTGTTGGGCAGCTTCTGGACCGACACTTCAGGGTCGTCTCTGGGTTTGGGATCTTTTACCAGAAAATAGAACCCGCTGAGCTTTGTATCGACGATCCCGAGCTGCCAGCGCAAATCGGCGAGCAGCCCTCCGGAAAACTCGCCCGTTCCCATCCCTTTTTCGAAGTCACCAGTGGGCCACATGAGCATTGCCGTGAGCGTCAGGGGAAACCAGGGTAGCTCAGTACCCACATAAGTGGCCACATCTCCGAGCCCAGTCGCTTCGAAAAGCACGGTGCTGTATCGCTCAAAAGAGGACCGCATCACGGGCAGGCTGGCGCCGACGAACAACAATGATAACGGTCTAAAGTCCACGCCAAAGCGCCACAGATGTTGCTGTTCAATACCATTTCGAATGACGTACTCGCTGCCATTCTCTGGATTGACAGCGATCAGGTCTTTTCGATGGGTAAAGGTATACCCAGCCACCAATGTCCACATCGGCACTAGGTCGTCAACTGCGGCTGTCTCCTGAACCACCTCGACCTGGCCGTCTCCATATGGATCGAATGTCGTCAATGGCTGCCCTGTCTCCAGCCCACCCCTTGCAGCTGCGGGAATGAGGAAAAGGGTCAGGGACAAAAAAAGTGTCGACCGATCTCGCAACGACGCGACCCTAATGACCTGCCGTATCTGTTCCAGTGTCGGTATCGATATCCACGCCATCTGGACAGGGCTCCTGTCCAGGCACAGTGGGTTCTCCCATTTCAATCCATTCCTTTTGACCGCCCTGGTACCGGTACACGTCAGTGTAGCCGAGCGTCGCAGCGACTTGCACACCGACGAGGCTCTTGCCGCATTCACTGTTACCGCAGTAGATGACCACGGTTGCGTTTTTGTTTGGAAATGCAGATTCAAAGGCAGCCCCGTTGTTTACCATCTGGCCGTCAGAGGTGGCCCATTCTTCGATGGGAAGGTTCACGGCGCAAGGGATATGACCGTCAGGGTGGTCTGGGTCTGTGCCGGCGTACCATTCGGGCGGCAAGTCGTCCACCAGGTAGCTGGTGCCATTGTCAAAGGGCGCATTGGCCGCATGCCATGCCTTGAACCCTTCAAATTCAACGACGTAGTAGTTGGGCTTGGTGTCCCATTCTTCTGTACCACCAGTGTAATAGTACACCTTGGTATATCCCAAGTCAGCAGCTGCCTGCGCAAAAGTGAGCTCGTTACCCCAACCAAAACAATATGTAACGATGTGGGTGTCTTGCTCAGGTATGACATTGGTTAGCGCTTGACCGCCGTTGATCAGCTGACCTGCCTCATCCCTAAGCGTAGAAAGGGGGATATTGATGGCATTTTGAATGTGGCCATTGACAAAATCCGCCGACTCTCGGACGTCGATAATGACGACATTGGCGCCGTCGCGTATCCAAGTGTTCACTTGCTCGTAGGTGGTTTCCTCGAGAATCTGATCTTCGTCGCACCCCATGCCGCTGCCAAAGGTGGTGAGCAAGGCAACGCAAAGCAGCACTTTTACTAGGGCAACATGTGTTCTTTTTATCATGTTTGATCTCCTTTTATAATGTGTTAATCGTACGCCGATAGGGATTAAGAGGCATTCCAAAGCGCGTTACCAATCCGTGTCGTCACACACATCCTCGCACCCGCCGTCTTCCTCATCTGGCTTTTTGTCTTCGTCGTCGTCACAGGCACAGCACAGGCTGCCAAGTGCCATAAAGAGTATAAAAATGAGATGTTTCATTGTGCAATGCCCCATATTTCATTTTATGGACCGCACCATAATATAGATTTTACCGATAAGTCAATTCGAAATTCCCAATTTATAACCTCGGTTGGATGTCACCGATGGATGTCACCGAGTTGCGGGGAGTTGCGGGATGGCGTTGACGGTTTCTTTTGGGAAGAGGTAGATCGCGCCGACTGATCAGTTTCTTCTAGGAAGCTTCATCAGGGCCAGGTGCGCGGCTCGCAGCCACCTGGGGGTCCGTAGCTGGGCCCGGTGGACCAAGGGGTGGGGATTGAACGTGGTCTTCAGGAAACGCCTGGCATCGTCTCGGGGATTTGATCCATTGCAGCTAAAGGGCCAGTAGAGGCGAATGCAGTCTCGATCCCCTGGAAAATCGCTGAGCTCAATGCCGAACTGGGTTGGCCGTTCCGTCAACGCACAGTAACGGGGCAGGTTGAAAAGGGAGAGATTGAGGAAGTCGATCTCCGTTGCATTGCGGACGACCAAATCCAGGGTGGCCTTGCGATCCTGTTCGGTCTCCCCGGGCAGACCGAACAACAGGTAGAGGTACGTCCTGATGCCTGCCTGGGCAGCTGTCCGGAGCACCTGTTCGGTTTCGGCTGGATCGATCCCCTTGTGATACCGGTTTAATAGCGGCTTGCTGCCGCTCTCTGCGCCGAGCTGCAACATGAGGCAGCCGTTTTGCGCGGCTTGTTCCAAAAGACCGTTTTGCAGCAATTTTTCCGTGGGGCGCGCAAAGCCGTAGAAGCCGATCTGGTGGCAGCGGGAAAGAGCCAGAAACCGCTCCAGGGCGTCTGGTGGTAAGGCGGAATCGAGCAGATGCACCACTGGTCGCGCCTCCTTCAGGGAGTCGGGGATCGTTTCGAGCAACCCGGCCACAGCGTCGATTGGCACCCTGGCAAAACCGAGCGTCCGATCCGGGCAGAACAGGCAGCGGTTCCAATAGCAGCCAGAGGAAAGGGCGATTGGGATGATCGGACGGGCTGACAGATATGGTTTGTCAGAGAGGATATTGGGCCAGGACAGGCGGTCGAGCATGCGCTCGCTTTGCCCATGTGGTATCAGGTCAAGGCCGTCGCCACTGATGATGTCTGGGAATACATCCTTCAGCGCATCTATACCGTGGCCGGTCAGTGCTAGGCTGGTGGGCAGGGATCCACCCACGACCGGTGTGATGCCCCGGGACTCGAGAAAGCGAGCCAGGTCGATGGCTGCTGGCAGCTGTGCCAGGTAAGCGATCGATAGGAGCACACGGCCGGGGCCCTGTGCTTCGATCACCGGATCGAGCACGTCGGCCCACAGGCTGGTAAACGGGCTGGGCGCCTCCTGGAGAAGTCGTGCCAGACCGCGGGGATCGTGTAGGCGGCTGGGGGTCTGGAGGTCCATGAGCGTTAACTTCCATCCGGGGTGGGCCTGCTCGAAGCGCTGCAGCTGTTTGTGCAGCAGTCCGGTTGCGCTGCGGTGCCGCATCGGCTCGTATCCATCTGTGGCACCGTGCAGGTAATCTAAGGCGGCCCGGGTCTTTTCCCCGTCGAGAGCCCGGTGGAAGAACGCCAACGATAGATCCAGAAATCCAGTGTCGTATCCCCGTCCTGCTAGCCCACAGGCCAGCATAAAGGCGCCCGAGGGCGGCTCGGCCGGCGTGCATACTGGGGGCGCTAGCACCAGGAAATCCATGGCCGGACCGTATCTGGTAAAAGCAGGCCCTCTCAAGGGCAAAAAAGGGAAATCTGCTTGAAATTGGAATAAACTTGGGTCAAAAGTTCGTTTTGACCCTAAGGAGCCGAAAGAAATGAAGCCTGTTTTGACCTATATCCTGTTGCTTTTTGTTCTGTTGGCCGGATGCAGCTCGGATCTGTTGACCAAGAAACTGGCCACCGAGTCGCTCAAAGATCAGCCGTCGGTCAGTGTGGTAAACGGGTATCTGGATTTGAAGTACGCAGAGAACGAAGCAGCGGGGTTCAGCCTGTTTCGAAAGGTCAAATCCGAAATTCGCAAACCCTTGCTCGTCAGCATGCAGTTGCTGGGCTCTATCGCGCTTTGCGTCTTTATCTACATACTCCGCAGGAACTCTTTTTATACATTACTGCCGTATCTGGTTATCTTATCCGGTGCCCTGGGCAACCTGATAGACCGGTTGCAAAACGGGTATGTCGTCGACTTCATCTACTTCCACGTCAAGGGGCATTTTAGCTGGCCGATCTTCAACGTGGCCGACATCCTGATCGTCATTGGCGTTGGACTCGCCCTCATCCAGGTGTTTTTCAAGGGGCCTGCGCAGTTGGAACAAGTCAGTTGAACGCCGAGTCTGGACGTCTTTGCCCAGGGGCGCGAGATGGTTTTCCAGATGATCGACTGATGCTATTCGGTGATAGGTGTTCTTTCGCATTGACACCCGGTCCAGTCATAGAGGGTGCCCATCTCAATTACCTCGAAATCTGTCCAGTTAAGCGTATCTTTCATCAGATCGTTGGGGCCCAAGCCGACATCCGTCCACTTGTGCTGCGTATAGCGGTCGTTCGCGGCTGCGAATGTAATATATCCTCCGTCTGCGTGTATCATGCCGTACTGCTTGAGGGCTCTGAGAATAACCTTTCCAGCGTCATTGAATCCACTAATATCATAGTCACTTTTCAAACGAAGCCTGACGCCGTAGGGAGGCGCCTCAGCAGGGCCGCTGGTGGAATACGTAGAATGGGTCGCGGGCCTGACGTACATCATTTGTCTGATGCGGTTGTTCGGTAGGATGAATCTGAGAGCGTGCTTGATCTCCCCTGCTGCAATCTCATCAGCAGTAAAAAGGAGCGGGGTTATAGGAAGTCCCGCTGCATCGGCGCTGGTGCAACACTCTCCCCTTAGCTCAGGCGAGTAGGGTTGGGTTAAGTCCCATATTGCTTGGGTGCCGCCATAGAGGGTTGAACCATCGTAATCGGCTTTATACAGCTCGTAGAGTCGGCACTCCTCCTCGACGATCACTAACTTGTGACAATCGCCACTGGCGCAACTGTAGCCCTGCTGTCCGCAAAGGGCCCCGCCTGCTGGCAAGGGGCTGGGCGCCTTATCACTATCGGGTGTGTAATGTTCGGCCCCTGCGACAAAGGGGATGCGGTCAGC
>JAAUYD010036425.1_pt1 | contig 21777 bp, 20 predicted proteins | sample 7278101 | NCBI WGS metagenome assembly JAAUYD01 (sample SAMN14350128, study PRJNA611818) | marine sediment metagenome | isolation source: surface marine sediment (0.6m) | place: French Polynesia: Moorea | collected 2018-08
CCTTTCCGAGACCATCGTCTGTCCGGGAGCAGCGGCAACCATTAATCGGGCCGCCAGATTGACATCATCACCCATCACGCCATACGTATGTCGCACGGTGGCCCCACAAGCGCCACTCCAAACCTCACCCCGGCTCAGCCCGATTTGAATGCCACCTGCAGGTGAAATCTCGGGCGGAGGGTGATGAAGGGCCAGCGCGGCCAGTGAGGCGCGCAAGGCATCATCTTCATGGGCGATGGGCGCGCCAAATGGCGCATAAAGAAAAGCTCCTTTATCGCCAATTGTCAGCTGGATAAGAGTGCCACCGTGATTGTGAATAATCCGCTGCACCCAACGGATGTATTGATCTAATTTTTCTGCTGCCGGTGGATCGTGGTCAAAGTCGGGTGTAGGAAAGCGGAGCATCAGCGGAGTCACGGGGCGAAGATCACCTAAATATTCACCGCCGCTGTGCAGATGGGCATAGACGGCCGGGAGCAGCCACGATTTAGCCTGCTCGATACTCAGGCTGTCAGCCGGCAGGTCAGGCCAGGGAACAGCAGAAACGGTCGTTGATCGCCCGTTTACCCAGGCAAAGCGATCATCACGCCATTTTTTTATTTGTAAATCACCCTTTAGTTGATCAACAACCTCCGCGCTAACCACAATGTCATCCGCCTGCGCCAATTCCCCAGCTTCCGCGGCCCGCTGCACCGTCTCTCCCGCCAGCGTTTTTAATTGACGTATGGCTGGATCCCCCACCAGCAGCCGGTAAACCGGTCCCGCAGCGATCGCAATTTTGATGCGTAACGGAATCGTTCGGCCATCCGGAAGAGAAACGGCCGTAAAGCGGGTCATCACCTGCTGCATGGCCAGAGCAGCAGCCACCGCTCTGGCTGCACTGGGTCCCTGACGATCGTCTAACCAGCAGGAAATCGCATCCCCTACAAAATTGATGACGCTGCCACCATAACGGTAAAGTTCGGCGATGAGTACTTCATACACGGGGTTGATTTGCGCCAACACCGCCTCGGCTCCCTCCTTGCGCCCCAGCTGGTGAGAAAACTCCCTCGTCAGCGTGGTAAAACCGGAAATATCGGCAATGAGAACCGCACCGGTTGTATGCACCGGTAACGTTTGATTATTGGCTAACGCCTGTCGAAAATCCTGGGGAATAAAAGCGGCCAGCTTTTGAGCCAGGCTTAAATTCGGGCTAGATGTGGTCATGGGCCCGATTTTACCCCATTGTCGGCCCTTTGGTGGTGATTTAGGGAGAGAAAATTTCGACCTTATTCTCGCCAGGTTAAAATTTCCCCCCCACGCCCCATCAACACGCTGCCGGGAAATACCCGCAGCCGCCACGGCTCTAATCTGAGGGCCGCAAAAGTATCCGATGTGGGGGAATCCCATGCCGGGATAATGGCCGGATCATAACCAACCGGCTCGGGTCCGTTGGCCAATAAATTCCAAACCATGGTGCACGTCTCATCATCAAATGCCCAGCTGGCGCGGCATTCAGCCACACAAGTATCCTGTGAAGGGGCCCAGTAATTTAACGACATGTAAGGGCTGGCCTTGAGGTGTGCGCGTTTGGTTGGTGTAGGACCGGTGCCAATCCACCCCACTAGCTCAGTGCCGTCCCACTGCCAGATCGGATGAAGGATGCGGGAACGGGGCCGGCCGTGGGCGTCAACCGTTGCCGCGCTGCACCAGACAATTTGGTGGGCCATTTCCACAAATGCCGGAGCGACTTCGGTAAGCTTTTTCATCAAAACCTCCTGTTTGATCACATTTTTAGTTGGGGGATGTACTGCATGATTGCTTGTGTTGGTGTGTTAAGCATCCTGAGTCTATCACATAATGACGAAAAAAGATGATTCTTATAACCAGCAAAGGTTTAACTCCGCCATCAACATCTCCAGCAACCCTTTTTTAAAACATTGTTTCGGATGATTCGTATGGTTATTTGTCAGCGAATTGCTGTGGAAAGTGAAGAGGTTAAAAATGAACGCTAAACAGTTAAAAATTCTTTCTTTGCTGGTCATTATCTTTCTATTGGTGACCGGTTGTACATTTGGGGATGTCATTCGCGGTTCAGGCAACCTGGTGACAGAGTCTCGGGAAGTGAGTGATTTCAATGCGGTGCACCTGAGCGGAATGGGAGAGGTGATCATCACCCAGAGCGGCGAGGAATCGCTGGTCATTGAAACGGATGACAACACCCTGCCGTATGTAACTTCTGAGGTGCGTGGCCAAACGCTCTATCTTGGGTTTGATAACTCAGAATTCCGGATGTTTGATCCCACCTTACTTGTTTTTACCATTAACGTCGAAGAGCTTGAAGGGTTGGGTATCTCCGGCTCAGGTAATATCAAAATGGGTGAGCTTGAGACAGATGATCTTGAAGTAAATCTCTCCGGTTCGGGCAGCGTTACCGTTGACTCCTTTACTGCGGAGACGACAGTGGTTAACATCAGCGGCTCAGGCGACGTGGAGATGGCCGGGGAAGCGGACAGGCAAACCGTCGACGTTAGCGGCTCAGGAAGTTATCGTGCTGAAGATCTGCGCAGCGAAACGGTTAACGTAGAGGTCAATGGCTCCGGCAACGCGACAGTCTGGGCAACAGAAAGCATAGACATCAATCTTGGGGGAAGTGGCAGCGTCAGTTATTACGGCAATCCCGCGGTCAATACATCAAAATCAGGGTCGGGCGTAGTCAAAGACCTGGGGCCAAAGTAAAGACGACAAACCCTCTCCTCAAGAAGTTGGTGTGTATGTCTAGCATAATCGGTCAACAACATTTACTATTAAATGACCGACTTTAAACACGCCGTCTGTTGTGGAGAGGAAAAGATGATAGATCCCACATATGTCGAACGCATTCTGACCCGCCTGGTGCAAATTGATTCAACCAATCCATCATTATCCGTTCACGGGGCGGGAGAAGCCGAAATCGCCGCTTATGTTGAAGGGCTGCTTAACGATTTGGGCCTGGAAGTCAAACGCTTTGAGCCGGAGCCGGGGCGGGTAAGCGTCGTCGGCCGCTGGGCAGGCAGCGGTGGCGGCCGCTCCTTGCTCCTCAATGCCCACCTGGACACGGTCACGGTTGAGGGGATGGCGGAACCGTTTAGCGGGGCCGTGCGGAACGGCCGGCTTTACGGCCGCGGCTCCCAGGATATGAAAGGCTCACTGGCCGCCCAAATCGCGGCCGTGGCTGCCCTGCAAAACACCGGGGTTCGCCTGGCTGGCGATTTACTGATCGCCGGTGTGGCCGATGAAGAGTGTGCCAGCATCGGCGTGCAGTCAATTATCCCTCACTATCAGCCGGATGGGGTCATCGTCACCGAACCCTCTGATTTGCAAATCAGCCTGGCCCACAAAGGGTTTATGTGGCTGGAAGTGCGCACCCAGGGCCGGGCCTTTCACGGCAGCCGCCCCGATATGGGCATCGATGCCAATATGCACATGGGCCGCTTTTTGGCTGAACTGCATTTGCTTTCGGAAGCGTTAAATGAACGGCCGCCTCATCCGCTGCTGGGACAAGGTTCGCTCCACGCAGCTACCCTGCACGGCGGCACCGAATGGAGCTCGTATGCGGCCGAATGCGTGTGTGGTATCGAACGGCGTACCCTGCCGGGTGAAACGGAAGAGCAGGTCAAGGCGGAAATCGAAACGATTCTCGATTACCTGCACGCCACCGATCCAATGTTCAAGGCGACGCTGCAGATCAAATTAATGCGCGATCCGTTCGAAGTATCACCCGATGTGCCTCTGGTACAAACCCTCACCAAAGCCACAGCCACCGTTTTAGGAGAACCCGCACCTCATATCGGCCAATCTTTTTGGACCGATGCGGCGTTCCACGCTGCGGCCGGCAGCGATACCGTTCTCATCGGCCCCGTTGGGGATGGACTCCACTCAGCTGAAGAGTGGGTTGATATTTCTTCTGTCATTCAGCTTGCAGAAATTTTAGCTCGTACAGCCATCAGCTACTGTGGCCGTGCCGAATAGTAATGACCTTTGTCTGCTAAAATCATGAGCTATGACAAATGACAGCCGGGCGGATTTCCGTAGGCTGGTGGGTATAGAAAAACCACGTGCCGGACACGGCACATCAGGAGTCAAAAAAAATGTCACAACAACGCGTTCTTATTATGGGGGCAGCCGGCCGCGATTTTCACAATTTTAACGTTTACTTTCGCAACAATCCCGATTATGAAGTCGTGGCCTTTACGGCGACACAAATCCCCAATATCGAAGGGCGTATTTACGTGCGCGAACTGGCCGGAGACCGTTATCCGGAAGGCATCCCCATTTACCCTGAAGCACAGCTAGATGAGTTAATCGGCCGAGAAAAAATCGATCAGGTCATTTTTGCCTACAGCGATGTGCCCCATGAATACGTGATGCACAAAGCATCCCAGGTATTGGCCACCGGAGCCGATTTTCGGCTGATGGGACCGGCCGCCACCCAGCTGAAATCGCGCAAGCCGGTCGTCTCCGTTTGTGCCGTGCGCACCGGCGCGGGCAAGAGTCAAACCACCCGTCACGTCGCTCGTATTTTGCGCCAGATGGGCTACACCGTGGCCGCTATTCGCCATCCCATGCCTTACGGCAACCTCGTGGCCCAGGCGGTTCAGCGTTTTGCCGATTACGATGATCTTGACGAATATGAATGCACGATTGAGGAACGGGAAGAGTACGAGCCGCACATCGACAATGGCATCATCGTTTACGCCGGCGTTGACTATGAACGCATCCTGCGTCAGGCTGAAGAAGAAGTTGACGTCATTTTGTGGGATGGTGGCAACAACGACCTGCCTTTTTATGTCCCCGATCTAAATATCGTGGTAGCCGATCCTCACCGGCCGGGTCACGAAAGCACCTACTATCCCGGAGAAACCAACGCCCGCCAGGCGGACATTTTGCTGCTCAACAAGGTCGACACGGCCGCCCCCGAAAATATTTTGGCGGTTCGCGCCAGCCTGCATGCCCTGAACCCCGAGGCCATCATGGTCGAAGCGGCTTCTCCCCTATTCGTTGATGATCCGGCTGCCATTCGCGGGAAGCGGGTGCTGGTCGTTGAGGACGGACCCACCCTAACCCACGGCGAGATGGCTTATGGGGCTGGCTGGGTTGCCGCCCGCCGCTTTGGCGCGGCAGAAATTGTCGATCCGCGGCCGTTTGCCGTCGGTTCAATCAAGGATACCTATACCAAATACCCGACCACGGGTGCGGTGCTGCCGGCGATGGGATACGGTGCGGACCAGGTCGCGGAACTGGAACAAACCATCGCGGCCGCTGACGTAGATCTGGTGGTGATCGGTACGCCAATTGATTTGAGCCGGGTCCTGAAGATCGACAAACCGTCACAGCGCGTCCGCTATGAGCTCCAGGAAATCGGCCGGCCGACGTTAACCGAGCTGTTAAAGGCTCACTTTGACAAAGCGTGAGGAAAGTCAGTAACAAGCCGCAAGCGATTTTACCCTCTTATGCTATAATGCCTTTGTGCTTTGGTGAAGGCGTTTTTCAATATACAAGGCCAAATTCAACTCATAAGTAGGTAGCAAAAGCTTTACATAAAAATCCGCAGATTATTCCCTTTAATCTGCGGACAAATCATTTTTGCTGTTCTCTACTTAAAACCCGCCCCTGTTTATCGCCATCCTCTCAAAAAAACAGGGGCTAAACACATCCATCTGGAGGTATTACCCATGCGCACGCCATCCCTGATTGTCATATCCATCCTCACTCTCATGGTCCTGAGCCTGTTTGGCTTAAATGCTCAGCCGGTAACGGCCGACTACCCAACGGTTCAAATCAATGTTGCCAGCTATGAACTACTCGGTTCTGTCAACATTCCCACCGGAACTCAATTTGAAGAAACTGAAATCGGCGGGCTTTCAAGCATCACCTATGATCATCGCCGCGGTGTATACTACGCCATTTCAGACGACCAGGGCACGATTGATCCGGTTCGCTTTTACACCCTGGAAATCGATCTCTCAGATGGTCAGCTAGACCCCGAAGATATTTCGTTTATTAAAGTCACCACCATGCTGGATCAGTCAGGATCGCCGTTTGCGCCTGGCACGCTTGATCCCGAAGGGCTGGTGTTGGCCCGCGGCAATTCGCTTTACTTTACATCTGAAGGGTTTGCCTCAGCCGATCCGCCCATTGACCCATTTATCAGCCGTATGAAGCGAAACGGGCAGCAAAAGCGCCTGTTCAGAATTCCCTACAAATTCCTGCCCGACGGTGCAGGCACAAAAGGGGTGCGCAACAATCTCGCCTTTGAGAGCTTAAACGTTACCCCAGATCAGCAGTTTTTGATCACCGCCGTTGAAGGGGCGCTCGCCCAGGACGGGCCAACGGCCAATATCGATCAGGAAAGCTTCGCCCGCATCATTGAATATCGCCTGAGCCGCCGCTGGCCCGGCAAAGAGTTTGTCTACGTCGTTAACCCGATTGCGGAACTCCCCAATCCACCCGATGCGTTTCGCGTCAACGGGCTGGTTGAGCTGCTGCCGCTCGACGATCTGGGAACGATGCTGGCCATGGAGCGATCGTTTTCCGTCGGTGCCGGCAACACCGTGTGGATCTATGAAATCGAGACGCAAAACGCCACCAACGTCGCCCGGTTTGAATCCCTTTACCCCAGTGGTGTCGACCGGCCGCCGCTCCCATTCACGCCGGTCACCAAGCGGCTCATTGTCGATATTGAAGCAGATTTGAATATCGAACCGGACAACCTGGAAGGGATGGCCTTTGGACCGGCCCTGCCCGACGGCCGGCTGCCGCTGGTGCTGGTCAGCGACAATAACTTTAATGCGGGGCAAAGCACGCAGTTTATTGTTTTGGCGGTTGAGCTTGACGCGACTGACGTTGAGTAATCTCCAAATTGAACCCATCCACATGTGTAGGGGCTTGGCGAGTAGGGGCTTGGCTTGCCAAGCCCTACACAAAGCCTTTGGTTTCATCCTGTCCACCTGTCCACAGCTTGAACGCGGCAAGGACGGTCGGCATTGTGGCGATGCGCCAGCGGTGGCCTCTTTGCGATGGCGTCTTGAAAGGGGTTAAAAATATTTTAACTGTGCAGTAGCCGCATACAATTGCTTCAATCATGTACTGAATGACACCCCTATTCTGTGAAGATCATCAATTTTCACTTCCATTTTGATCGCCTATAATGTCGATAGTATGGCTGATGATCGCTCACCCCTCACCGCATCCTCATTTCCCCGCGTGATGCGCGTGCCGCTGCTGACCAAAATTCTGGTGGCCAACTCTCTTATCGTTACCCTGGGAGCCATTGTGGGCACGGTTGTTACCGTCTGGCACGTGCAAACCTTTCCGGAAACAATTCACTACGATCTGATCATTCTCTTTGCCGCATTAGGGGTCGTTATTAGTTATCTGGTTAATCGCTGGGTACTTAAACTGGCCCTCAAGCCCCTCGATGAGATCCAGAACGGTGTGGAGGCGGTAGCGGCCGGAGATTTAAACTGGCGCATTGACCATCCAACCATCACCGATGATCGCTTTGATCGCCTCATCGAGACGTTTAACCACATGCTCGATGAGCTGCAAACCAATGAAACCCGCCTGCATCAACTCTCCCATCAAATTTTGCGGGCCCAAGAAGAAGAACGACGGCGGCTGGCCCGCGAGCTGCACGACGAGGCAGCCCAGGCGTTAACCTCTCTTCTGGTTCAGCTGCGCCTGCTTGAGCGAGCCTATAAACCCGAAGAGGCGCAGCAGCGGGTGAAGCAGCTGCGCGAGCTGACCGCCCAGGCGTTAGAAGAAGTCAGACGGGTCGCCGTCGATTTACGGCCCACTATTCTCGACGATTTAGGATTGGTACCAGCGCTGGAGTGGCGGGTGGATGAAATCGCCAAAGTCGTTCGGGCCACATTCGTCTCTGAAGGGCTTACCGGCCGGCTGCCGCGCGATATGGAGCTGGTTTTTTATCGCATCGCTCAAGAGGCGCTGACCAACGCCGTTCGCCATGCGCAGGCGGCCCAAATCGACGTCTCTCTTATTCGCCAGGGAGATATCGTTTCGCTGACGATCGTGGATAACGGCCGGGGGTTTGATCCTTCGTTGGCAAACGGCACGGCCGGGCGCCGTGGGCTGGGGCTGGTCGGGATGCGTGAGCGGATTAGCATGCTCGACGGTCAGCTGGAAATTGTAGCGGAACCGGACCGCGGCTGCCGTCTGACGGCCCGGGCGCGGGTCAAACCGCCACACCTTCAAGATGAAATGCTGCTCGAAGAAGTGGAGGTCTCATGATTCGGGTCTTGCTCGTTGATGATCACCAGGTTGTTCGCCTGGGGCTGCGTGCCCTGATCGATCTGGAAGAAGATATGACCGTCGTTGGTGAAGCGGAGGACGGTCTAAAAGGGGTCGAGCAGGCGCTCGACCTGCGGCCGGATGTGGTGGTCATGGATATTTCCATGCCCAATATGGACGGCATGGAAGCTACCCGCCGCATCCGACAGGAGCTGCCCGAAACCACGGTTTTGATTTTAACGGTTCATGCCCAGGAGAAATACCTCTTTCCGGTTCTCAAGGCCGGTGGGGCCGGGTATGTCTTAAAATCAACGGTTGATACGGAACTCCTCGACGCCATTCGGACGGTCGCAGCCGGTGGAGCGTTTCTCTATCCGTCGGCTACCCGCCTCCTTTTGGAAGATTACACCAGCATGATTCGCTCAGGAGCCGACGAAGACGGCTATGAGACCCTAAGCGAGAGAGAGCGCGAGGTTTTTAAACTGGCGGCACTCGGTCACACCGCGGCCGAGATTGGCGATCAGCTGTCCTTGAGCCCCAAAACGGTGGAAACCTATCGCACCCGCATCATGCAAAAGCTGGGCATGCATTCCCGTGCCGACCTGGTTAAATACGCCCTTTCACGCGGCCTTTTAAATGAATACGTTTAGTTGAGGCATCACTGACTACAAAAGTCTTGAAGACTTTTGTAGTCGGCACCGCACTCGAAGTCCGACCTCACATCCAATCGACATCTTACTGAATATATCTGCATCTCCATCCGCACGGCCGCAGCATGCTGCGGCCTCTGCATATTAAGATAACTTAAAGCTACCCAAAGATTCGAGGTTTCCTAAAACTTCAAGATCAATTATAATCAAAATACATATTCAAATATATACTTTGCCAGGCAGAGGTACATGATGCAAAAAGTAATCGGCGTAACTGAAATGCAGAGAAATTTTCGCCAAATTTTTGACGAAGTAGCAAAAGAACACACACCTTATGTATTGACAAGAGGCAGCCGTCCGGAAGCAGCACTGATCCCTTACGAGGATTTTCTGCGATTTGTGGAATTGCAGGAGCAAGAAATTTTAGTTCGCTTTAATCGTCTTGCTGAGCGAGTGGCTGCCTACAATGCCGGTTATACTGATGAAGAAATTGAAGGTGACATTGAAGAGGCAATTCAGGATATCCGTCGGTCTAAATAAATGGGTTCGGCCAAGCCTATGCACGTTGTTCTCGATACAAATATTCTAGTTTCGGCTGCGATTAAGCCTAAAAGTCATTTTGCTAAAGCTCTGCGTCAAGGCGCCTTCACTCTTATTATTACAGAACCTCTTCTAAAAGAACTTATCGCAGTTTTGAATCGGTCAAAGCTGCGAGATAAATATCATTTAACCCCACATTATATCCATGCATTTCTGCAGTTAATCGGAACCCGCGGCGAATTCTTTGAGCCAGGCGAAAAAATCAATTTATGCCGCGATCCAAAAGACAACATGTTTTTGGAGGCGGCCGTTGCCGGTCTAGCTAGGGTGATTGTTTCTAAAGATCGCGATTTACTGGATTTGGTGTCCTTTCGAAGCATCCCAATTATTGAACCAAAAAACTTTCTTCAAACATACCTTTAGAGCCGCAACGCGCCGCAGTCCTGTAGTTTGTCGGCGGCTACAAAAATCTCCAAGATTTTTGTAGTCGCCTTCGCTACACTCCCCTGTGGGGAAAACCCCTACACAAACCGTCATACTTTTCCCGATACCGTTTCAACCGCCGTCATGCTATCCTGTTTGTGATTTAATTCACAATGTGTTGCTTTTACCTCAGAGGAAAAGACCATGACGATTCGCTTACTTCTCGTCACCCCCCACCACTCGTTTGAGAGCCTGATGAACAAGGTGCTCGATACCGCCCTTGAACTCACCGGGCTTGATGCGGTTCTAAATACCGTTTTTGACCTTTCAGAGCTGCGCGAAAGGGTTGACAGTCAGCTGGACGACGTGATTTTGCTCGATTGGGATATGGTCCAGGCGGAAACACCTGCTCTGGTCAAAGAAGTGTTAACCACCGATCCCAGATTGCGCCTGGTGGCGATGCTGCCCCTCAGCAACCGGCAGTATCGTCAAAAAGTCTGGGCGGCCGGAGCCTGCAACGGTATCCCTAAAGAGCACGTCGATCAGGAGTGGATGGCCACGGTCTTATGTATTATGCAGCGGGCCATGGAACGTGAAGCCCGCCTGCTGCAAACCTTCTCCTAACATTTACACGAGGAAAACCCATGGCGAAAACAAAACTACAAATCTCCAGACGCCAATTTCTTCAGCTCAGCGCTTTGGGTGCCGGTGGGGTTGCCGCAGCGGTCACAACACTGCCCAACACAAATCCCATTCACACCCACGAACTTACACCCTGGTATAAGCTGGGCAAGATCCACACCACCTACAACAACTGCGATATGTGCCCCTGGCGCTGTGGCGTTATTGTCCACAGCGTCAACGGCCGAGTAGCTAAAATTGAAGGCAACCCGGACGATCCCAAAAGCCGAGGCATGCTCTGTGCCCGCGGTCAGGCCGGCGTTTCGTTTCTCTACGACCCCGACCGACTGCAGTCTCCGATGGTGCGTACCGGCGAACGAGGCGAAGGCAAATTCCAGGAAGTCACCTGGAACGAAGCGCTCGATCAATCGGCTGCCAAACTGGCCGCCATTCGCGATGAGTATGGTCCCGAATCGGTGGCGATCTGGGGACACACCTCCGGAGACAGCTGGTTTGTGGAATATTTTGCCCAGGCGTTTGGCACGCCAAATGCGGCCAAACCATCAGCCTCCCTGTGCACCAGCCCTCGAGAAGAAGCATCGAAATTAACGCTGGGCTTCCCGGTTGGCGGGCATGAACCGCTTGATTGGGAGCAAATTCAGTGTGTGACGCTGATCGGCAGCCATATCGGTGAAGATTCGCGCAACACGATCATGCAGGATTTTGCTCAGGCGTGGGAGCGCGGGGCGAAAATTATCGTGGTTGATCCACGCCACTCATCAGCCGCAGCCAAAGCAGATTACTGGCTGCCCATCAAGCCGGGCACCGATACCGCCCTGCTGCTGGCCTGGATGAACGTGCTCATCACCGAACGCCGCTACGATGAGGCCTACATCGCTGAGTGGGCTGAAGGATTAGAGGAGCTGTCAAACTATATCGTCCCGTTTACCCCGGAATGGGCGGCCGAGATCACCGATCTGCCGGCCGAGCTGATTCGGGAAACCGCCCTGGTCATGTCAGACCGGCTGCCGCAGTCGGCGATTTTGCCCGGCCGGCACGTGACCTGGTATGGCAACGACACCCAGCGCATGCGTGCGGTCCTGATGATCAACGCCCTGCTGGGTGCTTATGGGCGGCCTGGCGGCATTTATCTCAACAAAAGTCCCTATATCGAATCGTATCCCCACCCGCCCTTTACCGTCAGCGGCAGCGCCGGTGGCTGCTCGGCCGAACCGGGCGCAGAAGCCGATGAACTACCCCTCGGCCCCAGCGGCAAAGCCCGGGCCGATGGGGCCAGAGACCGTTTCTGGCGCGGTGGAACGGCGATGCAGGAGCTGGTCGAACCAATGATCAGCGGTGACCCCTACCCGGTCAAAGGGCTCATCATTTTTGGGGTCAACGCCCTGCACACGATACCCAACCCGGAACGAACCATTGAAGCGCTTAAGAAGCTCGATTTTGTGCTGGTGATCGATGTGCTGCCGATGGAGCACGTAGCCTGGGCCGATGTGGTCCTGCCGGAGGCGACCTATCTGGAACGGCACGACGATTTGTGGGCCGTAGCCCATAAAACCCCGTTTATCAGCATGCGCGAACCGGCCGTCGAACCACTCTACGACACCAAGCCCGGCTGGTGGATCGCCCGCGAGCTGGGTATACGTCTTGATCTGGAAAATTATTTTAAATGGGAAACCGCCGAAGAATATTTAAATACCCGGCTGATGTCGATCGGTCTGAATTTAGAGAAGCTTCGCGAACAAAAAGGGATCGTGGTGCAGAACGGCAAGCCGTACCTGACTGATTATGACGGCAAATCCCCGTTCCATACCCCCAGCGGCAAAATTCAGCTCTATTCTCACGAGCTGCTCGAGGCGGGATTTGATCCCCTTCCCCATTACGAACCGGTAGAAGAACCACCGGACGGCATGTTTCGCTTGCTTTACGGCCGGCACCCGGTTCACACCTTCGCCAAAACTCAAAACACCCCGGCGCTGAGCGCCATCTGCCCGGAAAATGAGCTGTGGCTCAACGACGAGCGGGCGGCGGAGCTGAATGTCCAGGATGGCGATTACGTCTGGCTGGAAAATCAGGACGGTAGCCGCAGCGGACCGATCAAGGTTAAGGCAACGGCCCGCATGCGGCCGGATTCGGTGTTTATGGCCCACGGTTTTGGGCAAAATGCACCGGGTTTGAGCCAGGCGCACGGCCGCGGGGCGAGCGACGCCCGGCTGATCACCCGCTACAACATCGACCCCATCAGCGGTGGAGCTGGTATGAGAATCAATTTTGTCAAGGTCATACGGGAGGCGTGAGATGACAAGCTATGCTTTTTTACTTGATTTAGGAAAATGCATCGGCTGCCAGGCTTGCGTGGCGGCCTGCAAAATCGGCAACGAGCTGCCGGAAGATACGCAGTATATTCACATCGATGAATTTACCAGCGGCCGCTATCCCCAGGTGAAAGGCGGAGTGATTAACCACCGCTGCTACCACTGCACCGATGCCGCCTGCGTTGCGGTTTGCCCGACCGGCGCCCTGTTTAAAGAAAATGGATTGACCCGGGTCAACGACGATATCTGCTCCGCCTGCGGCTACTGTTTGACCGCCTGCCCGTTTAAAGTCCCCCAATTGATCAACGGCCATATCCACAAATGTGATGGCTGCGCCGATGTGGTCAAGGCGGGTGGCACCCCGTGGTGCGTCAAAACGTGCCCCAATCGGGCGTTGATGTATGGGGAACGTTCAGAAATTATGGCCGAAGCAAAGCGACGGTTGGCTAAGCTGCAGGAGCGGTATCCCGAAGCGCGGATTTATGGCGAAACTGAAGCCGGTGGTCTGGGTGTCATTATGATATTACCTAACGAACCGGAGCAGTATGAGCTGCCGGCCCAACCGCAGATCAGCGGGTTTACCGGTGCGTGGCAAAAAGTCGTGCAGCCGGCCAGCCTGGGTCTGACCGGGTTAAGCCTGGTGGTGACCGGTCTGGCGGCCATCATTGCCCGGCGCGCCCATCTGAAAGAAGAAGAACTGCTAGCCGAACAAGCCAGTGCGCAGGAGAATGCGCCAGCTCCCTCGGAGGAAACACAAGATGAACAAGCAGCCTGACGACAAGATTCTGCGCTACCGGCCGGGCCAGAGAATGGTCCACGCGGTGTTAGCCATCAGCTTTTTACTGCTGCTGCTGACCGGACTGGCAATTTTATGGCGGCCGCTGACGATTTTTGACGCCGGATCCATTTCCAGATATTTGCACCGTTTAGGCGCTATCGGCTTTATGCTTGTACCGCTGCTTTATCTGGTCATCGACTGGCGCGGAGCCAAAGAGCTGATTATCGAATCGTTCACCTACGATCGCGACGATTGGGCGTGGATGAAGCGCTCGCGCCAGTACTTCTTCGGCCGAGCGGCCGGGATGCCACCCCAGGGGCGGCTCAACGCCGGGCAGAAAATCCATCACGCCGGGGTGATTATCATGTCGTTTTTTGTCGTGGCTTCCGGTCTGGTCATGTGGTTTGGGCGCGATGTTCTGACCCAGAATACCCTGGCCGCCACGGTGATCATTCACGATATCTCGATGTTTGTCCTAACCGTTTTACTGGTCGGCCACCTGTACTTCACTTACGTTTACAAAGCTTTATCCGGCATGACCACCGGCTATATCGATCGCACCGCGGCCGAGCTGGAGCATGCCAAATGGGTGAAAGAAATTGATTCGCATTCATAGACGCATAACATGTCATCGCGGATAGCACGTATCAAATCTAAAAAATAAAAACAGGGATTAAAGGATTAAGGGGATTTTCCTCGGAAATTAGCAAGATCCCCTTAACCCCCAAATCCTTGTTAAAAAATTTATTTAAAGAAAAACCGAACGAATTACAAATCAACACGCAAAGGAGCAATCAAATGTCACGCAAAATGAGACATTTACTGTGGATTACGTTACTCGCCCTGATGCTGTCGATGGTCGCCTGCGGCGGCCAGACCACGGCGCCAGTCGTTGAAGAAGAGGCAGCCCCGCTGGCTGCCCTGGAAGAAGAAGCACCCGTCGTTGAGGACGCTGTCGAAAGTGAAGCAGCGGTTGAGGTCGAAGAAGAGGCCCCGGCCGCGGTAGAAGCACCGACCGCTGACGTCAACACTTTTGTAGCCAGCTACCTGACCGATATCCCTGAAGGGTACATGGCGGTCAAGCTCGATGGCTTTAAAGAGATTCTGGATACCGGGGAAGCGGTGATAATCGACCTGCGGGAACCGGCCGAATACGAAGAAGGGCACGTCGCCGGAGCGATTAATATCCCGCTGCGCACCTTGGCCGACAATCTGGAGATGATACCAGCCGACAAGCCGGTGGTTGTTTACTGCGCTTCCGGGCATCGTGCCGGGATGGGGACCTCTGCTCTACGGCTGTTGGGGTATGACAACGTGCGTTCGTTTGCTCCAGGAATCAAGGGGTGGAAAGCGGCCGAAGAGCCGTTGAGCACTGATATGGTCACGGGTGACACCTATGCCGTGCCCGAAATCGATCCGCTGCTGCTCGACTCGGTTAACAATTTCCTGACCACCATTCCGGAAGGATGGCTGGCCCTCAAAACCGTCGAAAATCTCGACGAAATGGTCGCCAATGGCGCCATGATCATCGACGTCCGGCAGCCGAGCGAATTTGAAGCCGGGGCCATTGAGGGAGCAATTAATATCCCCCTGCGCGACCTTTCAGCTGAACTGGCTGAGCTGCCACAGGATCAAATGATCGTCGTATATTGCGCCTCCGGTCATCGGGCGGCGCTGGCTACCGGTGCCCTACAAGTTGCCGGATTCAGCAACGTGCGCTCTTTCCCTGGTGGATATCCGGCATGGGATGCAGCGATGATGGCCGAAGCAGCGCCCGACATGGTCACCCTGGTCGGTAATTATCTGACCAATATTCCGGAAGGGTTTATGGCTTTGAAGGTCGATGCCTTTGCTGAGCTACTCGATTCAGCTGATCCGCTGGTCATCGACGTCCGCGAAGCGTCGGAATATGCGGAAGGGCACGTGCCTGGGGCGATCAATATCCCGCTGCGGACCCTGGCCGACAACCTGGACCTGATCCCGATGGATCAGCCGGTGGTTGTTTACTGCGCCTCCGGTCATCGGGCGGGGCTGGCCACCACCGCGCTGCAAACGATCGGCTACAGCAACGTCCGTTCGTTTGCTCCCAGCTGGAAAGGTTGGACCGGAGCCGAGATGGAAGTCAGCACCGACGCCGTTGAAGCCACTGTATTTGGGATGCCCGAAGTGGACATGGCTGTGGCGGCTGAGGTAGGTAATTTTTTGGCCAACATTCCTGAGGGATGGTTGGTCGTCAAAACTGCTGACGATGTCCAGGCCGCGGTAGACGCCGGGGCCATGCTGATCGACGTGCGGGAAGCGGCCGAATTTGAAGCTGGACATATTGACGGAGCGGTCAATTTCCCCATTCGTGAGTTATCCCAACATCTATCCGAACTCCCGGCCGATCAGCTGGTGATCGTTTACTGTGCTTCGGGTCATCGTGCCGCGCTGACCCTGGGAGCCCTACAGGAAATGGGCTTCCAGAACGTACGTTCATTTCCTGGTGGGTATCCCGCCTGGGACGCGGCGCAGACCGGATAGCGCAGGCGGTTTTAACTAAACTAAGGCACGTATGTGCCCCTTGAAAGAGTGAGTAGCCACCAGAAGAGGGTTGGCGGTGTTTTATCGCCAACCCTCACTTTTTTGAACAGTTTCTTGCACTTTAGTTTACAGGCCTACTGAGTGTGTTTGTCAAGACGTATGCTTCGGGAAATCATCTAGAGGCTCGTCAAAATCAGGCGATATTTCAAGGATGGCTTCTGCTGCGCCTCCGAGACGACGTTCGGTTCGCGCTTCCGGCAGCACGACCAGTTCAACCAGTGGCGTTTTTCCCCGGGCAATAATGATTCGCTCCCCTTCTAAGGCACGCTTGATAAGTTTGGATAAGTGGGTTTTAGCCTCAGAAATTGTCACTTGAATCATCTCTCAACAATAATTAAATCATGAAGGGTAGTCAACTACCCTGCCTGCGACAACAAAGTGATATTGCGGCCTCTGTCTCTGGTAGATCTCAAAAGTTTTGAAAGCTTTTGAGGTCTTGATAAAAGGCATTACACCCTCAGATCACTGCACGATATAAAACTGTCACGACCAATCCCACCCCATAAGCGGTGAGATAGTAAAGCAGCAGCGGCTGCCGGCCGAACCGCCAGCGCAGCCCCCCGGCCAGCCCGGCAATCCCCAAAACCACAAACAAATCAAAACCGATCTCTTCAAATCCGAGGTTGGCAAAAATGCCCAGAGCGACGAACAGGGCATTAAAAATGAGCATCAAGCTGTCCCGGCCGCGGGTAGGGCCACGCCACGGATGCACCACCTGCAGCACCATTAGAACCCCGTTTAGCAAAATGAAACCACCAAAAAAGAGCCAGTGGGAAAATTCATCATCGTTAAAAATGATGATGCGGCACAGGTCATCAACCGCGCCATCGGGGCAAAAACGGCTGTGCAGGTAATTGGCAATCTCGTGATTTCCGTAACCGGCCGCCAGCAGATAAATCCCAACGATAAAAAGAAGATTGAGCAGGAGAGAAACCCGGTTGCTGACGTTGCTCACTCCTTTTTCTACCTGTTTCTTCAGCAGATAAAAAGCGGAGACGCTGATCAGGGGCAGCGTCAGCATATTGTGCAATTCAACCCAGCGAAGAAATTCATTCGGCGCCACAAACCCCATTGTCCAGGAACCAAGCCGGTTGAGCGAACCCAGCACAATAATCACAGTCTGGACGGTAAGCAGAAAGTGGATGCGGTTGAGAGACAACTGATTTGACATGATGTATCACTTTTTACTTGGCACGATTGATTAAGGATCGATCAAAATTTGAAACGGGTGACAGGTGATTAAACAACACGCGCCACAGTATGCGTGGATGGAACAAGCTGCGCGGTGAGGCGATCAGGTTCATTACCTTAAGAAATGCCCGACCCACAACTTCATCGTGCAGCGTAGCCTTGTGGACCCTGGTCACGTACCGGTTGAGTAAATCAGTCCCGGCCGGTTTTGGTCCGGTTGTAGCGGGGTATTTAAAATCCTGCCCCACCGCCATCCGCCAGGGAATTGTAAGCACCCTGGCTGCACGCTTAAAGAATTTCGGGGCCAGGCGATCCAGGTTTTCCCCCTGAGTAAGCAGGTCATCCAGTTCAGCCGCCTGCAATGCAGCGGCGGTCATCCCCTGACCATAGGTCGGATTAAAGCTGGAAATGGCGTCGCCTAAAACAAGGTACCCGGCCGGAAATTTATTCAGCCTCTCATAATGACGCAGCCGGCCGAAGGGGAATTTATGCGGCACGATGTCTGACAGGGGCTCGGCCCGGCGGATCACGTTGTAAACGTCCGGTGCGGGCAGGCTGCGAGCGTAGGCCAGGAAGCCCTCGTCGTCAATCGGGCAGTGATCACCAGCCCACCCACCCATCGAACAAATCCAGCGATCTCCTTCGATGGGAAAAAGACCCCCAAAACGAGTCTCTTGCGGCGCTTCGGGCGTAATCAGAATCCATTCGCTGCGATGGGCCGGATCTCGCCGGTACAGACGGGTTGCGTAACCGACATCGACACGAACCACTTTTTCCTCCGGCGGGGAATATCCCAATTCTTTAAGCCATTGGGGGGACCGTGAACCGCGGCCGGTACAGTCGACAGTCAGGTTCGCCTGAATGGTTTCGGTTGAGCGCTCCCCTACTCGATTTTGAATCTCAACCCCGGTTATCTTTTGGCCATTGGGCGTGGTGAGAAGTCTCTGCACGTGAACTCGATCCCTCAAAGTGACGTTCGCCAAGGCCAGCACGCGCTGACGAATTAAATGTTCCAGCAGCGGCCGGCTCATTTGCACCGCCCGGATGCCCATTTTAAACCGCCGTCGATACCCACCATAGCTGAACCAGCGCATGTTATCGGCCATATCGCTCACAACCGCGCCGTGGTTGACCAGGGCTCCCGGCAAATCGGGAAAGTAATGGGTCATGACGTCCAAGCCGGTTGCCAGCAGGCCATGCAGATGGCGCGCTTGGGGCTGCCCTTTCCTGGCTTCCGGCCGGTCTTCGACCGGATCTCTTTCTAATATGATGACCTGGCGAAAATAGCCGCTTAAAATCCGAGCGGTCAACAAACCACTCAGGCTGCCGCCAATGATGACGGCCCGATTAAATTGATTCGTGTTCATGCAGGCAGTCTACAGCGGCCGTTTGCTCAGTTGACAGATCAGAAGATGTTCAATTTCTGCTCACTTTTTTCCTGCAGACCACAAAAGTTTTGGAAACTTTTGTGGTCTTTAGAAATCACCTATCGGGTGCGCACCCTCACCGGCAAAAAAGTTGCACAAATGTTCTAAAATCTGTTATGATGAGAAACGGAAATATTGTACATGTCCAGAGCATATCTAAAATCAAAAATCTGTGTTAAGTGGATGACTATTAAAAACAGCCACGAATTAACACGGATTATCACAGATTACAGAGAGAAATCGGTGTTAATCTGTGATAATCTGTGGCTATTTAGTTGTTTAGGAAACGAACCACTTAAGCTATGACCTCTTTCAAAGAAAATTAACATGAATGAACAACAGCTCAATCGCGTGCGCAAAATCTGTTTTGAATTTCCGGGAACATCGGAGAGATTGTCGCACGGCACCCCCACTTTCTTCACCCCTAAAAAAAGTTTTGCCCGCTTTGTCGATAATCATCACGGAGATGGACGCACGGCCGTATGGGTGCCGGCTCCTCCTGGGTTTCAACCGTTGATCATAGAATCAGATCCGGAGATTTATTTTAAGCCGCCTTATGTGGGGCCAAGCGGCTGGATTGGGATTCGGCTCGATCTGGTAAGCGATGAGGATTTGATTTTTCACATCCGCACCGCCTGGTTCCAGGTGGCTCCCAAAAAGCTGGTGGCGTCCTTCGAGCAGGAAAACCGGTCTTAGGGCCGCAGCAGGATCCTGCGGCCCTACAAAACGGCTCTTTAACAATTCAGCAGTGGCTGAACATGTCAAAGCCATGACCTACCTGAACAGCTATAGGGCGTCAATCGTCAACTGACCAGCTCATACAGCATCGTCCACGCCTCCTCCTCCAAATCGGCGATATGCTGCAGCGGCGGCACACACTCGCTCAGGTGGTCGGCCGCATTCTCATTTTCAGACATCTGCTTGCACCACGCACCTACCTCTTCCCAGGCATCACCAATCGTTTGAAACGCGCGGGCGCTGGTTTCATAACGGGTATCCTGTAGAAGAGGGGCCGTCTCACACAGAAAGCGGCTCATCATGTAGCGAAATGTGCCGCCCCCGGTACCGCCAACCGGACTGATAAAGATGTAGGCGTTGAATAACGTCCACTTCAATTCATCTGGCGTCAAGACTGCGGACCACTTGGGGATCATGGCGGCCGTTTTGCGGATGCCTTTGACGCCAAAGTTGCGAATCGGCGGCTCCAGCATCAACTGGGACATATGCCGGATGGCGGTACGCAGCTCGGTCTGCAGCGGCGGCCGCTTCTCGCTGAAATCAAAGGTGAGCCATCTGTTTTTGGGTGGGAATGGCTTGAATTTTGAACCGCGCGCCTGCTCCAGGTCGGCCATGGGCACCGGATAGATCGCATCCCGATCGGCAATCAGCACGGTGTCTGAGTCAGCATCATAGCCACAGGCCACAACCGCGTGGCCGCCAAAGTGATACGCTTCCTCCCCAAAGTCAAAGTAAGGCAGGAAGCCCATGTCGACCTGCAGTAACACCGGATTTCCAGCGGCCAGCTCTTCGAGCAGGGTTTGTTTGGCCTTGCGACCGCTGGTTGTGGTTCGGCTGACCACTTTGATTCCGGTGCGCTGAGCCGCCAGTTCCTCCATGCTGGGCTTGGGCTGAGCCCGGCCGCCCATAAACGGCAGGGTACCTTTCTGATGCCAGTACATAAAACCGACGCCTTCTCCTAAGCCAAGAAGCATATCTTCACTGACAGCGTGATCGTTAAAGTGATAAATGTGGGCCATTGCACCGCTAACGCAGTGATGGGTGTAAAAATGTTTAAATCCGGGTATTGGCTGGATATTCATTAGTCGTCTCTCTTTTTATATTTTTCAGCTGCCTCAACCGCCCAGTCGTGCAGGATTTGCCGCACTTCCGGCGGCGACAGAACTTCAACCACGGGACCGTAACTCAGGGCCGTTGCGGCCGCTGCGTTTAATTCCTGTACCCCAAAGGTGACGATCACCGAGCCGTCAGGCTGGGTTTCCATTTTCTGCCACTGAGACCGGCCGTATTGGGCCAGAAACGCCCCTTCCGGTAGGAAACGCATTTTTACCTGGGTATCGGCCGGGGCGGCCGGCTCCATCGCCAAATATTGATGTACCTCAAAATCAGGGGGGATTGAAAAATGTTCGTTCAGAAGATTGAGATCGTTGATGCGGTCCACGCGGAAGAAGCGAATGTCCTGACGCAAATGACAGTAGCCGATGGCGTACCACCATTTCCAGCGGTAAACGAGCGCATAGATGTCTACTTCACGCGAGACCGGCGCCTGGTCCCGCCCCTGATAAACCATATGCGCCCGCCGTTTTTGATGGGTGGCCTGCCGCAGCTTCTCCAGCAGCGGCATCATCCGGTTTTGATGGGTGCGATTCATGTTGGTGGCGATCAGGGTCCGGCCGGCCCAGGCAACTTCCTGCCGCTGTTCTTCGGGCAGCACGTTTTCCAGTTTGGCCAACGCCCCCTGCGCCGCCTCTTCATACAGCTTACCCCATACTTCCTGCACGAGTGTCGTGCCCAGATGAACGGCCACCGCTTCTTCGGGCGTAAAAACCAGCGGCGGCATACGGAAACCTCGCGCCAGTGAAAAACCGCCGTTCCGGCCGCGTTCGGCGTAGATGGGAATCCCCATCTCCTCCAGCATGCCCATGTAGCGATGCAGAGTTCGTTCGGAAACGTCCAGCTTGGCGGCCAGATCGGCCGCGCGCTGGTGAGGCTGTCGCTGCAGGAGCATAATCAGGGTAATGAGTCGTGTGGCTGTATGAGACATCGGCTTTTGGTCATCTGTTTTTGCGATACAGTCACAGTATAAAACAAAATCATGACAGTTTGCGTCATGATTTAAGTGGTTTACAAAAAGAATTGTTAAAAAAAGCCACGGATTAACACGGATTTTCACAGATTTCTTCCTCTAATCTGCGAAAATCTGCGTAATCTGCGGACGTTTTTTC
>JAAUYD010011798.1_pt1 | contig 21760 bp, 18 predicted proteins | sample 7278101 | NCBI WGS metagenome assembly JAAUYD01 (sample SAMN14350128, study PRJNA611818) | marine sediment metagenome | isolation source: surface marine sediment (0.6m) | place: French Polynesia: Moorea | collected 2018-08
AGGAGCGGCGGGCCTGCTGCGCTTCGGGCGGCGGCGCGGCCGCGAGGAGGTGTAGGCCCAGGCCGATGGGAGCGATGGCCGCGTCGGGCCGGCCCCGTCTCTCCGCTGGAGTGGGCCGCTATCCTGCCGGCGGGAGGGCCCATGGATCGCGAAGCGCCCCGCCTGACCTTCTTCGTCGAGCTCGAGAGCCAGGCGCTCGACGAAGAAGGTCAGGCGGGGCGCTTGGCGATCCATGGGCCCTCCCGCCGGCAGGATAGCGGCCAACTCCAGCGGAGAATCCGGGCCGGCCCGACGCGGCCATCGCTCCCATCGGCCTGGGCCTACACCTCCTCGCGGCCGCGCCGCCGCCCGAAGCGCAGCAGGCCCGCCGCTCCTGTGACGGCGAGCAAGAGCATGCGGGGCTCGGGCACGGACGTGCCGAAGCCGTTCGCGGAGGTGAGGGTGACGCCTGCCGGGAGGTCGAAGCTCACCGTGGCGGTGTTCATGTAGTCGGCCAGCAGGTCCCCGCCGCCGATGTCGACGTTCATCATGTAGCCGAGCGTGAAGGGGTCTCCCACGATCGCGTTGATCACGGTCTCCGCCACCACGAGGATGTCGTCGGTCTCGCCGGGAAAGACGGCCCCGCTCGTCCACTGACCCTGGCTCCCGAAGGGGATGAAGGGGCTTGGAAGCAACGAGACGTCGAAGCCGGAGCTGACGCCGCCGCCGATCCTCGCTTCCGCGAAGTAGGCTCCGGGGAAGCTGGTGCTCGAGACCTGACCGTCTACCTCCAGGCGCACCGTCAGCGCCACGGACTCGCCGGGGCTTCCGCCTTGCAGGGTGTAGTGGTCCTGGACGGCGGTCTTGACGTTGCTGTAGACCCAAGCGTCGTCCTGGAGGCGGGCGCGCATCGCTCCCCCCACGATCTCGGCGAAGGCGACGGTGGCGCGGGCCGGGTCCTCGGGTCGGGGCACGGTCTCCTGGAGCAGCGTGTCCGCGTCGAAGTGGAGGAAGCTCCCGTCATCCTCCTGGATGCGCAGCTGGATGCGCGCATCCTCGATGGGCACCGCGGTGGCGCCGGCGGCGAGCAGCACGGCCAGTCCGGACAGGATCGTGGGCAGGGCATGGGATCGCATGGGTCTTCTCCTTCTCCCCGTTTCGGGGCGACGGGCTCGTCGCGAGCCCGGGAGCAGACTCCCGTCCCCGCGTTTCCGGGGCGTTTCCGGCGGCGGAGCCGGGGGTCCCACGGAAAGGCGACAGTCGGCCCATCGGGCCCCCGGTACCCTGCGACCCAGTGCCCTGCAGCCCAGCGCCATGCTGCCCAGTGCCCTGCAGGGATGGAGGTCGGGTCGTGCGAGATCGGCTGAGACCGGCCCTACGCGAGCTCTCGGTGCGAGTCGCCGAGGCGCGCCTCTCCCTCGTGGTGGCGCCGGCGGGAAGCGGCAAGAGCACGCTGCTTGGCTGCTGGCGTGATGCTCTCGCCGAGGCGGGGGCCGACTGCGCCTGGCTGGCGCTCTCCCCGGTGCACGACGATCCGGCCCTGTTCCTGGAGGACCTCTTCGACGCCCTCCCCGGCCGAAGTGGCGATGGACCGGCCGGCGAGATCGAGCGCGACCTGCCGCACGTGGACCGCGAGGATGCCCACGCCGTGGCGCGGCGCGTTCGCAATGCCCTGCGCGGTCGCGAGCGGCCCCTGCACGTCTTCCTCGATGATCTGCACTGCCTCTCGCGCGATGGCCCCACGGACCGGCTGATCGACCTGCTCCTGCGCGATGAGCGCTCGATGCTGCGCTTCGCGATCGCCTCACGAGGGGCGCGGCCGCGCGCCGCCGCGCGGCTCGTCGCGGCGGGTGTGGCGCTGGAGGTAGGCACCGAAGATCTCTCCTTGCGGTCGAACCAGATCGCGGCCGTGCTGCGTGAGCAAGGGGTCGAGCCGGACCGCCTGACGGCCACGTTGCTGGCCGAGACGCGCGGCTGGGCCACGGGGGTGCAGCTCGCCGCCGGCGCCCTGGCCCGTCTCGACGAGAACGAGCATGAGGCCTTCATCCTCGCAATCGCGCGACAGCCCGACCTCTTCGAGTACGTGGCGGGCGAGCTCCTGGTCCACGAGCGGGCCGAGACCCTTCGCCTGCTCGAGGTCGCAGCGGTCCTCGGCCCCGCGGACGAGGCCATGCTCTGCGAGGCGGCGCCGGAGCGCCCGCCACGCGGAGTCGTGGCGCACGCGCTCGACCGCGGCCTCCTTGCGCGTGAAGGGGAGCGGCTGGGGCTGCACCCGCTCTGGACGGAGTATCTCCTGCGCCAGCTGCGCGACCGCAGCACGCCCGAGGCCTGGCGGGCGCTCCACGCGCGCATCGCGGGTGCGCTCGCCGGCTCGGACCCCGAGCGTGCGCTGCGCGTGGGGGGCGAGGGTGAGGCCTGGGCGCTCGTGGCCGACCTGCTGGAACGCCACGGACGCAGCTGGGTGGACCGGGGCCGGTACCACTTCGTCGAAGAGTGGCTCGATCGCCTCGAGGCCGCGGGCGTCGCGGCGAGCCCCATCCGGGCGCACCTGCGCGCGCTCACCGCGGCGCGGCGCGACCCGCAGGGCGCGATCGAGGCCCTCGAGGCGACGGCGGCGTCCCTCCGGAGGGCCGGCGACCGCACGGGCGAGGCCCTGGCCCTGGTGGACGCGGGCATCCTCGCAGCGAACGAGCACCGACCCGAGGTGACCCGGCGCACCATGCGCCAGCTCTTCTCGTTGCGCCGGCTCGTGACCGACCCCGACGTGCGTGCGCTCTCGTTGGCCGCCGTCGCCATCCTGCTCGTTTCGCGCGGGCGCCATCGGGGCGCGATGCGGCTGCTGCGGCGAGTCCGTCGTGGTGGCCTGTCGCTGCTGCCTCGCGCCACGATCGAGCTCGGCCTCTCCATCGTGGGCCAGTACGTCGACCCCGAAGAGGCGCAGGCGCTGCTCGACGAGGTCTGCGCCGATCCCGAGCACCGCGCCCACGCACCCTCGTTCTTCATGCTCCAGGCCCAACGCGCGAGGGTGCGAGGCCTGCGCGGACTCGATCCGGAGAGCTGCCTGGCCGATGCCCGGGAGTCCGTCGAGGCGTTCCAGGACTTCCGCTTGACCATGAGCGAGGTGGGCGCGCTGGACTGCCAGGCCAAGCTGCTCGCGCGCCTCGGACGTTGCGAGCAGTCCATCCAGGCCTTCGAGCGCGCGGCCTCGCTGGCCGAGCAGCTCGGCCACCGCGACTTCGAAGCCAGCATGCGCGGCCAGTGCGCGCGCGAGCTGCTCTCGCTGGGGCGCAGCGAGGCGGCCCTCGCCCAGGCGCGCCGCGCCGTCGAGGCCTTCGAGGCGGGCCGGGGGCCGCGCGACCCGTTCACCTTCGCCTTCCCCGCGGCTCTCGCCTACCGGATGCTCGCGGAGTGCGGCCACGCGCAGGACGCCCACCGGCGCGTGCGCGCCCAGGAGCACCGGCTGCGCTGCCCGGATCTCCCGATCGGACACCACCAGACCCTGCTCTTCCTGGCGCGCGTCGCGCACCTCGCGGGCGAGAGCGGGGAGGCGCACGGCCGGCTCTCCGAAGCCCGCGACCTCAGGGCACACCACGGCCTGCGTGACCACGGGTCCGAGCTCGATGCCGAGCTCGTGGCCTGGGCCGAGACGACGATGGACGAGCCGGAAGCGACGTGGGACGTGCGCACTCTCGGCGGCCTGGAGGTCTGGCGCCGGGGCCGCCGCGTACCCGATGCAGCCTGGCGCGGGCGCACCACGCGCCGACTGCTGCTCCGACTGCTGGCGTCGGAGACTGGCGAACGTCGCGAGCGCGTCGAGGCCGACCTGTGGCCCGACGCCGACCCGCGCCGCGCCGGCAACAACCTTCGCGTCGCACTCTCACGGCTGCGCAAGGCCCTGGGAGACGGCGCCCTCCTCGCGACGGGCGACCGCATCGCGCTCGCGCCGGCGCTCGTCGCGAGCTGGGACGTGAGCCGGGCGGCCTCCGCACTCCGCTCTGGCGATGCGCCGGATGTGGCGCTCGAGCTGCTGCGCGGACCCTTCGCACCCGAGCTCTTCGACGACTGGGCCGAAGAGCTGCGCCGCGAGGTCGAGGCGCAGCTCCTGGCCGTGGGCTGCGGCTGCGCGAGATCGCTGCTCTCGGAAGGCGATGCCCATCGGGCTGCACGCCTGGCCGAGCGGCTCGCGGCCTTCTCGCCGCTCTGCGAGGAGGTGTGGACGCTGCGGGCTCGAGCCGAGCTGGCCAGCGGCGACCCGGCTGCGGCGCGCCGCACGCTCGGGCGCGTACGGGCGCTCTTCGAGCGAGAGCTCGGAATCGAGCCCGCCGCCGTGCTGCGAGACGTCGAGCGGGAGATCGGGGCCGGGCCGCAGACGGCGCTCGGGTAACGCCCCGGAAACGCCGGCGCGCGACCCTGTACGCCGTGACGGACCGATCCCCGCAGCGCCCCGACCCGGGCTGTGCCTTCGTCGTCTGGCTCGACGAGCCGGGCGCCGAGGCGCCGCGTGCCGGCACCGTGGAGCACGTGGGAAGCGCCACGCGGGCCCGCTTCGACGATCTGGCCGGCCTCTCCCGGTGGATCGAGCGCACGCTGCGCGAAGCGGCGGGCCCCCGTCGTTGACGTCGGCTCCGGGCTCAGTACACCAGCTCGACCCAGCGACGGCCGGCCATCATCTCGGCCTTGCGCCGGCTCCACTTCTCCGCCGAGCCGGCGATCCCGGCGAATACTACGTCGAGCTCGGCCAGCATCTTCTCGATGCCGGCGACGTACACGTAGGTCTTCGCCTCGGACAGCATCGACCAGATCGCGCTGCCGTGCTGCTTGAGGGCCTGCTCCCAGTCGATGTCGTCGCTCCAGCCGGGCCGGGCGCTCAGGGCCTGGAACGCCTGGAAGGTCTCCCGGTCGTAGTACTGGGTGAAGTCGTCGTTCTCGTCGTTCATGTAGAGCATCTCGAGCCCGCTCCGCGCGCCATAGAAGAGCAGGATCTTGCCGGCGAAGTCGGGGACGTGACGATAGATGTGCTTCACGAACGCGCGGAAGGGCGCGATGCCGGTGCCGCTGCCGATCAGGATGAGGTTGGCGTCGAGCTCGTCGGGCACCTCGAAGACGAGGCCGAAGGGGCCCGTCAGGGTGATCGCGTCGCCCGGTGCCAGGTCGCACAGGTAGTTGGAAGCCACCCCCGCGAATTCCTCGCCGCTGTAGGTGTCGATGTAGCTGCAGCGGCGGACGGCGATCTTGATTCGCGGGGTGTCCGTGTCTCCCTGCTCGGGGAGGTCGGCCACGCTGTAGAGCCGGAAGTGCTCCTGCTTGCCGAAGGCGGGGTCGCCCGGAACGATCACCCCGATGCTCTGGCCCACCTGGAAGGGAAAGTCCGGGCGCTCGACGTCGAGCACCAGCTCGCGCACCTCCTCGCTGGCTCCCCCGGGCGTGATGCGCTCGCTCGAGACGAGCACGGCGCGGTAGCGCTCGTCGGTCTCGTACTCCGCAAGGTGACGTGTGGCTTCACTCATCTCGATTCCTCCTCGGTCCAGAGGGCCGGCGCCCTTCCTGGGCGCAGGTCTCCGTGCGATCGCAGCCATTGCAGCCGACTCGCGAGTCCAGGGCGTCGGCCGATCCGCCCGGAAAGTGTCGTCGCCAGGCAGCCTGGACGGCCACCCAGAAGAGCAGCAAGGCGGCCAGTACCGCGAGCCCCGTCAGGTGGGAGACGATCATCGCGTCATCCTCCGAGTCCTGCGAAGCCCATGAAGCTGATCGAGAGGATGCCAGCCAGCACGAGCGACATCGCCGTGCCCTTCACGATGCTCGGGATGCGCGCCAGCTCGAGCTTCTCGCGCAGCCCCGCCATCAGCACCAGTGCGAGGGTGAAGCCCACGCCCGCACCCAGCGCGTAGGCCAGGCACTGCGCGAGGCCGTAGCCCTTGTTGGTCTGGAAGAGGGCGACGGCCAGGATGGCGCAGTTCGTCGTGATCAGCGGCAGGAAGATCCCGAGCGCCCGGAAGAGCGCGGGGCTCACCTTCTTGATGAACATCTCGACCAGCTGCACGGTGGACGCGATCACGACGATGAAGGAGATCAGCTGCAGGTAGGGTGCGTTCAACGCGTCGAGGCCCCGGTGGATGCCGAAGGCGCAGACGGAGCTCACGAGCATCACGAAGGTGACGGCGGCGCCCATCCGGCTGGCCGTGGACAGCTGGCCGGAGACACCCAGGAAGGGGCAGATGCCGAGGAAGTAGGCGAGCACGAAGTTGTTGATCAGGCTCGCGTTCACGAATACCGACCAGAGGGGATCGTCGATCATGACGGGGCCCCTTCCGGTGCAGCGGCGAGCTTCTCGGCCCGTTCGCGCCGCTCCCGGAGTGCGTTGAAGAGCAGCAGCCAGCCCGCCAGGGTGAAGAAGCCGCCGCTCGGCAGGATCATCACGACCCAGGGCTGGAACCCCTCGTGGAAGAGCGGAAGCCCGAAGAGCGTTCCATTGCCGAGGATCTCGCGCACGGCGCCGAGGCTGAACAGGGCGCCGGTGAAGCCCACGCCCATGCCGAGGGCGTCGAGCGCGCTGCGACCCAGGCCGTTCTTGGAGGCGAAGGCCTCGGCCCGGCCGAGGATCAGGCAGTTCGCCACGATCAGCGAGATGAACGCACCGAGCGCCTTGTGCAGATCGAGGCTGATTGCCTGGATCACGTAGTCCACGACCGTCACGAAGGTCGCGATGATCAGGATGTACGTTGCGATGCGCACCTCCTTGGGCACCACGTGGCGCAACGCGGAGATCACCAGGTTCGACATCAGCAGCACGAAGAGGGTGGCGAGCCCCATGGCGAGGGCGTTGCGGGCCGAGTTCGAGACGGCGAGCGCCGGGCACATGCCGAGCACCTGGACGAAGACCGGGTTCTCCTTCCACAAGCCCTTGATGAACTCGTCGGTCGTGGGCACGGCGGCCTCGGGAAGGGCTTCGCTCACGGCCGGCTCCCCCTCTCGAAGTCGCCGCGCCGGGCGTGAAGCGCCGGGATCCGCTCGGCCGTGCTGCGCCGGAGGATGTTCGCGATGGCCACGGAGGAGATGGTGGCCCCGGTGATGCCGTCGACCTGCCAGGGATGCTCCTTCTCCCCCGGCTTGACCGCCTCGATGGGATGCAGGATCCCCGTTCCGCCGGCGTCGAGCCGCACGTCGAGCCGAACGAAGTTCTCGAGGAAGCTCGCGTCGGTCTCGATCTTGTCTCCGAGGCCCGGCGTCTCGCGGCTCTCGAGCACCCGGATGCCGACCACCGCCTCCTGCTCGAACGAGTAGCCGTAGAGCACCCGGATCACGTCCTGGTAGCCCATGCCCTGGGCTTCGAGGGCCACCCCGACCAGTCGCCCGTCGGCGTCGAAGCCGGCGTGGGCCAACCCGGAGCCGTCGGCCTCGCCGTCCAGGGGGGCGAAGCCGCCTTCTTCGAGCGCACGGTAGGTGGCGCTGGCCTCGGCGCCGGGCAGGACGTGGAAGACCGCCCGCCGCAGCGCCTCGGCCCGATTGGCCGCGATCACCGGCCGGGTCCACTCGAAGACGCCCACGATCAGCAGGCCGCAGGCGATCCCGACGCCGACCAGGGCCCGGTACATGGGCCAGATCCCGGTGGGAGCCGCTGCGGGAGGCTGCACGACGGCGGGTCCACTCATGGCGTCGCCCCGCCCGAAGCGCGAAGGCGCGTGCCGTAGGTGCGCGGCTGGATCCACTGGTCGATGTGGGGAGAGACGGCGTTGGCCAGCAGGATCGCGTACATCACGCCCTCGGGCATGCCGCCCCAGGTGCGGATCACCACCACCAGCAGACCGATCAGCGCCCCGTAGAGCCAGCATCCGAGCGACGTCATGGGCGAGGCCACCATGTCGGTCGCCATGAAGACGGCGCCCAGCATGAGGCCGCCGGAGAAGAGCATGAAGAGCGGAGGCGCATGGCGCTCGGCGTCGAGGGTGTGGAGCGCCCCGCAGAGCACGACGACCGTGGCGAAGATGCTGGCGGGGATCCGCCAGTTCATCATGTTGCGGGCGACCAGGTAGGCGCCACCCATCAGGATCAGGATCGCGCTGGTCTCGCCCGTCGAGCCACCGACGAATCCGAGGGCCAGCTCGCCCACCGGGGCGAGCTCCCGGTCGAAGCGGAAGAGCGAGAGCGGCGTGGCGCCGCTCAGGGCGTCGTATACCGGCTGGGTGAAGGGGAGGGTCAGCGTCGAGCTCGGGAGCGTGATGAAGCGCTCGGCGGTGAAGCCGGGCGTCCAGCTCGTCATGGCCACCGGGAACGCGGCCTGCAGGAAGGCGCGACCGATCAGCGCCGGGTTGAAGACGTTGAGCCCGAGGCCTCCGAAGAGCGACTTGCCGAGCCCGACCCCCACGAAGCCCCCCACGACCACCATCCACAAGGGGAGTCCCGGCGGAAGCGTGAGACCGTAGAGCAGACCGGTGATGGCGACCGAGTGGTCGCCGAGGGTGGTGGGTTCGTCCGAGAGCCGGCAGGCCAGCCACTCGGCGAGCAGGCACGAGCCGACGGCGGTGGAGAGCGTGAGCGCTCCGGCCAGTCCGAAGGCGAACACCGCGAAGAGGCTGACCGGGAGGAGCGCCAGCACCACGTTGAACATGATCGAGTCGACGCTGTAGCCGCTCAGGATGTGCGGCGACGTGCGGATCTCGAGGGTGCGCGGGGGAGCGCTCACGCTGGCGCTTCCTTGCTGGCGGTCGGTCCGGCGGCAGCCGGTCCGGCGGCGGTCGGTCCGGCGGCAGCCGCTTGCTGCCGGGCCTTTCGCACCGTCGCCTTGGCCGCGCGGAACTGCTGCACCAGGGGGATGTGCGATGGGCAGACGAAGGAGCACGAGCCGCACTCGAAGCAGTCCAGCAGGTGGAACTCGTCGGCCATGCGCTCGTGCTCTTCGTTCAGGGCCAGGATGCCGAGCTGCGAGGGGTTGAGCAGCATGGGGCAGGCGTCCACGCAGTAGCCGCAGCGGATGCAGGGGTAGATCTTCCGATGGGTGGCCGCGGCCGCGTGGTCCGTGAAGGCGACCACGCCCGAGGTGCCCTTCGTGATCGGGATGTCGAGAGACGGAGCCGCGGCGCCCATCATCGGACCACCCAGGAAGACGCGGTTCACGTCCTCGTCGACACCGACCTGCTCGAGCAGGAAGCGCAGCGGGGTGCCGATGGGGATGCGGTAGTTCCCCTTGTGCTCGATGGCCGGGCCTCCGATCGTGATCACCCGCTCCTCGATGCCGCGGCCGGCGGGCAGCAGGCGTCCGATCTCGGCCGCCGTGGCCACGTTGATGCACAGCGCTCCGGTGTCGAGAGGCAGCTTGCCCGAAGGCACCTCACGGCCGAGCAGGGCAGAGATCAGCATCTTCTCCGCGCCCTGGGGGTACTTCACGCGGAGGACCTCGACGCTGGCCGGAAGGTCGTCGGGCAGACCTTCCTGGATGTGTCGCGCGGCGTCGGGCTTGTTGGCCTCGATGGCGACGATCGCGCGCTCGGCCCGGCAGACGCGCAGCAGGTAGCGGATGCCCATGACCACGTCGTCGCGCTGCTCGAGCATCACGCGGTGGTCCGTCGTCAGGTAGGGCTCGCACTCGGCGCCGTTGATGATCAGGGTGTCGACCGGCTTGTCTTCGGGGAGCGAGAGCTTGACGTGGGTGGGGAATGCGGCGCCTCCGAGCCCCACGAGCCCGGCCTCCTGGATGGCGGCGACGATCGCTTCGGGAGTGGCGGTCTCGAGCGGACACGGCTCGCCGAGGGCCACCTCCTGGGTGGAGGCCGGGTGGGGCTCGAGGAAGATGCCCGGCACCATGCGCCCCGAGATGCTCGGGCACAGGCCGATCTTGCGAACCACTCCCGTAGCCGGAGCGTGGAGGGAGACGGACATGAAGCCGTCGGGCCGCGCCAGGCGTTGACCCCGCACGACCTCCTGGCCCTCGATCACCACGGGCAGCGAGGGCTTGCCCGCGTGCTGGATCAACGGCAGCACCAGCAGGGGAGCGAAGGGGAACTGGCGGATCGGGGATCCGCTCGTCTCGTCCTTCGCCTCCGGGGGATGCACTCCGTGCCGGAAGGTCTTCAGCGCCAGCAGGCCCATCGAGCCCTCAGTTGAACTTGCGGCCGCGAGCAATCCACTTGTCGATGTCCTTGGCGCTCCGGTCTCGCGGCAAGCCCGGGTGGATCACCTGGGCGGTACAGCGCTCGGCCGCCTTGACCAGATCCTTGTAGGGCCCGCCATTGGGATCCTTGATGAAGGCCTTCTGGTTCTCGTTGTAGGCGAAGATCGACGGGTTCAGGTTCACGCACTCGTCGCAGGCGGTGCAGTCCTCGGTGTCGAGCCAGGGAGCCATAGCGTCGTCGGCGCCCGCGCCCTCGCCGGCGGGCGCGTCGGCGGCCGGCGCGATCTCGCTGGTGAGGGCCGCCACGGCCTCCCCCGCGTCGGCCCCGTCGACCAGCCGCATCAGGCCGCTGGCGAGCTTCCCCACGAGCTCCTGCCGCACCTCGGCCTCGATGGACTCCCGCGACACCTCCGTCTTCTCCGTACCGGCGAGCGCACGCAGCATCGTCCAGAAGTCGCGCCGATCCTCGCTCGATTCGACCATCGGCTTCGCCACCAGCAGCCGCGTCAGGCGCTCGTCGCGATCCACCGACCACACGAAGGGGAAGAGTCCCTCGCGCTCGTCCTCCTCGAGATCGAGGAACTCGGCCAGGGGAACCATCTTCTCGTTCCAGGTATCCGGCGGCGCCAGGCGGAAGTGCTTGCGGAAGCGCGTCTCGGTCACCGCGAAGTCGGCGAAGGTGAGCGGCAGCTCCATCTCCTGGGCGCGGCCGTTCTGGGTGTACTGCACCCGATAGCGAGGCCAATCCTGGTCCATGGCCGGATTGCCCTCGAGGTCGAAGCACTCCTCGGGCGTCTTGCCCGCCTCGGGGTCGTACCGGAACAGCGGGTAGGCCCGCGACTCGACGGCGAGCTTGGCCTGGGCCGCACTCATGTCGTCGCCGATCCCGTGCTCGGGCTGGCACGAGCTGTAGATGTTGAAGAGCGCCGGGCGCCGCGCCTTCAGGCCCTGAATGAAGCCTTCGATCATGTGGCTCGGGTGGGCGATGGTGCTCTGCAGCACGTAGGTCGTGCGATGGGCCATGCCGATCAGGCCGATCTCCTTGCGCGGCTCCTCCTTGCCGTGGATCGCCTTGCCGAACTGCGCCATGTCGGAGATCTGCCCGAGGAAGCCCGACGTGCAGGCCTGCCCCCCGGTGTTGGAGTAGACCTGGGTGTCGACCACCAGCACCTTCACCGGCTTGCCCGAGGCCATCGTGCGGGACAGGTTCTGGAAGCCGATGTCGTACATGGCGCCGTCGCCGCCCACGGCCACCACCGGCGGGCAGAGCTCCCACTCCTCGTCACTGAACTGCTTCCAGTCGAAGTAGGTGAAGAACTCGGAGTGGACCTGCTCCTTGTACTCGCCAGCCAGCTCGAGCTCGGCCATGCGGATGGCCTTGAAGCCCTCGGCCATCTTGGCCATGTGGCCCTCGAAGAGGCCGAGCGCCATGGAGGTCGTGTCCTGGAACAGGTGGTTGGCCCAGGGGAAGGGATAGGGGTTGAAGGGATAGGTGCTGCCCCAGACCGAGGTGCACCCCGTGGCGTTGACCATGCCCAGTGACGCGCGCCCGCGTCCGGTGGTGCCGGCCTCGTACTTCCAGCGGAGCTGCTTGAGCTTGGCCACCAGCTGGGTCACCCGCCGCAGCCACTCGGGATCGATGGGCTGCCCGCCCGAGCGGCTCTCCATCTGCTCGGCGATGCCGGCCAGGGTCAGGTCGCCGTCGCCGGCCTCGCCCAGGATCCGCCCGATCTCCGCGGGATCCCCGACGTTGATCTCCTGCACCAGCTGGAGCTGGACGTGCTTCTCGAGGCGCTCGATCAGGTCGTCGATGTGGGCGACGTGGCGCGCGATGCGCGGGCGCATCAGCGCCTCGACGGTGGCCGTGAACAGGTGCAGCGCCGTCTTCTCGGAGCAACCGAGGCAGGCGCCGTCGCCGCTGGTGAGCGACAGGTAGTTGGTCTTGTCCAGCAGGATCGTCTCGAGGGCCCCGATCCCTTCCTCGATGTCGTCGACGCGGATGTACTGCTCCGGCGTGGTGGGGAGGTCGAGCCAGAGATCCCACTCCTTGCGCAGGCGCGCCACCGACTCCTCGGTCTGGGTCACCGAGCGCAGCGCGTCGTCGTCGCACACCTCCACGCACTCCATGCAGCCCTTGCAGGTCGTGGGGTTCACCGTGATCGAGAGCAGGCCGCCCGAGCCGGGCTCCTTCTTCTCCGGGAGCGTGTAGTAGGGCCGGGAGAGCGCGAACTGGAAGTCGCCGAGCTCCTCGCGGAAGAGGTCGAGCTCCTTGCGCACCGACTCGCGCTCGGCGCCCTCGCTCTGCTCGATGGTCTTGCCGATGGCCTCCTCGATCAGCCCGTCGACCGGATCGGTCTCCGCGGCGGCATTCATCAGCGTGCGCAGATGGCGCTCGAGGACGCGGACCGTTCGCGGCAGGTTCGGGGCCTCCTGACCGTGCTTGCGCACCCGCTTCACGATGGTGTCGAAGATCTCGCTCACCTCGTTCACGAGGCCCGGGATCGCCGTGTCCGGGCAGACCGTGTAGCAGTTGCCGCACGCCGTGCAGTTCTCGGCGATCCACTCGGGATGGTGGAAGCGGATGCCCGTCATGTCGCGGAACAGGGCGGAGGTCGCCGGCATCACGCCCAACCCGATGAAGGGATCCGTGATGTTGTCGTTGCCCATGCCGCGGGCGTAGAAGCTCCCGGTCTGCTCCCAGAAGCGGTGGATGTCGGTCATGGGCGCCTCGCTCTGGGGGAGCGACTCCACCATGGCCGGGATCGGGGGCCCGGCGGCAGCGCGCGCCTTCTGCGCCTTCGTCTCGCTGATGCCCGCGGGCTGGATCTCACGCACCTCGTCGAAGCCGCGCTTCACGACGCGGACGTTGTCCTCGACCACGCGGGCTCCCTTGGAGCCGAACTTGTGCTGGAGCTGGCTGCGGATCGCATCCAGCAGGGTCTCGTCGTCGAGCCCCGACTGGGCCATCACCGGCGAAGCCGCGAAGAAGGCGCCCTGGAACGCGATGCCCTGCATGCGCAGCTGGAGATCGGGATCCGTCGCCTCCTCCCGGGCGATCTTGAAGGCGTCGATGGCGAAGAGCCGGATCTTCTTGTCGATGATGATCTTCTGGAAGAGCGCCGGGACGTCCTCCCACACCTTCTCGGGAGAGGTCTGGTCGCTCTGGATCACGAAGATGCCGCCCTCCTTGAGGCCGGCCAGGGCGTTGGTGTGGTGGAACACGTTGGGGTCGGGCGAGAGCACGACGTCGACGTAGAAGTACTCGCAGTTGATGCGGATGGGCTCGGGGGCGGCCGACAGGTAGTAGGTCGTCGGCTGGCCCTTCTTCTCGGAGCCGTACTTCGGATTCGCCTTCACGTGGTAGCCGAGCAGGTCGAAGAGGGTCATGGCCAGGTTCTTGCCCGTCGTGATGGCGCCCCAGCCTCCGACCGAGTGGAAGCGGACCGTGATGCTCTGGTCGGGCATCAGGTTGGGGTTCTCGGAGCCGTGCACCGCAAGCTCGCGCACCTGGGGGTAGGACTCGTCGATGGTCTGCTGGTAGAGCTCCTGCTTCGGGGTGATCGGCTCGGTGCGAAGGAAGTCGATGGAGAGGTAGAACTGCCGCTTCCGCGCTCCGCCCTCGAGCATGTTCTCGACGGCGCCCACGATGCCCTCGGGCTGGAGATCGCGGCTCCCCATGCCGAAGCAGCCCGAGTAGAGGGGCGGTGCGTCGTCGAGGCGCTCGTAGGCCGGGAGCTCGGGGTAGCTCGGGCTCAGCGGCTCCCGGCCGTTCTCCAGGCACTTCCCGATCGTCGAGCGGATCTCGCGCATGAGCGGGAGATCCGCCGCCAGCGGCTGGTCGAGGCGCTCGAGCACCGCGACGCCCTTGCGGCCCCTCAGGAACCGGGCGATCCGATCGCCCGGGAAGGGCCGGAACATGGTGACGTCCACGACGCCGAGGCGGATGCCTCGCGTCTGGCGCAGGTGGTCCGCCACCGCCTCGGCCGAGGGAATCATGCTTCCCTGGCCGACGATCAGGTACTCCGCGTCCTCGGTGCGGTAGCCGCTCGTGCGCTCGTAGCGGCGACCCGTGAGGCGGGCGAACTCCTCGAACGCGCCGTCGGCGAGCTCCTGGATGTGGTCGAAGAAGAAGGGACGCTGAGCCGCGACGCTCTGCATGTAGGCGTCCTGGTTCTGGACGAGTCCCGCCATCACGGGATTGTCGACGTCCCACAGCTCCGGGATGCGCCGTCGCTTCTCTCCATACACGATCCGCTGCGCCGGGGTCGGGGTGTCGATCAGGTCGTCGGGGCGCCCGAGGTACTCGGCGATCAGCTCCCGCTCCGGGACGCGGATCGACTCGATCAAGTGCGTGGTGAGGAAGCCGTCCTGGGCGACGGCCCCGGGGTTGAGCGAGAGCTCGGCGATCCGGTGAGCGATGATGTTCAGGTCGGCCGCCGCCTGGGCGTTCTTCGCGAAGACCTGGAAGAAGCCCGTGTCGTCGATGCAGTGGTAGTCGTCGTGCCCGGCATGCACGTTGAGCGTGGCTTTCGTCATCGCCCGGGCACCGATGTTGAGCACGTAGGTCAGGCGCTTGCCCACGGCCGCGTACAGCGACTCGTGCATGTAGGCGATGCCCTGGCCCGACGAGAAGTTCGCGGCGCGGAGCCCGCTCATCGCCATCCCGGCCGTCACGGCCGCGGCCGCGTGCTCTCCCTCCGGCTCGACGAAGATCAGGGGGCGGCCGGAGACGTTCACGTGTCCGCTGGCGGCTGCCTCGGCCCAGTACTCGCCCATCTGCGTAGAGGGCGTGATCGGATAGGCGCCCGCGGCATCGCTCGACTCGCGCTCGCACATGATGACGGCGGTGTTGCCGTCCATGGCGGCGCGCACGCCCGGGTAGCGGACGTCGGACGGCTCCTCGCCGGCCCGATCCGCGCGCTCCTTCTTGCTCGACTTGCCAAACGCCAGCAACGACATCGAGAGTCTCCTGCGAACTCCCCGGCGATCAGGTCGCGGCGGGGGGGAGGGTTCCCTTTCGGATGATCTTCGCGGCCTCCCGGCCCTTGCGCGGCCCCTCGGGCTCCATCCAGATGATGGCCCCCGTCGGGCAGCGTTGGATCGGGAGGTCGGTGCGGTGATCGCGATCGTAGTCGACGACCGCCAGGTTCGACTGGATCTGGACGAGGCCGGGCGCGTCCTGTGCGCATCTCCCGCAAGCCGTGCAGCCGACCTCACAGTCCTCGAGAATGCCGTCGCCCGCCTCGAGCGACTTGCAGGCGACGAAGAGCCGGTGGCTCACCGGGTGGAGCGAGAAGAGGTCCTTCGGGCAGACCTCGACACAGTCGCCGCAGGCCGTGCACGCGGCCTCGCTCACGACCGGCAGCTCGTGCTCGTTCATCCGGATCGCGTCGAAGTCGCAGGCCTCGGCACAGTCGCCGAAGCCGAGGCAGCCGAAGAAGCAGCTCTTGCCGCCGCCGGCCACCTGGGCCGCGGCGCGACAGGTGGCGGGCCCGTCGTAGCGGGCGCGGCGCCGGGCGACGTTGGTTCCCCCGGCACAGGCGAGGCGCGCCACCCGCTTGGCCTCCGCACCGACGTCGACTCCCAGGAAGCCGGCGATGCGCTCGCGGCCGGCTTCGCTCGAGACCGTGCACTTGCCGGGCAGGGCCTCTCCCCCGACGAGGGCTTCGGCGAACGCCCGACAGCCCGGGTACCCGCAGGCGCCACAGTTGGTGTGCGGCAGCATGTCCTCGACGAGGCCGACGCGCGGATCCTCCTCGACGTGGAGCATGCGATGGGCCAGCACCAGCAGCGTGGCCAGCGCCATCGTGAGGCCGGAGAGGGCTGCGACGGCCGTGATCACGGGGCTCGGCGGGCCGGGACTCCGGCGTCAGGCAGACGACACTCCGGATGAGGAGGCGCCGCGCGGCGCGATCCCATCAGAGCGAACCTCCTACCTGCTCGATTTACCAAGACTCCGATTTTCCAAGCCTCTCGGCATGGTGCGCCAACGGCCCGGCAGGGAGTGTCAGTTGGCCGACATCACGCACTTCCCCCGTGATATCGCGTCTTTGGCGTCCTGAGAAGGGGCCTTGCGGGCCCGGACCTCAGCTACCGAAGTCCCAGCTCCCGATCTCCTGGTGGTGCTTGAGCACGTTCTTGGCGACGAGGATCTTGTGGACCTCGTCCGGCCCGTCGGCGAGGCGCAGGGTGCGCGCCCCCTGGTACATGGCCGCGAGCGGCAGATCGCCCGTCACCCCGGCGGCTCCCCAGACCTGGATGGCCCGGTCCACCACGCGGCTGTAGGCCTCGGGGACGAAGATCTTGAGGGCCGAGATCTCCGTCCTCGCGTCGCCGCCGCTCTCCATCTTCTCCGCACAGTGGATGGTCATGAGGCGCGCGTTCGTGATGTCGATCCAGGAGTCCGCGATGAAGCCCTGGACGAACTGCTTGTCGCGCAGCAGCCCGCCGTGGACCTGCCTCGTGCTGGCGCGCTCGACCATCAGGTCGAACGCCCGCCACATCTGCCCGACGGAGTTCATGCAGTGGTACACGCGCCCCGCCCCCAGGCGGTCCTGAGCGGCCTGGTGTCCCGAGCCGGTCTGGCCCAGCTGGTTCTCGAGCGGCACACGGACGTCGTCGTAGATCACCTCGGCGTGGTCGCTGGCCCGTCCCCAGACCTCGATGCCACGGACGATGTTCACGCCGGGGGTGTCGGTGGGAACGATGATCTGGGTCATCTTGCCGTTCTGCTCGGCCGGGCCCTTGGGATCCTCGGTCCGGCACATCACGATCAGGAAGTCGGCCGCGATTCCGTTGGAGGTGAACCACTTGTGGCCGTTGATCACCCACTCGTCTCCCTCGCGTCTCGCGGTGGTCTGGATGGAGCGGGGGTCGGAGCCGGCGGCGTCCGGCTCGGTCATGGAGAAGCCGGACTGCATCTTCCCCTCGGTCAGGGGGACGAGCCACTTCTTGCGCTGCTCCTCGGTGCCGTACTTGAGCAGGATCTTCTGGTTCCCCGAGTTGGGAGCGACCACGCCGAAGAGGGCCGCCGCGCCCATGGCGTAGGCCAGCACCTCGTTCATGTACGCGTGCTCGAGGAACGAGAGCCCGCAGCCGCCGTACTCCTCCGGTAGGTGGGGAGCCCAGAGCCCGGCCTGCTTGACCTTGGCCTGGATCTCGTGGCGCAGACGCCGAGCGGCGGCGCGTTCCTCGTCGCTGACCTCCCCGTCGCGGCGAACCCGCCAGAGCCGGTTCTCGTTGGGGAGGATCTCCTCGTTCACGATCTTCGCCGTGAGCAGGCGGATCTGGTTGATCTTGTCGGGGAGCGAGGGGATCGGTTGCACGTTCATCGGCACGAGACACCTCCTTCGCCGAGTCCGGCGCGTCCTTGCCACCCACCCGCAGGGTAGTCCACCCGGGCGAGGGGACGGTCCTTGCAACTTGCAAGTCGCTCCCCGCGGGCGGGCAGTTGCAAGTTGCAAGGACCGTCCCCAGCCAGGCTAGCTGCGTTGACCCCAGAGGCCTGGCTGCTTGGTCACGACGACGTCGCCCTCGACGCTGCACTGACAGGCCAGGCGCAGACCCGAGTCGGGACGGTGGGGCGGCAGGGCGAGTCGCCGCTCCTCGGCTTCCGTAGGTGCCGAGACGGGGCCCTCGATGCGAACGGCGCAGGCGCCGCAGAGCCCGCGGCCCCGACAGTTGAGCGCCTGGGCGACGCTGTTGTAGACGGGCAATCGGGAGCGCAGCAGCACCATGCGCAGGTTGGCGCCCTGCGGGCAATCGATCGTCTTCCCCTGGTACTGGATGGTGGGCATCGGGCCTCCTAGGCCAGGGCGGGCCGCAGCACGGCCAGCAGGATGATTCCGATCAGGAGCGGCGTCGGGATCTCGTTGCGGATCCGACACTGACGCGAATCCAGATAGAGATCGCCCGCGGCGAAGCGAAGCAGCACGCTGCGTACGTAGAAGTGATACGCGACCAGCGCCGCCACCAGCAGCAGCTTGAGCTGCAGCCAGGGCAGCTGCAGGTAGGCCGGGTTCAGCGCCAACATCCCGAAGCCGAAGACCAGCGTCGCCCACATCGCCGGCGTCGTGATGATCCGGTACAGGCGCTCCGCCATGCCCTGGAGCACGGTACTCACGGCCTCGTCGTCGCGGTTCTCGACCCGGTTCACGAAGAGCCGGAACAGGTAGAAGAGCCCGGCCAGCCAGGCGACCATCGCGATCAGGTGGAAGGCCTTGAGCCAGGGCAGGAGAGCGCCGCGCATGTTCCCCTCGGCGGCAGCCCGGCTCCGGCGGTCTGCCCGACGGAGCGATCCTAGCCGAAGCCTGGCCCCGCGCGGACGGGCTCTCGGTCGCGGCAAGCGCGCTGCAAGATCGCTGCAGTCCGCCCCAGCGCGGGGCGCACCTCCCCAGCCGAAGCGGGCCGGACCCACGCCAGGACCCACGTCGCCGCAGGAGAGGCCCGAATAGCCACGGCATGCGCCTTGCTACTTCGCGAGGAAGGAGGCCCTTCCATGCGTCTGCGGCTCTTCGTGCCGCTGCTCCTCACCTTGGCGGGGCCAGCGGGAGCAAGCGCACTCGAGGGCGTGCTGGTCGCCACCAGGCGGGTCACCCCCGAGCCCTTCGAGCTGACCTTGCCGGCGAAGGTGGGGCTGCTCGAAGCGGGCGAGGAGCGGGTGCTCGCCTTCGAGGTCCCGGGCCGGCTCGTGCATCTCGCCGCCGAGGGCGCTTCGGTCGCGCAGGGGGACGAGCTCGCCGCCCTCGATGCGGGCCTCGAGAAGGCGCAGGTCCGGCAGGCGGAGGCGCGCCTGCGCGAGGCGCGCTCCGAGCTGACCCGCGCCTCGGGCCTGCGCCAGCAGAATGCCGCCAGCGAGAAGGCCGCCGAGTCCGCAGAGATCGCCGTCTCCCTGCGGCAGGCCGAGCGCGATGCCGCTCGGGAGCGCGTGCGCCGCCGGCTCATCGAGGCGCCTTTCGCCGGTGTCGTCGCCAAGACCCATCCCGAGCTGGGCGAGGTCGTGGCGGCGGGCACCCCGGTCCTCGAGCTGATCGATTCCTCGCTGCTTCGCCTCGAGGTCGGCGTGCCCGGCTACCAGATCGCCCGGGTGGTCGAGGGAGCGCCGGTCCACGTCACCGTGCCCGCCCTCGCGGGCCAGAGGCTGCGCGGCACCGTCCATCGGGTCGCGGCGGCGGCCAGCTCGGGCCAGCACCTCTTCGAGGTCGAGATCCACGTGAACAACCCGCCTCGAAACGGGCACGGAGGCGCGCCTCGAGACCGGCACCGAGGCGCATCTGCGACCGGGCATGAGCGCTCACGCGCGGATCGTGACCCGACGGATGGATGCGTCGATCGTGGTTCCGCTCACGGCAGCCGTCGAGCGCTCCGGCGAGCGCGTGGTGTTCTTCGTGCACGAGGGCCGTGCGCACGCCGTCGCCGTGGACGGAGCCCCGATGGTCGGCGACCGACTGGTGCTGTCGGGTGCCCTGCCCTACCGCCAGGTGGTCCTGCGCGGCCAGCACCACCTCCGGGACGGCGCCTCGGTCCGCGTCGACCCGTCCGTTCTCGAGGCGGTACCGAAGAGGGCGGAGGACGCGCTCGCGGAGGCTCCTTGAAGCTCTTCGACCGCGCCATCGATCGCCCGCTCCCCGTCTTCCTGGCGGCCGGCGTCATCGCCCTGCTCGGTCTCTACAGCCTCTGGCGCCTGCCCGTGAATCGGGCGCCCCAGATCGAGATCCCCTACACGCTCGTGTTCGCGACCTGGGAAGGGGCCTCCCCGGCCGACGTCGAGATCGAGCTCACCGAGCCGCTCGAAGAGCAGCTCAACACGCTCGACGGTCTGCGCCACATGACGTCGATGTCGCGCGAGGGGCTCTCGGTCCACTATCTCGAGTTCGTCGACCGGACCGACATGACCGAGAGCCTGCGCGACGCGCGCGACGAGGCGGACCTGGCCGAGGTGGACTTCCCCGACGACGCGGATCCCGCCGTCGTCCAGGAGCTTTCCTTCGACGACGAGCCCATCGTGTTCTTCACGCTCTCGGGAAGCCCGGATCTCTTCCTCCTGCGCGACCTCGCCGAGGACCTCCGGCCCGCACTCGAGAGCGTGGCGGGCGTATCGGCGGTCGAGATCTTCGGCGGCCACGAACGTGAGGTCCGCATCGAGGCGGATCCCGTCGCGCTCTCGCACCACGGGCTGACGCTCGAGGATCTGGCCACGGCCGTGCGTCGCCAGAGCCGCAACATCCCCGCCGGCGAGCTCCGAACGCGCGAGAGTCAGCGCCTGATCCGCTCGACCGGCGAGTTCGCGAGTCTCCAGGAGATCCGCGCGATCACGGTGGCGACGGAGGCGGCCGGCGCCATCGCCCTGCGCGACGTCGCCACCGTCGGGCTCGGCCACGAGCGGCTCACCTCCGGCGCCTGGTGGAACGGAGATCCCAGCGTCACGTTGATCGTGCGGCGTCAGCCGCGCGTGAACACCCTCGAGACCGTCGAGCGCCTGCGCACACGGGTCGACGAGCTCCGGGCCAGCCTGCCGGCGGGCATCGAGATCTCGGCGAGCGCCGACCAGAGCGAAGACATCGGGCAGATGCTCTCGCAGCTCGGGCGGAGCGCCCTGTTCGGGTTGCTCCTCGTCGTCGCCCTCCTGCTCGCGGTATTCGGCTGGCGCCAGGCGCTGCTGGTCTCGAGTGTCCTCCCCTTCGCCCTGCTCTTCACCGCCCTCGGGCTCTACGTCTCGGGGATGGGCGTCAGCAACATCGCGCTCTTCGCCCTGATCCTCGTTCTCGGGCTCGTGGTCGACGGCGCGATCATCGTCGGCGAAGCGATCTTCGCCGAGCAGGAGGCCGGAGCGTCACCCAAGGAGGCCGCCAAGATCGGCATCGGACGCGTGGGGATGCCCGTGATCACGGCGGACTTCACCACCGTCGCGGCCTTCGCCCCCATGCTCTTGATGGTGGGAGTGATGGGCCAGTTCATGTCGGTGCTGCCCAAGGTGGTGATGTTCGCCTTGCTCGGATCGGTCTTCGTGGACCACCTGGTGCTCCCGCCCGCGTCGGCCCGGCTGAAGCGACTGGCCGGGCGACGACGGACGTCCCGCGTGGCCCGCGCCGTAGATGAGGCACGCGGGGTCTACGTGCGGGTCCTGGATCGCGCGCTGTCCCGCCGCAAGACCCTGCTCGTCGGTGCCGGGGGCGCCTTCGTGGCCGCGCTCGCCCTGTTCGCGACGGGGGTCATCGAGTCGATCTTCCTGCCCTCGGTCGACCGCGGCCGCTTCACCCTGAACTACGAGCTGCCGCTCGGCTCGAGCCTCGAGGAGACGAGCCGCGTGGGTCGGCTGATCGCGCGCCAGGTGGAGGCGCTCCCCGAGCTCGAGCACTACACCCTCACCACGGGACAGACGGGCGCCCTCGCCTCGGGGGGCGACGACGGCGGCCGGATCGGGCCCGAGTACGGGCGCCTCACCGTCGAACTCGTCCCCGTCGCCGAACGCTCGCGCTCCCAGTCCGAGGTCGTGCAGGAGCTCCAGCGGACGACGAGCCGCTATGCGGGAGTCGACATCTCCCTCGATCAGCCGGAGGGCGGGCCGCCGACGGGCGCCGCGCTCGCCATCCGCATCAAGGGGGAGGACCTCGACGTCCTGGCCGAGCTGAGCCGCGAGGTCCGGGAGCGCCTCGACGCGATTCCGGGCACCGTGGG
>JAAUYD010207054.1_pt1 | contig 21754 bp, 19 predicted proteins | sample 7278101 | NCBI WGS metagenome assembly JAAUYD01 (sample SAMN14350128, study PRJNA611818) | marine sediment metagenome | isolation source: surface marine sediment (0.6m) | place: French Polynesia: Moorea | collected 2018-08
CGTTGCTCGCGCTCATCGTCGCCGCCCGCGCTCTCGGCGTGGAAGACTACGGTCGGCTCATCCTGCTGCATGGCTTCGTGATCGCCACCGCGGATCTGATCAAGTGTCAGTCCTGGGAGGCGCTCCTGCGCTTCGGCGCTCCAGCCCTTGCCCGCGAAGACCGGGGCGTTTTCTGGCGGGTGCTGCGGTTCACCCTCCTGCTCGACATTGCCAGCGCGGTGGTCGCGACCGCGGTGCTCTTCTTACTAATGCCCTGGCTGGCGCAGAAGTTCGGCTTCGCGGAGCTGCCCGTCGAGCTCATCCGGGCCTATGCGGTGGAGGTCGCCTTCGTGATGCTGAGTTCGACCCCCATCGGCATCCTTCGCCTCCTCGACGCCTTCGGCACGCTCGCCCGACAGGTCACGCTGGCACCGGCCGTACGCCTGGTCGGTGCCTTGTTTCTGTGGTGGGCCGAGGCCCCGCTGGCCGCCTTCATCGGCCTGTGGCTGGTCTCCTTTGCCGCATCCTTCGGCCTGCTGGCCTGGCTCGCCTGGCGGGAACTGAGCCGGCATCGGTTGCTCACGGATCTCGACACGCTCTGGCGCCCGGACGGCGCTCGGACGCCCGGACTGCTGCGATTTGCGTTGGCCACCAATGTGCTCTCGACCCTGAAGTCGGCCCAGCACCATATCGCCCTGCTCGGCGCCGGCTGGCTGCTCGATCCGGCGGCGGCGGGGCTCTATCACGTTGCCCGCCAGTGCGCAGACGTGCTGGTGCAGCCCCCAGAGAAGCTCCTGCTGCCCGCCCTCTATCCGGAGTTCGCTCGCCTGCGCGACACGGGCGAAACGCACCGGCGCCGTCTGCTGCTGCGCATCGTGGGCGGCACTGTGGTGTTCGTTGGTGTGTTCTTCGCCCTGCTGATTCTGATCGGCAAGCCGTTGCTGGTGGTTACCTTCGGTGCCGGATTCGACGCCGCGTACGTCGCCATGCTCCTGCTCGCCGGCGGCGCCGTTGCCACCACGCTCGTGCTACCACTCGAGCCCTTCTTCGCTACCGGTGGACGCCTGAGCGCCATGGTCCTGGTGCGCGTGGTCGCGACGCTGGCGTTCTGCGTCGCCCTCGGTCCCTTCACCGCATCCCACGGCCTCGGTGGCCTGGCCGCTGCCAGCCTGCTCCACGGCCTGCTGACCGCTGCCGGACTGCTCGCCGTGGGCGTGGTGGCCCTGAGCAAGCCCTGATGGGTGCGCCAGGCGGAGCCGTCAGACCAGGGCGAAGGGTACCGACGGAAGATCGAATGCCGTTGACTCTGCAAATCCCCTGCGCAATGGTGAGCGGCAGGTGTTCACTCGGTACGAGTTGCCGCAATTGCAGGGACTAGGGCTTGAAATGGATCTTCTGAAGTATTTGCTTGGGGCTGTCGTGGTGCTTTCGCTGGCGGCGTGCGGTCCGACAACCCCCGAAGCGGGCGATGACGCTGCTGAAGCTGGTGAAGCGGCAGCACCGCCTGAGGCCACCGCCGTCGACAAGCGGCCCTTCGCGCCCATGCTCGACGGCAAGTCCATCGCCAACGGCATCTCCTACGGCGCTTACCGCGATGGCGAAGGCCCTGGCGGAGACCTGACCTCCAAAGAGAACATCCTCGAGGATCTCACGATTCTCGCCGAGCGCTGGAACCTCATTCGTCTGTACGGTTCGGACCCGCAGTCCCTGAACATCCTCGAAGTGATCGAGGAGAACGACCTGCCCATCCGCGTCATGCAGGGCATCTGGCTGGATTCGCACAAGAGCGACGAGGAAAACGCCGAGCAGGTGCGACTGGCTATCGAATACGCTAATCGCTTCCCGGAGATCATCGTCGCCGTCAACGTGGGCAATGAGATCCTTGTCGACTGGTCCTACCATCGCATCCAGGATCTGGACTACGTCGTCGAACAGATTCGTAAGGTGCGCGGCAGCGTCAAGCAGCCGGTGACCGTGGCCGACGACTACAACTTCTGGAACAAGCCGCAAGCGCCCAAGATCGCCAACGAGCTGGATTTCATCTGCCTTCACGCCTACGCGTTCTGGAACGACAAGACTATCGACATCGCCCTGGAGTGGACCGAGTCGATCTACAACGACATCCAGAGCCGCCACCCCGAGCACACGATCGCCTACTGCGAGACCGGCTGGCCCACGAGCCGGGTGTACGGTGACGGCAGCTACGAAGGCGGCCTCACGGGCAAGGCCGGCGAAGCCGAACAGAAGGTGTTCTTCGACCAGTACGATGCCTGGGTCGACACCAACGAGGTGATCTCCTTCTACTTCTCGTCCTTCGACGAGAACTGGAAGGGCGGCTTCGACGGGGAGAACCCCATGGACAAGGCCGAGAAGCACTGGGGCCTGTACAACAGCGATCGCTCGCCGAAGCCGGTGCTGCAGTAACGCACTTCCCACCCTGGGGGAGGGTAATTCCCTCCCTCCCCCGATAGGCTGATCCCCATGACGAGACGACGGGGCCGGCCGCCCTACGACGACGTGCTGACACCAGCCGAGTGGCGAACACTCAATCTGGTGCGCCACGGCTTGACCAATCGACAGATTGCGACGTGCTGCGCCATCAGTCTGGATGCGGTGAAGTATCACGTGGCCAACATCGTCGCCAAGCTGAACGTTGCCGGTCGGCGCCACCTCAAGTGCTGGGTCGGTGCCCCTCGGGTGAGCCCCGTGGGAAAGGGAGGTGAGAAGATGGATGGATTCGAAGGCTATCTCGGGGTCGGACAGGTCTCGCGTACGGTGAGTGACGTCGGCCGCGCGGAGGCCTGGTACCGCGATGTGGTCGGTCTCGATCACCTGTTCACCGTCGGCAATCTCGCCTTCTTCGACTGTGGCGGCACGCGCCTGATGTTGTCGGAAGCCGAGGGTGAGCCGAGTGACGAGTCCCTGCTCTACCTGCGCGTGGCCGACATCGATGCAGCGTACCGACGCCTGAGTGAGGCCGGTGCCACCTTCGTCAATGCGCCGCACATGGTGCATCGGCATGAGGACGGCACGGAGGAGTGGATGGCCTTCTTCAACGACCCCGACGAGCGACCCCTGGCGATCATGGCGTCCGTGGAGGCGTCAGAGGCGTGACCCGCGGTAGGTCGACGCTTGCCCCGTCAGTCTCCTGAGCCGGCCGCGCGAGCGACGAAGGTCCAGATTTCGCGGTGGTGAGCGTCGAGAAGGGCAGCAGGGCGAAGCGCTACTTCGACGATTGCTTCAGGGAGTGATGCCTACCGGGCATTGACGCACTCAGCGGGGAGAGCGCAGCATTCTCTCCATGCTCAGCTTCGCAGAATCTCAGGAGCGCCTCGCCGCGCTCGACGCTGGCGTACGCTCATCGCGCACGGAAACCGTCCCGTTGGCTTCTGCGCTCGGGCGCTTCCTCAGTGAGGACATCGCCATCGACCAGGACCAGCCCGGCTTCGATCGGGCGACCATGGATGGATTCGCCGTAGTGCCCGATGGCGGGGCCACCTTCAATGTCGTCGGCACCTTACTCGCCGGCCAGGTGTACGAAGGCGAACTTTCGCCCGGTAGCGGGGTGCGGATAATGACCGGTGCACCGGCGCCTTCGGGCACGACGGTCGTACCGATCGAGAACGCAGAGGGCTTCACGGAGGGCGATGCTGCGGTCACCCTGGTCGGTCCGCCCGAGCCGCGAAAGAACATTGCCTGGCGCGGTGAGGATGCGCGCGAGGGCGACGTGCTTGTCGCGCGTGGCACTCGACTCGCACCCTCGCACCTGAGCGTCGCCGCCATGGCGGGGGCCAACAAGGTTGACGTGTTCCAGCGGCCGCGAATCAGCGTGGTCACGACGGGAGACGAGGTCGGCAGTGAGGGCGCAGCCGGCGTCCGCGACAGTAACGGGCCGCTGCTCGACGGGCTCATGGCCGCGATCGGGGCAATCGTCGAGCGCCGACACGCGCGGGACGACGCCGACGCGCTCGAAGGCGCTCTGCGCGGTGCGGCCGAGAGCGCTGATGTGGTGGTGACCACCGGCGGGGTCAGCATGGGCACGCACGATCTTGTCCCGCAGACGCTCAGCGCGCTTGGCTTCGTGACCGTGTTCCATCGCGTCCAGGTGCAGCCTGGCAAGCCCGTGCTGGTCGCCCAGCGCCCGGATGGCTCGCTGTTCGTGGGCCTGCCCGGAAACCCGGTGAGCGTGCTGGCAACAGCCCATCTGTTTCTGCTGCCCGCAATCGGCAGCCTGCTCGGCGGCTGGTGCCCCGCTAGTCTGGAGCTGCCCATGGCCGAGGACTGGGTACACCGCGGCAAGCGCCACCTGTTCCTTCCCGCGCGTGTCGAGAACGGCGGCATCAGTCCGATGCGGTGGAACGGCAGCGGAGATCTGATCGCCGCCGCTGCTGCCGACGGTCTTGTCGAGTTCACCGCCGGGGCCGACCTGCGCGCCGGCGACCCGGTACGCTTCATTCCGTATGTCGGCCATGCGCTCCAGGAGCGTGCGGTTCTGCCGGACCGCACGAGATGAGCGAGCAGCAGGCAACTACGGCGCGCATCGGCGTCCTCACCGTCTCGGATCGGGCCAGCCGCGGTGAGTACGAAGACCTGGGCGGCCCCGCGATCCACGCGACTTTCGCCGAATACCTGACGAGTCCCTGGGAGGCCGTGGCACGGGTCATTCCGGACGAGCAGGGTGTGATCGAGCAAACGCTGAAAGAACTCATTGACGATGAGGGCTGCGACCTCGTCGTCACCACGGGAGGGACGGGCCCAGCGCTGCGCGACGTCACGCCCGAGGCCACCGACGCCGTCGTCGAGAAGCCAATGCCCGGCTTCGGCGAACTCATGCGCCAGGTCAGCCTGCAGTACGTGCCGACGGCGATCCTGTCGCGGCAGACGGCCGGTATCCGCGGCAAGGCGCTGATCGTGAACCTGCCTGGTAAGCCAAGTGCCATCCGACAGTGTCTCGATGCGGTCTTCCCGGCGATCCCCTACTGCCTCGATCTGACGGGTGCAGCTCGCCTGGAGGCTGATCCGGAAGTCATTTCCGTATTCCGGCCCAGGAAGAAGGGTTAGGCAGGCTCCACTGGCGGGGATCAGCAGCGCGGTTCATCGCGCCCTACCTGGCCATTGTTACGGTTTCTTCCAGGCCATGAGGCCCTATGATCGGCGAGGCTTGGGCGGCGGGTCACCGATCGGCGGCTCGTACACGCTCGGTGTCATCCCCCCATCGCACGGAGTATGTCGGCGTATGATCAGCTTCAACTTGAACGGCCAACGCGTTGAGACGGACGCGGATCCGAGCACGCTGCTGCTGTATTTTCTCCGTGAGGAACTGGGCCTTACGGGCACCAAGTACGGCTGCGGGGCGGCCATGTGCGGGGCCTGCATGGTGCACATGGAGGGCTCACCGATGTTCTCCTGTCAGATCACCCTCGCAGGTGTTGCTGGGAAGCACATCAAGACGATCGAGGGTCTGAGCGACAACGCCGACCATCCGCTGCAGAAGGCCTGGATCGAGGAGCAGGTGCCCCAGTGCGGCTACTGCCAATCCGGCCAGATCATGCGCGCAGCGGCGCTGCTGGACGACAACCCCACCCCCTCCGAGGACGAGATCCGCTCCTGGATGAGCACCAACCTCTGTCGGTGCGGTACCTACAACCGAATCGTCAAAGCGATTCAGCGCGCTGCTGAGGAAATGTCCTCATGAGCGATTCGGTTAACGAGTCACGACGACTGTTTCTCAAGTCCGGCGCCGCCGTCGCCATCGCCCTGACCAGCGGTGGTGTTCGCCTCGACGCGTACGCGGGCGAGAACGGCAAGGACGCCTTCGCCGGCTGGGTGGGGATCAAGCCGGACAACACGGTGCACATCCTGTTCCCCTCAACGGAGATAGGTCAGGGCAGCGAGACCGCGTTACCCCAGATCCTCGCTGATGAGCTGGATGCGGATTGGGATCAGGTGTCGATCCACCAGCTGAACAAGGATGATCGCCGCTACGGCAATCCCGCGTTTGGCCATGTGCTCTACACGGCGGGTAGCTCGGCGGTCTACGGCTACTTCAAGGTGCTTCGTCATGCCGGCGCCGCCCTGCGGGAGATGCTGCGCCATCGCGTTGCCGCGCACTGGGGTGTTGCTCCGGAAATGCTCACCACAGGACAGAGCCGGGTGACTCATGCGGACTCCGGACGAAGCGCGTCCTTCGGTGAGATCGTCGCTTTGCCAGGATTCCTGGCGACAACGCTCCCGGCGCCTGCCGTGCTGAAGTCTCCCGACCAGTACACGCTGATCGGTCAGAGCGTTCCGCGTCGTGACATCCCGGCGAAGTCCAGCGGCCGGGCGCAGTATGCGATCGACGTTCGTGTGCCCGATATGCTCTACGCCGCGGTGCTTCGCAGCCCGGTGGAGGGAGAGTCGATCGTCTCGCTGGATGACGAGGCGACCCGGTCCACAAGAGACGTGGTGGACGTGGTGACCCTGCCGGATGGCGTCGCCGTCATCGCGAAGACCCTGCATGCGTCGGTTGCCGGCAAGGCTGCGCTGCGCGTGCGCTGGAGCGAGACGTCGCCCTTCAGAAAGTACAGCAGCGCCGGCACCCTTGCTGAGTACCGGGAGGCCGCCGAGAGTGAGGTGAAGGGTGCGGTCTGGCGTGCCGAAGGCGATGCGAGAGCAGTACTGGCTCGCGCCGATGGCACCTTCGAGGCCGTGTACACGTCGGACTACGCTTACCACGCGCAACTGGAGCCGATGGCGGCCGTGGCGAGTGTTGATGCGGACGGCAAGGGCGCCGAGATCTGGGTAGGCACGCAGACCCAGAGCTGGAGCACGCGGACTGCGACGGAAGTGCTCGGCACCACGGCCGACCGCATCAGGCTCAACATGATGACCGTAGGTGGCGGGTTCGGTCGCAGGACGGAGCTGATGCAGAACTACCTACGAGATGCATTGCTCTGCTCGAAAGCGGCGAAACGGCCCGTGAAGGTTGTCTGGTCGCGGACTGACGACATCAAGTTCGGTGCCTTCCGCCCGGCAGCGGCGCAGCGCCTCAAAGCAGGAATCAATGAGAAAGGTGTGCTCACTTCGTGGCATCACCGGGTGGCGACACCCTCTGTGATCGAGTACTTCAATCCCGTCCGCTGGGCGCAAGTGGCGCCTAAGGACGTGATTACCATGCGCGGTGCCGAGAGCAAGTTCTACGGCATTCCCGATTTCCTCGCGGAGCACGTAAAGACGGAACGACAGGCGCGTATTCTGCCCTGGCGCGGTATCGGTGCTTCGTACACGAGTTTCGCAGCGGAAGCCTTCATCGACGAGGTTGCAGCGCAGGCCGAGGTCGATCCCCTCGAGTTCCGGCGCGCGATCATGACGCACAACCCTCGTGGCACGGCGCTGATCGATCAGGTGGAGAAGATGGCCGCGGCGGTTCCCTTGACCGAAGGTCGTGCGCGCGGATTCGCTTTCGCTGGTTACGGGGACACGCAGTCCGCCGGTATCGCTGAGATCTCAGTCGATGAGCCCTCGGGCACCATCCAGGTTCATCACGTATGGATCGCGGTGGACGCAGGCCAGATCATCTCACCCGACAACGCCCATAACCAGATCGAGGGTGGCGTGCTCTGGGGCGTGAGCAACTCGCTGTACGAGCGAGTGACCATCACCAACGGGCAGGTGGATCAGGAGAACTTCTACGACTACGCGATTCTGCGCAATTACCTGGCGCCGAAGATCGACGTGTACATCGCCGAGAATCATGAGAAGCCCACGCAGATCGGTGAGGCCGGGAATCCGGTGATGCCACCCGCTATCGCCAATGCGTTTTATGCACTCACGAGGCGACGCATCCGGCACCTGCCGTTCACCCCAGACCGGGTACAGGAAGCGTTGGCGTAACGCCGGGTCCGAGGCTGGGCCGGCTGGGTGATGTCAGGGGGCCAGGGCACCGCCGCCGCCCTGTCGAGACACGGTAGAAGAGCCACGCTACCATCTTCCTGTGCAGGCAATCGCCCGAGTGCAGGGAGGCTCTCGTGTCTGGTGTCATGGCATGGTTGCTGTTCGGTACCGACGATCGGTTCCCCGGGCGTTTCCAGCTCGAAGCCTTGAAGCCTTTTGCCGGCGGCGACGGCAGCCGGGGCGTACTCCTGATCGACACGTCCGGCGGCGTGGTGTTCGGTCGACGCAGTCCGCAGTGAGCAGGAAGCCAACATAATGAAAACAGATAAGACAAGTAACCCGATAGGTAGTGCGGCGGTGATAGGTGTCGTCGGCCTGTGGGTTGCGGCAGCCGCGCACGCACAGTCGATCGTCTGGGATCAGAGTCCTGACACGATCGGCGGCGAGCTGACCTCGGACAACTGGGGCAACAACAACGTACAGAACTTTGCCGATCCTGTGCGCTTCGAGTCGGCGATCCGCCTCACGGGCATCGACATCTACATGACCACCGAGGCGGGGCGAATCGGCGATCAGGGGCTGTTTACGCTGCGCGAGGGAGCTCCCGACGGCGAACTCCAGCCCATCTCCGCAGTCGTGTCGGTGATCGACTCGCAGGGTGGAGAGTCGCTGCCTACGGTCCATCGACTTCACGCGGATTTCATCGCCCCGGTCACGCTCAAAGCGGACACCCTGTATTGGGTGGGTATCTTCGGGGTGTCGGAGATCTGGTCGGTCGCAGGGGTGAGGGGTGCTACCGGCGAGCTGCTGGACGATAGGGCAGCCGCGTACGGCCTCGCCTTCGAATACCAGGGCGATTCGGAGACGGTCGGCGATACGACCTTCCGTCTCTGGGGGACGGGCGTTGGCGTCGGGGCAACCGTCGACGGGGTCGATGCCACGGTCGCGTTCTGCGCCAACCTGACGGATCCGCAAAGGGTGGTACTGACCTTCCCGGGCCCCGAGTTGAATGAGTCGTGGCTCTGCGAGGATTCCGGATTCACGGCGTCGCCGGCCGATGTGGTGAGAGTGTTCGTGGGCGGTCGGGCTGCGTCGGATGCGTTCAGAGGGCGAGTCGATGGGCTCACAGGCGGTCGTGTGTTCTGCCGCAACCTGACCCAGGGCGTGGATGTGCCGGCGGCTCTCAGCGGCACAGGCGATTGGGATTGTCAGGCGTCTGGCTTGCCCTTGACGCCGGGTGATGTGGTTCAGGCGAGCATTACGGGAAGTGCTGAGTAGCAACGCAGCCAGGCATCTCGATCGGGGTGGGCCACCAACGCCGAATGCAGAGAATCTGAATGCCATTTCATATCAACGTGTTAGTGAGGTGCTCTCCGACACTCTGACGTTCAGCTCGCACCCTCTACGCAATTACCATGTTGTGGTAATATCTGGTACTCAGGAGGGCCCATGGCGAAGAACACCAGCATTAACCTCGGTGATCATTTCACCGACTTCATTGCAGACCTGGTCGCAAGTGGCCGCTACGGCTCCGCGAGCGAGGTCGTTCGCGAAGGCTTGCGCTTAATCGAAGAGCGCGAGCAGAAGCTGAAGGCGCTGCGTCAATCGCTGGTTGAAGGCGAAGAAAGCGGCGACGCGGGCCCGCTCGATATGGCGGACATCAAGCAAAAGGCCCGTGAGAAGGCACGCGCCGCTGGGCTGGATGTATAGGATTCACAAGACCGCCCAGGCTGAGCAGGACCTCTACGATATCTGGCTCTACTCCGCTCAGACATGGGGCGTGCACCAGGCTGACACCTACCTCGACGCACTAGAAGTCGCACTCATCGGCCTCCAGGCTAACCCCCAACTCGGACGCTCACGCGAGGCTTTGCGCCCTGGCTACCGATCGTTGGCCGCTGAGCGCCACACCATCTTCTATCGTGTTGCCGGTCAGGTGGTCCAGGTAGTTCGGATACTCCATAGCGGCATGGATCCGGATCGGCACTTGTAGCTTGGTGAGTGCTCGCGGTTCGGCGAATGGTGGAGACGGGCGGGGCTCGCTTTGCTGATTGGTCGGGGTGAGCGGATTCGAACCTCCGGCCCCTGCCCCCCGAAGGCGCGGCGGCAGTCCGAAGCTATGAGAATCAGTGAGTTAGGAGGGCGCTCACGGACATCTCGGAGCCTTTCGCATGATTGCTCGCGCATGCGACGACTTGACCATTTTCGCTATCATCGTAAGATGGTCGTGACTTTCTTACGATGCTCCATGTTCTGGTCATGCTGCGCTATTTACAGTCGTCGCTCGTCGAGCACTGTCGGGACGACCGCCAGATGCTGTTTCTTTCCGGCCCACGTCAGGTCGGCAAGACCACCGTCGCCCAAATGCTGGGCGCTGACGTCGGCGAATCGTTCTATCTCAATTGGGACAACCTGAGCCATCGGGAGGTCATCGTCCGCGGCCCCGACGCGGTAGCCTCACACGCCGAACTCGATCGCTTGCGCAACGAACCGCCGCTATGCATTTTCGATGAACTGCACAAGTACCAGCATTGGCGCACTTTCCTCAAAGGTCTCTTTGATGAGTATCAGGAGCAGTTAAGAGTAGTGGTAACTGGTAGCGCCTCGCTGGCCACGTTCCGTCGCGGCGGAGACAGTCTTATGGGGCGCTACTTTCCTTTTACACTCCACCCGATCTCAGTCGCGGAGCTTGTTGGCGCACAAGGCAGACTTGTGATTCAGGAGCCAAAGCCCATCTCCGACGATGCATGGGCTGCGCTGCATCGCTTCGGCGGCTTTCCGGAGCCATTTCTGAAGGCTGATCAACGCTTCTACAATCGTTGGCGTAGCCTGCGTACTGAGCAACTCCTGCGCGAGGACGTGCGGGATCTGACTCGAATCCAGGAACTCGGTCAGATTGAGTTGCTGGCCAAGGTGCTGTCGACTCAGGTGGGGCAGCTCACCAGCTACAGCTACCTGGCGAAGCACGTCCGTGTCTCCGTCGACACCATCAGGCGGTGGATTGCGACACTCGAGTCACTGTACTTCTGTTTTGCGGTCCGCCCCTGGCACCAGAACGTTACGCGAGCGCTGCGCAAAGAGCCCAAGTACTACCTCTGGGACTGGTCACTGGTCGAGGACGTCGGCGCCCGTCATGAGAACCTCGTTGCGAGCGCGCTCCTCAAGGCGACGCATTGGTGGACGGAGACCGGGATGGGACAGTTCGTCCTCCACTTCGTCCGTGATAAGGAGAAGCGGGAGGTCGACTTCCTCGTTACCAGGGATGGGGAACCCTGGTTTCTCGCCGAGGTGAAAACCTCCGCCAAGGCGCGGATATCGCCCTCCCTGGAACACTTTCAACAGCAGACCTGTGCCCAGCATGCCTTTCAGGTAGCTGTGGATGCCGCGTTCGTGGAAGCAGACTGTTTCTCGACGAGATTGCCAACTGTCGTGCCGGCTCGAACGTTCCTGGCACAGTTGGTCTAGGCGTTGGTGAAGTCAATGGTCGGGGTGAGAGGATTTGAACCTCCGGCCCCTGCCTCCCGAAGACAGTGCTCTACCAGGCTGAGCTACACCCCGAACAAGGCCGCGGACATGGCACCCGCGAATGCGCGACGAAGAGAATGGCAACCTCGGGAACCCCGGTTGGGGTGGTGGCCGTCACACAAGGGCGCACACAATAGCCGAACCCACCGCGCCTGTCGATAGGTCGCACCGCACTCGGCCAGCCCCAAATGCTGCGCTGCACCGTGTAGACTATATCGCGTCCCGCCAGTCGAATCGGAGCGCGCCAACCTTGTCTCAGCCCGCACCCGCCCCAGAAGCAGCAGCCCCTGTCCAAGCTCCCGCGGCATCCACCACCGTCGCCCCGGGCGCCAAGCCCCGCATCGTCGTCGTCGGCGGCGGCGCCGGAGGCCTGGAACTGGTCGCGGCCCTCGGCCGTCGCTTCGGCCGCAAGGGCAAGGCGGACATCATGCTGGTGGACCGCAACTCCTCCCACATCTGGAAGCCGCTGCTGCACGAGGTGGCGACGGGCGCCCTGGACTCGAGCCTGGACGAAGTCGGCTACCGCGAGCACGCGCACCGCTTCGGCTACCGCTACCTGTTCGGCGAGATGTCGGGCCTGGACCGCGAGGCGAAGGAGGTGATCATCGCGCCGACCATCGACGAGGATGGCGAGGAAGTGATGGCGGAACAGCGCATCCGCTACGACTACCTGGTGATGGCGGTGGGCAGCGTCTCCAACGACTTCGGCACCCAGGGCGTGGCGGAGCACTGCATCTTCCTGGACCGTCGCCAGCAGGCGGAGCGCTTCCGCCAGAAGCTCCTGAACCTGTGCGTGGCGGCGTCCCTGAAGACCCAGGCGAACCCGCAGGTGAAGCCCACCGTGGACATTGCCATCGTCGGCGGTGGTGCTACAGGCGTGGAGCTGGCGGCGGAACTGCGCCACGCCACCGACGAACTGCGCTACTACGGCCTGGACAACTTCGACCAGTCCCAGCTGCGCACGGCGCTGCTGGAAGCGGGGCCGCGGATCCTGCCGGCGTTGCCCGAGCGCATCTCCAAGGCGGCCACGGAGGAGCTGGAGAAGCTCAACGTGAAGGTCCTGTGCAATGCGCGTGTGGTGGAGGTGACCAAGGAGGGGATGCGCCTGGCGGACGACCGCCCCTTCATCCAGGGCGACCTCAAGGTCTGGGCGGCGGGCGTAAAGGCCCCTGAGTTCCTCAAGGATCTGGACGGCCTGGAGAGTACGCGTGGCAACCTGCTGCTGGTCGATCGGACCCTGCGCACCACCCGTGACCCTGCGATCTTCGCCATCGGTGACTGTGCGGCCTGCCCGATGCCTGACGACCCGGAGCGCTACGTGCCGCCACGCGCCCAGGCGGCACACCAGATGGCGGAATGCTTAGCCAAGAACCTGCAGCGAGAAATGACGGGCAAGCCCCTGAAGCCCTATAAGTACACGGACTTCGGCGCCCTGGTGAACCTGTCGCGCTTCAGCACCGTGGGCAGCCTCATGGGCAACCTCGTGGGCGGCAGCATGCAGGTGGAGGGGCGCATCGCCCGCTTCATGTACATCAGTCTCTACCGCATGCACCTGAGCGCCGTGCACGGCTGGTTCAGGGCGGCGCTGATGACGGTGGTGGGGCACATCGCGCGCGTGGTGCGCCCGCGCGTGAAGCTGCACTGAGGAGCGGCCTCGGCACCTAAGCCCGGGTCCCGGCGCTCGCCGACCGGAATCAGTAGCTTCGGTTAACGGAGATACTTGCCAGGGACGCGAGCGCTTCCTTGTACACGGAGTCGGGCAGGGGGGCGAGGGCGGCGAGAGCGGCATCGGCTTCTTCACGCGCTCGCTGGTGCGTGTAGTCCAGGGCGCCGGAGCTGCGCACCGCGGCGATCACCGCGTCAATCTCATCGCGCCCACCGGTTTCGATAGCCCGCCGTACCAGGGCCACCTGCTCCGGGGTGCCGGCGCGGATGGCGTGGATCAGGGGCATGGTGGGCTTGCCCTCGGCGAGGTCGTCGCCGATGTTCTTGCCGATCTCTTCGGCGTTGGCGTCGTAGTCCAGGGCGTCGTCACGCAGCTGGAAGGCGGTGCCGAGGCGCATGCCGTACACGGCGAGCTGCTCGGCAACCTCGGCGGGTTGGCCACCGAGGATGGCGGCGAGCTGGGCGCCGGCCTCGAACAGCTTGGCGGTCTTGTGGCGGATCACCTCGAGGTAGCGTGCCTCCGTGGTGTCCGGGTCGTGGCAGTTCACCAGCTGCTGCACTTCCCCTTCGGCGATCACGTTGGTGGCGTCGGCGAGCACCTGCATCACCTGCATGTCACCGATCTGCACCATCATCTGGAAGGCGCGGGAGTAGAGGAAATCGCCGGTGAGTACGCTGGCGGCGTTGCCGTACACGGAGTTGGCCGTACGACGTCCGCGTCGCAGGTTGGACTCGTCCACCACGTCGTCATGGAGCAGGGTGGCCGTGTGAATGAATTCGATGATGGCGGCGGACTTCACGTGGGCGTCGCCGTCGTAAGCGAGGGCCCGCGCGGCGAGCACCACGATCATGGGCCGCAGGCGCTTGCCGCCGCTGGTGACTATGTAATGTGAGATGGTGTCGATCAGCGGCACGCGGGTATGCAGCTGTCGACGGATTTCCTCGTCGATCGCCACCAGATCCGCGGAGATCAGGGCACGAATGTCCGTCAGGGCCATCTCCGACGGAGACGCCTGGCTGAGGTTGGTTACCATCGGCGGGGGTGGCTCTAAGGCGTCCTCATTACTCTAGCGAGACGCATCGTAAAGAGTCTGACACAGGTGGTGCAAGCGACTCTGCGGCGACGCAACTTACAATCGCGTATCAGCTTGATTGCGGTGCACCCACGGCGCCGCTATACTCCCGCGTCTTTGCCCAACTGGATTAGGAGAAACAACCATGTACGCGGTCATCAAGACGGGTGGCAAGCAGTACCGGGTTAGCGAGGGCGACGTCCTGCGCGTGGAGAAGCTCGAAGGCGAGCCCGGCTCCACTTACGAATTCACGGACGTGCTGATGGTCGGTGACGGCGAGAACGTCACGGTCGGCACGCCCCTGGTGGCTGGCGGCAAGGTCACGGCCACCATCGAAGAGACGGCCAAGGGCGATAAGGTGGACATCGTGAAGTTCCGCCGCCGCCAGGGCTATCTGCGTATGAAAGGTCATCGCCAGTTCTACACCCAGCTGAAAATTACGGGTATCTCCAGCGACGCGTAAGCGGCGCGGATGCCAGCAAGACACCGGAGCGATTGAGCAATGGCACATAAGAAAGCAGGCGGCAGTACTCGTAACGGCCGCGATTCAGAGAGCAAGCGCCTTGGCCTGAAGAAGTTCGGCGGCCAGCAGGTGCAGGCGGGCAACATCCTCGTGCGCCAGCGCGGCACGGCCTACAACGCCGGCGTAAACGTCGGCGTGGGTCGCGACCACACGCTGTTTGCCCTGGCCGACGGCGAAGTCCGCTTCACCAAGCGTGGGCCGAAGGCCCGTCGCTTCGTCGACGTGGTGACCAGCGAGAGCTGAGTGCGCCGCGACCGGGCCGCTCGCGCGCGCCGAGTCGCAACGCCTGCAGGGCCCCGACATTGCTCGGGGCCTTGTCGTTTCTGGGGGCCGCAAACACCGTGAAGTTCGTCGACGAAGCCACCATCCGCGTCAACGCCGGCAAGGGCGGTGACGGCTGCGCCAGCATGCGCCGCGAAAAGTACGTGCCCAAGGGCGGCCCGGACGGCGGCGACGGCGGCCGTGGCGGCGACGTGATCCTGGTGGCCGACGAGGGCCTGAACACCCTGGTCGACTTCCGCACCCAGCGACGCTTTCGCGCCGAGGCGGGTCATGCGGGGCGTGGGAAAGACTGCACGGGGCGAATGGGCCAGTCCCTGGAAGTCACCGTGCCCGTGGGCACCATCGTCAAGGACGTCGATACGGGGGAGACCCTCGGTGACCTGGCCAATGCAGACTCCCGTCTGGTGGTCGCCCGCGGCGGCGACGGTGGCCTCGGCAACGTGCACTTCAAGTCCAGCACCAACCGGGCGCCACGCCAGTTCACACCGGGCCAACCGGGTGAGGCGCGGCAGCTGCAGCTGGAGCTGCGCCTGCTGGCGGACGTGGGCCTCCTGGGCCTGCCCAACGCGGGCAAGTCGACCCTGATCAGCGCCATGTCCGCGGCGCGGCCGAAGATCGCGGACTATCCCTTCACCACCCTGCACCCCAACCTGGGCGTGGTGCGCGTGGGCAGCCATCAGAGCTTCGTGCTGGCCGACGTGCCGGGACTCATCGAGGGTGCCGCGGAAGGGGCGGGCCTGGGTATTCGTTTCCTGAAGCACCTGGAGCGCACGCGCCTGTTGCTGCACCTGGTGGATCTGGCACCGCCCCAGGGCGATGCTCTGGATGACGTCACCACCATTGCGGCGGAGATCGAGAAGTTCTCGCCGGAACTCGCTGCACGCGAGCGTTGGCTGGTCTTCAACAAACTCGACCTGCTGAGCGACGACGAGGCGGACGAGGCGATCACAAGGATTACGCAGGATCTGGCGTGGGACGGTCCCGTCTGGCGCATCTCCGCCGTGACCGGCAACGGCTGCAAGGAGCTGGCGGGCGCACTGATGCAGCGCCTCGAGCAGATGCGCGAGGAGGCGGCGGAAGCGGGGGATGAAGAAGCCGCTGCGTCGGGGACAACGGCGACGGGCTGGGAAGACACGCCTTGATGGCGTCAGTGCTTTCCAGCCCGCTGGCGACCGTACTCGGAGGGCGAGGCGGCCGCGCCTCGAGCTCAGGCGTTGAGCTTGAGGATGGCGCTGTTCAGGCGGCTCTTGTAGCGGGCAGCGGCGTTACGGTGCAGAACACCCTTGCTCACCATGCTGTCGATGACCGGAGCAGCCGCTTTGAAGTGCTCGTTGGCATCGCTGGCGTTGCCTTCGGCGATGGCCTTGCGGACACGCTTGATCATGGTGCGCATGCGCGAACGGAGCGACATGTTGTGGGCGCGGCGGCCGACGGCCTGGCGGGCGCGCTTGGTGGCCTGCTTGGAGTTAGCCAAGAGTCTCTGCCTCGAATGCTGTGCGTGGATCGGGATGGCGCCGCGCCGCGGGCTCGAGCCTGCGAGCGCTCACTAGTGCGCCGGGTAATCCACAATTATTCGCGCGACGCTGCGTCGTGTCAATGACCGCCTAGGTTTCTGCGGGCGTGGGACGCAGTCTTCTTCGATCCACTTCCGTGGTGAGCGCGATGACCCTGCTCTCGCGCGTGCTCGGCTTCATCCGCGACGTGGTGCTGGCCCGCCTGTTCGGCGCCGGCGCGGGAATGGACGTCTTCGTGGTCGCCTTTCAGATCCCGAACTTCCTCCGCCGCCTGTTCGCCGAAGGCGCCTTCGCCCCGGCCTTCGTGCCGGTGCTCACTCAGGTACGCAAGCAAGGCGACGAGGGCGATGAGCAGGCCTTCATCGATCGCGTGGCGGGTACCCTGGGCGCCATCCTGCTGGGCGTGACCGTGTTGGGGGTGTTGGGCGCGCCCCTGCTGATCCTGCTGTTCAGCTCGGGCTTCAGCAGCGGCGGTGAGTCGACGGACCGCTTCGAGCTGGCCGTCGACATGCTGCGCTACACCTTCCCCTACATCCTGTTTATCTCCCTGACGGCGCTGGCCGGGGCCGTGCTCAACGTGCACGAGCGCTTCGCCGTGCCGGCCTTTACCCCGGTACTGCTCAACGTAGTGCTGATCAGCGCCGCGGTGCTGCTCTCGACGCGCCTCGCGCGACCGGAGATGGGCCTGGCGATCGGTGTGCTGGTGGCGGGCGCGGTGCAGCTGGCCTTTCAGGTGCCGTTTCTGAGCGCCATCGGTCGACTGCCGCGACCGCGCTGGGGCTGGCGTGATCCCGGGGTGCAGCGGGTGCTCAACCTGATGCTACCGGCGATCTTCGGTTCGTCCGTTGCCCAGCTGAACCTGCTCGTCGATCGCCACATCGCTTCTTACCTCGACACGGGCAGCATCAGCTGGCTGTACTTCTCCGATCGCCTGCTCGAGTTTCCCTTGGGGCTGTTCGCGGTGGCTCTGGCCACGGTGATCCTGCCGCGGCTCTCCGCGCGCTACGACGCGGATGCTCCGCAGGCCTTCAGTGCCACCCTGGATTGGGCCCTGCGCCTGACAGCGTTGATCGCTGTGCCGGCGGCCATCGGTCTGACCTTGCTGGCCGTACCGCTGATCGCGACCCTGTTCCAGTATCGCGAATTCGACGCCCATGACACGGTCATGGCGAGCTATGCACTCACCGCCTACGGCCTCAGCCTGCTCGGTTTCGTGCTGGTGAAGGTGCTGGCGCCTGGCTACTTCTCACGTCAGGACACGCGAACGCCCGTGCGCATCGGCATCATCGCCATGGTGGTCAACATCGTGCTCAACGGCGTGCTCGTGGTGACCCTGCTGCGCACGGACTTCGTAGCGCCCCACGCGGGCCTGGCGATGGCGACCGGCGTGGCGGCCTTCGTCAATGCGGGGCTGCTGTACCGGGGGCTGCGGCGCGAAGAGGTCTACGCGCCGGGCCCGCAATGGGCCGCACTGCTGCCGCGCCTGCTCGGCGCCGCCACGCTCATGGGCGTGCTGGTCTGGTTCCTCGCCGGTCCGCGCAGCGCCTGGCTGGACGCGACGGCCCTCGAGCGTGTGGCGCGCCTGGCCGCCTGCGTGCTGGGCGGGGCGGCAAGCTACGGGGCGGCCCTGTGGCTGTTCGGTCTGCGCCCGCATCATCTGCGTACGCCGGCCTGAGGCGCGACGAATGCCCGCGCTATACTGCATGACTCCTCTTCTCACTCGACCGTCTGCCCGATGCAACTGATCCGGGGCCTTCACAACCTGCGTCCCGAACATCGGGGCACGGCACTGACCTTCGGCAACTTCGACGGCGTGCACCTTGGCCATCAGGCCATCCTCGAGCGCCTGCGAGCGCTCGGAGACGGCCGCGCCAGCGTGCTGCTGTTCGAGCCGACGCCGCGCGAGTACTTCGATCCGGCAACCGCGCCGAGACGGCTCATGCGCTTTGGCGAGAAGCTGCAGGTGCTCTGCGACCTGGGCATCGAACAGGTGGTGTGCCTGCGCTTCGACGATCGCATTGCGCGCCTGCCGGAGGACACCTTCGTGCAGCAGCTGCTGGTGGACGGGCTCGGCGTGACCCACGTGCTGGTGGGCGCCGATGCGCGCTACGGCCGCCAGCGCGCCGGCACCTTCGAGACGCTGAGCGCCCACGGCCGGCGCCACGGCTTTGCGGTGGAAGCGACGCCAACGGTGCTGCTCGATGGTGAGCGCGTCTCCAGCACGCGGATTCGTAACGCCCTCGACGCCCACGACTTCGCGGCCGCGGCGGCCCTGCTCGGGCGCCCCTACACGATGAGCGGTCGGGTAACTCACGGCAACAAGCTAGGGCGTACCTTAGGTTACCCCACGGCCAACATCCCCGTGCGGCGCCTCCATTCACCCTTGCACGGCATCTTTGCCGTACGCGTGCAGGGCGTGACGCCCGGAGGCGCCCCCTGGCCGGGTGTGGCGAGTCTCGGCAGCCGACCGACCGTGAACGGCGAGGGCCTGCTGCTCGAAGTGTTCCTGTTCGACTTCAGCGGTGAGCTCTACGGCAAGCGCCTGCAGGTGGAGTTCGTTGCCCACCTGCGCGACGAAGAGCGCTTCGACGGCCTGGAGGCGCTCACGCGCCAGATGGACGATGACGCCGCCGCCGCGCGCCGCGTGCTGGCAGGCAGCGAAGGCCAGTCCGCGTGTTCCCCATGACGGTGATGGCCGCCGACGGCCTCACGCAACAGCCCTCGGAGAACTGACACGATGAGCTTGCTGGATGATCCGCCACAGCGCATGAACCCGGTGCTGCGCTGGGTGCTCGGCTGGCGCAGCAACGGTGCCTGGCTGTGGTTGTCCTTGCTGGTGCTGTTGCTCGACCAGTACAGCAAGCGCTACATCGTGGCCAACTTCGAGTACGCGCAGGTGATGGTGATCAACGATTTCCTCAACATCACACGCCTGCACAACACCGGGGCTGCCTTCAGCTTTCTGGCCAACGCCTCGGGTTGGCAGCACTGGCTGTTCATCGGCCTGGGCCTGACCGTGTCGATAGCTATCGTGATCTGGCTGCGCTTCCTGCGCGGGCGGCGAACCCTGAGCGCGGCGCTGGCCCTGATGCTGGGCGGGGCCCTGGGCAACGTGGTGGACCGGGTGCAGTTCGGTCACGTGATCGACTTCATCCACGTGCACTATCAGCAGCATTTCTTTCCCGCCTTCAACGTGGCGGACTCGGCGCTCACCCTGGGCGCCATCCTGCTGGTGCTTGATGGATTCTTCAGCCGTGCGACCGAGGAAGCGGCGCTGCGCGCCCAGGCGGAGGGGAAGGCCTCGGACGAGGACTAAAGGGTGAGGAGATGACCGCGGCGCGCGCTCGAAGCGTCACGCCGCGGTCCGGCCAGGGCGACCTAGTTGCCGCCCACGTCGTCCGTGTCCTCCTGGCGCCAGAAGGTCTTGACGGGTAGTTCCACACCCGCCGCATCACAGCTCTCGGGGCCGATCACGCAGCCGATGTCACGCCCGCCGGGCCCATCGTCATCGTCGTCGTCGTCTTCGCCCTCATCGCCGCCTTCCTCGCCCTCGGGCGGATCCTCGTCGCCGCAGTAGTCGCCGAAGCAGGTGGGCGGTACGTAGCCCGTGTCCTCGTCCTCGGTGAAGATGTAGACGACTTCCGGCGGGATGCCGGGCTTGTCCAGTTCTTCAACGCCCACGCCGCCGGAGCCGAGATCCACGCTGTAGAGCTGGCCCGTGCCGAGGGCGGCAAAGCAACCCTGGGTGAGCTCGTTCTGCGGCAGGTAGCTGGTGAAGTTCGCCTTGTTCTGGAAGATGCGGGTTTCCGACAGCACCTTCTCGCCGGCCGCCGTGAGCAATGGCATGTAGAAGCCGTTGACCGGCGCGTCGGGGTCGTTGGCGAGTTCACCGATGTAGGTCAGGTCGCCCTTGGAGAAGCCGTAGCGCTCGGTGTTTTCGGCGGCCGGGTTCTCGCTCAGGCCCAACTCGTCGAAGGGGTAGTAGTCGCGCAGGACGAAGAAGTAGTCATCCAGACCTTCGTACTTCGGATGGGCGCGATAGCCGGACGCGATGGTGATGTTGAAGAAGTCCTTGTCACCCGCCTGGCCCAGGGCGATGTCCGGGGCGTAGTAGAAGCGGCGGTTGTCGCCGGTGTCGCCGCCCTCGGCGGCGCCGAGCGAGGCCACCATGCCGCCCGTGATGTGGAAGCGGTCGCCCTCGACGCGCGGGTTGTGCACGTCGAAGCGCCACACGCGGCCGCCGAGGTCGGCCGCGTAGAGGCGATCGGCGAAGCCGTCGGCGTTGAGGTCGACCACGCGGATCGCACCGGTGATGGCCGAGACCATGTCCGCAAAGTAGGTCTGCATGTCCGTGTCGACCTCGTTGGCGGCGCTGCCCGACCACACCAGCTCTCCCGTGTAGGCATTGACCATGAAGATGGCGTTGCCCACCGAATCGGGCGCGTAGGCCGAGTAGTCGTCCTGACGCAGATCATAGCCGCCGCCGAACACCAGCACGTCCTGCTCCACCTCCGAGCCGAAGGATCCCGTCTTTACCTTGGTGCGGGTGATCGGCGACCAGGTCTGACCGAGCTGGGCAAAGCCACTGCTGGCCGGGGAGAGCTTCCACAGGAACTGTGGGTTGGAAGGATCTGTGTAGTCCAGGGCGTAGAGGTAGTCGCCACCGCGGCGCAGGCCGACGTAGAGGTACACGCTGTCGCCCTCGCCGACTTCGCCGTCACCGCCGTCCTGCACCCAGGCGGCGATCGGACCGTCTACGCCGTAGATGCGCTCGGTGGTCTCGTAGTCGGCGTACCAATCGTCCAGGTTAGGCAGTAGCTCAAAGGGAAGGTAGGCGGAGAGTTCCTGTCCCGTGATGCTGTCGATGGCGTGCAGGAAGCCCTCGTTGGAGCCCACGAACACCACGGCCCGCGGTTCCCCTTCGCCGCGCGCGTAGGTGACCACCAGTGGCTTCGAGTGCATGGGGTCACCGAGTTCGAGCCGAGCTTCGTCGGTGTTGCCGTCTTCGTCCGCATCCTTGATGTCGACGCCATTGACCCACTCGAGCAGCTCCTCGACCCGCTTGCCGTCGTTGCCCGGTACGTCCGGCAGAAGTTCGACATCGAGGACCTCCAGAAGATAGTCCTCGAAGGTCTCGGAGTTCTCCGGCGAGAACGCCGTGATCGCACCGCCCCAGTCGGTCAGCACGTTGCGTTGCCCCGAGAGCTCGGCTGCGGCGCCGCCGGCCTGCACGGAGAAGCCGTCGGCCGTGTCGCTCCAGAAACTGCGCGACTCCTCGCGGAAGAACCCGGTGTTCTGATCGACGGCCTCGAAGTTGT
>JAAUYD010220836.1_pt1 | contig 21750 bp, 8 predicted proteins | sample 7278101 | NCBI WGS metagenome assembly JAAUYD01 (sample SAMN14350128, study PRJNA611818) | marine sediment metagenome | isolation source: surface marine sediment (0.6m) | place: French Polynesia: Moorea | collected 2018-08
ACAATATCTTGCCAGCAAGCAACCGCCCGGTCCCAAACCTGTTGTAAGGTTTCTCCTTCTGGCATTTGCACGGTTTCTGGGGCTTCTTTCCACTGTTTGAGCATTCCAGGAAAGTCGGCTTCTATCTCTGCTTCGAGTTTGCCTTCCCAGAGTCCATGACAAATTTCTGTTAAGGGGGGTCGTAAGTCTAGGGTAATATTGGGATGATATTGTAGGATAATTTCGGCGGTTTCTTTCGGTCGTGATAAGGGACTACTGACCCCAAAATCGATCTTAATTTCTTTGAGAAAATCGGCTGCTTTTTGTCCTTGATTTTTGCCGTTTTCGTTGAGGGGAATATCTCGAATTCCTTGGAATCTGGATTCATGATTCCATTGAGTTTCTCCGTGACGAATAAAGAGCAATCTCAAAACATTATCTTGAGAACGAGGAGGAGGAATAGTAATACCTAAATGGGAGGTTTGATTAAGGGATTCGAGTTCGACTGTATCACCCCAACCTCCTGTAAAATTCAAGATATTAATACAACAATTCGACTGTTGAATGCGGTGATAATGGGAGGGAGGAACTCCAATGGCACTCATAATTAAACAGCGATTAATGCCATTATGAGCCACGATTAAAATGGTTTGATTTTTGTGTTTCTCTAGTAATTTTTTCCAGAATTCTTGTGCCTGTTCATAGAGAGAAAGTACGGGAAAATGCTCCCGTTGTCCTTCGGAGGTAGAGAGTACCATGTTAAATTTATGGGGATGTTGTTTCCAGCATTTATAATCTTCAGGAAATTTCTGGGCAACTTCGTCTTTATGCAACTTTTCCCATAAAGGAAGGTCTACTTCTCTTAGTTGTTCATGAGCAGATAAAGTGGGAGGTTCTTTGAAGCAATTTTGTATAATTTCTGCGGTGGTTTTTGCCCGTTGTAAAGGACTACAATAAATGGCATCAATGGGTAAAGAACTTAAGGTATTACCCACTTTTTCAGCGTCTTGGCGACCTTTTTCTGTTACCACAGATTCATCACTACGTCCTTGAATTAATTTTTGAGCGTTGTAGCTGCTTTGTCCATGACGCACTATAATAACGCGAGTAGTCAATCTTCCTATCCTCTCTCGGAATTATCAATTTCTAGATTACAGGTTCTTGGGGCTTTATACTAAACTTATTTTGATATTTGTCAGATTTCTTATTAATATTTTTGAATTATTTTTTATAATCTATGATTTTAAAGGAAAATTTTTTATCTCAATTATCTTCTTCAGATTATCATAAAAATAAAAGTTTTGAAATAGGTTTAATTATTGTTTTTGCCCTTATTACTTTCATTGGTATATTAAATCATGCTATGTGGCGTGATGAGTTAAACGGCTGGCTAATCGCTAGGGATAGTTATTCTTTTATTCATTTTTTTAGCAACATTAAATATGAGGGTCATCCTTTAATTTGGTATGTTTGTTTATGGTTTTTAAATCAGATAACAGGTAATCCTCTTGGAATGCAGATTTTTCATTGGTTAATTGCTGTTACTACAATTGCTATTTTTATTCTGTTTTCTCCTTTTACTAAAACTCAAAAAATATTATTTACTTTTGGTTATTTACCTTTGTATGAATATTCGATTATTAGTCGTAATTATTGCATTGGTATTTTATCGATTTTTCTTTTTTGTACCTGTTTTGAAACTCGCTACAAATCTTATCTTCCTTTAGGCTTCATCTTAGCTATTATGGCTAATACTAATGCTTATTGTTTACTGATATCATTAGCATTAGGGTTTATTTTAACCATTGAATATATTTTTAGACGTTATTTTCAGTATCAAACCAACGCAAACCAATATAATATTCTTTTTTCTTTAACTATCTTTTTAATAGGAATAATTATATCAGTTTTAATGTTATTACCTCCTGCCGATAGTACCTTACAAGGAGGAGCAAGTCAATGGTTTTTTCAGTTAGATTTTAATCGTTTAACCCAAACCATTACGAGAGTTTGGCGTAGTTATATTTTAGTGATTATTCCCAGTGATTCTAAACCGATAGATTTGTTTATTTTTTCATTTTTCTCTCTTGCTTTATTGGCGTTTTCTATATTAATTTTGATTAGAAAACCTATGGCTTTACTATTTTATTTAGTAGGAAGTTTAGAAATTCTTGCTTTTACTTACGCTAAATTTTTAGGTTCTCAAAGACACTACGGACATTTATATATAATCTTTATTACTGCTTTATGGATAGGTCATTATTATATTAATTCTACAGTAATCATCACGTTTTTGAAGAGTATTTCTTATCAATTATCAAAAACCATTTCCCATTGGACAAGTTTTGCTTCCCATCATAAAAAATCTTTTTTGTTGATTATATTATGGTTACAAGTGATTGCCGGAATTGTCGCTTTTAGTCGGGACTTAATAACCCCTTATTCCAGTAGTAAAGTTACCGCAGAATTTATCAAAAATAATGAGTTGTCAAAGCATTTTATTGTAGGGAGTGAAGATTTTACTATTGCCCCTATTAGTGGTTATCTTAATCAGAAAATATACTATCCTGAAATTCAAGAGTTCGGTAGTTATGTTCTTTTTAAAAATGAACGAATAAGTGTTAATGATGATGATATTATTAATCAAATGACTCAACTTATAGCTAAGGAAAACAAAGACATTTTGTTGATCATGAATAGAACTTTTTTAGGTCAATCTTCTGATTTGAAGATTAAATTTATAGAAAAATTTACTCAATCGTTTATCTATAATGAAAAGTATTATCTCTATTTAGTACAATCATCCTCTAAGTCAAGTTAATTAATATGATAAAAACAAATAAAAAAAATGATATTATCTGGTTTTTCTTACTGCTAATCTTAGCCTTATTTTTATGGCTCTTTAATTTAGGAACTCTTCCTTTAAGAGACTGGGATGAAGGATACTATGCTACTGTAGCACAAGATATGTTTCAGTCGGGAAACTGGCTTTATTTAACTTATGCAGATCAGCCTTTTTTATTAAAACCACCGTTAATTATTTGGCTAATTAATATCAGTTATAATTTAGGAGGTATCAATGAATTTACCACCCGTTTTCCTTGTGCTTTGTTAACCGCTTTTGGTGTTCCTTTACTGTATTTACTTGGAAAAAATTTATTTTCTAAGCAACAGCCGGCTATTTTCAGTAGTTTAGTTTATTTAACTTTATTACCCATTGTACGTCATGGACGTTTAGCCATGATAGATGGTATTATTAATACCTTTCTTATCTTTTCCATCTTATCTTTAGTGAAGTCTAAAAAGCAACCTTTATGGTCAATTGGTTTTGGTCTTGGACTCGGATTAATTGCATTAAGTAAAGGAATTTTAGCTTTAGCTTTGGGGGGAATTTTAGGTATTTATATTCTTTGGGATAGGGAACAAAAAACTATAGCAACTTTTTTAATTAAAATAACACAAATTATTGGTTTACAATGGATATTTGATGAGCGATTTAAACAAATTTTTATTCTTTCTAAAAAAGAGCAAAAAAGTCTGATTAAGAATCAGACTTTATGGTTTGGTTTATGTCTAGGATTTTTACCTGTCATAATTTGGTATTATTTACAAATTAATTATTATGGAGAACAATTCATCCACGTTCATTTTTTACAACAAAATTTTGATCGTTTATCCACTGCTGTTGAGGGAAACAGTGGTTTACCTTGGTATTACATTTTAGAATTAATTAAATATAGTTTACCTTGGTTACTATTTTTACCGAGTGGCTTATTTTTAGCCTGGAAAAAGCGTCAAAAAAGTTGGGGTAAATTAGTGTTAACTGGTTTTTTCCTATTTTTAGGAATTATTACTATTATGGGGACTAAACTTCCTTGGTATATTATGCCTATTTATCCTTTTTTTGCTTTAGCAGTTGGCTATTATTTAAGTTATTTATATGAACTTAAAAAATATTATTATCAACCATTATTATTCAGTTTCTTTGGTTTAAGTATCATGAGCGTAGTTGGCGGTATATATTTATGGAAAGAAACTCAAGACATTTTACTTACTATTATGGCCTGTATTCTTTTTATCACCTTTCTATTAACGAGCCAAAAACTCAAACGAAATTCTCCTAATTTTATTCATATTCTTATTATTGGTCTATATAGTAGTTTAGCGTTGTTTATAACATCAAATTCTTGGGTATGGGAACTAAATGAAGCATTTGAAGTTAAACCTATTGCTAACCTAATTAAAGAAAATACACCGACAGAAACCATTATCTATACTTCATTCGAGTATAGTCGTCCTAGTTTAGATTTTTATAGCAATCGCCAGATACTTGCTGAGGATAACACTACATTACAACAACTTGCTTCAACCTCATCTTATTTGTTATTAGATGAGCAAACTTTTGACAATTTAAAGTTAACTAATGTTAAAATACTAGGAGAGGTCAATGGATTTCTTTTGATTTCTACAAATAATCAACAGTCAAAGTAGTTAGAGAGAGTTGAATGACAACCAAAAGAATAATATTAATTGTTTTAACTATTATTTCACTTATCCCGGTTCTTTTATCATTAATTGGTAGTATTAATCAACCCCAAGTTCAATCAAATTTACAACTTTATCAAACTAATTTAGCGTTGCAAGCATCAGAATTTTCAGGTGATAATATTAGTGAATTTGAGCAAATTCGTGAATCCGTATTGGGAAAAAATCCTTATGAAGCTGCTATTCAACAATATCAAGATGCTCTTAACCTTTCTGAAAAAAATCTACAACAGCTAGAAAATAATTTAAAAATTATTAATAAACAAGCCAATAGTATCAAAGACTCAGAAACAAATATTAATTCTATCCAAATTTTTTCAGGAGCCAATGAACAAGAGAAACTACAAACAGAAGTCAATCGACAGAAAGAGGAAATTGAAGAGATAAACATCAAAATAGGCCTCTTAGAAATTGCCCAGGGAAACCAAGAACAAGGATTAGAAATTTGGAATAATATAGAAGAATTACCTTTTTCACCTTCATTAAAATATACCGCTAATGTTCTCACTCATTTATGGGGTAATAACGGTTCTATTCTAGCAGAATCAGAATCAACAATTGAAGAACAATTAAATTCATGGTTTCGTTATTATTCTCTTAACCAACTCTATCAAATTCAAGACCGAAAAGATGATTTAATTAAATTACAAGAAAGACAACAAGAAGTAGCAAAAAACTCAATTATTAAGTTAACTATTGTTGCTATTATTCCCGTATTAGGAGGATTAATAGGAGTCGGAATTATTATCTTTGCCTTCATTCAATTAGCCTTAAAGAAAGAATCAGCTATTTTAGCCATAGATGAAAGGTTTAAGTGGAAAACTCCCTGGACAATAGAAATCCCTTGGCAAGTTTTAGTAGTTGGCTTTTTATTTTTTGGACAAATTGTTCTACCTATTTTTATTAGCTTCCTCAATATTGATTTAACTGAATTGAGCTTACGAGGAAAAGCTTTTTATGTTTTAGGTAGCTATGTTGCCATGTCTTTAGGAGGAATAGGGGTGCTATATTTATCGATTAAATCCTTTTTTCCGTTACCCAAAGATTGGTTTAACTTTAATTGGTTAAATAACTGGTTCATTTGGGGATTCGGAGGCTATTTAGTTGCCTTACCTTTAGTCATTCTTATCTCATTAATTAACCAAAATATTTGGGATGGACGAGGAGGAAGTAACCCGCTACTTTCCTTAGCATTAGAAGGACAAGATAGGGTGGTTTTAGCCATCTTTTACTTTACCGCAGCCATAGCTGCACCTTTTTACGAAGAAATCATGTTCCGTGGCTTTTTATTACCGTCTTTAACTCGATATTTTCCTCTATGGGGAGCCATTGGAATGAGTAGTTTAATATTTGCCATTGCTCATCTTAATCTTTCAGAAGTTCTCCCATTAACTGTTTTAGGGATTGTTTTAGGGATTGTTTACACACGCTCCCGTAATCTTCTATCTTCTATGCTATTACATAGCCTTTGGAATAGTGGCACTTTAATTAGTCTTTTTCTATTAGGTAGTGGTTCTAATTAGGTCACTTGAGCAAAAGTTAACAAAATATTGAGGAGTGATAACAAAGTAACTTTTTAAGGGAATAATAGAGATGATATGACCTCAATAAAATAGCAAATCGAATCATCAATGAATAGCGTATTACCACAACAACAGTTAGGAAAAATGATAGGAACAATAGCTATTATTGCCTTCAGCTTAACTGGGGTAATTTGGCTACAAAAATCTCTAATTACTCCTCAAAAAGAACAGTTAACCTCAGAGGAGTATCAAAAACAACAACAACTTGAAAAACTACAATTAAATGTTTACAAAGGTTTACCCAGTTTAGGGTACGGGAACTTATTCGCTGATTGGTTTTACTTAAGGTTTGTTCAATATTTTGGCGATGGGGAAGCTCGTAAGCAAACGGGATATCCTCTGAGTCCTGATTATTTCCAATTAGTCGTTGACAATGATCCCCGTTTTGTAGATGCTAACCTCAAATTAGCGGTATCTACCTCTCTTTTTGCAGGTTTACCTCAAAAAAGTGTCCAATTGCTAGAAAAAAGTTTAGAACACATCCCCAGTAAAATTACTTCCCCTATGTATCCTCCCTATTATTTATGGATTTACAAGGGAGTTGATGAATTGTTATTTTTAGGGGATGTCGAAGCAGCTAAACACTCTAATACAATGGCTGCTAACTGGGCTGATACATACCCTGATGAAACCAGTAAAAGTATAGCAAAAAGAAGACGAGAGACGGTTCAATTTTTAGAAAAAAACCCTGGGAGTCGCGCTGCTCAAATTGGGGCCTGGTCTCAGGTTTTAAACAGTGCTGTTAACGAAGAAGCCGTTGAGCGAGCTTTAGGGGAAATTCAAGCTTTAGGAGGTGAAATTTATCTCACACCTCAAGGTAATATTAGTATTCGTGTTCCCGAATGGATTGATTAGGTTAACCAGAAAATTGTTAGAGTGTATCTTCCCATCGTTACCCAAGAGTGGGATGATAAAGACAAACCTTGGGGCAAATTACAGACCAGGAGTTGCCCACTCCACACTGATTGTTGTCTTATCGTAGTTTATTTCAAGAAAAATTATGGTCGCTGCCACCCAGTCACTTCAAGAACTGTGCATTAATTCTATTCGTTTTTTAGCGGTTGACGCTGTAGAAAAAGCCAAATCAGGACACCCAGGACTGCCCATGGGTGCGGCTCCAATGGCTTATGTCCTGTGGGATAAGTTCATGCGGTTTAACCCCAAAAACCCCAAATGGTTTAATCGCGATCGCTTTATCCTATCGGCTGGTCATGGCTGTATGTTACAGTACGCTCTCCTCTATTTGACCGGTTACGATAGTGTCACCATCGAAGACATTAAACAATTCCGCCAATGGGAGTCTAAAACCCCTGGACACCCAGAAAACTTTGAGACCGAAGGGGTAGAAGTTACCACTGGGCCCCTGGGACAAGGGATCGCTAATGGGGTGGGGTTAGCCTTAGCAGAAGCCCATTTAGCTGCCACCTTCAACAAACCCGATGCCACCATCGTTGACCATTACACCTATGTTATTTTAGGGGATGGTTGCAACATGGAAGGGGTTGCCAGTGAAGCTTGTTCGGTTGCTGGACACTGGGGGTTAGGCAAACTCATCGCCCTCTACGACGATAACCACATCTCCATTGATGGTTCGACAGATGTGGCCTTTACCGAAGATGTGTCCAAACGCTTTGAAGCTTACGGTTGGCACGTTCTCCACGTAGAAAATGGTAACACCGATTTAGAAGCCATTGCCAAGGCCATCGAAGAAGCGAAAAAAGTCACCGATAAACCTTCGATGATCAAGGTAACAACCACTATCGGTTATGGTTCCCCCAACAAACAAAACACCGCCGGAGTTCACGGGGCTGCGTTAGGTACGGATGAAGTTGCCTTAACCCGTAAAAACTTAGGATGGAACTATGAACCCTTTGATATTCCCCAAGATGTCCTTGGCCACATGAATAAGGCCATCGAACGGGGTGCGAGTTATGAAGCAGAATGGAATCAAGCTTTTGCTACTTATAAGGCGAAATATCCCACAGAAGCGGCTGAGTTTGAACGTTATTTAAGTGGTCAACTTCCTGATGGTTGGGATAAGGAATTACCTACCTTTACCCCTGATGATGGAGCCACCGCTACCCGTAAACATTCTGCTGCTATTCTCAATAAGTTAGCTCCTGTTATCCCTGAATTAATCGGTGGATCGGCTGATTTAACCCACTCTAACTTAACAGAATTAAAAATTTCTGGGGACTTCCAAAAAGGACAATACGCTAACCGTAACGTCCACTTTGGGGTCAGAGAACACGGTATGGGTGCTATCTGTAACGGGATGGCTCTACATGGTTCTGGTTTAATTCCCTACGGTGCCACCTTCTTAATCTTTACCGATTATATGCGGGCTTCTATCCGTTTATCCGCTTTATCCCAAGCCGGTGCTATCTGGGTAATGACTCACGACTCCATTGGACAAGGGGAAGATGGACCCACTCACCAACCGGTAGAGGTTTTGGCTTCTTTACGGGCCATTCCTAATTTAACAGTGATTCGTCCTGCGGATGGTAATGAGTGTTCTGGTGCTTATAAAGTCGCCATTGAGAAGGCGAAACAAAACGCCCCGACGCTGATGGCTTTCACTCGTCAAAATGTGCCTCATCTTCCCGGAACCTCCATTGAAGGGGTGACAAAGGGAGCTTATACCATTGTTGATTGTGATGGAACCCCTGATATCATCCTTATGGGAACCGGTTCAGAAGTCAGTCTTTGTGTCACTGCAGCCGAAAAATTAAGCAGCGAAGGTAAGAAAGTTCGTGTGGTTTCTATGCCGTCTTGGGAGTTATTTGAAGCGCAAGACGAAGCTTATAAAGAGTCCGTTTTACCCAAAGCTGTAACCAAGCGGTTATCGGTAGAAGCTGGTGTTAGCTTTGGTTGGGCGAAATACGTTGGCACGGAAGGTGATACGGTTAGTATTGACCGTTTCGGTGCTTCTGCTCCTGGTGGAACCTGTATGGAGAAATTTGGCTTTAGTGTTGATAATGTTTTCGCTAAAGCGAAAGCACTTCTAGGATAATTAATTCCTAATACTTGTTATTAATTAATCAAAACCCTCTAAGTTTTTAGGGGGTTTTTTGTTGTTGGTTTTGTGATAAATATTATAAAGGTAGATATTGAACAGCAAGCCTGTCCAGGTTTGTCTAGGTTTCATGAAGCAGTCAAGGCATAATCACTTATACCTTGACCCAAAGTGAACGATTAAGCAAAGACAAAATCAGATGCACTCAAATCGCTAGACTGAATGCTTCGTAAGATCGCTAAATCTTTTCCTAGCGCATTAATAGTGGTATCTACACCATTTTGAGTTAACATCAAATTCTCAAAAGAGAGACCCGTAATTCCAAAGCCAAAGCCAATCACATCCTCACCAATGGTAAAGTCAGTGATAGTATTAGCATTGGTTGGTAACACCTCTTGGTCAGTCACGATCCAGAATTGATCCATTCCTGAACCACCGGTGACGGTATTGTTACCCTCAGCATAACCGATGAACAAAATATCATCTCCTACTCCAGCTAGAATGCGGTTATCGCTTCCGGCAAAGAGGATATCATCACCGCTACCCAAGTCAAGACGACTACGAGGACCACCAGAAGAAGAGGTAACATCCACATAGTCATCCCCAGAACCAGCAAAGAGGATTTGGTTATCACCGATGAATCCCGTATCTCCAGGATCTTCTGTGTCAAAGACATCATCACCAGGAGTCCCCATCACCATTCTGGAAACTACGGGAGGTTCAACGGAAGTATCTTCAATGGTGACGCTGACACTACTAGCATCGGCAAGTCCATAACCCACTTCATCGATTAAGGTATAAGTATTGGTTTCCTCCCCTTCTGTCACCATATCGGCAACAGTGGTAAAGGTAACGGTGGCAGAAGTTGCCCCTTCATCGATGGTGATAGCAGAACGGGCTAATTCGTCCCCTTCTGGGGTTAACTGTTCTAAGTTAGCCGCATTGGTTAAAGTGGGAGGAAATTCGATGTCTCCTAACTCGTTATCGGAGTCTACCTCAGACCAAACCACCCGTAAACCACCTGTTGGGGCTGCTTTATCTAGGGTAAAGGTAAGGGTATAGGTGTCAGTATCTTCAGAAACTGTGGTCTGATCCACACTTAAACCCACTTCAGGACGTATTCCTAAACGAGAATCTAAGTTTAAGGGTTCGTTTAACTCGATCTGGATAATCTCGTTATTGTCAATATCGGGTCCTCTTCCGATGGAGAAGGGATAGTTATTATCGTTGGCCACTAACAAGGTTGTCTCATCGAGTACCAAGACATCTTCGATAGTGACGAAAGGAAATTCAAAGGAGAGACTACCATCATTATTGAGATCGTCAGGATCAGCAATATTTAACAGATCCACTAATTCTGTCTTTTCAACGAAACCATTTTCGTCAATTTGAGAGAGATCCACCTTAAACAGTTTCTTGAATAAAGCGGTTTCCCCTTGGCCACCGTCCCGTTCAATAACGATAAACTCGTTATCATTAATGGGAGTCATATCTCCGATGGCATGGCTAGGATCGTCTAATTCATAGTAACCCGCTAACTCATCGGCAAAGCTGGCTGATGCCACATCAAACTCATAGATTCGTAAAGCATTGTCAGGATCTCCTGCTACGCTGCCTTCTAAGAGAGGATAAAGGGTCATTCGATCAGGAGTATAACCTAAGCCTTCATAACCACGAGAACGGCTTAAATTCCCTTCTGCGTCTCCGTCTAACACCGCAGGATTATCCGGCGATCGCACTTCAGTGGCCGCTAATTGATCCCGTACCACAGCACCGGTTTCGGGGAAGTCGGTAAAGAAGCCATCCACCCCTAAATTAATTAACTGCTCAATTTCTTGTTCAGGGGTTTGGGGTGTCCCATCGGGGTTTAAGGTTAAGAACCGTTCTTCATTACGAAGGGTATAAGGATGAATTTGCATCCCTGCATTGTGGGCCCACTCAATATAGGGACGAACGTCCCCAGTGAGTTGGGAGGTAATTTCAGCAACACCATCCCCATTACCGTCAACTGGTTCATCGAGAGACTCTCTGAGAAGGAAGCTATTTTTCCAAGGGCCGACACCCTCAGCATAAGCTTGGCCGATATAGTTGAAAATTTCAGCCGTGGCTAAGTCTTGATAGGTGGTATCAGGAATGTCATCTCCTGTGACATCTTGACCAAAATCAGGCACAAGATTAACCAATTCCCCGTAGGTTTCTGAAGCAGCAGTTGCATCAAAGTCCTCTTGAGAGAAGTTATAAACGATGTCGTAGGGAACGGAGAAACCGCCACCTGCATCGTTAATAAAGGCATCATCTGTATCCCCCAAGAGTTGAACCAAGGGAATATCAACCATTTCTGAGCCAAAGAAATTAGAGAAGAAAGGCAGAATTTCATTCTCTAATTCAATCAAGTTTGCGACTTCAAAGGATTGGATAAAGATGCGATCGGGATCGGTGAATCCTTCGGCCACTAAAGTAGAGACTAAGATTGCCCCTAAATTGATATCAATGGGAGTCCCATCAATCAGGGTTCCTTCTTCCTCGAAGTAGGTGGGATGCTTGGTTTCGGGGTAAATGCCGATTTGTTTGCCAGTTTCGGCCTCAACGTCTTTGACCAGTTGAATCACTTCTGCTAAGGTGGGAATTTCAAACTGATCATTAAACTGGGTATTATCAGGACGAGTAGCAGGAATCCCTTCTCTGGCTCGTAATTCCTTAATTTCAGCTAACGTGAAGTCTTCGGAAAACCAACCCCCAATGAGTTCCCCATCGATGCTTTTCACCGTCAGGCGATCGCTAAATTTCTCAAAGGTAGCAACGTTGGTGGTTTCTGAGGTAACAATGGGATTACCATCGGTATCGAAAACGATTTGTCCGTTTTCGTCTAATTGAACTTCTGCTAAGGCGTTTTCGTGACGAGCAATTAACACCCCATCTTTGGTGGCTACTAAGTCGGGTTCAATGAAGTCAGCACCCTGTTCAATGGCTAATTCGTAGGCTTCTAGGGTATGTTCAGGACGTTCACCACTCGCACCCCGATGACCAATAACTAAAGGTGTTTGGCCGTTTAAGCTGTCAAATTCGACAAAATTAGGGGTTGCAATGGGTGCGCTGAGTAATTCCCCATCTAGGCTAAATTCCAACAGATAAGGCCCAAATTCTTCCCCAATCCAAATGCGATCTTCTGTAACAACAATGGATTCAACGTCAAAATCTGCCCCGGTTAAGAGTCTTTCGGCGGTGCCTTCTTGAACGATATCAAAGGGAATGAAATCGTTAGGATCAGACAGTTGAATAAAGTCTAAGACCTCTGCCTCTCCCGTTCCTCCGTCTGAGGTTTGGAAGTTGGGGTCAACTTTAAAGATTCTTAGGAGATAATCATCGCTATTGGCCTTATTTCCGTAACCATTATCCGATAAGAACCAATAATTACCGTCTTCAGCAAACTGTACGCCACTAAACCCTTGTACGGGTTGTTCATCAAAGGGAGTGTCACGGTTATCGGAATCAATAGAGTTACCGGAACCTCCAGGTAGTCCAGGTTCAAAGGTATCAGCAGGTAAAGAAGAAAAACCGACTAATTTAGGGGCTTCTGGCGCAACACCAAACAGGGTTTGGTACATAATCCGGTACATATCGGTGTTATCTACCGTAGCGGTTAAGAGATCAGAATTTAACCCATAGGCTTTAGAAACAATACTTCCAGCCACATCACTGGTACTGACATAACCTACGCCAAATTCAAAAATATCTCCATCAGCATCAGGTTTACCCGTAACAAAGGGTGCTGTATCGTTGCCGGTCGTTCCATCCAGAGGAACAGGAATGCCATCGACATCTTCGCCAAAAGCCGCTAGAGTCGGTTGAATACCCACTGTTCCTACCGTATCGCCACTGACATCATCCACTTCTAAACCGCCGGCATCACTATCAGCAGCCGTCAAAATTAAAGTATTAGGATTGACGTTGTTAACAAAGTCTTGAGCAACACCAATAGCAGCATCAGCCCGTAAAGTGGCTTCAATCGCCCCTGCACCATTATTATTATTGGGGAAGTTATCTGACCCTTCTTCTTCTAAGACGACCATAAAGCCATCTTCAGCATTGGTAAATTTATCTAGTGCTAGGGTTGCTTGCAACATTTCGGCAACGGTCGGCGGATTTTCGTTGCCGGGTTGACCGTAAAGAATTAACGCTCCATTCTCGTCGACCAAACCTTGTTCAATGAGAGCAGCTTCATTGGTGTCGTTGTAAGTATCTTCTGCTGCAAAAATTCCTAATACTTTCTCAGTATCAGCCGATAAGTTTTCTAAGTCTTCGCGAGTATAGAGAACGGTGTAACCCATTGCTTGGGCTTCTTCAATCAGGTTACGTCCGTCTTCACGAATCCCCTCTTGACCAAAAAATCCCACTGTGCCAACGGGAAGATAGTGAATTTCACCACCCCCCATAATCACATCAACCCCAGACTCGACGATATCTTCGGTAATACCGGTAACATCGCGACGATTTTCTGCCTCAGCTAAGAAAACACCCGTCCCCGGTTCAGCGATAAAGCCAGAATTAATGACTGCACTAGGTTTACCCGCTGCGATCGCTTCTTCTAAAATCGTTTGACCTTGTTGACCAGAAAGAGACGTGATGGGATTCCCGTCTTCGTCTAAACCATAGCTACCGGCAAACGGTTTAACCCCGAAAGCATGAACCACGGCCCCCGCATTAGAAGTGGATACCAGGCGATCGTCAATATGTCCTAAATAAACCCCGGCATCGGTCATATTGTCCCAATTGAGTCGGCCATCTGGTCCTTCAGAAGCAAATCGGGCGGCCGCATAGTGAGAGGGACTGGTCCCATCTGGGTGAATGAAAATGACGTTCCCCGTCTCTTTAGTGGGTTCGGGAGGGGGTGTAATATTATCGGGGACTCCGTCTGGTGGTGCTAACGCTTCATCAAAGAGGGTTTCATACATTAAGCGATAGATACCGGTATTATCTACGGTTGCTGGCAGTTTTTCAGCATTCAATCCATAGGTTTTGGAAACAATGCTACCCGCTACATCGGGAACACCAGACCAAAGAACCCCAAATTCAAAGGTATCGCCGTTGGCATCCGGCGCGCCAGTGACAAACGGTTCCGTATCCTCACCCGTTGTACCATCAAGGGGAATTCTGGTGTCAAAAGGAGTCTGAATTCTTGTGGTGCCAGTGGTTTCTCCTGAGACATCATCCACTTCTAAGCCACCACCATCACTATCCGCAGCCGTAACCAGTAGGGTGTTGGGATTAATGTTGTCGATATAATCTTGAGCGACACCAATGGCAGCATCAGCCCGTAAAACCGCTTCGACAGTCCCGACCCCATTATTATTATTACCAAAGTTGTCGGTGGCTTCTTCTTCTAGGACCACAAACATCCCGTTTTCAGGATTTTGGAAAATATCCAAAGCGAGAGTGGTTTCCAGCATTTCGGCAACGGTAGGGGGATTTTCGTTGCCGGGTTGACCGTAGAGAATTAACTCTCCATTCTCATCCACAAAGCCGTCTTCGATTAATTTTCCTTCGGGAACGTCATTGTAGGTATCTTCGGCTGCAAAAATACCTAAGACTTTCTCGCTGTCACCGGATAAGCTTTCTAAGTCTTCGCGGGTATAAACAACGGTATAACCCATTGCTTGGGCTTCTTCGATGAGGTTTCGTCCATCTTCACGAATCCCTTCTTGGCCAAAGCGTCCTACTGTACCAATGGGGAGATAATGGATTTCACCACCACCCATGATGACATCTACCCCAGATTCTACGATTTCTAGGGTGATTTCCTGGACATCCCGACGACTTTCAACGTCAGCAAGGAAAACCCCAGTCCCAGGTTCAGCGATAAAGCCTGAGTTAATGACTGCTGTGGCTTTTCCTGCGGCGATCGCTTCTTCCATAATGGTCATGCCTTCTTGACCAGAAAGAGACGTATAAGGATTGCCCTCTTCATCTAAACCGTAGCTACCAGAAAAGGACTTAATCCCGTAAGCATGGACGACAGCACCACCATTAGAAGTCCCAACGATGGTATCATCCATGTGTCCCAGATAAACCCCGGCGTTGGTCATCTTGTCCCAATTGAGTCGACCATCTGGTCCAACGGAAGCAAAACGTCCTGCGGCAAAATGAGATGGGGTCGTCCCATCGGGGTGAATGAAGATGACACTATTAGCATTAGACTGTTGATCAAGGTTGATATTGAACTGGAATATCTGACCCCCTTGGTCGGCTTGACGTTCTGCAATGATGCCACTAGACTCGCCACGATGCTGCACCACGCCGATAAAGGTTTGTTCAGCCAGAGGAACGCTGCCGATGATTTCTTGTGCGCCGGTTCCAGCAATTTCTTCCTGGGTATAGAAACTACCGTCTTCCTTCGTCTCCACAAGATGGGTCACGTTCCAAGTACCGGAGAACTCAGAACTGGTTGCTCGTGTGAATGTGCCGGGAATAGCTGCGACTTCTTCTAAGGCACGGGGATTATCGCTGCCACCAGCCGAAGCTAAGAAGTAACCTTTGCCTGGCTCTTCCAGTTGTAGTGTCTCACCATCAATGGGCAGAACATACTTCCGTTCACCAGCATCGTTGCCAGAGTCCTCATCCACAATCAGGAAGTCACCGTCGGCAGCCTTAACCCACTGTAGACCGTCGGGTTGATCCATTCGAGCTTCACCATCTTCGATATGGATTGCATGGGTCAGGGTGCCATCGGGGTTAAGGTCGTCACTCTGGTGACCAAGACCTTTGCCACCAGTCTCCAGGGTTAGGGAGCCGTCTACACCAGCCAAAATACGAGTTACATCCGCCGATAGATAATCCGGCAGACCGTTGCCATCGGCATCATTGTTCTCAAGTTCATTGACGATATCGATAAACTCGATGCCCAACTGAGCACTAGGTACGGTCAGGTTTTGGACATAGCGATGCTTGGTAATATCTGGATCAACTGCGGGATGCTCTGTCTTACTGTCACCGTTGAAATAGGTGTAGCCGTCGGGCTGTTCGTTGGCCTCAACAGTTCCATCCTCTAGGGTGTCGCCATCTTTCTCCCAGAGGAATACCTCAGTATCTGCGGCTGCTTCGGGGGTGTCGAAGCCATCCCATTGGTAGCTGGTGGGTATATACCGTGCGCTGAAGGTATTGGGAGCATCAGCATCCTTGGCATAAGCATCCATCATGAAGGTATCCGCATCCACCGTCTCGATGCCTAGTTCTGCGTAGGTATCATCATCGAGTGCCATCCCGTACAACTGACCGTACAGCAGACCGTTACGACCCAAGAATGAATCCCGTTCGCTGGCATCTTCACTGAGAGCGTTGCCGTCTTCATCTACCCCTTTCTTCCCGACGTAGACCATCAATGGGGCTGGCTCTACCTCAAGGTTGTAGCCTGCCATCACTAGGACAACATAGTCTTCATGACCTGAGTTCATCGGGAGGATTTTCTCGTAGCCCGACTGACCTAATACGGGTACTGTGTAAGCTGTCTCATTTTCAATATCCACCACCATTGAAGCTAGTCCCATGGTAGTGGTAAAGAAATCCTCTCCTGGAGAGAGACGGGAGTTCTCTTCAGTGAAACCTGCTTCTGCAGCGGCCTCTTCAAATAATTCCCCGATGTTCCACTCCTCACCCATCAGGTACATATCATCTTCAAAGCCGATACCGTCACCGTACTTATGGGCTTGCTCGTAGTAAGCGCCACAGAAAGAATGGAAGAACCAGTCCCCTTGGGTGAGTAGCTGGTCTGCATCGAATTCAACTACTGTCCCGTCTGCTAAGGTTTGGTTACCCCATTTGGCACTCAGGTCGTTTGGGTCGAGGTTCTTGCCATCGACGATCTCCCCGAATACGTTATAAACCGTGTTGAACAGATGGCCTGCGCCCTGGAAGATGTCGCTGGCTGGCTCGTCATTGTTGAGGAAATCGGCAAATCCTTGCCGATCATAGTCGATTATGTGAACGTGGGAACCTGTGAAGACGGCTCCACTGTCCATCTCCCAACCATAGGTCTCGCCTTCAGACGCAGACAACGTTGCATAGGACTCGGACTGGTACACCACCCGTACGGTGTCTTGGTCTACTAGCCAAGCTGCATGACCATCGGGATAGCCTGTTAGCACGTGGCCGTTTTCTGGGTCAATCTCCCCCACAGTCGCCAATGCCTTGAACGTTCCGAAGGGAAAGTCTATATCGCCACTGCCTCCATCCTGTAAATGTTCGGGCTTGGTGGAACTGCCTGCTTGAGGAATCAGTGCTGTAGTTTCTCCAATATTTGGCATCTTTCTCTATTTTTATTTTTTTATAAATCGGGCAGCAACTTTTCAGGATCAGCAGATTGAACAGAAACATGGGAAATGCTCCTGTAAAATTAAAGTAAGTAATAAGTTAAGGGGGAAAAATATTGTCATGACAAGACAAGATAATCCCCTGAGCGCAGGGAAATGCTATTTTTCCTGCGTTTCCTGAAAAAGTATTATCAATTTAATGGCTGGCCCAGTTAAAAAATAGATGATTCTTTGAAGTTTTGTCAAATAATTTTACGTATTTTTAAGAATTATTTTAAACTTAAAGTTTAATTAGATTTTTCTTAACCTATTAATAATTATTGCTTAAAATTTTTGGTAATTGAGCTAATTCTTTACCCAAGCTTAATCATAATATTATTGTTGTTTAATCAAAAGATGCGAGTCTGTTAGTTGTGATTTGCTCAAAATAAAAATTAGTTAATACTGTCAATTTTTTTTAGGTATTTGATGGCTTTTGTCTGATTAAATTGGGCTATTAATTTAAAATAGCTAACTTTTTTATGAAAGTTATTGATGGTGTTTAATTTAAGTGTTTCCTAACGTTTAATAGTTAAAATAATGATTCGTTTTGCCACTTTTAATGCTTCTTTGAACCGTAATACTGAAGGTGAATTAATTGCAGATTTATTTACCCCTAATGATCAGCAAGGTAAAACCGTTGCTGAGATTATTCAACGGGTTAATCCTGAGGTTATTTTAATCAACGAATTTGATTTTGATGCTGTTGGTGGTGCTGCTCAGCTTTATAAAAATAACTATTTAAACGTTAGTCAAAATGGGGTTAATCCCATTAATTACCCTTATTTTTATGTTGCTCCTTCCAATACAGGGATTGCTTCTGAATTCGATTTAGATAACAACGGGGAAATTATTACTAACCCTGGAGAATCTGGTTATGAAAATGATTCCTTTGGTTTTGGAAATTTTCCAGGACAATTTGGAATGGCGGTTTATTCAAAATATCCTATTGACTTTAGTAATGTTAGGACATTTCAGACCTTTTTGTGGAAAGATATGCCAGGTGCTTTATTCCCAGTTGATCCCGTTACAGGAGAGTTTTATTATTCAGAGGAAGAATTAGATATTTTTCGCTTATCTTCTAAAAGTCATTGGGATTTACCCTTATTAATTGATGGGGAAACCATACACTTTCTAGTCAGTCATCCTACTCCCCCAGTATTTGATGGGAATGAGGATAGAAATGGGAGAAGAAATCACGATGAGATTCGCTTTTGGGCTGATTATATCACCCCTGGAAAGAGTAGTTATATTTATGATGATCAAGGTAATTTTGGGGGTTTAAAAGCAGGGAAAAAGTTGGTTATTGCTGGGGATCAAAATGCTGATCCCTTTGATGGAGATAGTGTCAATAATGCCATTAATCAATTATTAGATAATCCTTATATTAATACTTCAGTAACTCCTGAAAGTGAGGGAGGCGTTGATGCTTCAATCAGACAGGGGAATGCTAATAATGATCATTTAGCTGATCCTAAGTTTGATACCGCAGACTTTAATGACAGTAATCCTGGTAATTTACGGGTTGATTATGTGTTACCTTCTGAGAATTTAGAGATTACAGATACTGGCGTTTTTTGGCCAAGTTCCGATGATCCTTTGTTTTATTTAGTGGGAGATTTTCCTTTTCCTAGTTCGGATCATCGTTTGGTTTATACGGATGTGAATATTCCTGATTCAATCATAAACTCGACTCGTAAAACCGTTAAAAGTATCAACTTTATTGGTGATGTTAATTTTGAAACTGGGTTTACGGTTGAAGGAACAGAATTTGGTGGTATATCGGGTTTAACTTACGATAATTTTAATGGGGTTTATTATGGTTTATCGGATGATCGCAGCCAATTAAATGAGGCACGTTTTTATACGCTTAATATTGATTTAAGTGACGGTAGTTTGGACGACAGTGATATTAGTTTTAACGGGGTAACAACTTTATTAGATGAAAATGACAACCCATTTATTAATAATGGCATTGATCCCGAAGGAATTGCCTTAACCTCACGAGGAACTTTGTTTATTTCTTCTGAAGGGAATGCGAATACATTACTCGATCTTTTTGTCAATAAGTTTTCTTTAGCTGGACAACAATTTAATAGTTTACCTGTTCCTGAGAAATTTTTACCAACAGCGGATCAAAGCAGGGGAATTCGTAATAATCAAGCCTTTGAAAGTTTAACCATTACCCCTGATGAACACTATTTATATACAGCCCTAGAAAATGCTTTATGGCAAGATGGAACTAACTCAACATTAGAGGAAGAAAGTGCCGTTCGTATTCTGCAATATAACTTAGAAACAGGGGAAGCTGGCCAAGAATTTCTCTATTTTACCGATCCAATTCCCAATGAGTCTAACCCTCCTGGTAGCTTTGCTGATAATGGGTTAGTGGAATTACTAGCCATTGATAACACAGGGAGTTTCTTAGCCTTAGAACGTTCATTTGCTGTTGGTGTAGGTAACAATATTCGCTTATACGAAGTTAATCTACAAGGTGCGACAGATATTAGTCAGTTTGACAGTTTAGCTATCGATCCAAATAATCCTAATGATGGTCTATTTGATGTAGACGAGGTTGCTCAAAAACGCCTATTAATTGATTTTGATGACTTAGGTATAACCTTAGATAATAGCGAAGCTTTAGCCTTTGGGCCGACTTTAGCTAATGGCAATCAATCTTTAATTGTGGTCAGCGATAATAATTTTAATGATAGTCAGTTTACCCAATTTGCAGCCTTTGAATTAGATATTAATTCTATTCCCTTTGTTACTCCAAGCTTAGAAACTCCTTCAGAAATTCGTTATGATAATCCCACTGATCCAGATGTAGTAGAAGGGTCGGATTCTGATGACCCTGCAATTTATGTTAATCCCGATGATGTTGAACAAAGTTTAGTGATTACTACATTGAAAAATGGTGGGTTAGCTGTTTATGACTTAGACGGACAAGAAAGACAAAAAATTGCCCCCGATAATATTCGTTATAACAACGTGGATCTGGTTTATGGGTTTAACTTAGATGGGGAAAGTATAGACATAGCAGTGGTTAGCGATCGCCAAAATGATAGTTTAGCTATTTTTCAAATTGACCCCACCACTCAACAGTTAACTGATATAACTTCTGCTAATATTTTAGAAACCATTTTTGGGGTAGATGATGGGGAAGCAACTGCTTATGGTTTAGCTACTTATACCAGTCCCGTTACAGGAAAAGTTTATACCTTTGTTTCTCAAGCAGACGGTAATCAAATTGCACAATTAGAATTGATATCTGATGGACAAGGTAGCATCACTGCTGAGATAGTTCGCACCTTATCCGTTCCTATTCCTGTTGATGGTGAAGTAGAAGATGCACAAGTAGAAGGAATGGTCGTGGATCGAAAATTGGGATACTTATATGTGGGACAAGAAGAGGTCGGAATTTGGAAGTTTTATGCAGAACCCGATGGAAGTAATACAGGAACCATTGTTGATACAGTAAAAGACATTAATTTTAACAGTAACTTAACCGCAGATGTGGAAGGACTAACCATTTATTATGGTGAAGATGGTAAAGGTTATTTACTGGCATCCAGTCAAGGAGATAGTTCTTTTGCAGTCTATGATCGCGGGGGAAGTAATTCTTATCTGGGTAACTTTGTGGTAGGAGAAAATAACGGAATTGACGGGGTAGAAGAATCTGACGGGGCCGATATTATTAACGTTGCGTTAGGGGATAAGTTCCCGAATGGACTGTTAGTGGTTCACGATGGATCTAATGAAGATGCAACAGTATTTCAAGATCCAGAAGATGGGGAAATTCAGAATTTTAACACCAATTTTAAATACATTGATTTACAAGATTTAAGTCAAACTTTACCCTTCTTTCAGTTAGAAACCGACGGATATGATCCTCGTCAACCTGTCCCTAACTCCCTCATTAATGGTATTGCAAGCGGTGATACCACCCAAAATAGTACGGTGTTATGGGCCCGTAGTACCTTTATAGGAGTTGGCCCCTTATCCTGCGATCGCCAATGCAGTTGATCGGGATCTCGACTTTTTTGTGGAACATGGGGACACCATCTACGCAGATATCCCCTCAGATGCAGTGAAAAACCCCGATGGAACCCGTAAAGAACAAGCAGAAACCATACAAGAGTATCGGGCCAAACATAGCGAGGTGTATGACTCCCTTGAAGTCTCCATGCTTTGAAAAACATGGATTCTAGCTGTTAAGCTACGACGGGATAAATCCACGTCTTCGCTCGTTAACTTATTAGATTTTCGTCTAACTTAATGCCCT
>JAAUYD010233225.1_pt1 | contig 21744 bp, 22 predicted proteins | sample 7278101 | NCBI WGS metagenome assembly JAAUYD01 (sample SAMN14350128, study PRJNA611818) | marine sediment metagenome | isolation source: surface marine sediment (0.6m) | place: French Polynesia: Moorea | collected 2018-08
CTCGAGGTTGCAATCGATAACTGAAACATACGCGTTAAAGACTTGGTGAAATAAATCTTCTAAATCCTTGTTGGTTAAGGATTTGAGAATTTCTGCCAATTCCTTGTTATCATGCGCTTTAAGAAGCTCTTCAACAGTTAGGTTTGATCTCTTCATGGGACCTAAAATGAGTTATAAATCAACTGTTTCGCATCAATTTATCTTAATCTCAACAAGGATGTGTTGATCCTCTATGAGAAATTCACCCTGATACGATCCGGCCGCGAGTTCATCGATTGAAAAATACCCATAAGTGTTAATCGTCTGGGAAGCAATCTTTTGCCCATTCTTGTAAAGATTGAAGTGGTGCTCGCTTTCCCAAAATGGATCTTCTGGATCAAAAATTTGGCCTTCGATGGTCCACCCCATTTCTGCGATTAGAGGCGGCCGTTTAAGGATCGATATTTGATATGGACCGGCATCAAAAACTTCAATCTCTTCCTCATTTCCACGAAGCTGGGGGGCCTCAGAAGGCATGGGCCTCAAAATCGCCTCAATAATTTCACGGCCGCTTTCCCGCAAACGCTTTATCCAATTAATCGGCTGATCGTAAGAAATGCCTGGATCCAGCTCTTTCTGCAACTGTCCAACTTCAGGTTGGCAGAGATCACAACCTTCCAGATGGGCTGCAATTAATTTTGTTTCCTCTTGGTTAAGAAGCCCGGCTGTATACTCCAGCAATGTATCAGAAGACGGGCACTCACGACGATAAAGTGCACCGGCAAACAACCCCCGCATTTCGCGAAGAGAAGATATTTCACTCATCAGGCGTTCGTCCGCTTCGATTTGAGCCGCAAGCTCCGCCGAACACTCGCCATCAAGATAAGCCATTATGTCTGCTTCGGAAATACTTGAATCCATTGGTCTTCTCGCTGATTTTACTACTTTAATAAACGTCAAAATTTAAAAATGTGGACAATTAGCTGCGAAATGTGCGTTTGGCCCGCTTCATGACGCGGATCTTTATTTTGCGTACTTCTTCAACGGCCGCGAATCTCTCCGGATATTCCTTATAAATTTTCTTTGGTGACCAGCCGTCATAAAACGAGTGGAAAATGATTAATTTTTCCCTATCGTCTTTTAACGCAGACTCTAACCATTCTCGAATTTGTTCAATTCGAGCGGCCATTTCACGATCAACTTCTTTAAATTCTACAGCTTGGCTAAACGCATCCTTGGATTGCTGCAGCGACTCCTCCACAATCTGCTGCCGGCTCTGGCGGCGCTGAAAGTCGATACAGGCCGAAGTAGCGCACTGCTGCAAATAGCGCAAAACAGACCCGATATGGTTAAATTTTTGCGAAAATGCGTTCGGCCGGCGGCCGATAGTGCGCCAGAATTTTAGAAACGACTCCTGCACCAGGTCCTCCATATCCTCAAACGAAAGGGGGGTGGTGGCGGCCCGCTGCACCCAATGCACCATCAATTTGTGGTAATTGGACCGGATAGACTCCCAGGCGGCCGGGTCTTTTTCTTGAATCGCCCGCCGAAATATTTCCAAACAAAATCCCTGTTGAGTCTGAGCCTGTTCCCCAGGACTCGACTGACGCTGACATTCTTCAATTAATACGGCAAGCGGCTGCTTCCTCAAATCCCGAGCAGACATCATCCCCGTCCTCCGGCTTTGTTACGTGCTATTGAGTTTGTTTGCTCCGCCCTTGGTGTAGAGAAACACTATAACGCACGGCCGTCAATATCGCAAGACGGTTTGTGCGCAAGCTCGGCTTTCACAACCTGTCCTCTGCTCGTCGCTTCTTCGTTTCTCGGATCGCTCAGCAGCTGCCTCTATGATTTTTAATGATAAGCCATGAGCATTATCTAAATGGGGATTGAGTCAGTCTTTGATCCATTTTAAACTAACGGTACTCTGGTCCCACGACCATAATTTCCCTGCCGGGTTTTTTTGTACGGCCCTTCATCTATTCAAGGAGAAATTTAATAATGAAGAGAAAATTGTGGCTAACCATTGGATTTTTTTTAACCATGCTGGCAACATCGGCTTTCGCGGCCCCCTCTGAAAACAACCCATTGCCTGATGTCATTCCCCTGCCAGATGGTTTCCAGCCAGAGGGGATTGTCATCGGCAGGGGGTTTACCGCTTATGCCGGTTCTCTGGCCGACGGCGATATTTATAAAGTGGATCTGCGCACCGGTGAAGGTGAGATCCTGGTTGAGGGGCCGGGCACGCCGGCCGTGGGGCTCTCCTTTGATCGGCGCACCGGCTACCTATATGTTGCCGGGGGTCCGGCCGGCACCGCCCGAGTTTATGCTACGCGCAGCGGTGAGCTTATCGCCGATTACGATTTTGGCGGCGCGTTTGTCAACGACGTCATCGTCACCAGAAAAGCGGCCTTTTTTACCGATTCATTTGCGCCGGTGCTCTATAAAGTGGATCTGGATCGTCGCGGCCGGCCGACCGACTCCTTTTCAACCTTGCCGCTGGGTGGTGACTTCACCCAGGTCGACGGCTTTAACGCCAACGGTATTGAAGCCACGCCAAACGGCAGGACGCTGTTTGTCGTCCACTCAACCCTCGGGGTTATCTATCGAGTTAATCCAGATACCGGCATCGCCACCGAAATCGATCTTGGCGGAGAGAGTGCTGGCAACGGGGACGGGCTGCTGCTCATCGGCCGAAAATTGTACGTCGTGCGGAACTTTATCAACCAGATCTCCGAGTTCAGGCTGAACAGGGATTATACGGCCGGGACGCTGACTCAGGTGATCACTAGCGACAATTTTGACATCCCAGCTACCATAGACAACCGCGGTTCCTCGCTGTACGCGGTCAACGCCCGCTTTACCACGCCGCCAGGGCCGGATGTGACCTACGACATTGTCAGGGTAAAACGCTGAGTATAAAATCCGGTGGGCCTTTCCCCACCGGATTTTTATTTATCTGGTCGAAAAGGTCATTAAGTCTGGCTCCCGCCGGGCAAGCATCTTCTCCATGATGTTGATGCCCCGGCCGGGCTCGCTCCAGGGGCAAACCTCGATACAGATGCCGCAGCCGTGATTCTCACTAAAATACGGCACGCACCGATCAAAATCGACGTACCAGCGCTCTTCCCCACGAACCATCTGCTTGTTGTCAAAAATGGCGTGCGGGGGGCAGTTGGTGACGCAAATCTGGCAGCTGGCGCAAAAATCATCAACGCCGATGTCAACAGGTTTGTCTACCGCCAGAGGCAAATTGGTCAGAACAGTAGCCAGACGGACGTTTGAACCAAAATCGCGGGTGATGAGCGAACCGTGTTTGCCCAGCTGGCCCAGCCCGGCAGCAACGGCGATCGGGACGTGCAGCACTTCGGCGGTATCTTTGCTGAGATTGGTGGCCGCCTTTGCCTCCCAACCGATGGCCCGTATCCGTTCAGCCAGGTCAATGGCGATCTTCCCCGTTTCTCTATATCCCTGCTGGATAGCCCGGCTCGATCTTGCCGAAGGCGCATGCACCATTTCGGCGCGATCCATGGTCAGGGCGATGCTGATGGCGTGGGTGTAGGGCAGCTCTACATGCTCAAAAATAAACTCATCGTGCAGGGTGGTGATCCCCACAAGGTCAGCGCCGCAAGCAAGGGCCGTGCCCTTTATGATGTCACTCATTTCTTGTGGATCGTCGACAGGCCGCTGAACCGGGGACGTTGGGCCGGTGCGGCGGCGATTGTCCCAGCGCGTCTTGAGAACGGTAGAAAAACTCACCATATCGGCTGCGGTGTGAAAATAACGCTCAAGCCCGCCCCAAATGCTGGCATAGCTGCCGGTGTGGAACACTTTACGCGGCCGGCGCATTTTGGTTTCGCCTAAGCCATTGATGATATTGCCGGACAGCGGCGGCCGGCGAAATGAGAAGGGGTAAATCGGCTCGGGGTATTTTTCGATTTTCATGACGCGACTTTTGCGGTTTTTGACGCTGATATCGGGGGCCAGATCGGCTGCCTTGCCTGAAGGAGGATGATGTTCCGGTGTGTCTCGCCCACCAAAATAGAGGTCGTCGAGCCAAATCGTTTCTCCTCGTGCTTTTTTTCGCTCAAAAGACCGCTTCATCAAGCGCCCCAGGATATTAGCCACAAGAAAAATCATGCCGTTGGCCAGCAGCTGCGCCAAGGCGCGAAATCCCGCTCGAAATTGATCATCCAGCGAGCCTTTGTAGGTATTTTTTGGTAAAGGTTTTGACATTTTTCCTCTCTTCAATCAACCAGTTGGTTGAAATTACACGTAAAAAAAATTTGAGCTAAATTACAATCCAGGCCATCAGCTGATTTGTGACCGCCGGCCATTCCTGTTCGTGACGATTGCGGGAAAGTAAAATGCCCCGTAGAAGGCCGGTAATGTGGCCGGCGGTAACCTTGGGTGACAAATGCGGGTCAAATTCACCAGCTGTGATCCCCTCCTGCAATATTGAGATGAGAACATTTAGCCACAGGTCTTCCTGCTTGAGCAGGATTTCCCGCACGGCCGCATCGCGAAATGAGCGCAGGATGATTTCAGTAACCACCACAAAGCGCTCCGGATACTGGCGATATTGGTAGAGGTGGTCGGCAAAATGCTGTTGGAGCCGTTCGGTGGCATTTGTGGGGGGCGGAAAATCAGGATCATGCGTCGTGGCGATCTGGTAAATGGTATATTGTAAAATCGCCTCGATAAGGACCTGTTTATTTCTGAAGTAGTAATGTAGGGTAGCGTTGTTGATGCCCACCTGGTCGGCAACTTCGCGCACCCGCAGCCCTTCGAGCCCTTTTTGGGCCACGAGATCAAAGGCGGCGGTGACAATTTCCTGCCAACGCCCACTTTCGTTGAGTTTCTGCACAATGTGCGGGGATAAATTGGAATTAACAAACATGATCTCTTTCTCAATCAACCAGTTGGTTGAATCATAAAGAGATTGTGTAGTAATGTCAAGGGTTTCTCATCTAGACCTTAACGGGAACATCAATATTAAGGTTACTCGGGAGTCAGGGTCACAACCGGAATTTCACGCGTCGTGCGCGTCTGGTAATCAGCGTATCCGGGTGCTTCTTCCACCAGTTGGGTCCAGAGCCGTTGACGCTCCTCCCCTTTGGCAATTTTAGCCGTCACCTGTAATTCTCGATCGAGCACCTGGACCGCCACTTGAGGATTATGCTTCAAATTAAAATACCAGCCTGGATGCCGATCCAGACCGCCATTTGAAGCAGCAATCACATAACTCTGGTCATCACGAATGTAACCTAATGGGTTAATCCGCTGCTGACCGGTTTTGCGGCCGGTGGTGATGAGCAGCAGCAAGTCAAATCCACCCATGCGGCTGCCCAGACGGCCGCCGGTCGACCGATACAGAAACACGTGAAACGCCGTTAACCATTTGAAAAACCATTTTTGTAGGACATTCATTTTCATTTCTCCTGGCATATCAAAGTTAAAAGTATGAAGTGCAAAGAAAAAAGAGTTTTAACTTGAAACTTTTTACTTTTCACTCAATATGAAATATTGACGCGGTGGTGAACGAAGTTCCCCTGCTCCAGTTCGTTAAGCACAAAGTGAGCGGCATCTTCAAACGTAATACGACCTTCACCCTCAATGAGGAAATCCCGCTGTACCCGATAGCGGCCGGTTGCTGCCCCGGTCTCAATCGTGAGCGGCGGGCAGACAATAGTCCAATCCAAACCGGAAGCTTCCAAGGCTTGGGCCGCCTCCAGATGGGCCCCGGAAATATTGCGGGCAAAGGTCGGAAAGTCTGGCGTGTCGCGCAGCAGCAAACCCGGCGCAACCTGCAGCGTGGCGATGCTGCCCATGGTAATTAGCCGTTTGACGCCGGCCGCCTGCATACCGGAAATGATATTGGGCATGCCGGTCGTGAGAACGTCGAGGAATTGGTCGGACACCCCAGGCCCACCTGGTCCGATCCCGCTCAGGACCGCCTGCTGCCCCCGAATCACCTCGGCCACTTCATCGGCCGCCAGTACGTTGGCGGTGCGCACAGTTAGGCGATCGTGTGATTTGGTTATGCTCGACACATTTCGCACCACGGCCGTGACCTCATGATCACGAGCCAACCCCTCATTTACAAATCGGGTGCCAAACTGACCGTTGGCCCCAAAAATGACAACTTTCATCTTTTTCCTCTCCAATTTTTACTAAGCCGGCAAAGTAATTATGTAAAAAAAATCAGGTTTGGTAAATGTTCTCATACACCTGAAGCAGCAGGCGCCGCAGCAGCACGCGCTCTTCAAGGGTCAAATTGGCGAAGGTTTCCGCTTCGACCTGCTGCCAGATCTGATTGGCCGATGCGCAAATTTCACGCCCGGCTTCGGTCAGATAAATACGGGACACCCGCCTGTCATCGGGATCGGTTTGGCGGGTGATCCACCCGGCCTGGGACATCCGATCGATCGATTTTGTCAACGTTGCGTGCTGAATACACATCAATTCGGCCAGTTCTGACTGCGTGCGGCCGTCCTGATGCCACAGGTGCATGAGCAATATTTCCTGCCCGGTATACAGCCCCAGGCCAGAGAGGAGCTCCTGCGCCCGGTTTCTGTGACCGCGGCAGATATTGGCTACAAGGTAGCCTAACATGTCGCTAAGCGGAAAAGTAGACATAATGTTTGCTTTGATAACTTTGCCGGCTAAACAATAAATGATACCAATCAATTTGTCAAGCGTTCTATGTTGGAGATGCCATTCAGCTTGATATGAATTACGTTAGAGCTTCCTACCAGACCCTTGTGGGTGACGCGGCGTAATCGACTACCTTGGAAACCTGTCATAACCGGACAAGCAGCTTCAGCAGCTATCGTCCGCTGATTCAAAAAGGAGATTTCAAGATGAACGTTACACGCAGTATTGTCATTGATGCACCGCTGGATAAGGTGTGGAAAACCGCAGCCCACGATTTTGACAAAATCGCGGCCTGGGCCAGCCTGGTTAGCGCCTCGGATGCGGCCGAGGGATCGGCTCCGGTCGATGGTCCGGACATGGCCGGCCGGGTCTGCACCACATCCTTTGGAAAATCTTACGAGATGTTTGAGGCTTACGATGAAGAACGACACACATTTACGTATGCCGGCCGGGCGGAGAAACAGCCCGGATTTATCAAGCAAGGGGCCAATACCTGGACCGTAGACGCCGTTTCAAACACGAAATCGCGGCTCACAATGAGTGCGGATATCGAATTAAACCTCTTCCCAGGCGTGCTCATGCGGCTGCCGCTGGCGTTTCAAATGCGCCGGGTGCTGGATTGGAACCTGGAGGAAATCAAACATTATATCGAGACCGGCAAACCCCATCCGCGCAAACTCAAGCAAAGGCAGGCAGCGTGATCCATTTTGGCTCCGTTTACTCGCCAAAGATTTCAAAGGGATGTGACTTTAATAAAAAAACAAGTTGAAAGATGGCACGAATTTAAAGGATTTTCTCTTTATAATGGGGAATTCGTGTTATTCGTGAAATCTTGATTTTAATTTTTGCACTATGGGTTAGTGAAAAGAACGGTTCTTGGTGAATTGTCGTACTTTGCACTTTATACTTTGAACTAAAACAAAATCATGCTAGATACAGGACAATTTTCGCGCATGGCGCGGGTATCAAAACGAACGCTGCGCTATTACGATTCGATTGATTTACTCAAGCCAATCGAAACGGACCCGGAAACCGGCACCCGCTACTACAGCGCCAAGCAGTTTGCCGATCTCAACCGGATATTGGCCTTAAAAGAGCTGGGCATGTCGCTCGATCAAATCCGGCGCATGCTGGCTGAGGATGTTTCCCAGGATGAAATCCGCGGGATGCTCATGATGAAAAAGGCCGAAACGGAGCAGGCGCTTTTGGCGGATATTCAGCGGTATCGCAGCATCGAAGCACGGCTGCAAAATCCCGAGGTGTATCTCACCCAAGGGGTCGTTCTTAAATCGGTTCCGGAACAGCCATTTTTATCCTATCGCACCATCATTCAGCCGGAAAACGCTTGGGAGCTAACCCGCAGCGTCATGGGTCGCGTGCCGCTGCTCGCCGGACCAAACAAGGTCAGCTACTATGCTTCAGTGATGCACTGGGATTCTTTTGACCCGGAGAACATGGACGCTGAGATCGGGTTTCTCATGCGCAAGTCAGAGGGGCTGACGATCGAACTCTCTGAAGAGGTTATTCTGAAGGAGCGCCTTCTCCCGGCCGTGGCCGAGATGGCGTCGGTCATTCTGGTGGGGGGTCCCAGCCGCTATCCGGCGGGGTTTAATGCGGTGGGCCGCTGGGGCGAAGAAAATGGGTATAAAATCGGCGAGCCTCAGAGGGAAATATTCCTCGAAGTACCGGCAAGCGACAGCGAAGATGACATGGTCATTGAGCTTCAGTTTCCGGTTGAGCGCATTGTGGCTGACCCTCAACAGCTGCTGATTGGGTTGGATTCGTAAACCATTACTTGCCAGGTCGGGTTGACATTTGGGATTTTACTTCACCCTCCCATTAAAAGGTTCAGGGGCGGACAGTTCGCTTGATAAATAGCGCTTTTCACTCCAACAAATCCCCCATCCCGTGTCGGGAGGGGGTTAGGGGGTGGGTCTATCAGCGTCATCTTATCCCTCCCCCAGCCCCTCCCCGCGTCGGGGAGGGGGGCTTGTCGGACTGTATAAGAACGGGATATCTACCTAACCATCTGCGCCTGAATGGTGACAATTATGGAGATTCAACCTGAATGGTCTGATAAATGCTGATGCCAACCTGCGCCACCATAATCAGGGCGACAACCATGACAAAGGTGAGGGCATTCACCCCTGTTAAAGTCAATCCCAATACGCCAATGATGATCGCCGAAACAACATGGGCCAGCGCTTCGATCGCTTGACTATGCTTCGTCTTTTCATCATCAACGCCAAAATCGATGAGGGCCAGGGCGAGTAAATAGAGAACGATGGCGGCCGTGTACAGCAGGCGATATTCGGGGGTCAAGGGATCACCGGGATAGTCGAGGGTCGAAGCAAAGAGCTTCTTGGCCCCAACCCCAAAAGCAACCAAACCCGCGGATAAAAATAAATGGCTGTAAACCCAACCGGCCGATTTGAGCTCATTGGCCAGGTTTATCTCTTTATCGGCCGTATCCGCAAAATACAGCCACCATAATGAATAAAGGACCAGGAGACCAAAAGTGCTAAATAACAGCTGGTAGATACCGATTGTGGCCCCCTGGGCATCATCCAAAATTTTAACAAATGATTCGCCAAGAACGATGATGGTAAAAATGCCGAACCGCTCCGTGATGTGGTGCTGATCGACCCCCCACGGTCTGCGGTGGCGGCGAATACTCGGCAGCTGCGGCACGGATAATTCCACGGCTATCCCGATAAGCCAACCGACCCAGTGATATTCGGCCGGCAAAATCAACGACCCCAACCAGATAGCGATCCCCACCGAGAAACCCCAGATATACCCCTTGGTGAACTCGCGGCTCTCGGGATGCGCCCGGTAAGCACGGACATACATCAAAACCAGCATCAAGCGGGTTATAACGTAGGCCAGCGTGAACTGTACATATAGATCGCCGAATGCCCCGCTTACGCTCAAGCCCAGGCTGGCGACCGCAAAAATCTGGGTGAAAATCAGTAACCGATGGGGTAAATCGTCAACAACATAGCGATTTTGAAAGAATGTCTCCCCCGTCCACGCCCACCATACCACAGTCAGCAGCACCAAAAATTGGCCAAAGCCGAGAATGGTGACGTTGTCGCTGAGAAAATTCCCAATCTGAATGAGGGTAGCGACGTAGACGAGATCGTAGAAAAGTTCGAGCCATCCTACCGTTCGATCTGTGTGCCGGTGAAATTTAACGTTGCGGAAAAATCTCGGGGGAGTGAACAGGTCTGACATAGGGAATTAATCCTTAAAAATAATTGATTAAGTGGTTTACAAAAAGAATTGGTAAAAAAAGCCACAGATTAACACGAATTTTCACAGATTTCGCGCTCTAATCTGCGAACCTTTGGTTCTGCCTTTTGGGATCTGTGAATTTTTTTGTAAACCACTTTGGTTGTGATTGCGTTGCCAAGCGAAAAGATATTGGATCAATATTTGGTTAAGCCGATAATAGATTTTATGGTAGTTGAGTACCGGCGACAATTTTTAATCTGAGTTGTTTATGGAGCAGTTGTCAAACCGTCAAATCTGAACATTTGCCCTATAATGGTTCCATGCATGAGATTTTGCTGCGCACCAAGCTGTTCATTCCCCCTCCGCGGCCGAACATCGTTCCCCGACCCCGCCTCATCGAACAGCTTAATCAGATGATTGGTCATAAGCTCACCCTTATTTCCGCCCCGGCCGGTTTTGGCAAAACGACGCTGGTGAGTGAATGGATTAACGATTTACGAGATACGAAAGACGAGATACGAATTACGAATTACAAATTACGAAATACGAGTTACGATGAAATCAACGAATCCATAAAAACAAACCCAATCGTAAATCGTAAATCACAAATCGAAAATCACGTGGCCTGGCTTTCTCTTGATAAGGGGGACAACGATCTCAATCGCTTTTTGACCTACCTCATGGCCGCTTTACAGACCGCTGCGCCATCAATTGGAAATCTGGACCTCCTTCAATCTCCTCAACCACCGCCCACACAAGCCATTTTGACGGCTCTGCTTAATGAAATTACCACTTATCTGGCCAGCTCCGGACCCGGCCTGGTTCTCGTTCTGGATGATTATCATCTCATCGAGACCAAAGCGATTGACGAAGCCCTCATCTTTTTCATCGACCATATGCCGCCGCAGATGTATCTCGTCATCACCACTCGGGAGGACCCGCCATTCCCACTGGCCCGCTACCGTGCGCGAGGCCAGATGAACGAACTGCGGGCAGCCGACCTGCGCTTTACGCCCGAAGAAGCGGCCGCTTTTCTCAACGCCGCCATGGGGCTGAATCTGACGGCCGATGATGCCGCAGCGCTGGAAAGACGAACCGAAGGTTGGATTGCGGGGCTTCAGCTGGCCGCCCTTTCTCTGCAAGGGCGGGAAGACCGTTCGGGATTTATCGCCGCCTTTTCCGGTGATGACCGGTACATCGTTGATTATCTCGTCGAGGAAGTTCTGCAGAATCAGTCTGCACAGGTCCGCGAGTTTCTGCTTCAAACCTCTATTCTTGACCGGTTGAGCGGCCCACTATGCGATGCCCTCACGCTGCAGGATGACGGCCGGAAGATGCTGGAAATCCTCGAGCGCAGCAACTTATTCGTCATTCCGCTGGACAACAGGCGACGGTGGTATCGTTATCATCACCTATTTGCCGATATGCTGCAGGCGCGCCTGATCAAGGAGCAGCCGGATCGGGCTCTGCATAAGCGGGCGAGCGCCTGGTTTGAGCAAAACGACTTGCCGTCAGATGCAATCCGTCACGCCCTAGCCGCGGAAGATTTTGCGCGAGCGGCACGGTTAATCGAGCTCACGTGGCCCGAAATGCGCCGCAGCAGGCGAGAAGCCACGACGCTCTTATGGATGAAGGAGCTGCCGGAAGAATTATTTAGCCTCAACCCCGGACTCAACATGGGGTATGCTTGGGCGCTGCTCGACGGCGGCGAGCTAAACACGGCCGAAGCCCGTTTACGGGAAGTGGAACGGTCGCTGAACAACCCAGCAGCGGTTGTGGCCAACCCAAAACTGGTTCGATCGCTGCCGGCGATGATCGCCAATGCCCGCGCTTACCGGGCTCAGACACTAGGCGACATTCCCGGTACGGTCAACTTTACTCGCCAGGCGCTCAATCTTTTGCCGGAGGATGACTTTTACGAGCGGGGCACAACGGCGGCGCTGCTGGGATTGGCCTATTGGGCAAGCGGCGATCTGGAGGCAGCGTGCCGATCGTTTGCCGATGGGCTGGACAGCTTTCGGCAAGGAGGCCACTTCCTCATCGCCATTGGGGCGACATTTATCCTGGCTGAAATGAAAAAGGCCCAGGGTCAACTGCAAGCGGCATTCAAAACGTATGAGGAATCTGTAAAGCTGGCCGCCGCGCAGGGTGAACCCGTCATCCAGGGCACGGCCGAGCTTCATTTGGGTTTAAGTGAGCTGTACTGCGAACGCGGCCACTTGGAGGCATCCAGGCAGCAGCTGCGATTGGGCATGAGTCTGCGCGAACAGGCATCGCTCCCAGGGCCTGAATATCTGTGGCATGTCGCCCAGGCGCGTATCAAGGCGGCTGAAGGGGACCTGGCTGGGGAGCTTGGCCAGCTGCAGCAGGCGGAGCGGCTGTATTTCCGAACCCCCATCCCTGATGTGCAGCCTGTCGCAGCCCAAAAGGTCCGGGTGTGGGTCAGGCAGAACAGATGGAGCGAAGCTGTGGATTGGGTACAAGAGCGGAAAGTATCTGTTGACGACGAACTCAGCTATTTGAAAGAGTATGAGCACATTACCCTGGCCAGGGTACTCATCGGCCGCTACAGAGATGAAGGGACGGCAACCACCATACGCGACGCGTTGAGGCTGCTTGAACGGCTCCGACAGGCGGCCGAGGAAGCAAAGAGAGGGGGAAGTCTGATCGAAATCCTGACGCTGCAGGCGCTCGCTCTTCAGGCAAAGGGCGACCTCGCGGCCGCTCTGGTGCCGCTGGAGCGAGCCCTGACGCTGGCCGAGCCGGAGGGATACGTCCGCCTTTTTGTCAACGAAGGGCCACCGATGGGGCGGCTGCTGCGGGAAGCGGCCGGCCGCGGAATCACGCCAACCTATACAGCTAAATTGCTAGACGCCTTTGACTCAGGGAGCCGGTCACAGGTCATTCTTTCCTCCCAATCCCTGACCGAACCACTTACGGAGCGGGAACTGGACGTGCTTCGCCTGTTCCAGACTGAGCTTACCGGGCCGGAAATCGCCCGCGAACTGGTGATCGCCCTGAGCACCGTGCGCACCCACACCAAGAGCATCTATGGCAAACTCAACGTCAATAATCGCCGCGCGGCGGTTAAACGAGCGGCCGGGTTAGGTCTGATTTAGCTGCTAGCCTGGACGGCATTTCCCGCTCCTCCCAACGTAAATCTCCCCACGTCAATCCCCACACATGGGGAGGACAGCTCCCCCCATCCATTTGTATATTTTGAACGTCGATCAAATTGAAAACGATTCCTGAGGTCAATATGGCTGAAAAACAAACTGCGGATCAACCTCAATATGTCGAAATTCGTCTCAAGGGGCATCTAAACGACCGCTGGGCCGGCTGGTTTGACGGGCTGAAGTTCGTCCATCAAGACGATGGAACGACGATTATTTGTGGTCCGGTCACTGACCAGGCGGAGCTGTACGGTTTGCTGCGCAAGGTGCGTGATCTGGGAATGGCGCTCGTTTCGGTCAATGTCCTTGAAGGTCATTATCTATCTTAAGGCACCTGCCCGGCTCGCTGAGGGGTGGAAAGATACTAGATTCATTCCGAAGCAAACCGACAAGCTCCCCGCGTCGGGTTCAGAGGAGGACAGGTAGCATTTTTGCCCCGAAAGGGGCCACATGCGCCCCTCCCCGCGTCGGGGAGGGGCTGGGGGAGGGGTGAGATGACGCTGCAAGACCCACCCCCTAACCCCCTCCCGAATCGGGAGGGGGAATTTGTCGGACAGAAAAGCGCATTTTCTCATTCATCAAGCAAACGGCCGGTGCGAAATGAGAGGATCTGCAAATTTTGAGAAAAAAAATTAATGGAGAGAGACAAAATGAAAGCAATTAAATTTAAAGAATATGGGCCACCGGACGGGCTGCAGCTCAAAGAAGTTGAGAGGCCGATCCCCCGCGAGGATGAGTTGGTGGTACAGGTTCAGGCCGCGGCCGCTAATCCGCTTGATTGGCACCTGATGCGGGGCGAGCCGTTTCTGGCCCGCCTTGAAGCCGGGCTTAGAAAGCCAAAAATATCCCAACTTGGCGCTGATTTTGCCGGCCGGGTGACCGCTGTGGGCAGCCAAGTCACCCAATTCCAGCCGGGGGATGAGGTATTTGGTGAAAGCTTCAAGACCGGTCTGGGCGCTTTTGCCGAGTATGTAACCGCTCCCGAACGGGCGCTGGCGTTGAAACCGGCCAATCTATCGTTTGAGGCGGCCGCGGCCGTGCCGATCGCCGCCCTTACCGCGCTCCAGGGCTTGCGAAACGAAGGGCAAATCCAGGCCGGGCAGAAGGTGCTGATCAACGGGGCTTCGGGCGGGGTGGGCACGTTTGCGGTCCAAATCGCCAAAGCCCTTGGATGTGAGGTGACTGGCGTATGCAGCACCCGCAATCTGGAGATGGTGCGCTCAATCGGGGCCGATCATGTCGTTGACTACACTCGGCAAGATTTTACCGAGCGGCAATACGACCTGATTTATGATGCGGTAGGCAACCGCTCCGCGGCCGACCTAAGGCGTGCCTTAAAACCCAACGGCATTTGCGTTGTCGCTGGATATACGAAGCTGTCGCGTTTGTTCGAGCATAGGATTTGGGGGCCTCTAAGATCGATGGCAGGGAACAAAACAATCGGCCTGATGGAAACGGTGCATACAAATAAGGAAGATTTGCTTTTTCTCAAAAAACTGCTCGAGGCGGAAAAAATCATCCCGGTTATCGATCGCTGCTATCCCCTAGCTGAAACGGCCGAGGCGATCCGCTACCTCGAAACCGGCCGAGCCAGGGGCAAGGTTATCATCACCATTACTTCTTAATAATTTAACTCAAATTGCTACCTTACCTTCCCGATGAATAGGTCAATGAGACCGAAACCGGATAGTTTATTAACGCGATTTATCGCGTTTCGGTTCTCTGGCAGCCGGATTCATTCGGCTGCGTATGGAGGCCACAACTTGAGTTAATAATTTATCAAACGAGGTTTTTAACATGAACATTAATGAAAAAATCATCAATCTGGAAAGAAAAGCCAAGCTTTCAACCTTATGGATCTTTGTGTTGCTAAACATCATTTTTCGGGATATTCATCAGCTGTTCAAACCCGGATTTCTTGAGGAAATGATGAACGGGACGGTCAACGGGACTCAAATGACGGATGTCCTGCTGCTGCAGGCCGGGATCGCTCTGGAGGTTATCATCGCCATGGTGATCCTATCCAGGTTCCTGAGCTATCGTCTAAATCGCTGGACCAACATCATCGTCGGTGCATTTTCAATTGTGTCGGTTGTGGTAAATCTCGTCGCCCCTGATCTCGACGACCTGTTTTTTGCCGCAGTTGAGATAGGCACCCTGGTTTTTATCATCTGGTACGCCTGGACGTGGTCTGAAAAGGCGCATTTGGAGGTTTTAAGCGGGCCAAAAGAAACAGCAATTGGTCAGGAAGGGTTCAACGAGCTCAGCCACAGCTGAATTTCGCAGCCTGAGCCTGGCGAAGGCGGTATTTTTTGATAGGCTGAAATATTTCTTGGAACATCCAAAAAATGGGGTTATTCACCGGGAAATCTTTCTTTACTCAGCCGAACGAGCATGTTGTGAAATAGCTCTCGCTCTTCCTTGGAGAAAATTTCATAAATCTCATTCTCGTTTTGATCCACAAGGCGCTTGGCCTCATCAAGCGCCTTTTCCCCTGCCGGCATAAGTACAAGCCTGTAAAAGCGGCGGTCATCCGGGTCTTTTTCTCTGGAAACATACCCCTTGTTCTCGAGATCATCAATCAGGCGAACCAGGTGGGTTCGATCAAGCCCCATATGTTCACTAATGGCTATCTGAGAGCGATGCTCAGTTTCCCCTATTAGGGTAAGCACGCCAAACTGCCTGGAGTCTATATCGAGTGATTCCAACGCATGATCATTTCTCAGCTGGGCCATCTGAGAAACATAGGCCAACAGATAGCCGATGTAACGGCTAAACTCCGGTACTAAATCATGTCTGGAGAAATAAATCGCCGGGGCGGGAACTCGTGAGCGCTTTGCCATATCTTGAAACCTACTCCACGTTTTTCCATCAAGGATAACCGACCTGCAAAACATTGCCACCCGATCAAAACAAAACACAGGCGTGATTTCTCAACCACGCCTAAATCAACGGTTGGCTTTTAATGTCTACCTCTGGTGGGCATCGTCCGGTGCCCCAGAAGTTGATCAAGGTAGCTGGTCAGCGGTTTTGCAGCCAGCCATACTTCGATGATGTGATCAGGAAAATTTTCAGCGACCACATCGGCATCCGTAAAGGCGTGTTCGGCCATAAACGCTTTGTAGCGAAGCAGATCAATATCCGGATGATCCCTGGAAAATCCACGCGGGGCGGTTTTGAGCTGATCTCCTTTGAGCTTTTCAAAGTATTTTACGAACTCATCGGACTCGATAATACGACGCAGCGGTCGGGCATCTTCAACGATCGCTTCGCGCACGGTGTGCAGATCGGTTGAGCTCAAGGCGTAGCCACCGCTGGCGGCCATCGAACGGCCGTGTGGGGCAACCGAAATATAAAATGCCTTTGTCAGGCTTTTGCGGCCGTTGGGGCCAATCACGGCCGACATGTTTGTATTGTACGGCGATTTATCCTTTGAAAACCTCACGTCGCGGTTGATGCGAAAGATCGCATCTTTCGGGTGAAGCGGCGGTATGTCAAACACCCGATCAAACTTAGACAGCACGTCGACAATGAGGTTTTCAAAAGCGCTGCGAGCCTCTTGGTAGCGTTTCTTGTTACCGTGAAACCACTCACGCGAGTTGTTCTTTTCCAAATCTGAAAGAAAATCAAGGGTTAATTGCAGGGTCATATGTCCTCTCTTCTTCTTGCTTTGTTTTGCCTGAAAGGGGCTTGGCGGCAACGTCCATCCGCCGGGACAGCATCTTTTCAGAAATTTTTGGCCCGCGGCCCGGTTCACTCCAGGGGCAGACCTCGATACAGATACCGCAGCCGTCGTGCGCCGCAAAGTACGGAATGCACTTGTCAAAATCAACGTACCACTTTTCTTCGCCGCGCACCAGCTGTTTGATGTCAAAAATCGCCTGCGGGGGGCAGTTTGTGGTGCATATCTGGCAGCTGGCGCAGAAATCGTCGACCCCAATATCCTCCGGTCCATCAACAACCAACGGCAAATCGGTCAACACCGTCGCCAATCGCACGTTAGAACCGAATTCTCTTGTGATCAGCGATCCGTGCTTGCCCAGCGTGCCGACTCCAGCCTCAACGGCCACCGGAATATGCAGCACCTCATAGCTGTCGGGCGAAATATTGGTGGACGCACGGGCAGGCCATCCCATCTGTCGAATCTCTGCGGCGATTTTAATGGCAATCTCCCCAACCGCTTTATAGGTGTGCTGAATGTGCAGTCCCGTTTCATTGGTGGGTGTATCCAGCATTGTTTCGCGGTCCATCGGCAGCGCCACTGAAATCGCATATTTGTAGGGGATGTTGAAATCCCGATAGCACATGTCATCTGTCAGGTGGGTGATGCCCACCGCAGCGGCTCCGTGCCGCTTGGCGACGGCTTTGATTTCGGCCGACATGGCTGCCGGATCGTCAATCTTCCGCTTCTTGGGGGCCACCAGGCCCAGGCGATGGCGATCCATCCAGTATATTCTAAGGATGAAATTGGGGATGCTAACCGGCAAAAAAGCTTGATAAAGTCGTTCCAGCTTGTTCCAGGGGCCGGTGTACCCTTTGCTAAAAAAAGTTGGTTGAAACGGCCGGCGGGGCTGGGTTTCCCCCACCCCGTTGATGACGTTCCCCGAGAGCGGCGGCCGACGATAGGCAAATCCGTAATCGGTGCTTGGATAGGCTTCCTGCTTCATCAACTTCGCCTTGCGCGGTCGCTTGTGGGTGTTCGGCTGGATGTCCGCCTTAACAGGTTCAAAGATTTGATACTTTTCTTCATCAACCGGAGGCGAATAGAGGTCATCCAGCCAGATCTTTTCGCCTTGGTTTCTTTTTTTCCAGACCTGCCGATGCTCCAAGCGGCCGATCGTGTTGGCCATAAACCCCACAAATGCAATGTGGCGCACAACCCTGGCTTTATACAGCCAGAGCCGCCATCGCTGCTTCCATCGTTCTCGCCAGTCGATTGTTCGAGTAAATTTTTCCGTGCTCATCATGACCTCTCTCTCTGTTATTTTGTTAGCCATGCCGGGCATAATAAGTGATTTTTTCAACTATTGCAATAAGCACGTATTTCTTTTTATTTTCCTCTTACGGGAAAAGGGAACTAACCAGCTAAATCGTGACGTTGATGTTTTGTAGGCCGAAAACCCTGGCATTCCAACAGTCGGTAGTCAGCAAGGCCTCATTGGCGCCCAGACCGCCTCAGCGCCCGTTGATTTGAGTCTTCAATGATGGCCTCACCCACCAGACCAATCAGCCCGGCAATAATACCCAGCCCGATAAAAACGTAAACGGTTGTAAAAATCTTGGTGAGGGGGGTTGTAGGGCTAATTTCGCCGTACCCGATCGTCGTCAACGTAATTACCGTGAAGTAGTAGGCATCAATCCAGGTTGTGATCGTCGGTTCAAATTGATAGTAGAACCACGTTCCGCCGCCAATCGTAACCAGGCTCACCAAGAATAAGCCGCGAAACGCTTCTTTCCGCCATAGCAGGAGGAAAATATGGGCCATGAACCTGACAATTGCGAATAAACCTAAAGCGGGCATCTTTTACTCCATTGCTATCCAGAGTTCAAAGTTTGGAAAACTTATGAACTCTACCAGGGTGGTTTAGGGCATCGACAAAATCACCCTGATCATAACGTTTCGCAAAACTTTGTGGTAGGAGCGGCCGCTGGTGCTGAATAGTAAGGGCATTCACACCGCTCAAGCAGACCGAGGGTCAATGGGTAACCCACACCAACTTTGGAAGGTGTATTTCAAACTGACCCGGTTCATTTGGGCAAGGTTTTAACATGTAAAATCGGCCGTTTCTTCCTCCCCTCACTCTCCGCTATAATAGCCATCGAGGCAGAATTGATGCAGCATTTCAAAACAATTGCGGATTATTGCCAAGCAATTCAAATCGCCCAGCCCAAATACCCCCAATTTGACATTCGCAGTTTTGCGGAGAATATGCCCACGATTGTGCGGGCTATGCCCTCCTTTCGACATGAATTTTATGCAATTGCCATCAAGGCGGAAGGCGGCGGTGCTGCCTACACCGGGCATCATAATCAATTTCCCGCCGGCTCCACAATCTTCTTCAATTCACCTTTCCAAATCTTGTCGTGGGATATCGCCCCCGATTGGGAAGGGTATTACCTCATGTTCACCCAGGGATTTATTTCACAGCATAAGCTGTTCAACGATTTGCTGGAAGATTTCCCGTTTTTGCGGATTGACAAATCGATTCCATTTGCAATTGATCAAAACGACCTGAAAGTGATTGTCGACTTGTTTGACGCGATTTATGAAGAATATCACAGTTCACACGCCGACAATTTTCAGCTGATTACGTCCCAGGTGCTGCTGCTGTTGAACTATGTCAGGCGTTATTTTAGTGAACAGGTGGCAAGAGAAACGGCCGTTTCCGAAATTCGCAAGGCTGACCTAAAACTCCTTGCCCGATTCCAAACGATCATAGAAACTAGCTTCTACCCAGATGCCATTTCGCCTGAAAACGTGAATTTACACGCTGTTCGTTACTATGCCGAGCAGCTCAGCGTCCATCCCAACCATCTTAATGCTGTCGTGAAAAGAATATCTGGGCAAACAGCCTTACAACATATTCACCACCACCTCATCCAACTGGCAAAAACCTACCTCATACAAACCGAAATGAGCGTGCAGGAAATCGCCGATTCCCTCTACTTTGAATCGCCCAACTACTTCTCCCGCTTCTTTAAAAAGAACGCCGATTTGACACCTCTATCTTATCGCAAAGAGCATTCCCTTTGATTTGTCCCCTTTTCACTTTGATTTTTCGTATCACCCCTTATCACAAAAAATCTAACATGACATTGAGCGTTACCACACGTTCATATAGCAGATAAGGATGGATATATCATGAAAAAAGTTAGGTTCAGAAGCGAAGGGTTAAACTTAGTCGGCAGCCTTTACCACCCAGCAGATTTTGATGCAGAAAAACAATACCCAGCAATTGTAGTTTCCGGCAGTTGGACAACGGTCAAGGAGCAAATGGCAGGTTTGTATGCCGATAAACTGGCCCAAAACGGCTTCATCACGCTGGCGTTTGATTTCCGCAACTACGGCGAAAGTGAAGGGGAGCCCCGTTTTTACGAAAGCCCTGCCCTGAAAGTAGCGGACATCCAAAATGCGGTCTCGTTTTTGCAGACGTTGCCAGAGGTAGACAGCCGTCTGATTGGAGCATTTGGTGTTTGTGCCGGCGCAGGGTACACCTTGGCAGCCGCGTCACAAGACGGCCATATCGCCGCTATTGTTACGGCCGCATCCTGGCTGCACGATAGTGAAGCCGTCAAGATGTTCTACGGTGGTGAAGCGGGCGTACGGGCGAAAATCGATTCCGCCCAGGCAGCCAAGAAAAATTATGCCGAAAACGGCGTGATTGAATACATCCCCACCATCAGCACCACAGACGAAACGGCCGCTATGTACGGCCCATATGATTACTACCTCAACCCCGAACGGGGCGCAGTGCCCGAATGGAGCGCCGAACAGTTTGCCGTTATGTCCTGGGAGGATTGGTTAACGTTTGACCCCACAACCACAGCAAAAGATGTGAAAGCACCCACCTTTATGATTCATTCCGACGGCGCGGTTTTGCCGACATACACCAAACAATATTTTGAAAAACTCGGTGCTGAGGACAAATCTCTCTATTGGGTCGAAACAGACATGGAATCACCATTCCATCAATTCAACTTCTACGACCAGGAAGCTGAAGTTTCTCTGACGGTTGACCTGGCCACGCAATGGTTCTCGACAAAGTTATCTGAAGGCCAACGCAACAAAGAAAAGGTACGTGAGTTCTTCCGCTACCTCGAACAGGAGGACATACCAGCTTTTGTAGATTTGTTTGCGGAAAACGGCCGTCAGATAAATCCCTATCATTCCAATCTCTTTCCGACTGGAGCCGTTGGCAAAGAAGAACTCCTCGCATACTGGGAACCCGTACCGGCACAGTTTGATGGCATGTCCTTTCACATGAACGAGCTTATGGCGATGGAAGACCCAAAAGTTATCTTTGCGCGTTATCGTGGCGAGATCAAACTTCATGGCGATGCGGGCGTGTACGCCAATGACTACTACTCAACATTTCGATTCAATGAAGCAGGCAAAATCCTGGAATATGTCGAAATATTCAACCCGATTGTAGCCGCTCGTGGTTTTGGACTTCTTGACCAGATCAATCAAAATTGAGGTTGAAACATGACAAAAGAAATGATTGTTCAAACAGTGAACCAGATGGCGTTTGCGGCCGATTCCCGAGATTGGAATTTGTGCCGCAGCCAATTTGCCGATGAAGTTTTTGTCGATTACACCTCAATGGCCGGCGGTGAACCGGCTACGATTCCAGCCGATACGCTGATTGGTTCATGGGCAGGGCTGCTGCCTGGTTTTACGGCAACACAGCACTTGCTCGGCTCGCACGTGGTTGATGTGCAGGGCAATACTGCTGAGTGTGATGCCCATTTTCAGGCAACCCACATCCTCGATGGCGAATTGTGGACATTGGGCGGGAAATATCATTTTCAACTGCAAAATAATGGTGGCGCATGGCAAATTTCCGCCATCACAATGACGGCGCTCTGGTCGGTTGGCGATCAAGCTGCCCTCTTGGAACAGGCAACGGAACGCGTCAGTCAGTAGCATATTGGGTGGCAGGGCGTGATTCAAAGACTCGCTTCACTGCCCGCCACC
>JAAUYD010150533.1_pt1 | contig 21732 bp, 18 predicted proteins | sample 7278101 | NCBI WGS metagenome assembly JAAUYD01 (sample SAMN14350128, study PRJNA611818) | marine sediment metagenome | isolation source: surface marine sediment (0.6m) | place: French Polynesia: Moorea | collected 2018-08
GCGGCGTTTGCAGTGTCCGCCTACGGCAAGCTGACCGGCCGTCCCGCCGCCTGCTTCGCGATCGCAGGCCCGGGCGCGACCAATCTGCTTACCGGGCTGTGGGACGCCAACGTCGATCGGGCGCCCTGCCTGGCGCTGACCGGGCAGGTGGATACGCAGGTGCTCGGCCCCGGCGCGTTCCAGGAGGTCGATCTCGTCGCCGCGTTCGGCAAGGTCGCGCAGTGGTCACAGACGGTGCTGCACACCAGCAAGCACGCCGAGCTCGTGAACCTCGCGTGCAAGAGCGCGGTGCTGAACCGGGGCGTCTCGCACCTGATCTTCCCGGACGAGGTGCAGACGCTCGCTGCGCCCGAGGGTGCGGAGCCCGGCGGTCCCGAGGGCCGCGTCACGTCGCGCGCGATCACGCCGCCGCGCGAGTCCCTCGACGAGGCCGCGCGTCGGCTGGTCGAGGCGAAGCGGCCCGTGTTCATCGTGGGGCACGGGGCGCGCTTCGACATGCCCGCGGTGATCGCGCTGGCCGAGCGGCTGAACGCCCCGATCCTCACGACCTTCAAGGCGAAGGGGCTCGTGTCGGATGGGCATCCCCTCGGCTGCGGCGTGCTGGGTCGCAGCGGCACGCCCATCGCATCGTGGTTCATGAACGAGTGCGACCTGCTCGTCGTGCTCGGTGCGAGCTTCAGCAACCACACCGGCATCACGCCGAAGAAGCCGACGGTGCAGGTCGACTTCGACCCGATGGCGCTCGGCAAGTTCCACGCGGTCGACGTGCCCGTCTGGGGCGAGATCGCGACCACGGTCGAGGCGCTGCACGCGGCGCTGCCCGACACGGTCGCTGCCACCGACCAGCGCGACGAGGTCGCCGAGCGCTGGGCGATCTGGCGCGCAGAGAAGGAGCGGCGGCGCGACGACGACCGCGGCCGCGGCGTGAACAGCGCGGCGATCTTCGAGGCGCTCTCCCGGGTCGTGCCCGAGGACGCGATCCTGCCCGTCGACGTCGGCAACAACACCTACTCGTTCGGTCGCTACTTCGAGTGCTCCGGCAGGCAGGCGGTGCTGATGAGCGGCTATCTCGGCAGCATCGGCTTCGCGCTGCCGGCGGCGCTGGGCGCCTGGGTCGCGACGCAGGAGGACGATGCACGCTTCGCCGGCCGCAAGGTCGTCTCGGTGTCGGGCGACGGGGGCTTCGCCCAGTACATGGGCGAGCTCACGACGGCCGTGAAGTACGGCATGTCGATCACCCACGTGATCGTGCGCAACGACGAGCTCGGCAAGATCAGCAAGGAGCAGAAGTCGGGCGAGTGGCCCGTCTGGGAGACCGGTCTCTCGAACCCGTCCTTCGCCGAGTACGCCGAGCTCTGCGGCGCCCGCGGTATCCGCGTGACGGCCGCGATCGGTCTCGAGGGCGCGCTCCGCGAGGCCATCGCGTGCGAGGGGCCGAGCCTGGTCGAGATCATGGCCGACCCCGAGCTGGTCTAGGCCGCGCGCCGCGGGCCCCGTCGTGGCCGCATGTGGCCTATCTTCCCGGGCCGCGCCCCCGATCCCCGTCCATCCGCGAGAAGACCCATGTCCGACGAGAAGAAGCCCCTCAACGAGATCAGCCGCCACATCACCCAGCCCAAGGCCCAGGGTGCGAGCCAGGCGATGCTCTACGCCACCGGCCTCAGCGAAGAGGACATGAGCAAGGCGCAGGTCGGCATCTCGTCGGTCTGGTACGAGGGCAACCCCTGCAACATGCACCTGCTCGACCTCGCCGCGAAGGTGAAGGAGGGCGTCGAGGCGGCCGGGCTCGTCGGCTATCGCTTCAACACGATCGGCGTCTCCGACGGCATCTCGATGGGTACGTCGGGCATGAGCTTCTCGCTGCAGAGCCGCGAGATCATCGCCGACTCGGTCGAGACCGTGATGGGCGCGCAGTGGTACGACGCGAACGTCTCGCTGCCGGGCTGCGACAAGAACATGCCGGGGGTCATCATGGGCATGTGCCGGGTGAACCGGCCTTCGCTGATGATCTACGGCGGCACGATCAAGCCCGGCTGCAGCGCCAAGGGCGACCCGCTCGACATCGTCTCGGCGTTCGAGAGCTACGGCAAATACCTCGCCGAGGAGATCACCGAGGAGGAGCGCGTCGACATCGTGCGCCACGCATGCCCCGGCGCGGGCGCGTGCGGCGGCATGTACACGGCGAACACGATGGCTTCGGCCATCGAGGCGATGGGCATGTCGCTGCCCTACAGCTCGTCGACGCCCGCGGTGAACGAGAAGAAGCTCGAGGAGTGCCTCGCCGCAGGCTCCGCCGTGCGCAACCTGCTCGAGCTCGACCTCAAGCCGAGCGACATCATCACGCCCGCGAGCCTGCGCAACGCCATGGTCGTGCTCACCGTGCTCGGCGGCTCGACCAACGCGGTGCTGCACCTCATCGCCATCGCGCGCGCGATCGGGGTCGAGCTGACCATCGACGACTTCCAGCGCGTCAGCGACGAGACGCCCTTCCTCGCCGACATGAAGCCCTCGGGCGCGTTCGTGATGGAGAACCTCCACGAGGTGGGCGGCACGCCGGCGCTCCTCAAGTGGCTGCTCGAGATGGACAAGCTCGACGGCGACTGCATGACCGTGACCGGCAAGACGCTGGCCGAGAACGTCGCCGACGTGCCGGGCCTCGACCCCGAGCAGAAGGTGCTGCGGCCCTGGGACGATCCGATCAAGCCGACCGGCCACATCACGATCCTGCGCGGCTCGCTCGCGCCCGACGGCGCGGTCGCGAAGATCACGGGCAAGGAGGGCCTGCACTTCAGCGGCCCCGCCCAGGTCTTCGATCGCGAGGAGGCCTTCGTCGCCGCCATGGAGCGCGGCGAGGTGAAGAAGGGCAGCGTGATCGTGATCCGCTACGAGGGGCCGAAGGGCGGGCCGGGCATGCCCGAGATGCTGACGCCGACCTCGATGATCATGGGGGCCGGCATGGGCCAGGACGTCGCGTTCATCACCGACGGCCGCTTCAGCGGCGGCAGCCACGGCTTCATCATGGGCCACGTGACGCCCGAGGCACAGGAGGGCGGCCCGATCGCGCTGGTCGAGAACGGCGATCGCATCACCATCGACGCCAAGGCGCTCACCCTCGAGCTCGAGGTGCCCGAGGACGAGCTGGCGAAGCGACGCGCGGCCTGGCAGGCCCCGCCCCTCGAGGCCACCCGCGGCACGCTCTTCAAGTACATCAAGAACGTGAAGAGCGCGTCGGAGGGATGCGTGACGGACGAGTAGCGGGTGGGCGCATCCCCGCTCCGCGCGCGCCGCCGTGTGCAGGACGTCGGCCTCGTCGCAGGCCCGATCGCCGCGCTCGTCGTCGCGCTGCTGCTGCCCGATGCGACCGTCGATGCCGCGGGCGAGCCCGTCGTCTTCTCGAGCGCGGGCCGCGCCACCGCCGCCGTGGGCACGTGGATGGCGATCTGGTGGCTCACCGAGGCGATCTCGATCCACGCCACCGCGCTGCTGCCGCTGGTGCTGCTGCCCGTGCTCGGCGCCACGAGCATGCGCGAGGCCGCCGCCCCGTACGCCCACGAGCTGATCTTCCTCTTCATGGGCGGCTTCATGCTCGCGCTCGCGATGGAGCGCTGGGGTCTGCACCGGCGCATCGCGCTCACCGTGCTGGGCATGGCGGGTGAAGAGGCGTCGCGCATCGTCGGCGGCTTCATGATCGTGACCGCGATGCTCAGCATGTGGGTGTCGAACACGGCGACCGCGATCATGCTGCTGCCGGTCGCGACGAGCGTCGTCGCGCTCGTGGCGAGGCAGCACGGCCACGACGACGTGAACGAGGCGGCGACGACCCCGGGCTCGCCGGTGCGCTCGTTCGCGGTCTGCCTGCTGCTCGGCATCGCCTACTCGGCGTCGATCGGCGGCATGGGCACGCCGATCGGCACGCCGCCCAACGTGCTGATGCTCTCGTTCGTGAAGAGCGAGCTCGGGCGCGAGATCGGCTTCGCCCGCTGGATGACCTTCGCGCTGCCGCTCGTGGCGGTGTTCCTGCCGCTCGCGTGGTGGCTGCTGACGCGCTGGCTCCACCCGATCGCGCTGGGTCGCGTCGAGGGCGGGCGCGCGCTGGTGCGCGCGCAGCTCGCCGAGCTCGGCCCGATGTCGCGCCCCGAGTGGATCGTGTTCGGCGTCTTCTGCGCCACGGCGGCGGCCTGGATCACCCGGCCCCTGCTGACGCGCATCGAGATCGCCGGCGCGCACCCGCTCGCCGGGCTGAGCGATGCCGGCATCGCCATGACCGCCGCGATGGCGCTCTTCGTCTGGCCCGCCCGGCGCACGCCGCGGCAGTTCGTGCTCGACTGGGAGACGGCATCGCGCCTGCCCTGGGGCATCCTCGTGCTCTTCGGCGGCGGGCTCTCCCTCGCCGCGGCGATCCGCGCGACGGGCGTGAGCGAGCTGCTCGCGGCTCAGGTGACGGGGCTCGCGGGCGTGCCGGGCTGGCTCGTCGTCCTCGTCGTCGTGGCCGGCATCGTCTTCCTCACCGAGCTCACCAGCAACACCGCGACGACGGCCACCCTCGTGCCGCTGCTCGCCGCCCTCGCACCCGGGCTCGGCCTCGACCCGCTCTCGCTGGTGGTGCCGGCGGCGCTCGCGGCCAGCTGCGCGTTCATGCTGCCGGTGGCGACGCCGCCCAACGCGATCGTGTTCGGCTCGGGCTGGCTTCGCGTGCCCGACATGAGCCGTGTCGGCTTCTGGATGAACTGGGTGGGGATCGTGCTGATCACGCTGGCGGCGCAGGCGCTGCTGCTGCGGCTGCTGAGCGCTTGACCGATCGGCCGTAGAGCGCCGATAGCGGCGCGGCCGTGATCCCGTGGAGCAGGACGCTCAACGTGACGGTCTGCACGCCGGTGGCCAGGAGCGGCTCGAAGCCCTCCGCGCCCAGATAGCGGCTCCACATGAGCAGATACAGGATCGACGCGATCCCGCGTGGCCCGAACCAGCCCATGAAGAGCTTCGTGCGAAGTGGCAGCCCCATGCCGACGAGCGAGAGCGCCACGGGCAGCATGCGTGCGACGGTGAGGCTCGCGATCGCGTAGAGGGTGGTCGTCGCATCCCAGTACGGGACGCTCGCCGGGATCAGCACGAGGCCCAGCAGCAGCATCACGAGCAGCGACAGCGCCGAGCCCTCGGCTTCACCGAAATCCTGCATGCTCCGGCGCACGTCCGGGCTCCGCACGCCGAGCGTGAAGCCGGCGACGAAGGCGCCGATGAATCCGTTGCCTCCGATGGTCTCGGCCAGCGCGTAGCCCAGGATCGCGATCGCCGGCATCGACAGTCGCTGGAAGCTCGGGTCGACCCAGCCGCGACGGGCTGCGCCGTCGATCATGTGTCCGCCGCCCCAGCCCACGAGCCCGCCGGCGAGGGGGCCGAGCGCGACCTGGAGCGCGGTGAAGCGCAGCCAGTCGTCCGTGGGGATGTCCCCGAGGCTGGCGCCCAGGGCGAAGAGCAGCGCGAAGACGGGCGGCAGCGCGATGCCGTCGTTGAGGCCGCTCTCGACGTTCAGGGCCTCGCGCACGTCGTCGGGCACGCTCTCGCTCGTGATCACGGCCTGGCCGAGCGCCGCATCGGTCGGCGAGAGCAGCACCGCGAGCAGGGCGAGGGCCGCGAGCGGGTACACCCCGCTCGGGAAGATCAGCACCGCGAGCCCCACGCCCAGCAGCATCGTCAGCGGCAGCCCCACCGCGAGCAGGCGAATGGGCAGCTGCTTGATGAGCACGATCCGTCTGCGGTCGACCTGGGAGGCGTCGGCGCAGAGGATGATCACGAGCGCGACCTCGGCGAAGAGCTCGACGCTGTCGCTGCTCGCCGGGACCTCGAGGCCGCCGAGCCCGATCGGGCTCAGCAGGACGCCCGTGCCCATGAAGACCATCGGCGGCGTGACGATGCTGCGCGCGGCGACGGCCGACACCGCGCCGTAGACGAGGATCAGCGCCGAAGCCGCGATCAGGACGTGCTCGTTCATGTCGTCGCTCCACTCGTCCGTGTCGGGGGATCGGGGTCGATGGCGGCGCCTCGAGCACCGCCCGCGATCGGGCCGGCTCTGTCGCGGTGGCCTGGTTCGGCTGCGACCCATGCCTCGAGCGTGCTCGCGCATCGTGCGAGCCGCGCCCGCGCGTCGACCATCCGCACGAGACGCCCGAGACCGGCCGTCGCGTCGAGCCCCGCTGCGCGCTCGGCCTCGACCGCGCTCCGCAGGGCGTCGATCGCCGGCTCGAGCGCCGTGTCGGATACCGCGGACGGCTCCGCGGCGATCGCGGCCGCCGTGTGCGCGAGGCTTCGATCGATGGCGGCATCGAGGCGCGCGATCTCGCGCTGGATCGGCGTCGTCTCTGGCCCGGCGTCGTCGCGGGCGCTCACCGAGCGACCGAAGTCGTCCACGCGCAGGGCGGCCTCGAACGCCGACTGCCAGGCGGCGATCAGCTCGGCGCGTCGATCCGTATCGAGCCCCGGCGCTTCGGGCTCCGCCTCGGCCTGCGCGTGCAGCTGGCCCACGAGCACGATCTGCTGGGCGTGCGACCCCATGGCCCTGGCGCGGAGCGCGTCGCGCCCCGCGCCGCTCTTCGCCTCCGACACCGCGTGGAGCAGAGCGCGTGTCTCCGACACCTGCTCCGAGATGCGCGCGCGCAGCAGCTCGGCCGCCGTGCGTGGCCAGAGGAGCCACTGCGCCACCACGCCGATGGCGATGCCCACGGTGAACGTCCAGACCGTGAGATAGGGCCCGAGGACGTCGCTGGGCGGACGCTCGCCCCCGAAGATCGAGAGGATCGCGATCAGCGCGATGATCGGTGCGACCGGCGCGAGCTTGGCGCGCGCGACCGCGAGCCAGCCGGCGCCGAACGCCAGCGCGAAGGAGAGGCTGAGCGCGGCGGGCATCCGACCGACGTCGGGCACCAGGTACACGATCGCGAGGTCGGAGACGAGCCAGCTCGCCGCGACCGCCAGGCCGAGCCCGACGACCGTGCCTTGGAGCGCGGCCCGCGTCGGCACGCCGGCCACCATGTAGGCGAGCGTCATCGGCATGGCGCTCGCCTCCCATCCCATGAGCGGCATCACCACCGTGACCGAGGCGACGGCGAGGCCGGCGCGCAGCGCCGCCTCGAGCCGGAACGGATCGACTCGCAGCGGGGCGCGGCGAGGCAGGGCCTCGGCACGACCGACCGCGTCGGGGCTCGCTTCTCCGTGCGCGAGCACGCCGAGCGCCTTCTCGAGGTCGGCGCCGCGCGCCCGCGCGCGGTCGGCCAGCGACGCCACCGCGGCCGCCGCCGCGAGCGCCCGCGCCGAGGGCGCGCGGCCTTCGCCTGCGCCCGCATCGGCGCGGGTCGCTTCGTCGAAGGCGCGCCAGGCTGCGTCGAGCGCGGGCTCGCTCGTCGACGGCGTCCTCGCGGCGGCGAACGCGGCGCGCCCCGCGTCGAGCGTCTCGGCGATCACGTCGAGGAGCCGCGCGAGGGTCGGGGCGGCTCGTTCGTCGTCGGCCGCCTGCCCGTGCCTCGCCGCGCGCTCGAGCAGGTCGCGCATCTCGGTCTCGAGATCCTGCAGCGCGAACGCGATGCGCCCGTACGCTCGCAGCTCGCGTGTGCCGACACCGAGCTGCAGCCGCATGCGCTCGAGGAGATCGAGCTGCTCGGCGAGCGGCGGCGGCGCGCCCGGATCGGCGCGGCGCTCTGCGACATGGCTGGAGTGCTCTCCGGTCGACCAGGCCACGGCGGCCTCGCGCGCCCGCAGCGCCACCTCGTCGAAGCGCGCGAGCAGCAGCTCGCGCAGGCGGGCCTCGGGCCGCCTGGGCCAGAGCAGCACCTCGACCAGCGTGCTCGCGAGGATGCCGATGCCGACGAGCGTCACGCGATCGAACGCGAGGATCTCGATCTGGTTGCTCCCCGACAGCGCGTCGCCGAGGATGATGCCCGACGTGAACCCGAAGACGTTCCAGGCGTAGCCGCTCGGCCCCCCGCTGCTGCCGTAGGTGGCGATCGCGAACATGCCGGCGACGCAGGCGACGAGCGTCAAAGGCTCCTGGGCGAAGGCGCCGTACACGACGATCGACGCGACGCCCGAGGCGGCGGTGCCGATCAGTCGCAGCACGCTCTTCTGGGCCGATCCGCCGGGCGTCGGCTGGGCGACGACGAGCGCCGTGATGACCGGCCAGGTCGGCTGCGGGAAGCCGGCCGCGTACGAGAGCCACAGCGCGAGCGAGGCGGCGACGCCCAGGCGAACGCCGTGCTGCACGGCCGGCGAGGGCGTGAGGCCGAGTGCGCGTTCGGCTCGCGAGGCGATCGGCGCGTTGGGCTGGGCCATGGGCCTCACATTCTCGGGGGCCGGGGCCGGTTCGCGCACGAGGTCGCGGGCCTACGCCGCCCGGATCGCATCAGGGGCCGGCGCTCGAAGCGGTCTCCGCGTCGCCGGAGTCGGTATCGATGCGCACGGTGGCCGTCATGCCCCGGCGCAGCGGATGCGTCTCTTCGAGCGCCGGGATCGTGATCCGCACCGGGAAGCGCTGCGCCAGCATCACCCAGGCGACGGTCGGGCTGACGCTCGGCAGGCCGTCGGCGCCCGATGCGCCCTCCTGCCGCTGGATGCCGCGGCCGATGCCCTGCACGACGCCGATCACGTCGAGCTGCGGATACGCGGGCAGGTGGACGTGTACGCGCTGGCCCGGCTTCACGCGCTCGAGCTGGTCCTCGCGCATGAATGCGACGACACGCCAGCTGTCGTCGTCGATGAGCGACAGCGTGGGCTGGCCCGACTGGGCGAAGCTCCCCGGGCTGAGTCGCAGCTGGGTGACGTGACCGTCGACGGGCGAGACCACCCGGGCGTAGTCGAGCTGGAGCTCGGCGTCGTGGAGCTTCGCCATGGCGGCCCGCGCCGTGGCGTTCTGCTCGCCCGTCTGTCCGAGCTGGTCCCGGGCCTGGCTCAGCTGGGCCTCCGCGCGACGTACGGTGGAGCGGGCCTCGTCGAGCTGGGCCTGTGCCTTGTCGCGATCCTGGGCGGGGAGGGCGCCCTGCTTGGCCAGGGGCTCGACGCGCTTGAACTGCACCTGGGCCAGGCGCAGGCCGGCGTGCGCCCGCTCGAGCGACGCCTCGGCGCTCGTCACGGCGTCGACCTGGGCGCTCACGTTCTGGCTCGTCTGGTCGAGCTGCGCTCTCGCGGCGTCGACGGCGATCTGGAACGGCCTCGGGTCGACCTGGAAGAGGAGATCGCCCGCTTCGACCCGCTGATTGTCCGTGACGGCGAGCTCGACGATGCGGCCGGAGACCTGCGGGACGATCGAGACGACGTTCGCGTCGACGTACGCGTCGGTGGTGCGGGGGTGGACCGACCGCTCGCGCAGGATCGCGAGCACGGCGATCGCCGCCGCGACGACCACCGCGGCGATCACGATCGGGCGCACGAGGCGGCCGGCGCCCGAGCCCGACGCCGGAGGGGCATCGTCGTCGGGGGCCGGCGCGGCGGGCTCAGAAGACACGGAACAGGCTCCACCAGGCCACGCAGCCGAGCAGCACGGCGAGCGCCACGAAGAGCAGGCCCGACTGGGCGAGGGGGCGCAGGCTCGGCCGCCGCGAGAGGCCCGCGACCACCAGGTAGCTCGAGACGACGCCGATCGTCGCTGCGGCGAGGCTGCCGGGGAAGTAGGTCCCCATCACGTTGACCGTGGGGGCGCAGCCGGAGGCCGTCGCGACGATCGCCCCCAGCAGCGCCGCGCGCGCCGCGGGCGCCCGGGTCGCCCCGACCGGCTCTCTCGATCTGCTGTGATTCGTCATCGAGGCGCTTCCGCCCGGTTTGATTGACAAGGCACGATACTAATAGACCATCCCACCTCTGTCGGGCCGCGCCCGCATCGGGGAGAGGTCGATGAAGAACAGTGGATCGTCGACGTGTCCGACCGCCACCGCGCGGATCGCGGCGGCCTGTGCCGCGATGGCCTTCCTGTGGGTGGCGCCGCCGGCACGGCCCCTCGACCTCGCCGGCGCCGTTCGGGAGACCCTCGATGCCAGCGTCGAGCTCGCCGCCGAGCGGGATCGCCTCGATGCATCTCGCGAGTCGATCGGCCTGTCGCGGGCCTCGCTCCTGCCGCAGGCGGGGATCGGTGCGCAGGGGCAGATCCTCGACGACGATCGCGCGGACGGCTTTCGCGGCAACGCACCCGAGAAGTCGGCCACGGTGTACGGCGCCGTGACGCAGACGGTGTACGACGAGCAGGCGTGGGCGGGGTTCACGACGCAGAAGCACGTCTTCGAGTCGGAGCGGAGCGAGTTCGAGTCGACGCGCCTCGGTGTCGCCGCCGAGGCGGCGAAGGCCTTCGTCGAGCTCGAGCAGGCGCTGATGGTGGCCGAGATCCAGCGTCAGAACCGCGAGATCACCCGCCAGAACATCGAGACCGCGCGACAGCGCGTGGCCACCGGCTACTCGGGCGAGCGCGACGTCCTGCGCTGGCAGAGCCAGCTCTCCGCCAACGACACGGCCGTCGTGCGCGCCGATACGGCCGCCCTCGCCTCACGATTCGAGCTCAACCGGCTGCGCAACCAGCCGCGGGAGGCGCCGATCGAGGTCTCGGCGACGGCGCTCGAACGGCTGGGCTTCGTGTACGCGCGGCCGGCGGTGGCGGAGGCGATCGTCGGCGAGCGCGGCGGTCTCGTGCTGCGCGACTTCATGGTGCGCGTGGGGCTGGCCCGCTCGCCCGACCTGCAGGCGATCGATGCGAGGATCGAGGCCGAGGAGCGTCAGCTCACGGCGCGGCGCCGCGCGTTCTGGGCCCCTTCGCTCGAGATCGGCGCGGGCGTCAACTACCTCGCCGTCGAGGACAGCAGCGGTGGCCAGGCCTCGGACACGAACGTCACCGAGTGGGGCGCACGGGCCACGTTGTCGTTCCCGATCGCGGCCGGTGGCGCGAAGCTCTCGGGGCTGGGGCAGGCGCAGAGCACGGTGTCGAGCCTGCGCGCGAGCAGGCGCGCCACTTCGCAGACCGTCGAGCAGGCGATTCGCACTGCCTTCGCCCAGGCGTCGGGCTCGTTCCAGAGCCTCGGCTTCGCCGAGGAGCGCGAGAGCTCGGCGGCGCGGAACTACGACCTCGCGAATCAGGCCTACGAGGCGGGCGTCTCGTCGATCCTCGATCTCCTCGACGCGCAGACGCAGCTGCTCGAGGCCCGCATCAGCCGTGCGCAGGCCCACGCGCGCTTCCTCACCGACCTGATCACGGCCGAGCAGGCGATCGCCTACTTCCCGTTCCTGCTCTCTGGCGATGAAGCAGAGGAGGGCACGATGAACGAGTCGGCGCTGCTCGACCAGCTCGAGTCCGAGCTGCCCGAGCCCGGCTGACGTCACGCAAACCGCCGATCGCGGCGAGATCGGCAGGCCCTCGAAGGACGACATCCATGTGGATCCAGATCGCCCTCGGCGCGTTGCTGCTCGCCATCACCACCGCGGTGCATGCGTTGGCGACGGGCCTCACCCTGGCCGTGTTGAAGCAGCTGCACGTCGAGGCCTGGCGGCTCGAGTCGCTCGTGATTCGCGTCGGTCTCGTCGCGGGGCTCGCAGTGGCGCTCTTCGCGACCGCGCTGGTCGAGGCCGCGCTGTGGGCCGTGGCGTATCTGCAGGTGGGCGCGATCGGGACGTTCGAGGAGGCGCTCTACTTCTCGACCGTGACGTTCTCGACCCTGGGCTACGGCGATCTCACGCTCACGCCCGAGTGGCGTCTGCTCTCGTCGTTCCAGGCCGCGAACGGCACGATCCTGTTCGGCTGGAGCACCGCGCTGCTCTTCGCGTTCGTGCAGCGCGTGTCGGAGAGCCTGCGCACGGGACACTCTGCCGGGCGGCACTAGCGCGGTGGCTTGAATCGGCTGGCGGGCACGGCGATGATCCGGTCGGACGTCGATCCGGAGAATCTGGGGGGAACGAGATGACGACGAGGGACCGATCGGGGCGACGACTCGGCAGGAGTGGCTCGTACCCGGCTCGCGCCATCGCCGTGCTGGGCATGCTGGTCTTCCTGACCGGCTGCGGCATCAACACGATCCCGACCCTCGACGAGCAGGTGAAGTCGGCGTGGGCGCAGGTCGAGAACCAGTACCAGCGCCGGGCCGATCTGATCCCGAACCTCGTCGAGACCGTGAAGGGCTTCGCGGCGCAGGAGAAGGAGACGCTCACCGCCGTCACCGAGGCGCGGGCCCGGGTCGGCTCGATGCAGGTCGGGCGTGACATCATCGACGACCCCGAGGCGCTCGCGAAGTTCGAGCAGGCGCAGCGGCAGCTCGGCGGCGCGATCAGCCGGCTGATGCTCGTGGCCGAGCGCTACCCCGATCTCAAGAGCAACCAGAACTTCCTCGCGCTGCAGAGCCAGCTCGAAGGCACCGAGAACCGCATCGCGGTGGCGCGGCGCGACTACATCCAGGCGGTCGAGCGCTTCAACACCGAGATCCGCACGTTCCCCGGTCGCATCTGGCACTCGCTCATGTACAGCGACCTCGAGATGCGCGAGACCTTCGAGGCCACGACGCCCGACGCCGCCGAAGCGCCCAAGGTGAGCTTTTGAGCCGAGTGCGTGCATCGGCGCTGATCGCGGTCGCGCTGCTGCTCGCGGCGGCGTGGCCCGCCTCGGCCGAGCTCGAGTTTCCCGAGCTCACCGGGCGCGTCGTCGATCAGGCGGGCGTGCTCTCGGCCGCCGAGGCGACGCAGATCGAGCGCATCCTCGAGGGGCACGAGAACGCCACCTCGAACCAGATCGTCGTCGTCACCCTCGACTCGCTGCAGGGCCGCACGATCGAGGAGATCGGCTATCAGCTCGGCCGCCACTGGGGCATCGGGCAGAAGGGCCGCGACAACGGGGCGCTGCTGATCGTCGCGCCGAACGAGCGCAAGGTGCGCATCGAGGTCGGCTACGGCCTCGAGGGGATGCTCACCGACGCGGTCGCGTCGAACATCGTGCACGCCGTGATCCTGCCCGCCTTTCGCCGCGGTGACATGCCGGGCGGGATCCGTGATGGCGCGATGGCGATGGTGCAGGCCGTCGGCGGCGAGTACCGCATGCGCGAGCAGCAGCGCCGGGTGGAGGTCGCGCCGCTCGGCGGGTTCCCGTTCGTGCTGCTGGTGATCGCCATCTTCGTCTTCGTGATGTTCGGCTCGTCGCGGCGCACGGGGTACCGGCGCGGGCCGTTCGTCGGGCCGATGATCGGCGGCGGGCGCTCGGGCTTCGGCGGCGGCTTCGGGGGCGGCTTCGGCGGAGGCGGCGGCAGCTTCGGGGGCGGCGGCGCCTCGGGAGGGTGGTAGGCATGCTCATCGACGAGGCCGGCGCCGAGCGCATCGCCGCGCGCATCGCCGAGATCGAGCGCGAGACCGACGCCGAGCTGGTGACGGTGCTCGCCCGCCGCTCGGACGACTACGTCTACATCCCGGCGCTGTGGGCCGCGCTCGTCGCTTTGACCGTGCCGTGGATCCTGCACTGGAGCGCGCTGTGGCTCGACACGGACGAGCTGCTGGTCGCCCAGGTCGCCGCGTTCGTGGTCGTGTTCGCCCTCTATCGCCTGCCGCCGGTGCTGCGCCGCGTGATCCCCGCGACCGTACGCGACTGGCGCGCGTCGAGCCTGGCGCGTCGGCTCTTCCTCGAGCAGGGGCTGCACCACACGGCGGGCGAGACCGGTGTGCTGATCTTCGTCAGCGAGCTCGAGCACTACGTCGAGATCCTGGCCGACCGTGGCATCGACCAGCACGTCGGCCACGAGCGCTGGCAGCAGATCGTCGACGCGTTCACCGCGCGGGTGAAGGCGGGCGAGACGACCGAGGGCTTCCTCGAGTGCGTCGACGCGTGCGGCGCGCTGCTCGTCGAGCACGTCCCCGCGACCCGCGAGAAGAACGAGCTGCCGAATCACCTCGTGGTGATCTGAGCGGCGGCCGGGCGTCTCTCCGCGAATCAGCTCGACCGGTCTCCACCGACGAGGTAGCCCTCGACCAGTGCGAGCATCTCGCCCGCAAGCCCGACGTCGAAGCGCTCGTTGCTCGCTGCGGCCGCCACGCCCTCCACGGCCGTGACCGTCACGAAGGCGGCGAGGTCGAGGTCGCGCACGCGGAGCGCCTGGCGGTGCACCTCGAGCATCGAGCGGACGTGGGCCACGACGCGGTCACGCGCCTCGTCGAGGCGTGCGCGAAAGACGGCGCCCGGCACGTGCTCGAGCGCGCGAAAGAGCGCCGGGCCGTGGGGCATGGCGGCCATGCCCGCCCCGATCATCGCTGCCAGCTGAGGGATGAGGGGCTCTTCGGCCCGGGCCTCGACGGTCTCGAACGCGATCAGGAGCGCGTCGATCTCACGGCGGATCAGCGCGTCGAACACCTCGTCACGATCGGCGAAGTACTCGTAGAGGGTGCCGATGCTCACGCCCGCCTCCCGGGCGAGCCGATTCGTCGTCGCCGCGGCGTACCCCGAGGCTGCGAGAACCCGAGCGGCGGCCTCCAGGATCGCGTCGACGGTGGCGCGCGCGCGTTCCTGTTTCGCCTGCCTTCTCGGGCGTTTGGCCGACTTCTGGCGCATGGCGCTCGTCCCTCTCGAATCCGAGTCGCGAAATGTCGAGCAATCACTCAGTTTTACGGGGTCCTGCCCCGCGATCAAGTCGCGGGTGTGAGGGGAGCAGACGGCATGGCATCCACCGACTACGCGTACTCCTCCGAGCCGACGCGCAACCCGCTTCGCTACGCCCTCGCGGTCTGGCGGCTGGTGAGGAGCGATCCCGCAAAGAGCACCGCCGAGGCGGCCATCGTCGAGATCGGCTTCGCGCGGTCGAAGCTCGGGCGGCGCTTCGCGCGCTGGGAGGAGATGGTCGCCGCGCTTCGCCGCGACCCGCGCACTGCCGCTGCGCTCGATGCCCGCCGGCCCTTCGGGCCCGTCGATCTCGCTGCGCTGGCGCGCCTGCCGACGGGCTCGCTCGGTCGCGTCTTCGCCGACCACTGCCTCGATCGAGGCCTCGACCCGAACCTGATCCACGTGCCACCGGACGACGAGATCGGCTGGATGCTCGATCATCTCTACACGACCCACGACGTCTGGCACGTGCTCACCGGCTGGGACAACGATCTCCCCGGCGAGGTCGGCGTGGGCGGCTTCTACTCGGCGCAGTTCCACGGCCCCGCGTTCTTCGGCTTCATGCTCGCGCTCATCTTCCTGAACGTCGTGTTTCGACGCGCCGAGCTGGCCCCCGTGCTCGCGGCATTCAGCGACGGCTACGCGGCGGGCCGGCGGGCCGAGCCGATCTTCGGCGTGGCCTGGGACGAGCTCTGGGAGGAGCCGATCGTCGATGTGCGCGCGCGCTTCGGCATCGAGCTGCCGGGCGAGCGCAGCGAGGCAGTGCCCACCGATCCGGTCGTTCACCAGATCGGAGTCGCACGGTGAACCTCTCGAAGACGGTCGAGCCGGGCTCCGGCGCCTCGGTCCCGCGTGACTGGATCGGCCCCGAGGACGCGGCGTGGAACCCGACGCTCTCGCTGATGCTCGGCTCGGTGCTGGGGATGGCGATCTTCGGCGGCGGGTTGATCGCCGGCACGATCTCGCCGTGGCTCGCGACGCCGGCGCTCGCCGTCTGCATCTACGTGATCTTCACGCCCCTGCACGAGAGCATGCACGGTGTGGCGCACCGCAATCGTCGCCTGAACGCCGCGATCGGTCGCCTGGCGGGCATCCCGTTGATGCTGCCCCTGCCGCTCTTCCGCGCGGCGCATCTCGCGCACCACTCGCACACGAACGACCCCGAGCGCGACCCCGACATCATGGTGGCGCACGAGCCCGGGTGGCTGGCTCCGGTCTGGTTCATGTGGACGCCGATCCACTATCGCGTCGTCGTCTACGGCCAGGGACTGCTGCGCGATCGGCGAGCGAAGCTCGAGGCGATCGTGACCGACGCGGGGATCGTCGGCGTGATCGTGCTCGCGATCGCGCTCGGGCACGGCGTCCTGCTGGCGTGGCTCTGGCTGCTGCCGGCCGTGCTGGCGATCCTGTGGCTGGCGCTCGCCTTCGACTACGTCCCGCACTACCCGCACGCGACGCGCGAGCGCTACTACGACACGCGCGTCTACCCCGGTCGCCTCCTCGAGCTACTCCTGCTCGGGCAGAACTACCATCTGGTGCATCACCTGTGGACCACGATCCCGTGGTATCGCTACAGCGACGCGTACGAAGACGTCGAGCAGGATCTGCGAGCGCGCGCGGCGCCGATCGGCTGGGCGAGGCTCGCGGAGCGCGCCTCGTGAGAGCAAGCCTTGACGCGGCTTGCGAGTCGCTCGCGTTCATCGACGCGCTCGCAGCGAGCGACCCCATCGCCTCATGATGGCCTGAGGCGTCGACCGGCCGTCAGTTCGGGTAGGCGTCGACGCGGTCGGCGGCGCACTGGCGGCCGGCGCCGTCGGTGCCGGTCCAGCAGTACTCGAACACGTAGCTCAGCTGCGTGTGCGCGGTGTCCTCTTCGAAGCCCCACAGCTTGCTGAAGGTCGTCGACTCGCCCGGCGGGAGGACGAGCCTGCCCGAGCGGGGTGTGAGCTGCTGCAGGAGGTCTCCGAGATCGCTGCGCCCGCCGGTGCCGCGCGCGCTCACCGTGAACGAGTCGACCTCGATCGCGCGCGCGCTCCGGTTGGTGACCGTCAACGTGAAGTCGGTGTGGTCGTGGAGCCGGCGCCCATGCGACGTCGTCGTCTTCGTCGTGACCAGCACCGGGCGCGGCGGATCGAACGAGAGTCGCACGCCCCTATGCTTCTTCTGAGGGTCGTCGTAGATCGCTTCGATGCGACGCTGGAGCTTCTTGGCTCGGCGCGGGTCGCGATCGTCGACCAGATCCTCGAGCACCTGCACTGCGTAGGCGTCGAAGGGGTTCGCGTCGAGCGCGGCCTCGAGCACGCGCACCGCGTCTTCGAAGCGCTCGGCCCGAGCCAGCGCTCGGGCGTGCTCGACGGCGAGATGGGGTCCGGCGCCGCCGTAGCCCTGCACGGCCAGCTCGGCGAAGCCCAGGTGATCGGCACGCCGTCCGAGCGTCTCGTGGAGCGCGGGGGCATGGGGCGCGAGCTCGATCGCCCGCTCGTAGCGATCGAGCGCGTTCACGAACACCCAGCAGTTGCGGTAGAGGAGCTCGCCCGCGAGCAGCTGATGGAGCGCGTCGTCGCTCGCCTCGAGCGAGCCGAGCAGTGCGTGGAGATCGTTTTCGCCGATGTCCCAGGCCGCGATGTCGTGGTGATCGCCGGGGCCGAAGCGACGCAGCGCGAAGTGGTAGGGGTTGTTCGAGTTCGACTCGGCCCAGCTGCCATCGCTCGTGAAGAAGAGGTTCTTCCAGGTCTCGACGAGATCGATGCGCCAGAGCCCGTCGATGCGGTGGAGCAGGATCGGCGCGAACGTCTGCACCGGTCGATCCGCCAGCGCGACCGCGCGATCGCCTTCGCGCACGATCACCAGAGGACGCGAGGCTTCGACCGCGAGCCGACGCTGCAGCGCCTCGTAGGGCGCGAACGGGTAGCGCTCGCGCATGATCTGCGATCCGGGCGTGAAGAGCTCGAGCGTCGGGTCTCCGATCATGTCCTTCTGCGCGCGCAGGAACGTCTCGACGCTCTCCATCGGGTCGGCCGAGGGCGCATAGCGCACGCGCTCTGCGTCGGGCACGCGCGCCTTCAGGTCGACGTCGATCGGGATCTCGGAGAGCCGCGTGATCGCCCCGCCGCCGCCGGCGAGGAACTGCTCGGCGTCGTCGTAGTGCTTGCCCTGGCGAAAGCGCTGCGAGAGCGCGAGCTCGCCCTGCGCGGCGCGCACGAAGAGGTAGTCCTTCAGCTGGTGGTAGACGTCCATCACGGCCATGCCGAGCGCCGAGTACGACGCGTACGGCGCGAGCTGGTCGCGGGCCACGCGTGAAAGGATCACGTCCGGCAACGCCCCCTCGAGCTCGTAGGAGAGCGTGAACGCGGCGGCCCCCCGCGACGGGTCGATCAGCAGGAGCAGGCCGCCCGTGGGCTGGCCGGCGCCGACCCGGCGCAGGTGGAACAGGTGGTCGGCGAGGTCCTGCATCGTGCCCTGCGTACCGCTCACGACGACGGTGCTGAACTCGATGCCGAGATCTTCGCGCCAGCCCTCGCTCTGCCACTCGATCGTCCTGCCGAAGTGGCCCAGGGCCCGCTCGGGATCGATGACGGCCTCGGGATGCGCCTCGCGTGTCCAATCCGAGAGCCCCGCCGCCGCGAGCGCCGCCACGGACACGGCGTCGAGCCGGGGCGACGCGTCGCCGGGCTTCGATTCGACGCGATTGCATGCGAAGAGCGCGAGCACGAGAAGGAGCACCGGGGTGATGGGCCTCATGTCGATCGATCCTCGGCGGATGGGCGTGCGCCAGCGGCGCCGTAGTACGACACGGGCTCGAAGCCGATGGCGAAGAAGCGCCACGGAGCCGTGCGCAGGCGGGTGTTGAAGGCGCGCGCGGCGGCGTTGTAGCGGCGCCGCTCGGTGGCGAGCCGCGACTCGGTCCCTTCGAGCTGGGCCTGCACGTCGAGATACATGGCCGTGGTCACGAGCTCGGGCACGGCCTCGAGCGAGCCCCAGACACGCACGAAGCGCGCATCCTCGGTGGCGGCGTCTCGAGGAGAGGACGCGTGGCCGCCCGCCGTCGCGCGAAGCGCGGCCACCGATTCGAGCACCTCTTGCTCGTGGTGTGTCGCGGCGGCCGCCAGGGACGCGATCGCCGGTACGAGCGAGCGGCGTCGCTCCAGCTGGTTCTCGACCTGCCGCCACTGGGCGGCGACGCGCTCCTCGAGCCGCACGAGCACGTTGTGGGTCGCGATCCAGCCGACGACGAGGCTGGCCATCACTACGGCGATCACGAGGAGGCCTGGTCGGGACCGCCCGGGCGCAGCGAGTGGCCTCGTCTCGGAGCCCGACGATGCGAGGCTCACTGGGCGCTGCTCGAGAGCCCCGAGAGCCCCGGCATCCGCGGTGCCCCTGCGTCCGTGCCGGCCATCGCCGCCTGCTCGCGGCGCTTCTCGAAGCCACGCGCCCTCGCGATCCACATCTCGGACGGCCGATCCGACTTCGCCTCGGCCTCGAGGTAGCGGGCATAGTGGCTGCGAGCGGCATCGTACTCGCCGAGTCGCTCGTGCGACAGGCCGAGCAGATACCAGTTGCGCGGGTAGCCCGGCTTCAGGCGCGTCGCTCGCTCGAGAACGGGAATGGCCTCGGCGTGCCTGTCCAGGTCGACGGCGAGGAAGTAGCCGAGCGTCGACCAGCCGTAGTGGCGTTCGGGATCGAGCTCGGTCGACTTTCGGAAGTCGGCCGCGGCCTCTTCGAATCGGTTCGACGCGTCGTACGCGAGTCCGCGCCGCTCGTAGTACCAGAGGTAGTCGGCGTCGTACTCGATGGCCTTCGTCCAGGCCTCGGCGGCCTCGTCGTATCGCTTCAGGCCCTTCAGCGCATGGCCGAGCGCGTCCCAGGCCTCGTCGGAGAAGGGCGTCTGCTCGACCGCTCGCTCGGAGTCGATCAGGGCGCCGGGGTAGTCCTCCAGATAGCGCCGCATCTTCGAGCGGTACACCGACCACTCCGAGTTCCAGTCACCTGAAGCGAGCGCCTTCGTGTAGGCGGCCTCGGCCTTCGCGTAGTCCTTCTGTCGCCAGGCCTCCGCAGCAAGATAGGCGTGCGCGAAGCCCTGGAGCGGGACGAGGCGGCGGTTGCGGTCGGCATGGGCCTGCGCCTCGGCTGCGATGCGATGCATGACGGCGATGTCGCCGCCCCACTTGGGCTCGAAGGCGTTGATCACGTCGAGGCGAGCCCTCGCGGAGAGCGGGTCTCGCTCGAGGTACTGCTCGAGCATCGGAAGGAGGGTCTCGGGGTCGCCGCTCGCGCGGACGAGGTTGGCCCAGCTGGCGAGCGCGATGGGCGAGTCGGGCTGGAGCTTCATCGCGTGCATCAGGTCGGCGCGGGCCTTCGCGTGAAGCTCGCGCATCCGTCGGAAGTTCTCGGCCGGTGTGTCGCGCGCAAACTTCCTGCCCCGCGCGTCGTACCCCTTGTCGGTATACGCCCTGCCGCGCGCCGTCAGTGCCGCAGCCGGTCGCGCTGATCCTGCAACCCATTCATCGAGCGCCTCGGGGTTGCCTTCGTGGCGCCACCCCATCTGATTCCACGCGTCGCGCAGCATCGCTTCGCACAGCGGGTTCGCCTTGTACGCATCGAGATAGGCGTAGAGCCGCGCATCGAGCGCCTCGAAGTCGCCGGCGTGGAGCAGCTGATCGTGTGCGTCGGAAGAGGGCCACTCGATCTGCGGGCAGTCCTCCGAGCGAACGGCGCTGCTGGGCATCGTCACGTCGTCGACGGTCGTTGGGTTCGCGGCAGAGGGTGCTCTGGAGAGCGGCGTCGCGACGATCACGTCGCCGCAGGCGAGGGCGAGCGAGGCCGCCATCAGGAGAAGTGAGATCGACGAGCGCATCGGGCTCCGTCCCTTCGAGGGCCGAAGTCGAGGCGCGAGCGCGCGGGATGGATTCGGCCACGATCCATCGATTCGATGGATCGGCGCGAGATCGGGGGCTCTTTAGGCGGGGGGCCGCGCAGGGGCGGGGGGAGCGGGCCGCACCGGTCCGCGGCGACCCATTGGGGTGCCGCTCGTCACGATCGCCGGCTCATCCGGAGGCGTCGAGCCCGGCCTATGCCAGCGTGCCGCCGTCGACCCGGATCGACTCGCCGTTGATGTGCTCGGCGTCGTCGCTCGCGAGGAACGCGACCACGCTCGCCGCCTTGTCGGGGCCGCGGAACTTGTCGAGCGGCGAGATGCGGTCGAGCAGCTTCGCGTCGGCGCCCTCGGGTAGCTCGAAGACCTCGTGCATCGGCGTGGCGACCGCGCCCGGGCAGACGGCGTTCGCGCGCAGGCCCTGCTTGCCGTACTCGACGGCGATGGTCCAGGTGAACGCGAGCACGCCGCCCTTGCTGGCCGAGTAGGCGGCCGTCCAGGGATGGCCGGCGAGCCCCGCCGTCGACGCCATGTTCACGACGTTGCCGCCGCCGTCGTCGAGCAGCGCGGGCAGCGCGGCCTTCGTCACGAGGAAGGTGCCGGTGAGGTTCACGGCCAGGATCTGATTCCACCTCGCGAGCTCGAGCTCGTGGGTGTGCGTGAAGTGCAGGATGCCCGCGATGTTGCAGAGCGAGTCGAGCCCGCCGAGGCGATCGGTGGCCTCGGCGACCATGCCGTTCACGGCGCTCTCGTCGCTCACGTCGCAGGCGAGCGCGAAGGCGAGGCCGCCGTCGTGCTCGATCTGCTTGACCGTCTCTTCGCAGGCCGCGGCCTGCAGATCGACGCACGCCACGGTGGCGCCCTCGGCGGCCATGCGCTGCGCGCTGGCCCGGCCGATGCCCGACGCCGCTCCCGTCACCAGCACCCGCTTGCCTTCGAATCGCTTCGTCACGTTGCCTGCTCCTGCCTCTTCTTCTTCTTGTTCTTGCCGGTCTTCTAGTTCGGGGTGTACTTGCGCAGCTTGCGCTGCAGGCTCTGCCGGTGCAGCCCGAGTCGCCGCGCGGCCTGGCTGATGTTGCCTTCGCACTCGGCCAGCACGAACTCGATGTACTCGCGCTCGTGGCGGTAGAGGCTCTGGAACTGGTCGGGGATCGGGATCTCTTCCTCCTCCTCCTCCTGCATCAGCGCGCGCTCGAGCTGGTCGACGTCGACGGGCTTCGTGAGATACGACGTCGCGCCGAGCTTCGTCGCACGGACGGCCGTTGCGATCGAC
>JAAUYD010025325.1_pt1 | contig 21729 bp, 19 predicted proteins | sample 7278101 | NCBI WGS metagenome assembly JAAUYD01 (sample SAMN14350128, study PRJNA611818) | marine sediment metagenome | isolation source: surface marine sediment (0.6m) | place: French Polynesia: Moorea | collected 2018-08
CCGCGGCATGAAGCTCGTCGACATGATGTGCCAGTGCCTCTCGAACACACGCGACATGTGCCAGGGCCGCCAGTTGCCGATCATGTATCACAGCAAGGAAGGCAATGTCTTCTCGATCTCCGGCAACCTCGCGACGCAGTATCCGCACGCCGTTGGCTGGGCGATGGCATCGGCGCTCAAAGGCGAAGATCACATCGCTGCGTCATGGCTTGGCGACGGCAGCACGGCCGAAGCCGACTTCTACCATGCATTGACGTTTGCGGCCGTCTACCAGGCGCCGGTCATCCTCAATGTCGTGAACAACCAGTGGGCCATCTCGACGTTCCAGGGTACAGCGGGCGGCGAGCGTCGTCCGTTCGCGGCACGCGGCCTTGGTCTGGGCATCCCGGGGATCCGGGTTGACGGTAACGACTTTCTGGCGATTTATGCGGCGACGCTGTGGGCTGCCGATCATGCCCGCCGAGGCCACGGCCCGACGCTGATCGAGCATGTTACCTATCGCGGCGGCGCGCATTCGACCAGTGATGACCCGTCCAAGTACCGACCCAAGGACGAGTGGGATGCTTTCCCGCTCGGCGATCCGGTTGAGCGCTTGAAAGGACACCTGATCAAGCTCGGCGCCTGGAGTGACAAGAAACACGACACGCTCTGGGACGAGTGCGTCGAGGAAGTCACCGCCGCGTGGAAGGAAGCGCAGCAGTACGGCACGATGACCGAGGGTCCCTTCCTTGATCCCGTGACGATGTTCGAAGACGTGTACGCCGAGATGCCGCAAAACCTCGAGTCGCAGCGTCGGCGCCTCCTCGAAATCCTGGGCGAGGAGTAGGTCATGCCCAAGATGAACATGATTGAAGCCATCCGTTCGGCGCACGACGTCATGATGGAGCGTGATCCGTCGGTCGTGGTCCTCGGCGAAGACGTCGGCTACTTCGGTGGCGTATTCCGCTGCACCGACGGCCTGCAACGCAAGTATGGAGAGCACCGCGTCATCGACGCACCGATCGCCGAAGGCGGCATAGTCGGTGCCGCGATCGGCATGGGCGTTAACGGCCTGCGGCCGGTCGCCGAAATCCAGTTTGCCGACTACATTTACCCGGGCTTTGACCAGATTGTTTCCGAACTGGCGCGTCTGCGATATCGCTCCTGCGGCGAGTTCTTTTCGCCCGTGACGATCCGCACGCCGTGTGGTGGAGGCATCCGCGGCGGACAAACGCACTCGCAATCACCCGAAGGCATCTTTACGCATGTCAGCGGCATCAAGACAGTCATGCCGTCGAACCCGTATGACGCAAAAGGCCTGCTGATCGCGGCAATAGAATCGGACGACCCGGTCGTATTCTTCGAGCCGAAACGCATTTACAACGGCCCGTTTGACGGCGACCCCGAAAAACCCGGCGTTTCCTGGGCGAACCACCCGAAGGGCGAAGTTCCCGACGGCTACTACACCGTGCCGCTGGGAACCGCCGAGGTTGCGCTCGAAGGTGAAGAGCTGACTATCGTCACTTACGGCACGCTCGTGCACGTTGCCATTGCGGCGGCCGCCGAGACGGGTGTCGATGCCGAGGTCATCGACGTTCGCACCATGGCGCCGCTCGACGTCAAAACCCTGACCGACTCGGTCAAGAAGACCGGGCGCTGCCTGATTGCGCATGAAGCGACGCGTTTTGGCGGCTATGGCGCCGAACTGGCCGCGACGATTCAAAAGGACTGCTTCTACCATCTCGAAGCACCGATTCGACGTGTTGCCGGATGGGACACGCCTTACCCACATGCGTTCGAGTGGCAGTACTTCCCCGGACTTAAACGCATGAACGCCGGTATCCGACGCGTAATGGAGGCAGAATGAGCGAGTACATTTTCAAGCTGCCGGACCTCGCTGAAGGCACCGTAGAGTCGGAAATCGGGGAGTGGTTCATCAAGGTCGGCGACCTCGTCAAGGAAGAGACCGTAGTCGGCACGATGATGACCGACAAGGCGGCCGTTGAGGTTTCAAGCCCGGTTACGGGTGTCGTCAAAAAACTCGCCGGCGAGCCAGGCGACATTGTTGCGGTCGGCGGACCGCTCGTCGTGTTCGATGTTTCGGGCGATGCGCCGGTTGCAGAAAAGGCAACAACACCCGAGCCTGAAGCGGCACCGGCGGCAACGCCCCAACCGACCGCCGCCGAAGCACCTCCTCCTGCCGAGGCTGCGGCAGCGCCTGCGGAGCGCACGCGCGTGATGACATCACCCGCGATTCGTCGGCGGGCGAAGGAAGCAGGCGTCGATCTTGCGCTGGTACCCGGCACAGGACCGGGAGGACGCATCGTTCGCAAGGACTTTGATGCCTACCTCAAAGCCCGTGCCACGGGCGCTGTCGTCGCAGTTCCGAAAACGCCATCGACGACGGTCAAGGAGACCAAGATTATCGGTGTCCGGAGGGTAATCGCGGAACGCATGCAGGCGGCGAAACAGGAAATCCCGCACTTCTCGTATGTCGAGGAACTCGACATCACCGAGCTCGAATCGCTGCGCCAGCACCTGAACAGCAAAAAGGACAAGTCGGATCGGCTCACGATACTGCCGTTTCTCGCACTCGCGCTGATCAAAACGCTGCGAGATTTCCCGCAGTGCAACGTGACCCATGACAAGGACCGCAACCTGCTGTTGCAGCACGAAGCCGTACACCTTGGTATTGCCACACAAACGCCGGATGGCCTTAAGGTTCCGGTCGTCAGGCATGCGGAGATGATGTCACTCGATGGATTGTCCGACGAGATCAAGCGTCTATCGGAAGCTGCGCGCACGAACAAAGCAACCAAGAGTGAGCTGTCAGGGTCGACGATTACGATCACAAGTCTTGGCAAGCTCGGCGGAATCGCCTCCACGCCGGTCATCAATTCGCCCGAGGTCGGCATCATCGGCGTCAATCGCGCCGTCGAGCGCCCCGTCGTACTGAATGGCCAGGTTGCGGTGCGCCTGATGATGAACCTGTCGTCATCGTTCGACCACCGCTTTGTCGATGGCTACGACGCGGCGGCCATGATCCAGCGCATCAAGGAATTGCTCGAACATCCGGCGACGATATTCCTGCCGTAAACGCTAGAATCGTATTGACGCGCTGATGCCGAACGAATCTTCGTCGGAATCGCTAACGGTGGGACTACCTCCGACAAAAGAGGCACTGCCAAAATAGTCTGCGTCGTCGACTCGATAGCGCGCGGACAGGCGAACGTTCGGTTTGACGTACCAACTCGCGAACCCCTCGACTGTCTGACTATCCGCACCCGGGAAATTGCCTGATACGTCTTCAACGGCAAGACCGAACTCAAAGTCGCGGGTTGGGTACAGAGAGATCGCCGCGCCCCATGTGTTCAGGTCAAAGCCGCCGCCTACATCGGCGTAGCTGTACTCAAGATCAACGGCATACTGCCAGCTCGCGCCCAGATCGCCCAGATGCTCAAAGGACAAGCCGATGGCCGACGAGTCTTGCCCGGTGTATACGTCGCTGAAATTCAGGCTAAGCGTTGTGGTATCGGCCAGATATTTGCCGACGCCGAGACTCCATCCGTCTACGTCACTCGGCTGGCCAGAGGTTACGGCCGAATCCGCATTCGCAGTAAACAGGCCGACACTACCGAACCATCCGCTGTCGCGGTCGACATAGCGAAAATCCGCGGCAAAGGCGTCTACTTTCGAGTCAAAGCTCAATTCAACGGGCAAACCAGGAAACGCGGGATCACTGCTGCTAAAGGCGATTGAATTTGACAGCTCGGTACGCGAGTACCCAATGCTCAGCGACGACGCACGATCGACCAGTACTGCACGCGCTCTTGGTCCCTTGTCATCCGACAGACCCGTGAAATACCAGCTGCCCAGGACGCTGAGGCTGTCGGAATCAGTGGTGGCCGAACTAAAGATCGTCCCGCCCGGCGTCGATGTCGTCGCGCTGCCGTCGAACTGCGAACTATCGAACGCGACATCTATCTCGAAATCGTAATCTTCAGCAAATCCAGGTGATGCGATCAGTATTCCGGCAAGCAGACAGCCGCCGGCACTTCCAACGTTACTCATTAGTTCTCCTTGCCGAATCAGACATTGCGCAACGTGCGGGAGCTTTCCCGTGCCGCGGGTCATGAGTGGCGGGTCACCCCACGTTTCATGGATGCATGATTCCCCGATATGGTCGCGGGACGGCAGGATGAGCGGCGATTGCCGTATTACCAGGCGACGATGTTCGTGCCATGACGGGCGTCAGCCGAACACGGCCTCGACGACTTCCGCCCACTCAGGTAGATGTGCCACGGTGAATTTCGACGTCATTGTCGCGACGTAGCGCCCCAATCCGAAAATCGTTGCAGAACAGACTGCCCGGACCTACTGACCGCCCGGCATCTGTCGTTGTTTCTCTCCGCGGATGATCGCCACTTCGCTGTCCAGCATCTCGATCAGCTGTTCACGCGAATACTGGTAGGGATGATCGTGGTTCAGGTGGACCAGCTCTTCGAAAGCCTTGCTGATCGTAATCATCGCTTCGAACGGGTCGGCAACGACAAGGTAGTGCTCCTTCGGCTTGTCATTGAAGAGTGCATGCTCGATGGCCTCAGCAACCGGCTCAGGCGTCGCACCGCCATCCGTGTCGCCCTTCTCCATGAGCGTCCGGCAGGAGTCGAGATAGTAGTTCATCTCCTCCTGGTAGTACGCGTAGGTTTTCTTCGCCTGATTCGTGAGCATTCTCTTGCAGCGCGATTCGCCTATCTGACTTTCAAAATTACCGGGCTCGATGGCACTCACCTTGACGCCGAATTTGCGCATCTCCCATGCCAGCTGGTCCGTATAGGCCTCAAGCGCGTGCTTGCTCATCACATACATGCCGTAACCGTCCAGGCCACCGGAGAGCGTACCGGCAATGGAGCTGATATTGACGATGCGCCCTTGCGAATCGATGACCATCGGCGCAAAGGCCTTCGTCACCCGGAATACGCCGTACACGTTCACGTCGAACAGGAACTCGAGATCGGATTCGTCAGCTTCGATGAGCGGGTCGATGACGTTGACGCCGGCATTATTGACGATACCCCAAAGCCCGCGCCCTTCGGATTCGATCAGCGCAACCGCTTTGTCGATGTCTTCCTGGATCGTCACGTCGAGTCGCACGGCCATAACGTTGTCGATTTTGTTCAGTGCATCGATGTCCGCTTGCTTGCGTGCTCCCGCGTAGACGAAGTAGCCACTGTCTGCGAGATGCTTCGTCGTCATGAGGCCGATGCCGGAAGTAGCGCCTGTGATCAACACAGCTTTCTCGTGATCCTCCGCGATAGCTTCGTTGGGAACCACGAGCTGGATTGCTGCAATAACCGTCACAATCAGTGCTGCTTGAATCTTCATTGGACACTCCATCGTTCCAGTTGAGTTGTCGAATTACGCAGCTTATCTGAAGACGACGTATCCTACACCTGCCGCGACGATTGCGGCGACGACCAGTAGTTGGATCAGCGGTCTTAGCACGCTTGTCATATCGGATGAATTGACGTCTTCGCGAATACTGATGATTTCTGCACGAGACAGTTTCCTCGATACCTCATGGTCCGGGTCTTCGAGTAGTCGTAAGGCATCGTCAAGCTGCTCGTCGAGAATCACCCAGAGCCCCACCTGAAACGCTCCCGCAAATATTCCGTGCAATCGATTCGTGTGCCTCCCGGACAGGAAGGTGGCAATACCGTTGTCTTCAAGCATCCGGCTGGCTTCCTCAGCGGCAGCATCGGACGGGTATCGCGCGACGAGCTTCATCGCTTAGCCGGTTTCCCAGAACGCGTAGAAGACCAGAATAATGAAACCAAGCATGACGGCAATTTCCACACGATCTATGAACCACTCAAGCGCGGCTCGAACCCGCGGGTCCAGGTGCAGGCCACCTCTCAGTTCATCGGCACGAGACCGCAGGTCCTCGGGTATTGGTTTGCCCGCGACGACCGCATAGTAGAAACGCATTTTCGGACTACCGTACAGCCACCCCAGCACGATCACCGTCATTGCCGCGGAAACGACAATCCGTGTCGTCTCCAATAACGGGAGCTGACCCAGGAAGCCCTTACCAGCAATAGTCGCCGCGGCCAAAGTAACGATGTGAATGCTGATTACGTACCGACTCAGCGGACTGTTCACCATGACCGTATAGAAGATGCCGATGGGCAGAATAAAATGCAGCGTTGCGACGTAAATCCCCTCGACAAGCTCGGGCTCGTAGTTGGTGCCGTACGGGACGATTACGATAGCGACAGCAAACACGAGGAACCCGAACGCCGAGAGAATCGAAAAAGTGCCGACGAACTGCAGCAGCGCGGGCGGCTCAATATCCGGTCGATTCGTGAATTTCGGTGACCACAGCTTGAACTTCACCCCGGGGCGCATGCCGGTCATCGTCAGCTCCGCCGCACTACCGCACGAACAACTGCCACGCGCTGTCCCGCCATACGTAGAGATTCGTGGTCAGTCGGTACGGTGATCCCTCATAAACCTCGGTGCCAATCTCGACGAGCTGATCGAGCTTGTCCGGATCGTCTGCGCCCGAGACCAGCAGCATATCGCGCGCCGGAATGCTCACGACAATTTCTCCCTGCACGTCGAAATTGTCCGCATTCCACATGTCATCGATCAGTAACAGGCTCGGCTCGTAGTTGCCGCCTGCCGTCACCATATACAGACCCTCACCGCCGTGTACCTCGATCCCGGGAAGTCGCGCGAGCAGGTTCTCAATGGACAGGTTCGCGATCTCGGCCATATCAATGCCGGTCTCCTCAATATCCTCTTTCTGGATATAGCGGATGTTCGCGGGCGTGTCCTCAGCGTAAATGACGATCAGATCATCGACGAGTGGATACGTCATGTACTCGGGCGCCGCGAGGCGCAAAACTTCCTCCAGCCACGCGGCGTCCTTGACGACCGGCACGATATTTTCGGCGACCAGTTCCGATTCGTCACGACTGGCCGATTCGAGAAGTCCCGCCGCGTACTGATCCAGCACTTCCTGCAACATGGACTCATCCTGCAGGTACAGGCTGTAAGCATTGTCGAGGAATGCCGTGTACTCGGTACCATCGTCCGTCTTCACGACGAATTCGAGGGATTTGACGTCCTCGATGCCGATTTCGGCGTCAGCCTTCCTGAGGTTGTCTATGAACCTGGCTGTAAATTCGTCAGGTGTAAGCTCGGCGGCTGCAGGAGAAACCAGGCCGAATAGTCCTGCGAGGACCAGCAGACTTACGACTGCACGTGCCTTCCACTTCAGCAAGCTCTTCTCCGTTTCGCGGTATGTCCGTCGGACTTCGCGTCTGCTAAGGATCGGGAATGACCCGATCGGGATTCAGGATCCCCTTCGGGTCGAGCGTCTTCTTGAGCGTGCGCATCAGCTCAATGTCAGCCTGAGTGCGACTGTGCGGCAACCATTTGAGTTTGCCCAGACCGATGCCATGTTCGGCCGAGACCGAACCACCGTACTGTTGCAGCGGGTCGTACACACACTCATTTGCCGCCTGGTAATGATCGGCATCCTCGCCCGGCCAGATGAAGAAGTGCAGGTTGCCATCAGCAATGTGGCCCAACGTCCACGCCTTGCCCTTCGGAAACCGCTGCCTGGCAAGGCCGTAGACCTCATTCACGTAGCGCTCCATATCGCGAATCGGCAGGCTGACGTCATACAGATACAACGGCTCATACTGCATCAGCGCATCGAAGTCTTCACGGATTGACCAAACGTCCCGAACTTCGGCCTCGGACTTCGGCAGGACTGCGTCGGCGATGATATCGTCTTCGAGCGCAGCGCCAAGTACACGCTCGAAGCGCGCGTCGTCGGCAACCGGATCACTGCCTTCGGCCTGGAACACAACGTAGAAAGGATAGTCGCGCGCTAGCGGTGCACGATGCCAGCCGTTTTCGGTTACCGCCGCATAGTAGTCGTTCCACATGATTTCGAAAGCGCTCAGAGTGCCCGCAAGTTCGGACTTGAGTCTCCCGAGCAGGGCAACCACATTATCGAAGCTGCTCAGCCCGACGAGCGCGTCCTGGCGACTCCGCGGTTGTGGAAAGAGCCGCAGCACGGCACGCGTCACAATGCCGAGCGATCCTTCCGAACCAATGAAGAGCTGTTTTGTGTCGTAGCCCGCATTGTTTTTGAGCATGCGATTGAGCGACGAGATCACCGTGCCGTCGGCAAGCACGGTCTCGAGACCGAGCACTAGGTTGCGCGTCATGCCGTATTTCAGCACGGCGATACCGCCCGCGTTGGTCGCAATATTGCCGCCAATCGTGCAGCTGCCACGCGCGCCGAGATCCAGTGGGAAATACAGGCCCCCCGACGCAATGGCTTCCTGTACGTTTTGCAGAACAGCGCCCGCCTCGACGACGGCGGTGCCGCCCACGTGATCAATCTCAATGATGCCTGCCATCTTCTCGGTCGACAGCACGACATCGTCATGAGTTGGCTCGACAGCTTCGACGCAGTTTGTCAGACCGCCTTGCGTAATGAGTGATTGTCCGGAGTCGTTACAGGACCTGAGAATTGCAGCCACCTCGTCCGTCGACGATGGCATGACGAGCGCCCGCGCCCGCATCGGCGCACTGTTCCAATAGCTCGTTGCGCGCTCCGCCACGGCATCCGGCGGCAGCACGCGCTTCGATTCAACGATGTCCGCAAGTTCTGTTAGTGAATCCATGCAGATACACTATCCCACAATCCAGTTGGGGAAACATCGGAATGCCGCTTACAACCGTCAGCATGGAGCCGCCGTATCTGCTGTACCTTGGCGACGTTCCGGACGACGATCATGCCAAGACCGGTCATGGCATCGCCTTCTGGCGACCTGACCTTTGCGCAGGTCAGATGCGCCTGCCGGACTGCCCGGTCGATATTGGACTGCGCGAGATGAACGTCGCAGAGGCTGTGGACGCGGGGGTCAAAACCGCGATTATCGGTGTCGCCCCGGTTGGCGGTCAGATTCCTGATCACTGGATGCCGCAACTCATTGAGCTTGCCGCTGCCGGTATCGACATTGCGGCGGGTATGCATACGCGCTTGTCGGCAATGCCCGATCTCGTTGCGACCGCTAGCAAGAGCGGCGCGAGATTAATGGATGTTCGGGTGCCGCCGCCCGAGATCCCGGTCGGGCTTGGTGCACCGCGCAGCGGCAATCGCGTTCTGATGGTTGGCACCGACTGCGCCGTCGGCAAGAAATACACAGCGCTTGCGATGCATCGCGAACTTGCACGCCGCGACATCAAGGCGACGTTCCGGGCTACCGGCCAGACCGGCATCATGATCGCGGGCGAAGGTATTCCGATCGATGCCGTCGTGGCTGACTTCATTTCCGGTGCCGCGGAGATGCTCTCGCCGGACAATGACGACGATCACTGGGACGTCATCGAGGGTCAGGGGTCACTCTGGAACCCGAGTTACTCCGGCGTCACCCTCGGCTTGCTGCATGGGTCGCAGCCAGACGCAATCGTCGTATGCCATGATGCTTCGCGTACGCATATTCTCGAAGTCGGTGGCGACTACCGGATACCCGAGCTCGACGAAGTTATCGACGACGCCCTGCGCCTTGCGCGACGCGCTCGCCCACGGTGTTTTTGTGCCGGCGTCAGCGTCAACACATCGAGAATGAGCGATCTCGAGCGAGATACTTACCTGGGCGGGCTGCAGCACAACCTCGCGCTGCCTTGCGTCGACCCGGTTGCGACCGGCGTGTCCCCCATTGTCAATTTCATGCTCAAATACGCGTGATGTTGCGCAACGTATCCATTCACACCGAATCCTGGTCATCGATCATCCCGTTTCGCATCGCCAATAACGTCTGGGACGACTTCCCTTGCGTGATTTGCGAAATCGAGCAGGACGGCCTGGTCGGTCGCGGCGAAGGGCTCGGGGTTTACTACCTCGACGAGACCCCCGAATCGATGGCACGCCAGCTTGAAGACATCTCAGGTGAACTCGCGGCGGGTGCCGATCGGGAACGCCTGCAGGAACTGTTGCCACCCGGTGGTGCGCGCATGGCTGCTGACGCGGCGCTGTGGGATCTGGAGGCGCAGCAGGGCAACGAGAGCGCATGGGCGATGGCCGGCGTCGACGAGGGGCCGATCGAGACGGTCTTCACAATCGGTCTCGAAGATACGCCGGAAGAGATGGCTGCCAAGGCGACCGCGGCCGCCGACGTATCGTTGTTCAAGGTCAAGCTCAATAACGACCGGCCCGTCGAGCGCATCGCATCGATACGCGAAGTACGTCCCGAGGCTCGACTCGTTGTCGACGTCAACCAGGGCTGGACGTTCAGGGAACTGCGCACCTATGCGCCCAGGCTTGCCGACCTTGGCGTCAGCATGATCGAACAACCGCTGCCGCGCGGGGGTGACAGGGAATTACTCGCTTACGACGCCCCATTGCCGCTATGCAGCGACGAGTCCTGCCTGCACCTCGGGGAGCTGGACGAGGCGATCGGGCGCTACCAGATGATCAACATCAAGCTCGACAAAACCGGCGGACTTACGCACGGCCTGCAGCTCGCCGACGCGGCGCGCGAGGCCGGTCTGCAGCTCATGGTTGGTTGCATGGGAGGAACATCGCTCGCAATGGCACCACATCATGTCATTGCACAGCTGTGCGACTTTGTCGACATCGATGGACCGTTGCTAATCCGCACCGACCGGCCTGGCGGTCTACACTACGACAAAGGCATCGTTACGCTGCCCGAGAGTCCGTTCTGGGGCCAACCGGCAAACCAGAACGTGTAGAGTTCTACAATGAACAATCTTACGGCATCGCGAGTAACCGTTGACCGACAAGCAGAACGAGACTGAGACCCGAAGAGCGCAATCCTGCGAATCGGCACCTGGGCGCGACGTATCAATTACAGATGTCGCCGAGATCGCCGGCGTCTCGATCGCCACGGTTTCGCGAACCCTGAACCGGCCGGACCAGGTGAGCGAGACAACACGTCGCAAGGTCGAAGAGGCGATCGAAAAGACCGGCTATCGACCCAACCTGGCGGCCCGGAGCCTGAGAAAAGGCCGGAGCAATCACTTTGTGGTTGCGATCCAGTCGGTTGGTCACCCCTACCTGACCGAGCTGATTCGCGACATTCGGGCGGCGGCACAGGTTGCCGGTTACACGATCAGCGTACTGGAGCGCCGGGAGGGCGACCTCGACACTGCTGAAGCACAAGGGATCATTGCTGCAAGGCAGGCGGTCGGCATCGTTCAGGTCGGTAGCAACGTATCCTTCGTGTTGCTGGGTGCAGGTGTCGCGAAAGAGGTGGTCGCGCTGCCTGCGGTCACTATTGACAATTTTGCAGCGGCCACTGACGCGATCAAGTACCTGATAGAGCGTGGGCACAGACGCGTCGGCATGATCTCGGGGCATCGCGACTCTTCCGTCGCTCGTCAGCGCGAAGCTGGCTTCAGCGACGCAATGTCGAACGCCGGGCTCCAGGTCGAGGCGGGCTTGATCGAGTCCGGCGGGTACACGATTGAAGGTGCGAGACAAGCTACGCAACGACTGCTGCGTCTCGATCCGCGTCCCACAGCGATCTTCTGCGGCAGCGACGAAATGGCAATCGGCTGCATTCACGAAATCAAGCAGGCTGGACTCTCGGTGCCCGGGCATGTCTCCGTGATGGGCTTCGATGATGTTCGCTATGCAGAGGTGTCAGATCCTCCTCTGACCACCGTCCGCCAACCGACGGCCGAGATCGGAGCACGAATTGTCGCCCGGCTGATAGCCGCACTCACGGACGCAGAGCCCATCTCCGACAAGACCGAGATTATTCGTCATGAGTTGATCGAACGCGGCTCAGTGGCTCGTCCGCCTCAGTAGCGGAACGTATACGACAGCTTCAGGTTGAGATCCGACTGCGTGCTCGACAGGTGATTGTCGAGATCAACATCCGCGCCGTGGTTGAGCACGAGAATCACCTCACGGCCAGCTTCCGGAATGTATCGCAAACGACTGTTCACGGCGAGAACGTCGGCCGTATTGTCATACTGCACCAGGTTGCTCCACGACCAGCGCGAATTGAACGCGATATCCGAGCGCAGGCTGGCCAGATGCGACGTGAAGCTGCCACTCGGCAAGTCCACAACATTTTCAGCGAACCCCAATCCGAGTGAGAGATGCGCAGATTGCCGCCATTGCAGGTCAACCGACTTGAGCAGCCGATCGCCGCCGAAGAAACCGCCATCCTCCACGACCAAAACCATGCGCAGCGGGCGCTGCTGCCCGGTACGAAGCTCGGCGCGAACGCGGTCAAAGTCGTAGTCGCCGGCCGGAATATGCAGGCGGTCGAAAAGCTCGAAATCATCCAGGACCGTCTCGCTCTTCTGAAACCACTCGACAAACATATAGTCGTCGCGATGCGAGTAAAAGCTGATCGGCATGAACGCAATCTCTTCCGACAGTTTTTCGTTTTCCATGTCGGTAACGAGCGAATAGTCAGCTCTGAAATTGATGGCCCGCCAGCGACCGGTTTCCGGCCGGACCCGGAAACGGCTCCCGATCTCATAGCGGCGGATGCCGGCTCGATTGACGAATCCGAGTGCCGGCCGGAAGTTCTCTTCAATCTGCTGGACGTCAAGGTAGGCTAATAGTCGGTCACTCGGAATCTCGAGCTCGGCTCCGAACGCGGCGTCGTCGCCATCGAGGCCGGTCGTGCGACTCTGCTGCGCCCAGAAACGGCCTGTCAGTATTTCACCAAACGGGCCATCGGAATCCCGGTACAGGAAATCGATCCCGGCCACGGTATTCGTGTCGTTGGAGGTCGGGTCACCGTGCGTAACGATAAAGCCGACCGCAGATTCGTCGAGCACGTTGTAGGAACCGCGCGCGACGAACAGATCCGTTGCATCTACATCCCCGTTCGCGTCCTGGCGAATTGCGAGCGCGCCGAGATTGAAATCACCGATACGGCCCGTCAGTTTCATTCCGCCGACCAGGTCGACGGCCTCCCCGTCCTCACTGAGCCCGACACGACGTGAGAAAAACGGTCGGCCGTTGGTCTCGATATTGCCGAATTCGAAAATGCCCGCATCCTGCAGGAAAAAGTCGCGCTTTTCGGGAAAGAACAATGAGAATCGATCCAGCGCGACCTGTTGTTCGTCCACCTCGGAGGTTGAGAAATCGGTGTTCAGGGTAAACGTCGCGCTCAGCGATGGTGTAATTCGGTAGCGCACGTCCAGGGACGGCTCGAAGTTGCTTTGGTCGTCGCCCGACGCGAGGTCGCGGCTCTGGCTCACGTTGACTGACGGCACGATATCGAGACCAAGGCCCTGCTCGATTTCACCGATACCCGTTACCTCGCCGCCATAGGCGGGCCAGTCCTGGCGTTCGTGCGAGGCCCACATATTGAATTCCTGCTTCCGCACGATGCCGCGGCCGAAGTTTATTCCCCAGGTATCGGACTCCGGGGCGAACGAGATTGATTTGAACGGAATCGCGATCTCGGTCGACCAGCCGTCCTCGTGTACCTGCGATTCGGCCAGCCAGATCGTCGCCCACTCTTCGATGAAATTCGCGTTGTTCTCCCGCAGCGCCTCCCGACGAATTCCGTTTGCGTTGACCTGGAAGAAATAGTCATTGCGTTTGTTGTTAAAACTGTCGAGCGTCACCCAGAACCGGTCGTCAGACCAGAACAGCTTGCCCTGAATCATCTGCTTTGCCTGAATCGCAGCGGGGTCGCTGTCATGCAGATTGGCGGCGATGTAGAGGTACTCGTCGTCGTAAGTAACGTGCACGACGGTGCGCTCGGTTGGCGCTCCTCCATCCGTCGGCACGGTCTGGTGGAAGTCGTCGACCATTGCGGCGACCGCCCAAACAGGGTCGTCCAGTCTGCCGTCGATTACCGGTGGCGAATCCGTGCGATAGATTTCGAAAGACTTGCGTTGACCGTCGACGGTATAAGCGGCGATCGCCTCACCGGCAAACAGCAGCAGGACTGCGGCGAGCAGGCAGCGTTTCCCCGTCATCGCGACTCCCCAGCGGATGAATACCCATTAGATAACAGGGGTTCGGATTAGGTTGCGAGGCTTGCGACGAGCGGTTCTTATCCCGCGACGAGTCGTGCAAAGCGACAGCTCGACCTCAGACCCGGTCAGCAAGACGCTCCAGGTTGGCCTTGTATTTGCGGCTCAGCTTAAGCTCGGTCTGCTCGCCAACCTGCAGGAAATATTCGCCGTTTCGATGCGGACGCATTGCCGTCACGCGATGGCGGTTGACAATGGCCGAGCGGTGCACGCGAACGAACATCGCCGGGTCCAGCAGCTCTTCCAGGTGTTTCATGGTGCCGCGTAAGACGAACGTGTCACCGCTGGCATGCACGCACATGTAGTCACCTGCGGCGTCAATCCAGTCGATCGCATCGACCTCGACACAGTTGCTGGTCGACCCATCGCGAATCGCGATACGTTTCGGGTAGCGAATCTGCTCACCCTCTGCCTCGGCCAGCGCGGATTCGAGCGTGAGTTCCTTGCCGGTCAGCTCGCACACGAACTTTAGCAGCCTGTTGCGTTGCTCATCGGCCAGCTTCTCGTCGCTGTGTCGGCGGGCGCGCTCGATCGCTTCGCTGAGGCGCTCGTCGTTAATCGGCTTCAACAGGTAGTCGAGTGCGTTGGCATCGAACGCCTGCAGGGCGAACTCATCGTATGCAGTGACGAAGATGATCTCCGGCATGTTGCGCCCCGACAGTCGTCGCAACACTTCGAAACCGTCCATGCCCGGCATTTGCACATCAAGAAACAGGAGGTCTGGGGAATGCTCTCGCACGGCCTCGAGTGCCTCGCGTCCGTTGCGAGCCTCGCCGCAGATTTCTACATCGTCGAAGTTTGCCAGCCGGATCTCGAGGCCGCGGCGCGCCAGTTCTTCGTCGTCAACGATCAATGCTCTGAGCATGCTGTTCCTCAAACGGGATGTTGATAGTGACTGTAAGTCCGCTTGGCTCGTTCGGTGCCAGCGTGAATGCCTGCTGGTCGCCGTAAAGCTGTTGCAGACGCTCGCGTGTGTTCTTCAGACCAACGCCGCTCGACTTCTGACCATTGTCGCCATTGCCCAGGCCGGGGCCGGTGTCCGAAAGCTGCATCGCGAGGGTGCCGTGCTGGACGCGAGCGCTGATCCGCAACGTACCACCGTCTTCGCTCGGTGTTATAGCGTACTTGATGGCGTTTTCGATCAGCGGTTGAAGAATCAGGCTTGGCACCAGCGCATTGAGTGCTTTTTCATCGATGTCTTTTTCAATGATAAGGCGATCCCCGAAGCGCACCTTTTCGATCTCGAGATACAGATCCAGCGCATTGAGTTCGGAACCAAGCGTCACGCGACTCATTGGGTCGTTGTCGAGCGTGTAACGCAGAAAATCGCTGAGCCGACTGACGGCCTGGTTGGCCGTGTTGTTCGCACCGTCGAGTATCAGCGTCGATATGGCATTCAACGTGTTGAACAGGAAGTGCGGATTGAGCTGGTAGCGCAACATTTTGAGCTGCGCCTGGTGCGCCGCAGCTACCGCCTTGAGCGTCTGTTCGGTCTGTTCCTGCAGCTGCTGGTAGTACTTGATGCCGAAATACAGGCCGCTCCAGCACAACATAATGTAGAAAGAACCGATCACACCGCCGACGTAGTCCATGATGTGTTCGGGCTGCCAGTTGTCCTTGACCCAGTCGTAGTACAGTACGTTGCGCAGCCATTGCCAGAAGAACGCCACAACATAGGAGGCCCCGAGCATCGCAATGCCGAGCACTGCGATTGAGCGGCTCCAGAGCGCGCGATACAGGCGGCGCAAGGGCAGCGTGCCAATGAACCCCGAGACGGCGGCCGCCGCAATGACCGCAAAGAACGACTCGGGTTTTTCGTGGGCGAGCGCGCCCAGCCAGGCGGCCAGCGCATAGCCGGTCCAGCCCGCGATGTTCAAAATCCAGAAAAGTCGGCCCCTATCGCGGAACACTTGGTCAATTTTCACTGTCCGATTATAGAACGCGTTATGCTGTCGTCTGCACGTCTCATCGTGCACGAAGCACTTTTCGCCGTTGTTGGGGAGACCACTTGAGCCGCATTTTCAGGAACCAGCTCGTCCTGTACGTCTTGCTACTTCTGGCCGCCTGCGGTGGCGGAGGCGGTGGGAGCGGCGCCGCGGCGCTCATCCCGCCGGTGCAGTTCACCTATGCTCCGCCGGTCGACAACGGCGACGGCTGGGCCGTCGCAAGCCTCGCCGACGAGGGTATGAACGAGGCGCTCATCACGACGATGATGCAGCGAATCCTGGAAGGTACGTACCCCGGAATCGACGCGGTTGCGATCGCGCGCAATGACAAACTCGTGTTGCACGAACAGATTCGCCTTACAACGGGCAGATTCGACCGCTGGGCGAACAACTCCGACCCCGAGCGGCACATCCTGCACTCAACGAGCAAGAGCGTCACCTCGGCGCTAATCGGCATTGCTATCGACCAGGGACATATCGCATCAACCCAGGTGCCCTTTTACGACTTGTTCAATTACGGCGCCTACGACAACTGGGACGCGCGCAAGGGCGACATGACGCTCGAAGATGCGTTGACAATGCGCTTGGGTCTTGAATGGGACGAGTGGTCACTGCCGTATACCGACCCCCAGAATGACCTGGTATTCCTCGAGAACAATAACAACGACTGGGCCAAAGCGCTGCTCGATCTGCCTATGACTTCGGACCCGGGCACCGTGTTTACCTACAACACGGCCGCAACGATCGCGATCGGCCAGGCGCTCGAGAACGTCGCCGGTATCCCGATGGCCGACTATGCCAATCAGTACCTGTTTTATCCGCTGGACATCTTCGACGCCGTGTGGGCAATGTCACCGACCGGTCTGCCCATTGGCGGCAGCGGGTTGTACCTGAAGATTCGCGACCAGCTGAAATTCGGTCAGTTGTTCGTCAACGACGGTGTGTGGAATGGCCAGCAGCTCATCAGTGCTGCCTGGGTTGCCGACTCGGTGGTCCGCCGTGTCGACATTTCGTCATGGGCGACCTACAGCGAGGCCTACGGCTTTCAGTGGTGGCTCGATGACTTCGTTCACCAGCAACAGACCGTCGACGCGTGGGTGACGGCCGGTTATGGCGGGCAGTACATTTTCTGCATCCCGGAACTCGATCTCGTGGTCGCGTTTTCCGGACACAACTACGAGAACGGCGTCGGCGTCAGCAGGCTTTACGAAATGGTGGAAGACCTGATTATTGCGGCGGTGAACTAGCTGCTCTGCGTATCAATTCTCGGGCCGAGCAGGATTGGCAGAAAGCGCAGCGCAAACAGCCCGAACGCCGAGATCCAAGCCAGACCCGACGCCACTATGTACGGTGTATAGGCAACACTGATGCCCGCAAGCACCCTGAACATCACCGCCGCTTGCAACACGACAAACGCAAGCATATCCAGGCGACTGGCGCGTAGCGCCCGGCCAGTATGGCCTAGGGAGCTACGAATCATCATTGCCAGCATCATGCTACCCAGGGCTCCGGCAGTCAGCGCATGAATCCATACGCCGGGCGTTACAACTGCCCGCAGGGCCAGCTCGCGCAACAGGAAGGCCAGCGGAAACCGCGAAGAACGCGGCCAGCAGAAAGAAAGGACGGAAGCCGAGTTTGAGTAAGTGTGTCATTCCGACACGGAATTACCGCCAAACCAACTTTGCGTTGCAATACAGAAGCGCACGAGCATCAGCATCAGCGGCACTTCGATGAGTACGCCGACGACAGTCGCCAGGGCAGCACCGGACGAGAGACCATACAGCATCGCCGCCGTCGCGATAGCAACCTCGAAGTGATTCGACGCTCCAATCATTGCGGTCGGCGCGGCATTCTCATAACTGAGGCGCAGTACTCTTGCCGCGACATAGCCAATCGCAAAGACGAAAACCGTCTGTACGAACAAGGGAATCGCGATCCAGAGAATCGTCAGCGGATTCTCCACGATCGTGTCGCCCTTGAGCGAAAAAAGAATAATGAGCGTAATCAAGAGCGCCGTTATCGTCACGGGCGTCAGAAAGTGTAGAAACTTCTGACGAAACCAGTCCTCTCCCCTGCTCGCCATGATCCATTTACGCGACAGGTAGCCCGCGACCAGCGGCAGTGCCACGTACACGCCGATAGAAAGCAGCAATGCCTCCCAGGGCACCGGCAATTTGCCGACACCAAGCAGAAACCCGCCAAGCACGCCGAACAGTACGAGCATCGTCAGTGAATTGATTGCAACCATGACAAGCGTGTGTCCGTCGTTGCCCTTGGACAGGTATCCCCAAACCAGGACCATCGCGGTGCACGGCGCGATGCCGAGCAGAATGCAGCCTGCCAGGTAACTGCGCCACAGCGGCACCTCGAGCATCTTGACACCATCGACCATGACGACGGTGCCGGAGCCGTAGATATCGCCAACCTGCAGCGCTTCACCCAGCGGCATTTTGACGAGATCAACGGCGTCGGGACCGATAAAGCCGAGGAACAGCGTGCCGAGGAAGAAGCTCGCGATCACGTACATCGTGAACGGCTTGATCGCCCAGTTGACGAATAGTGTCAAGCCCACAGGACGCAGCGCCTTGCCGGCCCGAACGACTTCGTGGAAGTCGATCTTCACCATGATGGGGTACATCATGAAGAACAGGCAGATCGCGATCGGAATGGACACGACAGGAGCGCCGTTGACGGAGATCGCCATCGCATCCAGCGACTTGGCGACCTCCGGCGCGAACCTGCCGAGGGCCACGCCGGCGATGATGCACAGCGCGACCCAGACCGTCAGGTAGCGTTCGAAGAATCCCATGGCGCGGATTCTCCGGGTTTTTTGTCTCCGTGCCTAGCTGGATCGTGTCGCAATTGCCGGCGAGATGTTGCCGGCTCGTTTTGCCGGCCCAACGACCGCAGCCTGGCCAACGATCCACAACGCAATCATCGCGAGCGGAATCACGTACCAGGCGAGCGGCGTCAGCGCGAACTGCTGCACCATCAGGATGTTCAGTCCGATTGCGAGCATTGCGCCCGCAACGATACCGACGGTGCTGACGAGGAAATTCTCGAGCATGAAGTAGCGCACGATTGCCGCCTTGGTCGCGCCGAGCGCGCGGCGGATGCCGATCTGGCGCGTACGACGCGCAACGCTGAAGCTTGCGAGTCCGACGATGCCGAGCCCGGTGATCGCCGTCAGCAACGTGACTATGAAGGTCAGCATCTTGATCATTGCGGCATCACCGAGGTACGCCAGATTACGCGTGTCCTCCATCGCCTGTACGCCTCGGATGATGCGGTCCTGATTGCTCTGTGACAGCAGTTCCTCCACCTCGGCCATCATTCGGTCGCGTTCCCCGGGTTCGGTGCGAACCACATAGCGAACGAAATCCGACTCGCGAATCAGAGGTACGAGCATGGACCTTTCCACGCCTGTCCATGTCGGCCAGGGCGCCTGCAGGCGCTCGACGACGCCGACGATGTTCACCGGATTGTCGTCGTTGAACCAGAATGTCTTGCCGATATAGGACCCCTCATGATCCGGGAACAGGTCCTTGGCAAGCGCCTCGGTTACGATCACCGTGGACGGCCAGAAATCGTCGCTGTCCGAGTCCCAGGACACCTGCTCAGGCGTGAAATTCTGGCCTTCGATGAGATTCAGCGCGAACGTATCCATCCCGTGGTCGTCGACGAAGTAGATCGCCGAACTCGAGACACTCTTGCCGACCCCGGGTTCACGATGCAGGCCTTCCGACCAGCCACCCTGACGCAGAGGGTATGAATTCGTTGCGATCGCATCCACGACGCCCGCCAAGCCGCGAATCAAATCGAGATCTTCCTGGATCAGGGTCTTGGCCTCCATATCAGGTTTGAAGCCGACGCTGACGAGACCGAACGTGTTGGGCTCGTCGATTCCGCTTGGTCGTGACATCTTGATTGAACGCTCCTGCATGATGGCAATCGCATTCACCATGATCGCCATCGTCACCGCAATCTGCAGTGCGATCAGGAAGTAGCCTCCCTTATTGCGCATCATCGCGCGCCAGATAGGTCCAAATTCCATGTCGTTCTCCTACTGCAGCCTGAGATGAGTGGCGGGCGTGATATTGCAGGTGCGCCAGGTCGGGTACAGCGCGGCGCCGAGCGCCGAGACTATTGCAAGCGCGACCGCAAGCATGACCATCGACCAGTCCATCCGTACCAGGTGCTGGATGAATTCGTACTCGATGAACAGGTTCTCAATACCGCGAAGACCAAACCAGGTCATGACAATGCCGAGCAGTCCACCTGCTACGCCAATCATCGCGGCCTCTATGACGTGCTGTTTGAACAGTTCGCGCTTGCTGGCACCGAGTGCCCGGCGCAGGCTCGTGTCCTTCGCGCGCCGCATCGCCTTGGCAAGCAGTAGTCCCACCGTGTTGAGCAGGCAGACCACCAGGAACAGCACGGCGAGACTCAACAGGACATCGACTTCGCTGTCGACCACCTTGTTGTATTCCATCCATTCAGCCGGAGTACGCAGGTGATTGTTGAGCGGCCGCGGGAAGCGGCCGAGAAGTTTCTGCTCCTCGACGTAGGCGTCTAGAAAGTTGAGGTAATCCTGCTTCGCTGCCTCATTCTGAAGCTCGACCCACATCTGGATCCAGATGCACTCCGAATTGAGAAATCCTTCGCGACCCGCGCCGTCGGGTATCGGCTTCCAACAACTCGTGTTGCCGGAGTTGTCCATGTTATTGGCCACGGCCAACGAGAACGGCAGGAACAACTGGGCAGGGTCCTCGAACGGGTTGTTGTTGACGTCGTAGAACTTCGGCACCGGGTTCCAGGTATCGAGAACACCCGTTATCCGGTACGTGTCGTCATTCAGGCGCAACGTTTCACCAACCGGGCTCTCGCCGCCAAAGAGCTGTTCGTTCAGAGCCCTGTCGATGACAACAACGCGTTCTTCGCCCCGGTCCGACGAGTCGTTCCAGCCCGAGCCGTACAGGAAGGGCACGTCGAACATAGGAAAGAAATCAGCGGTTGTCGCGCGCGCTTCGATCTGGAAAGGCCGCGCGTCTTCACCATCCGGCTGCACGACACGCGAGGTCTTGAAACTCGTCGTCTGGCGGAACGCACGGTCCGCATCGAACAGCGCCTTCGCGTCCAGATAGGTCACCTGCTCCGGCGGATTGTTCGGCTCTTCGTACGGATCGTCCGGATTCCAGGTGTCGACCTGCACGTGATACAGCTGGTCGTTCTTATGCTCGATCGGGTTACCGCTCATGACGTGACGCACGGTCATGATCGTCATACATGCGCCGATGCCAATGGCAATCGCGGCAACCATCAGCCCGCTCAACATCGGGTTCGCGCGAATGCTGAGCGTGCCGAGTTTCAGGTAGTAACGAAGCATCGCAATCTCCCGTCAGCCTGCGGCCAGGTTGGCAATGTGCAACTCGGGCGCCCCGTCGCTGACCTGACCGTCGCGCACGAAAATGTTGCGCTTCGCGCGGTCTGCGAGCGCGAGCTCGTGGGTAACCATGATGATCGTCGTTCCGGCAGCGTTGATTTCACCGAGCAGGTCCAGGACGCTGTCCGCCATATGGGAATCAAGGTTGCCGGTCGGCTCGTCGGCGAGCAGGAAACGTGGTTCACCCGCGAGAGCGCGGGCGATTGCGACGCGCTGCTGCTGGCCGCCCGAAAGTTGCGCCGGAAGATGATTCATGCGCGAAGCAAGGCCAACCATCTCGACGCACTTTTCGATGCGGCG